>ERZ1643247.1706-NODE-1706-length-19234-cov-6.222639_pt1 | contig 19234 bp, 20 predicted proteins | sample MGYA00579264_ERZ1643247 | MGnify/ENA primary metagenome ERZ1643247 (study PRJEB29033, sample SAMEA4952262) | chicken gut metagenome | biome: Broiler Chicken; feature: Gastrointestinal Tract; material: Caecum | place: Ireland | collected 2018 | study: Broiler... | reverse complement strand
TCAACGTCTGAAAGCTGTCTTTCGCGTAGGCCTGTAATTCAAATTCACAAACTTTCTTTCCGATATAAGACATAAAAAAATACCTCCTTACGGAGGTAGTATCTGTGTTTTCGGGGAAACTATGCATATGAAATTATGACTTCGGCTGCGCCGATTAGTTTGCTTCATACGGACGAACCCGCAGAAACAGCCCGTTGTCGTCGCAGACCTTCCGGCAGGCCGCCACTTCCTCTTCGCCGATGATATCCACGACGGTCATCACCACATTTGGCACGTATTTCTGACAGTCTTTGGCGTAATCAATCATCGCCTGATAGGATTTGAGACCAAAATGGTTTCGTGTGATGTCCACATATTTCTGCGCATCGGAAGAATTAAGACTGATGGACACCGTATCCACGATTCCCTGCAGACACTGCGCAGTAGGTTTTTCAAATACCAGATCCGACAGGCCGTTGGTATTGACCCGAATCGGGATCTCCGGATGCACGCTCTTTAACCAAGCGCCCACTTCCACCATATCGTCAAGGCGCATGGTCGGCTCTCCGAACCCGCAGAAGATGATCTCTGCCACATGGGACCAGTCGTACTTCTCAAACTCTGCCTTCACCTCGTCCACCGTCGGCTCTTCCCGAAGCCACAGGCTGTTGTGCTCGTTAAACTCCTTCAGGCTTCGCAGACAAAATGTACATGCGCAGGAGCAGCGATTGGTCATATTGATATAAATTTTGTTGGGAAATCCGTTTTCTCCCAGATCAGACAGATCCTGTCGGAAATCCTCCAGATTATAATACACGCCGTTTTTTACCGTATATAATATCATTTTCTACAACTCCTTTCGGTATTCTGCAAAACATATGCCGCCGTTGTTTTACAGTTCCTTCAAATATTCTTCAAAACAAATGCCGTAGTTCCACGGCAGATTCTGCCGCACAGTAAATGCAATGGCTTTATCAAGAAATTCAATGGCCCGCCGCACAGCCTTCTCAAAATCGTCTCCCTGCATCAATGCTCCGGTGACGATGGAAGCAAACACATCTCCCGTTCCGGAACGGTCGCCGCCGATCTTTCTGGTGGCGATAAACTTTGCATTTTTATTTTTCTCATAAACATAATTAAAGATACGTTCTCCCTGCTGCAATCCGGTGATGACCACTCTTCCCGGTCCCTGCTCGCTCAGCGCCCGGCTGATATCATTCAGGGATTCCGGAGACATATCCACATTGTGATAATCCAGATCCAGCATCCGGCAGGCTTCCGTGAGATTCGGTGTTAAAACGTCCGCAAACGGCAGCAATCGCTTCATTTCCTGACACATCTCATCAGTATAAGAAGAATACAGCTTACCGTAATCGCCCATCACCGGATCCACAACCGCCAGCGTATCCTCCTTCTTAAACCGTTCAAAAAAATCAACTACCAGAGAAATCTGCTCTCTGGAACCGATAAATCCGGAACTGATACCGTCAAAGGCAATGCCTGTTTTCTCCCAGCTGTCAATATAGGATTTGAGATACGGCGTAAAATCATGCAGATAGTAATCGGGAAATCCCGTATGCACCGATAAAATTGCTGTTGGTACCACACAGCACTGTATCTTCATGGCGGAAATAATCGGCTGTGCCACCGCCGCGGCACATCGCCCGAAACCGGTCACATCGTTGATGACCGCCACCCGTTTTTGTCTTCTCATAATATTCTCCATTCCGCTTTTCATTGTTCCGCTCTCGTATCATAACATAATCTGGCATTTTCTCAAATGGTCAATTCCATTTATTTTTCAATGCCAGATTGCCGTCCAATCAATATTACAATTTATAAAAATGCGGTTCCACTTCGCCGTTTTCCTTAAACTCCACCACAAGAAAGCTCGGTACAGGCGGCATCTGTCGCGGCTGAGCAATGCTTCCCGGATTAAAGATCGTCACGCCTTCCTCCTCATAGACATGGTAGGCCGGCACGTGGGTATGACCGTAAAACACCAGATCGGCTCCCATCTCAAGCGCCTTATCCAGGAGCTCATCCTCTCCCCAGTTGACGCCGTACTGATTGCCGTGTGTGACAAAGCACACGTGACCTTCCATCTCAAAAATGTCCTCACTGTCCCCAGCAAAATAATAATCGCAGTTTCCCTCTGCCAGATAAACGGGACAGTCCGTCATGCCCCGCAGCATATCCGGCGTAAATTCCGAATCGCCGCAGTGCACCAGGGCGTCTATTTTCCCTTTCATAAAATCCAGCGCCACTTCGAGATTCGCCCGGTTCCCGTGGTTATCGCTGACCACCAAAATCTTTTTTCCCATAATAATCCCCTTCGGTTATATAAAATGCATTTCTTCATCATTAAACGTTCCCGGAGACTTCAGTCAATATCCACTTCGTTTGTGTGCTGTCCCCGTGTTCAAGTACAGATTATACTTGATTTCAGCAGAAAAAGAAACTATACTATTTATGTTTTGGATAAAAAAGAGTTAAAAATTCTGATTTACGGCTATCTTATGCCGTACCTGCAGGACAGACAGCCGGCTGTTCGAGCTGTCGTCCTCAGCGTTTTGTACTTTTTGGAGGATATTATGGCACAGATTACTGACCCGATCGCCGTTTTTGATTCCGGCATGGGCGGCATCAGCGTACTGAAAGAAATGGTCCGGCTGATGCCGGAAGAAGATTTCATATATTTTGGCGACTCCCTGCACGCTCCTTACGGCACAAAGACCACAGAAGAAGTGCGTCGCCTTACCATCGAGCGAATCACCGACTTTATTGAAAATAAACACGCCAAGGCCATTGCTGTGGCATGCAACACCGCCACCAGCGCCGCCGTGGCCATACTGCGCACCATGTACCCGGATGTTCCTCTGGTGGGCGTGGAGCCGGCCATCAAACCTGCTGTTTTTGCTTGTGATAATCCCCGGGTTCTGGTCATGGCAACCCCGGTTACTTTAAAAGAAGAAAAGTTTCACAATCTGGAAGCCCTTTATGACGATCAGGCGGAAATCTACCCGCTGCCTTGTCCGGGACTGATGGAGTTTGTCGAACAGGGGGATCTTGACGGAGATGATCTTGACAGCTATCTCCGTGAAAAAATCACCCCTTATCTCGACAAAAATCTCACCGGCGTGGTTCTGGGATGTACCCATTATCCTTTTGTCAAAAAAGAAATCCGCGCCATCGTAGGACCGTCCGTGGAGATTTTTGACGGAAGCTTCGGCACCGCCAGAGAACTTCGCCGCCGTATCGAGACCGCCGGGCTGCTGCGCGCCGACGGTCACAAAGGACAGGTCACCTTCTTAAACAGCTCGGAAGATCCGGAGAAGATCCGGCTGTCAGAATATCTGTTTAAGCGGAAAATTTAATACACAATAATATCATACGACTTCTCAAATGTCTCCCCCGGTTCCAGCGCGATAATGCCCGGCTTCTCGGAGATGTCTCCTTCGAAGCCCCGGTTGTCACAGCGTCCGCACCATGGTTCCAGACATACATATGGTGCGCCCGGTTTTGACCAGATGCCAAAGTTCGGAAAATCTTTGCTCTCGAGAGCCACATATGGAGAACCATCCGGCAGAGCCAGGGCCGCCCACTGAATCTGCCCGCCGTCAAAAATCAGCGCATCCTTGTCAAACATGTCTTTTCTCAGACGATACCTGTGATCATTGAGCGCCAGCGGCCAGCTCTTGTCAGCGATGGCTGTGCCGCTCTCCGTATCAAGAAGCATATATGACAGTTCATTCACATCCGGCGCAAATTGCAGAAAATAATCTTCCAACTTTGTATCCGGGAGCACTTCCACACGAAAGGCCGGATGGCCGCCGATGGTAAAATACATGGTTTTATCTCCCCGGTTTGTCACTTTCCATTCCACCGTCAGACGGTTTCCATTTAGATGATGCGCTATATCAAACAAAAATTCAAATGGGTATCTTTTTCTGGTTTCTTCATTGGACACAAGACGATGTCTCACCATATCCCCATTGCTTTCAATCCTTTTAAAAGCCATATCTCTGGCAAAACCATGCTGCCCCTCCGGATATTCTTTTCCATCGTAGGAAAAGTTTCCGCCATAATATTTGCCCACATTAGGAAACAGCACCGGCGCATGACGATTCCAGAATGCAGGATCCGCCTGCCAGATCAGTTCTCTCTGATTCGCTTTGTCAAAAATATTAACCAGCTCTGCACCGTAATCTGCCACGGTCACTTTTAATTTGCCATTCTCCATTGTATAAATTCCCATGGTAATCCCTCCTGATCATATGTTAATATTTATTCATGAACATAGTATATCACACATTCTCCTGTGTCGGTAGTGTGTTTTATAAGAATTAACCAAAACTTATCTTTTATTTTCATTTTCTTCAGTCAATAATCACAAAGTTTTCTCTTTTTTTAGTCTTTCATATGGTGCCTCCATGGTTTTCCCGAAAAGAATCTGCACGAAAATGACGCTTTCGCATACACTGATTTAGAATCATAGTTGGAGTTATGAGGGATTATTGATGAAACACAACCTTACTGGCAGAACAAAAACAGGCTGGACAGCCACTTTTCTTCTCGTGGGGGCTGCCGTTCTGGCAGCGGCGGTGAGCCTTTCCGGCTGCGGCAGTCCGAAATCCAATCTGAAGACTCTTCGATTAAATGAAGTGGCCCATTCCATTTTCTATGCGCCGCAGTATGTGGCCATGGAGCTTGGATATTTTGAGGATGAGGGCATCAATCTGGAACTCACCACCGGTTTTGGCGCCGACAAGAGCGCCACTGCCGTCATCAGCGGCGACGCGGATATCGCCCTGATGGGCCCGGAAGCAACCATTTATCAGTATAACGAAGGGAATGAAAATTATCTGGTGAACTTCGGACAGCTCACCCAGCGGGCGGGAAATTTTGTGGTCAGCCGGACCAACGACACGGACTTTCAGTGGGAGGACCTCATCGGCAAAGAAGTGATTGGCGGCAGACCTGGCGGCATGCCGGAGATGGTCTTTGAGTATGTCCTGAAAAAACATAACATTGATCCGCAAAAAGACGTCAATCTGGTGCAGAACATCGACTTTGCCAACACTTCCGGAGCCTTTGTCGGCGGCACCGGTGATTACACCGTAGAATTCGAACCGTCCGCCACTCTGATTGAAGAAGAGGGCGCCGGTTATGTGGTGGCTTCCGTAGGAACGGAGAGCGGTTACGTGCCATACACTGCCTACAGCACCACTAAAACATTTCTGTCTAAAAATAAAGAGCTGCTGCAGTCCTTTATCAACGCCATCGAAAAAGGTCAGAAATATGTGGAGGAGCATACTGCGGCAGAAGTTGCCGAGATCATTGCTCCTCAATTTAAAGAAACCGACGAAAAAACCATCGCGAAAATCATTGATCGCTACGCTGAACAGGACAGCTTCAAAACCAATACCTGTTTTGAGGAAGACAGTTTTACACTGATCCAGGATATTCTGGAAGAAGCCGGGGAGTTAAGCCAGCGCGTGCCGTACGAGGATCTGGTAACAACGGAGTTCTCCTCAAAATAAATTAAATATTCTGCCGAAAAAAGGTCATGACTCTATGCATTTCATAGTCATGACCTTTTTACCTGCATTTTACAAATCCTCACCGGTATCTCCGGGCGATCTCGTAAAATTCCTCTGTTCCTTCGATATAATTCTCGTAGACGATCAGCGGCTCTTTTCCGCCGTACACCTGGCAGATACCGCAAAGTTCACAGTTATTACGGCAGCGAAATGTCTCGGCAATATAATTTCGCCGCTCTTCTTTTGTGGAATGTTCTATTTCCGGTGGTCTCATTTTATCCTCCTGTGTCTTATGTTTTCCCGGCTCTTTTTTATAACAGCATCATTCTCATGGCACGACCTCTTGGCATCGTCTTTCTCATGAAAACATTATTTTCCCATTGGCTTCAATGTCTCAGCCACGCTTCGCATATCTTCCGGAAGCGCCGCGGCAAGCGTTATCTCCTGCTCTGTAAAAGGATGAATGAAACTCACCCGATAAGCGTGGAGCGCCGCGCGTGTGATATTCTGCGATGCGGCGCTGCCAGATACTTCATATCCGGCGTACAACATGCCGCCTTCGGATATAGCTTCATCACATGACTCAGCGCCGCCATAGAGCGCATCTCCCACCAGCGGGCAGCCCATGGCCGACATATGAAAGCGTATCTGATGGGTTCGCCCTGTCTCGATGGTTATGAGGCAGAGACTCATGTGAGTCTGGGGCTGATGGCCGGGCCGGCCGCCTGGTAAGCCTGGTAAATCTAAGCCTGATAGATTTGCTGCAGATATATCGCTTTTTATAACCGTATAGTGGGTAACCGCAGGCTTTGCGCCTTCTCCGGTTCCCTGCCGCATTTTCAGATAACCGCTGCTCCGGTCTTCTTCCATGGCAATGTCAATAGTGCCGGTTTTCGGCGACGGACATCCCCACACCAGAGCCAGATATTCTTTCCGGAACTGCCCGCGCAGTCTTTGTGCTGTCATTCGTTCCGCCGTCACCTTATTTTTGGCGATACCGACGATTCCTGACGTATCTTTATCCAGCCGCCCAAAAAGATGGATCCCGGCATTCTGCTCTGTCTTCTTGAAATAACCGCAGATGCCGTTGCAGAGCGTGTCTGTCCGGTGGCCTTTTGAAGGATGGCACACAAGCCCCGGCGGTTTGTTGACAAACAGCAAGTCTTCATCTTCGTATAAGACAGACAGATCCATATCCGTTGGAAGAATTCTTCCGGTGTCCGGAAAAGAACCGTTTTCTGATTCGTTAAGCATCGCCTGCACTTTCTGGCCTTTCTGCGCTTTTGCCCTGACGGTCACCGGGATGCCGTCAAGAAGAATCCCGCAGGATTCCCGTTTCAGCGCGCGGATTTTACGGGTCGTGAGCATCATTTTCTCCCGGAGAAAATAGAGAATCTCTCTGCCGCCCTCTTCTTCTTTCACTATGTAGTTCAAATAATGTATATTTGTCAAATTTTCTCTTGCAGCCTCCATATTTTTGCAGTATACTGATTAACGGAAAAATGAATACCCCATTTTATTTGGTAAAATAGACGACATTCACTGCCTGGCTGTTGTTTATTTTTTTGCGTTTTGGCTATTCTTTTTCTATTTTATCATATTTTATAACGGAAAAGAGGAACTTAAGATGGAGTCTTACAATTTTTTACTTTTTCTCGCCATAATTCTTTTGTCAACCAAATTTCTTGGAATGGTATCCCGAAAAGTCCATATGCCTCAGGTTGTCGGCGCCCTGGTAGCAGGCATTGTCCTTGGCCCGTCGTTTCTGGGAATCATCAGCCTGGAAGGAACCACCGGTACCTTTCTTGAATGTATCGCCGAGGTGGGCGTTATTTTCCTGATGTTTTCTGCCGGACTTGGTACAGATCTTTCAGAGTTAAAGGAAAATTGGCTGGGAGCCTTTATTGTGGCAACTGTGGGCGTTATCGTTCCGGTACTCGGCGGATTTGCCGGGTACGCATTATTCTTTCATGTACCGCTCAACGAATATACAGAATGTCTGAAGGCTGTTTTTGTGGGCGTCGTACTTTCCGCAACCTCCGTCAGCATCACCGTGGAAACACTCCGTGAGCTTGGCCGTCTTAAAGGAAAAGTCGGCACAACGATTCTGGGAGCCGCCGTGATCGACGATATTTTAGGCATCATTGTCCTCACTATCGTTACCAGCCTGCAGGATTCCAGTGTACATATCAGTATTGTTCTGATAAAGATTGTTCTTTATTTTGTAATGATCGCGGCCATCGCTTTTGTGGTCTTCAAATTCCGGTGGTATCTGGAACGCTGGAATCAGCTTCGAAGAGTTGCGATTCTCGCCGTCTCTTTCTGCCTGATTCTTGCTTACATTTCAGAAACTGTATTTGGTATCGCTGATATTACCGGCGCTTATTTTGCCGGACTTATTCTGTGCAGTCTGGAAATCGGTCCATATGTCGGACGTCGTTTGGAGATCGCATCCTATTTATTCTTCTCCCCTGTGTTCTTCGCCGGTATCGGACTGAAAACTTCGCTGTCAGGCTTTAATATGGATATCTTTGCTTTTTCCATCATTTTGCTGCTGATTGCCATTTTCTCCAAAATCATCGGCTGCGGTCTGGGAGCAAAATTTTGTCATTTTACAAATAAACAATCTTTCCAGATTGGCGTGGGCATGATTTCCAGGGGTGAAGTTGCCCTGATCGTGGCACAGAAAGGATACCAGTGCGGACTGCTGGATGACACTCTGTTTGCTCCGATCGTTCTCGTTGTCATCGTCACCACTTTGATCACACCAATTCTTCTCAAAATTATCATGAAGGATTCTCCGGAACCGGGTAAGCAGGCGGCGCAGTAATCGCTCTGACAGGTTCACTTTTTCAATTGAAAAAGCACTGTCCGGCAGCCTTTTTCCTCCGATGGGAGTGACTATTCCGCCATCGGAGGATAACAGTCTGCTGCGGCAGTGCTTTTTTTAACCAGTTGTCTTTCTCTTTTTCCCTGTCAACGTGCTGACACGCTGTTCTCATTTGTTTTTTCTCTGTGGGATTGGAAGAATTCCGTTAAAGTGTCAAGGCTCTTCATCCATACGCCAAGCTCCTCCGGGGTCAGACAGTTTACAAGAGCGTCCGTCATCTCCTTATGGAACTGCTTATGATGCTCATAGGCTTCCAAGCCTTTATCACGGAGATATATATTCACAACACGGCGGTCGTTCTCGCTGCGTTTTCTGGACACATATCCTTTATTTACCAGACTGTTCATGGATGTTGTCAGGGAGCCGACAGTAATATTCAGCTTCCTGGCTATATCTGTCATTCTGGCTCCGGAATCTTCTCCGATCGCCTCAATAATATGCATATCATTATTACTGATATCTCTGAACTTATCTGTAATTATTGCTTTTTCTTCCAATTCCAGTATCTCATGAAATGTATTTACTAACATTGTATTGATAGTATTTCTTATTTCATCCATGGATTTACTCCTCTGCATTTTTTCTGCTCTCATCTTCCTTTTGCCGGTATACGACATGTCTTTCTCCAGAAGAATGTCCGATATACCTTTTTACAGTCCAGATTATCTACTTGTTGTCCACAAATGTTATCCTTTTTCAGTTATGCAATGGGGTTATATCCGCCTGACCGCTCTGAACAGCTGATTATTCCTCAAAAAAACGGTAGGAGTCTATCACTTCCTTTACGGTGCCTATATGATCCTCCTCGTATGCTTTCCCTCCACAGAACAAAAGCGCCTCATCAAGCTCGCCTTTTGCAGCGTGAATCAAAGCATCCGTGATACAGTATGGCGTTGTGGCCGGATTGCAGGTATGGATACAGTTTAAGCATTTCACTGCCGGAACACGCTCGCCGCCCGCCACTCTGTCCATAAGTTTATTATGCATTGCTCTTCCAGGCATTCCCACCGGGCTTTTCACAATCTCGATATCCTTTTCCTGCGCCTGAATATAGGCGTTCTTGTATCTGATATCAGCGTCGCATTCCTCCGTAGGAACGAATCGTGACGCTACCTGTATACCGTCCACGCCAAGACTCATGGCATGTACATAATCTTCGTGACTGCGGATGCCTCCGGCAAGAACAACCGGAATCTTATGTCCGTATTTTTCTTCATACTGACGCACGATTCCCAGAATCTTTTTTACTTCCTCATCATAAAGCTCCGGAGTAAATTCCTCCAGCTGTTTGACATGGAAACCGAGGTGTCCGCCAGCCAGCGGCCCCTCGATCACCAGAAGATCGGCAGTTCGCTTATATTTTCTATCCCAGTACTTGAGAATGACCTTGGCAGATTTCTCTGTGGAAACGATCGGTGCGATAGCCACATCGCTGCCTTCGATGTAAGCCGGCAGATCTGCCGGCAGCCCTGCCCCGGACACAATGATATCCGCACCGGCTTTCACTATTTCATGGACATATTCTTCATAATAATTCATGGCAACCATGATATTAAAACCGATGATACCATCCGGCGCGATTTTTCTCGCTTTCTCCATCTCTTTATGGATAGCTCTTTTGTTGGCTTCCACAGTATTCTGATAAAAATCAGGCTCACGATATCCCGGATGAGCGACGGAAATGATTCCCACAGCTCCTTCTCTTGCAACTGCTCCGGCGAGACCGCCCAGGCTGATCCCTACTCCCATTCCCCCTTGCAACAACGGAACCTTTACTTCTTTTTTTCCAATGGCAAATGTTTTTTTCTCCATAGACTCCCACCCCTGTGCTACATTCTTCGGAAACGAGCGTAACGGGCCTCTATTAATTCCTCTTCCGGAAGATTCATTTTTTCTTTGAGGAAAGCACAAATCATTTCGTCCAGGTGTTCACAGATTTCCAGCATAGTTTCCAGTGTATAGGTCTCCGGCTCCGGAATAATGGTTTCCACAAATCCTGCCTTGTAAAGATCATAGGAGGTCAGCTTCATTGCCTTTGCCGCCTTTTCCGCCAGACTGGCATCCTTCCAAAGAATGGAAGCAAATCCCTCCGGAGACAGGATGGAATATATCGCATTCTCCAAAGCCCATACTTCATCGGCCACAGCCATGGCCAGCGCGCCGCCGCTTCCGCCTTCTCCAATTAAAACAGACAAAATCGGCGTTTTTAAATCAGACATGTGGAAGAGATTGGACGCAATTGCTTCGCCCTGTCCTCTCTCTTCTGCTTCCATGCCCGGGAAGGCACCCGGTGTATCCACAAAACAGATAATCGGACGATGGAACTTCTCCGCCTGTTTCATGAGACGCAGGGCTTTTCTGTAGCCCTCCGGCATCGGCATGCCAAAATTTCTTTCCATATTTTCCTGGGTATTTTTCCCCTTCATCTGAGCGATAACAGTGACTGGCTGTCCGTGAAACATAGCGATACCGCCGCAGATGGCGTGATCGTCACCGAAATACCGGTCTCCATGGAACTCTACAAAGTTATCAAAAAGTCCGTGAATATAATCTTCTCCCACCGGTCTTCCTTTTGCTCTGGCAAGCCCCACTCTTTCCCATGCCGTCTTGTCTTTGGCATGCTCTGTGGAAACCTTGTACGGCGCTTTATATTTTCCCTGTTTCTTTACCGCATCACTGATCTCCTGCAGTTCTCTTACCGCCGTATCTCCGGAATTTCTGTGCAGGTCGAGCAGATGGCACAGCTCTTCTTTCATATTCTGCCGTTCCACGATACGGTCCACAAAACCATGATCCAGCAGGAATTCAGAACGCTGGAATCCTTTCGGCAGTTTCTGATGTATCGTCTGTTCAATAACGCGCGGTCCGGCAAAACCGATCAGTGCCTTCGGTTCCGCCAGCACGATATCGCCGAGACTTGCGAAACTTGCCGTCACGCCTCCTGTCGTCGGATCAGTGAATACAGAAATGTATAACAGCCCTGCATCGCTGTGCCGTTTCAAAGCTGCGGATGTTTTTGCCATCTGCATGAGCGAAGTCATACCTTCCTGCATTCTGGCGCCGCCGGAGCAGGCAAAAATGACAACCGGAAGTTTTTCCTTCGTTGCCCGCTCGATACCTCTTGTGATCTTTTCGCCCACAACAGCGCCCATGCTGGCCGTCATGAATCTTCCGTCCATGACCATGAGGACAACTTCGTTCTCCCCGATTCTGGCCTTTCCGGTCACCACCGCCTCATCCAGACCAGTCTTCTCCTGCAGGTGCTTCACTTTATCCGGATATTCCTTCATGCGAAGCGGATTTGTATTGACCAGTCCTCTGTCCCACTCTTCAAAGGAACCTTCCTCTGTGACAAGAGCGATCCTCTCATAGGCAGGCATACGAAGATAACCTCCGCATTTCGGACAGATATACAGATTATTCTTATATTCTTCTGTAAAAATACCTTTCCCGCATTTATTACATTTTTTCAGAAGCCCTTTCGGCGCCTCCGGTCTCTTTCCTTCTTCCACCTGATGGCCGGACGACCTACGGATAGAAGTCTTTTTGAACATCCTATTTAAATCCATTTACTCTCCTCCTGCATTTCTTTCAAAACATTTTCCAAATAGGAAATAGTAATATTTCCTTCCTGATAATCTTCCCGTTCCATAATGTCATACAGGAAGTCAATGTTTGTCGTAATGCCTTCAATGATAACTTCGCCCAGGGCACTGTGCATTTTCGCAATGGCCTCTTTCCGGCTCTTTGCGTATACAATCAGCTTCGCTATCATGGAATCGTAATAAGGAGAGATCGTATAACCGCTGTAAATAGCGCTATCCAGCCGGATACCTTTTCCTCCCGGCAGATACATATCTGTAATAGTTCCCGGACACGGACGGAAATTATGCTTCGGATCCTCCGCGTTGATACGGCATTCGATGGCATGACCGGTAATGTGTACATCATCCTGAGTGTAAGACAAGTGACGTCCGCTGGCAATCCTGATCTGCTCTTTTACAATATCAATACCGGTCACCCACTCAGTTACCGGATGTTCCACCTGAACACGGGTGTTCATTTCCATAAAATAAAAGGTCTCATCTTCCTCCAGAAGGAATTCAATGGTTCCGGCGTTGGTATACCCCGCTGCCTTAGCTGCCTGCACAGCTGCCTGACCCATTTTTTCCCTGAGTTCTTCACTCACTGCAGCGGAAGGCGCTTCCTCAATGACCTTCTGATGATTTCTCTGGATAGAGCAGTCTCTCTCTCCCAGATGAATCACATTGCCGTAACTGTCTGCGAGAATCTGAACTTCAATATGACGGGGATTCTCCACAAAATGTTCCAGGTACATATGATTGTCGCCAAACGCGGAAGCCGCTTCTTTCTGAGCTGTAAGGAATTCTGTGGAAAATTCTTCTTCTGAATAAGCCACGCGCATTCCTTTGCCGCCTCCGCCGAGCACTGCCTTGATAATCACGGGAAAACCGATTTTTCTGGCAATCTCCAGCGCTCTTTTATCATCGGTGAGAGGTTCCTCACATCCCGGAATGACCGGCACGCCGGCACGAATCATTGTTGTTCTCGCCTCGGCTTTATTGCCAAGTTTGGCTATGGTTTTTGAATCCGGGCCAATAAAGGTAATATTGCATGCTTCACAAAGCTCGGCAAACCGGCTGTTTTCTGACAGGAATCCATAACCGGGATGAATCGCGTCTGCACCTGATACGATGGTGGCGCTGATAATCTGTTCCATGTTCAGATAACTGTCCTTTGCCGCTGCCGGCCCAATGCAGACCGCTTCATCTGCAAGCTGTGTATGAAGTGCTTCCCGGTCTGCTTCGGAATACACTGCAACGGTCTCAATCCCCATCTCTCTGCAGGCCCGGATAATTCGAATGGCAATTTCTCCCCGGTTTGCAATTAATATTTTCCGAATCATCTTTCTCTCCTTTTATCCAATCATAAATGTAAGTTCTGCTTTTACAACGACCTTGCCGTCTACGCTGGCTGTAGCCTCTCCGATTCCCATCGGTCCTTTTACCTTGATGATCTTTGTCTCCAGACGAACCTTATCGCCAGGAGAAATCTTGCCGCGGAAACGACATTTGTTGATTCCGCCGAAATAAGCAGTTTTTCCTTTATTCTCCTCCATGGAAAGGATAGCCACCGCGCCCACCTGCGCCAGCGCTTCCACCGTCAATACGCCCGGCATCACCGGTTCCTGCGGAAAATGCCCCCTGAAAAAGTCCTCGTGAAATGTCACGCATTTATAACCGACAGCGCTGACGCCCGGTTCCATATCTTCGATATAATCCACCAGCAGAAACGGATGTCTGTGAGGAATGATCTTCTCAATTTCTTTGATTCCCAGTCTCATTTTATATTCTCCTTCTTATCCTGACGCGGTATTATCCAATCCGGAATAAAGGCTGTCCGTATTCCACAGATTCTTCATTCTGCACATAGATTTCTTTTACCACACCGTCAAACTCGCTCTCAATCTCATTCATCAGCTTCATGGCTTCTACAATACCCAGAGTCTGTCCTTTTTTCACGGTATCGCCCACTTTGACAAATGCTGGCGAATCCTCTGACGGCGCTGCATAGAAAGTACCTACCAGCGGACATTTGACAATATTTCCGCTCTGGTCGTCAGCCGCCGGGGCTGCCGGAGCAGGGGCCGGGGCCGGAGCAGGCGCTGCCATCTCAGGAATCTCCACAGGCTGTCCGCCTTCACTCACTGATACTACCGGCGCTGCCACCGGAGCCTGTTTATTCTCCGGACAGCTCATGACAATCCGGATGTTGCCTTCTGTATATTCAAAATTGGTCAGTCCCGCTTCGGAGACACCTTTCACTAATTTAAGAATCTCTTCGTACTGCATTTCTCTCACTCCTCATATTTTTTAACCAGCAGGGTGGCATTGTGTCCGCCAAATCCAAGAGAATTGGAGATGGCCGTTTTAACTTCCTGATGTACCGGTCCGCCAATAACATAATCCAGATCGCATTCCTCGCCCGGCTCTGTTGTTCCCACAGTCGGATGAATATATCCTTCCTCAACAGATTTAACACAGGTAATGAGCTCTACGGCGCCGGCTGCTCCCAGCAGATGTCCGATCATAGACTTGGTGGAGCTGACCTTCAGATGATCCGCCGCATCGCCAAAAGCCCGGCGGATTGCTCTCGTCTCAAACAGATCATTATGATGTGTTCCTGTTCCGTGCGCATTGACATAATCTACCTCTTCCGGTTTCACACCGGCTTCTTCCATGGCAAGTTCCATGGCTTTCGCTGCGCCGCTTCCGTCTTCCGCCGGGGAAGTGATATGGTAAGCGTCGGAGGTTGCGCCGTAACCGGCCAGCTCTGCATATATTCTGGCGCCACGTTTTTTTGCGTGCTCCAGTTCTTCCAGAATCACAACACCTGCTCCCTCGCCGATAACAAAACCACTACGGTCTTTATCGAAAGGAATAGATGCTCTCATCGGGTCTTCCGCTGAAGACAGAGCCGTCAGATTGGTGAAACCAGCCACTGCGATTGGAGTGATGCTGCTCTCGGTTCCTCCTGCGAACATCACATCCGCATCTCCATATTGAATGGCGCGCATGGCGTCACCGATGGAATGTGTACCTGTAGCACAGGCAGTGACTACGTTGGTACATTTGCCCTTGCATCCCAGAGCGATAGATACATTTCCTGCCGCCATATTGCTGATCATCATAGGAATCAGCATCGGACTCACTCTTTTCGGTCCCTTGGTGAGAATCTTCTCATGTTCTTTTTCCATGCTGGACAGACCGCCGATGCCGGAGCCGATGATCACGCCCACACGGTACGGATCTTCCTCTTCCATCTTAAGTCCTGCATCCTCCATGGCTTCTGTGGCCGCCACGATCGCATACTGTGAGAAAGCCTCCATACGTTTGGCAGATTTGAAATCCATTCTCTCTTTTGCCACGAAGTCCTTGACTTCTGCGGCAATCTTTACTTTATAATCTGTGGTATCGAACTTTGTGATCGGGCCGATTCCCACTTTCTGCTCCTTAACTCCGTTCCAGAATTCTTCCACAGTGTTTCCAATTGGTGTAATCGCACCCATTCCGGTAATGACAACTCTTCTTTTCTCCATTTATATAACCCTTTCTTTTTTCCTTTACATCACCATTCCGCCGTCAACCAGCAATACCTGCCCGGTAATATAAGACGCCATGTCTGACGCCAGGAATACGGCCGCGTTGGCAATATCCTCCGGTTCTGCAAAACGTGCCAGCGGAATCTGTTTCATAGCCGTTTCTTTTACATCATCCGGAAGCACATCCGTCATCTCTGTCTTAACAAAGCCCGGCGCGATGGCGTTGGCTGTGATATTTCTGGACGCCAGCTCTTTTGCGACAGACTTGGTAAGTCCGATCAGTCCTGCTTTTGACGCGCTGTAATTGGCCTGACCCGCATTGCCCGCCACGCCTGACACAGAAGTGATATTGATGATTCTTCCGTATTTCTTACGCATCATCTGGCGGCTGGCGAAACGAATACAGTTAAAACTTCCCTTTAAGTTGGTGTCAAGCACTGCGTCAAAGTCATCCTCGGACATTCCCATGATCAGTCCGTCCCGGGTGATTCCTGCATTATTGACCAGAATATCAATCTTTCCAAACGTTTTTACTACGTTTTTGATAAATTCGCTGCAGGCGTCGAAATCCGCCACATTGCAGCGGAAAATCTCTGCTTTCCCGCCTGCTTCCTCAATCTCCGCCTTCACAGCGGCTGCTTTTGCTTCATTTCCATTGTAATGTACTGCAACAGATGCTCCCGCCTTGCCGAAAGCAACGGCGATAGCTCTCCCGATTCCACCGGAAGCGCCTGTCACAACTGCAACCTTTCCCTCTAACATTAACATTCTGTCAACTCCTTAATCTTTTCTACAACGGTATGCATCTCTTCCATGCTGCCGATCTTAAACATATTTGCTTTTCTGTCAATCTTGCGCATAAAACCGGATAAGGTCTTGCCCGGTCCGATCTCCACAAAAATGTCCACGCCCTCTTCCAGCATCCGGCGGACACTCTGCTCCCACATGACGGAACTTGATACCTGCGCCCGGAGCAGATTCTTCGTCTCGCTGATGTCTGTGATAACCTCTGCGTTCACGTTGGTCACATACGGGATGGCAAGAGGTTTCCAATCTACCTTTTCGAGCGTCTCGTAAAGCTCCTCGCCCGCCTCTTTCAGGAACGGAGAATGAAACGGCCCGCTGACATTTAACGGAAGTACTCTCTTGGCTCCGGCTTCTTTGAGAGCCGGTGTCACTGCCTCGATGGCGTCCTTCTTGCCGGTGATAACGATCTGTCCCGGACAGTTATAGTTGGCCACGGAAACATTTTCTGTGGTGTCGGTCACTGCCTTCACCTGTTCTCCGGAAAGTCCGAGAACCGCTGCCATGCCGCCGGAGCCGTCCGGAACGGCGTTATGCATGAGAGTTCCTCTCTTCCAGATGGTCTTCACGGCGTCTTCATAGCTCATGCCGCCTGCCGCCACGATAGCGCAGTATTCGCCAAGGCTTAATCCCGCCGTCATATCCGGCTTCAGCCCCTGTGCCTCGATCTCCCTTGTCATGGCAAGGCAGGTGGTCACCAGGGCTGCCTGTGTATAGTCGGTACGATTCAGTAAATCGTTCTCCTCAAAACAGATGGACTTGATGTCCATATCAAGTATCTTCGCACTCTCTTCATATGCGCTTTTTGCAAGAGCGCTCTGCTCATAAAAATCTTTTCCCATTCCGACAGTCTGTGCGCCCTGTCCCGGATACAGAAATGCAATCTTACTCATAAACCTTTGTCCCCTTTAACAGCTCTTCTGCCTGTGCGTTCAGGCCCTCCACGATATCCTTACAGCTTCTGATCTCTTTTACCAGCCCGGCGATCTGCCCTGCCATAACACTGCCGTTTACCACGTCGCCGTCCACAACAGCCTTTCTTAAACCGCCGAGGGTCAGATGCTCAAGCTCTTCGAGGGTTGCGCCTTCCGCTTCCATACGGAGGTATTCCTGGGTCTGTTTGTTACGGATGCAGCGAACCGGATGTCCGGTACTTCTTCCGGTAACCTTGGTATCGATATCTTTTGCCTTTACGACTTTGTTCTTGTAATTGTCGCTGACAATGGACTCCTCGGAAGCCACAAAAATGGTTCCCATCTGCACGGCCTTGGCGCCCAGCATAAATGCTGCGGCGATTCCGCGTCCGTCGGCAATACCGCCGGCTGCGATGACCGGAATAGATACGGCGTCAACCACCTGCGGAACGAGAGCCATGGTAGTTGTCTCACCGATATGTCCGCCGGATTCCGTTCCTTCCGCGATCACAGCGTCCGCACCGGTTCTCTCCATACGTTTTGCAAGAGCAACACTTGCAACTACCGGAATAACCTTCACGCCGGCTGCCTTCCACATCTCCATGTATTTCTCCGGATTACCTGCGCCAGTGGTCACAACCGGTACTTTTTCATCCACAATAACCTGAGCAATGGCATCGGCTTCCGGATTCATCAGCATGACATTTACGCCGAAAGGCTTATCTGTCTTCTGTTTTACCTGCTGGATCTGTTCCTTTACCCAGGATGCCGGCGCTCCGCCGGATCCGATGATTCCTAAGCCCCCTGCTTCCGATACGGCGGCCGCCAGCTCGTTGGTGCCGACCCAAGCCATACCGCCCTGAATAATCGGATATTCAATTCCGAGAAGTTTTGTAATTTCCGTTTTCATAATATCTTACTCCCAATCTCTGTTCTTCCTGGCAGGCCTGATGTTTCACATCAGCCCTGCCGTTGTCTTAGTTACTTTTGTAAGTATCTGATCACTACTGATGATTCTCTTTGTAAGTATCTGATTATTACTGGTGATTCTCAATGTAGTTGATGAGATCTCCCACTGTGTCGATGTTCTCCAGATCTTCTGACGGAATCTCCACGTCAAATTCCTCTTCCAGTGTCATGACCATCTCGAACAAATCCAGGGAATCGATGTTAAGGTCATTCTTGAAGGACGCATCCATGGTCACCTGCTCTTCATCAACGCCAACTTCTTCTACAATTAAATCTCTAATCTTCTCGAACATAACTTATCCTCTCTTTCATCCTTTTTTATTCATCATTTATTGCGCTTTTATGTAATCCGGCAATGCCGGTGATTACCATTCCAAAGTTACCATTCCAGATAGAAACCGCCCCAGGTCAGCCCGGCGCCAAATCCGGCAAGTACCAGCTTCGTGCCCGGCTTCAGGATTCCCTTCCGGTTCATATCATCAAGAAGCATCGGGATACAGGCAGAAGAAATATTGCCGTTATCCATGATGTTCATCGGAAACTTGCTCTCGTCCTGCCGCAGCCTCTTGGCAATGGCGTCAATGATTCTTTTATTTGCCTGATGCAAAACAAAAAAGTCAATCTCATCTGCAGTATGACCGCTCATTTTAAGAACTTCGCGGATAACCTCCGGCACTTTTCTTACGGCAAACTTAAAAATGGCCTTGCCGTCCATGCGGTAATACTCGTCAAAAGGCACCTTATGCTTCCCATGCCCCAGACTGCACGTGAGCGCTTCTCCCATACTGCCGTCGGCATGAAGCACACACGGGATCTGAATATCTTCCGGCGCGCAGTCTGCCTTAAGTATAGCTGCACCCGCTCCGTCGCCAAAAAGAATACAGGTACCTCTGTCCGTCCAGTCCACATAGTTGGAAAGACATTCGCTTCCTATGACCAGCGCGGTCTTCACAAGTCCCGCCTTTATCTGCGCCGCGGCAGCCTGATATCCGGTTATGAATCCGCTGCAGGC
>ERZ1643247.1705-NODE-1705-length-19259-cov-29.306655_pt1 | contig 19259 bp, 15 predicted proteins | sample MGYA00579264_ERZ1643247 | MGnify/ENA primary metagenome ERZ1643247 (study PRJEB29033, sample SAMEA4952262) | chicken gut metagenome | biome: Broiler Chicken; feature: Gastrointestinal Tract; material: Caecum | place: Ireland | collected 2018 | study: Broiler... | reverse complement strand
CACTACTTCCCATTCCGCTCCCTTCATTGGTACAGAAAGGAATAATCCTTTTACCGGAAAAATCGTTTTGATGCAGGAAGGTCCGCACAGGATTGGCGATGGTTCCCCACCAGTTCCGGCTCATAGGTCGCACCATCGCGACCGACTTTTCGCACGCAAGCATCATAGTCCGTTGGATATGCCTCTTTCCGCATGGATTCCTTTTGACTGTGAAGAACATTTTGAATGTGTATTGTGTACACACAGTAATGATCATAGAAAAGAACTGCAGGACTTTATCCATACGTTACAGACGGTTTATTCTGAAAAAACGGATACCAGAATATTTTTCTGATATCCGTCCATACTCTCTTACTTTTCAGTTTTCCTTCTGTGTATTCTCAGATGTAAGAAGCTTCCTGACGATTGCGGCAAACTCTTCAATGTAATAATTCGTCTGTTCTTTCAGCCAGAACACGCAGTAGTTTCTCTGAAGCTGCCGTCCGTTCCGGACAATGGGCAGCCTCCTGATAGCGGCTCCTGCCGGCGGCAGTGTTCCTACACTCTCAATGGGGAGAAAGCCCCGGTTCCCGGCCACCATAAGCCTCCCCTCCTCCAGATTCTCCGCGAACAGGAATTTCCCACCGAACCCCAGAGTGTTCTGAAAATAGTCCTGTTCTGTATTCTGCTGTTCTCTGGAAGAGATCAGGATACAGGGGAGCCGTTTCAGGCTTTCCAGCTCCACAGATTCCTGACTGCTCAGATGACTTCGTACCGAGAGTTCTGCATAGCAGCCGCACTGCAGAAGCTGATAGTTTTCATACCGGCTGGAAAAGGCCCGTCTCTGGTCGCTTAAGATCACGTCCACTCCGCCGAAGCGAAGCAGATCATACAGCTCTTCGTGAGTGCCGTTGACAATACTGATAGACACTTCAGGATAAAGCTGAGAGAACTCCGCGACAGCCTGATGGAGCTCCTGACCGCTGTAGCACCGCAGATAGCCGATGCGCAGCTGCAGCTCGTCATCCTGCCCGATCCGTATCGTCTCCCGGCGGACATTATCCACCTCTTCCAGAATACCCTTACTCTGGCTGTAAAAATATTCTCCGGCCGGAGTAAGGGTAAATTTTCTGTTTTCTCTGTGGATCAGCTCCACTCCCAGTTCTTTTTCCAGCGCCCGTATCTGCTGGGAGATAGCGGACTGTGATATATAACACTGCTCTGCCGCCTCAGTAAAACTGTTACAGTCCACAACGGCGGTAAAATATCTCATCTGTCGAAAAAGCAAAGGCTCACCTCACCTTTCAATAAACCGCTCATTTATGTATCAGGTACACTGTACCAGATAAATGCACGTACAGTCAATAATAAGCAGGTTTCTGATTCCGACGGTATAATTCGTGTTACATTTCACATTTATCTGATTAGTATAATATAATCGCTGCCACGACAGCCACTGCCGAACCGATCATCGGCGCCAGCACACTTGTCACAAACACGTACCAGTAGCTCTCTGCCAGAGACAGATTCATCCATCTCAACTGAGCGACCATACCGCCCGCATTCGGAAGCGTATTCATACCGGTCGCGCACGCCGGGGCAAGCCTGTGAAGCGCTCCCGGATCTGCGCCATTGGCAATCAGCCCGCCGGAGAGATGCTCAAAGAACATGGCAATAGCGGAAGTACCGCTTCCCATGATTCCTGCCAGTACATTCAGGCCGATAAACTCTGTAATATATGGATTCATTTTCAGTCCCAGGACAAAATCAATGACTGCCTGAAATCCCGGACAGGACTGCAGTACACCTGAGAATCCCAGTATAGCTGCCGCCATGATCGTCGCCCCGATACCGTTATCGACTCCCTTTCCGATTACCTTAGTCACACCTTTGAGCTGTTTAAAACACAGGAGCACGATGACTGCGGAACCGATGAAGAGGCTCAGAACAACCACCGCGTTGGTATTCATATCGGTAACATTTGAAAAGAGCAGCACAAGAGCCACTGACAGCACAAACGGAATCAGAGCAATGCCGAACGGAGGCAGATCATCTCTGGACGGCTCAATCTTAACAGGCTGGCTCGCGTCAACTACGGTTCCTTCTTTTATCGCGGCTTTCTTTGCCGCATGGACCATGTAAAAGTATCCGACCGCGATTGAAACAATAAATGCGATCCATCCGAGGATCGGAGCGGAACCCATAGATGTTCCAAGATACTGTGCCGGCATGATATTCGTAATGTTGATGGCATATGGAATCATAGCCGAGCATGTAGCTCCTATAAAAATGATACCCGGGATCATCCGGTACGGATATCCCGCCTGTTTCATCATAACTGTGGCTATCGGCGCTAGCACAAATAGCACGACAAATCCTGATACTCCCACGTACACAAACACCGTACTGAGCACTGTGATAGAGAGAATGACCCTCTTCACACCCAGCTTTTCCGTGATCACGTTAGCAATAGACTCGGCACATCCCGATGATCCCATCAGCTCGCCGAACACAGCACCGATTACCAGTACGAACAGATTGTTTCCTATAAATCCGATATAGCCGTCTACATATGCCGTAAGCGCGTCCCACCACTGCATCCAGCTTGTAAGGATGATAATAAAGGAGACAAGAATTGTAGATGTAAACACATCCAGGCCTTTCCAGATTACAACAATAAATACTACCGCTGCCACCAGAAGGCCGATCACTGATATTATAGTTTCCATTCCCGTTTCTCCTTATCTTATTCTTCTTCACCGATGATACGGATCTTTCCAAGCTCTTTTCTGTACGGGTTCTTCCCGTTGTAAAGATGCCTGTCCAGAAAGTCTATGCACCGGCTGATATTCTCATTGTCTTTGATCTTCTGGGAACCGTGCGGTTCTCCCTCAAAAAGTTCCAGTTCTACACGATCCTCGCCGCAGACCGCCTTCACTTTCTCATACATATAGATGGACTGGTGGTGATCGATGATCAGATCATCCGTCCCGTGCTCAAGGAGCATCGGCGGACAGTCTTCTCTCACCTGGCAGATCGGGCTTACCCTGCATGTTTTTTCCGGATACTGGATCGGATTATAGCCGAGGAGCATGGTAAACAGTGATGAAGTCCCCACGCCGTCTCCCGGCATCATGCCTTTTCCCGCGCCTGTCCTTGTCCTGATGTCCTCGATATCGACACCGAACTGTTCCGCAGAGCACAGCTCACTGATCGTATACCACGCAAGCGCACACTGTACTTTTGAAGACGCCTTTACTCCCACGGAAAGGTCATCGTACTCTTCACGGTCGCCGGTTACCGCCAGAAGCTGGGTTACAGTACCGCCGGCGGAATTTCCCCATACGGCAAAGCGCTCCGGATCAAGGTTCAGCTTGTCTGCATTGGCTCTCAGATACCGGATCGCAGCCTTTCCGTCAATAAGCTGTGCCGGCCAGAGCGCTTCCTGCACCAGACGGTATTCCACTGTAGCAACGGCATACCCCTGTGTCACAGGGAGACACATTGATTTGATGTGATGCGTCCTTTTATGCCCCATGGCAAATGCGCCGCCGTGGAACACGATAACGAGCGGATACGGCCCATCTTCCTCATCCGGATATATGATATCCAGAATCTGGTTTTCCGACTGATCCGCATATCGCAGATCCAGTTCAACATGTCTGAACTGAGTCATGTCCATCTCCGGCTCGGAAGCCAGAAACTGTTCTCTGTTGTTAAATCCTGCCATTATATACCTCCTTAAATCGGATTAAAGACTTTTGTGAAGAAGTCCCAGAACTGTCTGAAGGTCCTCTGCTCCCATCTGTCCGGGTGCGGATGCTTTTCCTACCGCTCCGAATGTCAGTGCAGAACCGAACACCTCTCCGCACAGCCTGCTGATAACGCCTGTTCCTGACATGGACATGGTAATGATCGGGCGGTCTGCATACTCTGACGCCATCTCCTCGGTAGCTGCCAGAAGTGTGAGCACGTCTTTCTTATTCTCCGGCATAACAGCGATCTTCGGGATATCTGCCCCGAGATCCTGCATTTTCCGAAGCCGTGACACGATCTCATCTTTGGCCGGCGTCTTATGGAAATCATGATTGGACGCAACGACTTTTACGCCGCATGCATGAGCTGTCTCAACAACTGCTTTTACCGCGTCGTCTCCTGTGAACGCCTCAATATCCACCAGATCGATAAGTCCTGTCTGTGCCGCTTTCTGATTGAGCTCTACATAAGCATCTGTCTCGATTGCTTTCTCACCGCCTTCTTTGGAAGTACGGAATGTAAAAAGAATCGGAATCTCACCCAGCACATCTCTTAATGCTTTCATCGTATCCTCTGTCTTGTCGAAATCAAAAATATCCTCATACCAGTCAACGCGCCACTCTACCACATTCGCCGCGGTAGTCTTAATTGTCTCTGCCGCCTTTAAGATTTCTTCTCTTGTAACGCCGACAATGGGGACACAGATCTTGGGAATTCCTGTGCCGATCTCTACATTTCTTACTTTTACCGGATTCATTCTTCATTATCCTCCTGTTTTTTATTATGTTTTTATTAACCGCAGGAAGGCAGCGTTCCGGACAGATCCGTTCTATGTAGGCTCTGTCCGCAGGCTGCCTGTCTTGCTGTATTACTTATTTGGATGTGTCTGCATTTTTCAGCAGTACACCGTATCTTACATTTACAAAGACTGCAAGTACGATACCGATAATCGTGATTACAATGTTCATCACGATAACACCTGATGCACTCATATTGGACGCAGCTGTCAGGATCGTGTAGTTACACAGGCTGGACGCGATCATAACAAGACTTGTAAGCGTACCTTTGATCTTCGGGAACAAATCGTTTGCGACAGCTGTCACCATCTGGAGCACTCCGCCGGCTCCCGCATAGCCGATCACAAACGCGCCGACATAGCAGATCAGCGGGCTCTTGACCATGTAAACAAGCACCAGCATTACCAGTGAGATCACCGGATAGATCACGAGGAAACGAACCTGTTTGAACTTCGTGATCAGAATACTTGTCACAAACAGAGCAACCAGTGTTCCCGCCGAATAATAGGTCTGCATCATGGAGACATCTTCAGATGCTATTCCCGCGACATCCGTACCGAATGTCTGCGCACAGTTCAGCCAGAGCTGGAATGTCGCTGTACATGTAAATCCGATCAGGATCAGGGCGACACTCTCCAGAGAGAAATGAGCGCTCTTTAAATTGTTGATAAAGGACTCTCCTTTTCCTACGCCCTCCACTTTCGGAAGCGGTGCAAAGATTGCAAGCACACCAAGTACTGCGATCACAATGCCGCATACGAGGGGCAGCGTCAGATATGACATGGAAGTTCCCACGCAGATTCCGAGGAAGAATGAAAGGAGCAGCTGTGCTACTGAGATAAACAGCTTGATTCCCATTGTAGCTATACCGGTATATTTGTAGATGATCTCCGCAACTGCCGGATATGTAGCTGTATCGAGGAATGAGTTGGCGATACCTCCAAGTACTGCCGCCACGTAAGCAACCGCCATATTCGGTGAAAACGCGATTCCCACGAAGAAAATCACATAGGAAAAGCATCCGATCAGCACGGAGACTCTTCTTCCGAACTTATCGGACAGCGGGCCGGCGAACGGAAGGGAGATCAGACGTCCCAGTCCGAGTGCCGCGGCAACTGCCGTAACTCCCATTACATCGCTCATACCCCACTGTTCTGCCAGAAGTTCTTTAACAAGCTGCTGGCTTAAGATAGAACATCCGATGCCATGAATAAAATAGTTTAAATAAAGAATAATTGCACTGGGCAGATATTTTTTATTCATAATGTATGTTTCCCTCTCCTCTCATTGTCATTTTAGTCGTATTTAATGTCAAGTACTTCTTTCATGTGGTCGATCGGCATATGTTTGCCTGTCCACAGATAAAATGCCGCGTCGCCCTGGAAAAGCATCATTCCCAGACCGTTCATAGTCTTACATCCGGCTTCTTTTGCCATCTTCAGAGTCAGTGTCTCTCTCGGAGCATAGATCGTATCTGTAACGATCAGATCCGGGCGGAAGAAAGATTTGTCCGGAATTACAGACTGGCCTTCCAGCGGTTTCATTCCAACACCTGTTGCCTGTGCGAAAAGATAGCTGTCCGCGATCTCTTCTCTTAACTTCTCTTTGTCATCCAGATCGTACAGATTTACAACACAGTCTGTATTATTGCGGATTGTCTCGACTGTCTTTTCTGCCGCTTCCCAGAATTTATCTTTAATATTGAAGATAGAGATTTCCTTCACTCCGTCCAGAGCAGCCTGTACCTCGATAGCTTTCGCAGCGCCGCCGGCTCCGGCAATAGTCATCTTCTTGCCGATCACGTCGATATTATTATCCTTTAAGGACTGCATATATCCGATACCGTCTGTGATATGTCCGATCAGTTTTCCGTTGTCATTTACGATTGTATTGACAGCGCCGCACATCTGTGCCGCCGGTGACAGTTCGTCCAGATACTGGCCTACTACAGTCTTGTTCGGCATGGATATATTGGAACCTACCATTTTTAATGCGCGCAGGCCTTTGATGGCATCCTCCAATGTGCTGTTGTCCACTTCAAACGCAAGGTAAGCATAATCCAGTCCCAATGTGGCAAATGCTTCATTGTGCATCGCCGGGGAACTTGAGTGCCTGATCGGATAAGCCATCAGACCGATTAATTCTGTGTGTCCTGTAATTCTCTCTGCCATAGTTCTTTCTCCTTTGACTTTTCATTTTCTTTGTTTGTTAAATATCAAACAACCTCTCTGTCTTCATTATACGTAAATCGCACTAATAGTTCCAATACATCTTTTTATATTTTTTAATAGCTTAAAGCTATCGTTTTATGTTATAATCAACAAAAAGGAGGCAGACATGACTTTAAATCAGATTCTCTATTTTCATACTGTCGCACAGTGCCAGAACTACCATCTGGCAGCTTCAAAGCTGAACATTTCCCAGCCGTCCCTGAGCCGGGCCATTGCCAATCTGGAGGATGAACTCGGTATCATCTTGTTTGAGCGTAAAGGACGTACTGTTTCACTCACAAAATACGGCAAGATCTTTCTGGAACATGCGGACAGGATTCTGAATGATGTAAAAGTTGCAGAAAGACAGATGGAGAAACTGTCCGGGAACGCCGGACATGTAGACATCGCCTATGTATTTCCACTTGCCGCACAGTACATTCCCCATACAGTAAGACAGTTCCTTAAAAAGGGAAAAAATAAACAGATCAGCTTCAGTTTTCACCAGACTTACACCCGTGAAATGGTAAACGGGCTGAAGGCAGGCCAGTATGACGTTATTTTCGGATCCTATGTGGAAAATGAACCTGATATCCAGTTCGTCCCCATTCTGAATCAGGAAATGATCCTGATCACCCCTCTGGGGCACCCGCTTGCCGGAAAACCCGATCCGGTTCTCCGGGATCTGGAGAGATATCCGGTTATGGGATATGACAGGACATCAGGTCTGGGCGGTTTTACAAACCGGATCTATTCGTCCTATTCCGTAAATCCCGATATCATCTGTGAATCACCGGATGAGAATGCGATCGCATCGCTGGTTGCAGAGAATTTCGGAATCGCTCTTGTTGCGGACGTGGATATCCTGGACCATTTTCCGTTGGAAAAGCTCCGTCTGACAGACGTCAACCTGCGTCATACCGTATATATGGCATATATTAAAAACCGTTACCAGATCCCCGCCGTACGCAATTTTATCTCTTTTATACTAAAGGAAGGATCAAATATCTGACTGTCAAAGCCCCCGTCGTTTCACGTACTCCTCAAACCGCCGTACGATCGGGGGCTCATACTGTTCCTTGTTCCTCGCCATATAGACATACCGTTTTTCATGCTGGTTCCGTATTCTGAGCACATCCACATCCAGCATCTTCAGTACAGGAATCTCCGGCATCACCGCGATCCCGAAATTCCGGGACACAAGCCCCGCCATGGATCCGTCCTCCTCGATCTCATACGCGATATCCGGCTTTATCTTAAGCCGCTCGAACATCCTGTCCACTACAGGGCGCAGGCCGCTGTTCGGTGTATAGAATATCTGCGGATATGCAGCTGCCTGTTCCAGATCTACCGATTCTGAATAAGACAGCGGATGTCCTTTCGGCACGACCACGACCAGATTTTCCGTTCCGACCGGTGTGAACTGTATACCGGACTCCTTTTCCGCCATAGAGCAGAAACCAATATCATATTTTTCATCCTTCAGCCCCTGTACCACTTCGGACGTATTACCTACCGTAAAACGGAATTTTACATTCAGTTCTTCATATGTGTGTATAAAATCGCTTACAAGCTGCGGGACAAATTCACTTCCCAGTGTATAGATATAGGCAAGTTCGACCACTCCCTCTGTCTGGCCGGTCAGCGCTCTCACTTTTCTGACCCCTGTATCCAGGGTCTTTAACGCCTGTTCTGCATATTCCCTGAAAAAACTCCCATATCTGGTCAACACTACATTACGCCCTCTCTTTTCAAACAGCTTTGTTCCCAGTTCACTCTCAAGCATGCCGATGGCGTGACTCAGGGAGGGCTGGGAGATATTGAGTTCCTCCGCAGCTCTGGTATAATGCTCAATCTGGGCAAGTTTTACAAAATAATGTAACTGGTTCAAGTTCATATAATCACTCCTCTTTTATATAAAATATCACAATTCATAGTTTATATCTATAATTTCAGCCATAAATATACATTTGTTTTATATTTATTTTTTCACTATAATACGGCTTGTAAACGGATTGTTAATATAATGACGATAGACCGGCAGAGGCCGGTGCAGAATTCCGTTTGAAAACAGCCTCTCAACAATTTCAACAGAAAACAATAGTTTTTACAGGAGATTGATCATATGAAAAAAGAATTCAGACATTTATTTGAACCTTTTACTGTACGCCGCATGACTGTCAAAAACAGGATCATGATGACGCCGATGGGCACAAATTACGGTGAGCAGAACGGCGAGATGAGCTTCCTTCATATTAATTATTACGAGCAGCGTGCCAAAGGCGGCACTGGTCTTATCATGGTAGAGAATGCAAGTGTAGATTCTCCGGAAGGCTCCAATGGAACGACACAGCTGCGTATTGACCATGACAACTATATTCCCCGTCTCTTCAAACTGACAGAGACAATCCATAAACACGGCACATGTATCGGTATCCAGCTAAACCATGCCGGTGCGTCCGCACAGTGGGCGCGCACCAATATGCAGCCGGTCTCAGCTTCTGATATTCCATCCAAAGAGGGCGGAGATATCCCACGTCCGCTGGAAAAAGATGAAATCATGCGTATTGTGAAGAAATACGGAGAAGCCGCAAAACGTGCCCAGACAGCCGGATTTGACTGTGTCGAGATTCACGCCGGTCACTCCTATCTGCTCAGCCAGTTTCTCTCTCCTCTCACAAATAAAAGAACTGACGAATTTGGCGGTTCCCCGGAAAACAGAGCGCGTTTCGCACGCCTTGTGATGGAAGAAGTGAGAAGACAGGTAGGACCTTTCTTCCCGATCTTCCTTCGTATCAGCGCTGACGAATTCATGGAGGGCGGCAATACACTGGACGACTGCCTGGATTATCTCCAGTATATCCAGGAAGAGGCAGACGTCATCGACGTATCATGCGGCCTGAACGGTTCCATTCAGTACCAGATTGACTCTAACCATTTCCCGGACGGATGGCGTTCCTATATGGCCAGAGCAGTCAAAGACCGCTATAACAAGCCCTGTGTAACAATGGGTAATATCAGGGATCCACATGTGGCGGAGGATATCCTGGCGAGAGGAGACGCGGACCTGATCGGTATCGGCCGAGGTCTGATCGCTGATCCGGAATGGGTCAACAAAGTAGAATTCGGCGATATCTGCGATATCAGGAAATGTATCTCCTGCAATATCGGATGCGCCGGCAACCGTATCGGCATTAACCGTCCGATCCGCTGCACCATTAACCCGGCTGTAACCGACGGAGAAGAATACAAAAAGCGCCATATTTCGAAACCGTGCAACGTAGTTGTCGTAGGCGGAGGAACAGCAGGAATGGAGGCTGCCTGTACGGCCGCAGAAGTAGGATGTACCACATTCCTCATCGAAAAGAAGCCGTATCTCGGAGGACTGGCTGCAGAGATTTCCAAGATTCCGGACAAGAAGAGACTGTCCGACTTTCCGCAGTACATGATCCATCGCACAACAAAACTGAAGAACTTATTCACATTCACAAATATGGAAGCGGATGTTGATTTTATCAGAAGTTTGAAACCGAATATCATTGTAAACGCGACCGGATCTTCACCGCTTCTCCCCCCGATTTCCGGACTTCATGAAAACCTCGGAAAAGAGGGAAGCAAAGTGTATACGATCCTTGACATGATCGCTCATCTTGGAGAGTATCCGGAAGATATGACCGGAAAGAAAGTAGTCGTAATCGGCGGAGGCGCCGTCGGACTTGACGTAGTCGAATACTTTGCCCCGAGAGGCGCTGATGTAAGTATCGTTGAGATGCTGCCGATCATCGGAAACGGCATTGACCCGGTATCCAAAGTTGATATCAATACACTGATGAACAAATACGGCGTAAAACAGATTCCAAGCACTGCTCTCAAAGAAGTACGCCCGGATAATTTCCTTGTAGAAGCTGGCGGCGAGCAGAAAGAACTTCCGTTTGATTACGGTTTTGTCTGCCTCGGCATGAAAGCGGAACATCCGGTTCTTCAGAATCTCCGTGATGCTTTCGGAGAGGACGACCAGATTGAAATTGTCAACATTGGAGACAGCGTTCGCGCAAGAAGGATCATCGACGGTACGGAAGAAGGAAGAAATATCCTGAACACTCTTGAAAGACGCGGTTATCTGTAAAAATCTCTCTGCAAAAGGAAGCGAAGTCCTGTATCATCAGGCTCCGCTTCCTTTTTTTCACTATTTTCGGCACTATGTATTAAAAACCGGCGTACTTCCGGACAATATCATGCATAGTATCCCATTTGGCTTCCATATCCTCCACAAGTTTAAACTGTGTTCTCGCTCTGTCAAGATTATGGTTTTCCCTATGGATCTTAAAGTAGTGATCCCCCTCCAGATAATCCGTAAGGAAACGCATGCCGCACTCATATGTCATCACCTTTGCTCCCATCGGAAGAAGTTCGATCTCTTTCTGCGTAAGGCTTCCCGCGCAGCCTTCAAGAAATCCCCTGACATAAAGCTCATACAGCTCCATGCTGCACGACACTTTGCTGAGATCTGTTTCGTCCTCCGCAGCCGTGCTCGCGCCAAAACGGATGGAATCTCCGAAATCATTCATCGCAAGTCCGGGCATTACAGTGTCAAGATCAATCACGCATATTCCCTTTCTTGTAACATTATCGATCATAATGTTATTCAGCTTTGTATCATTGTGGGTAACGCGCAGCGGTATCTCTCCTTTTTCCTGAAGATTGCCGAATACATTTGCGACATCTTCATGAGCCAGGACAAAATCGATTTCCTTCTGAACAGACGCAGCGCGTCCGCATACGTCTTTTTCAACAGCATTCTTAAATGTCCTGAACCTTGCTTTTGTATCATGGAATCCTTCGATCGTCTCGTAAAGAGTCTCTGCCGGATAATCGGCAAGCAGCCTCTGGAAATGTCCGAACGCAACGGCACTTTCATAAAAGTCTTCCGGCTTCTCGACCTGATCGTAACTTGTCGCATCAGTGATAAACTTATAAGATCTCCAGTATTCGCCTTTTGAATCGACATAATATGCTTTGCCGTCCTTAGCGGGAATCATGTTCAGTGTTTCTCTCTCCGGATCTCCCCCGTTTTCAATAATTTTCTCTCTGAGATAGGATGTGACCCCGACGATATTTTCCATCAGTTCCACCGGTTTTGTAAATATCTCACGGTTCATCCTCTGGAGGATCACATTCACATCACCCATATCTCCGATCTCAAAGGTAAGCAGATACGTGTCATTAATATGACCGCTTCCGAATGGTCTCCGGCCTTTCAGTCTTCCTGAAAAATTAAAATTAGCAATTGCTTCTCTGATCTGCAGTTCAGACACACGTCCCATCTTCGTACTCCTCTTTCTTTTTTCCGGGTTTTTAAGTTTCTGTATTTATTTTAAGACAGAGCATCCGAAAATGCTTTATCTAATGTTCTATTTGATTTGCACAATCAGCTTTTGTCCTTTGCATTTTTGTCTCAACTGGGATATTATTAAAGAAAAAAAGGAGACTCACATGGGCTATCAGGGAATATCACTGAAGGATGAACTGAAGATCGATCAATTGTTTTCACTTCATTATTTTGAATATATGAACAGTTTTTATTTTCCGGGTGAATCACATCCGTTCTGGGAATTTGTATGCGTAGATAAAGGCGAGGTCACGATCGGAGCAGGCTCCCGTTCTTTCGTGCTGACCCGAGGGCAGATCGCATTTCACGAACCGGACGAATTTCACTGGGTCAGAGCCGGAGGAGGATCTGCTCCCAATCTCATCGTCATTTCTTTCTCGTCAGAAAGCCCGATGATGGATTTCTTCAGGGAAAAGGTTCTGCATATCACGGAAACCGACCGCCGGCTGCTCGCCCGTATAGTAAATGAAGCGCGCACGTTCCTGAACGGCAGACTGGACGACCCTTATCAGACCACTCTGACCGTCAGAAGCGACGCGCCTGAGGGCGCCGCTCAGATTATACGGACCTGTCTGGAACAGTTTCTGATCGGACTGGTGCGCCGCTTCAAAAAAAATACCGGACAGTCCGTGCAGACTGTCCGGCCCTTTATCCCGGATAAAACAACAAAAGGAAATGCCGACGAGGAGATATTCTCGAAAATCACCGCATACCTTACGGATAACCTGACATCCCGTCTCACAATAGAAAGAATATGTTCCGACAACCTTATCGGGCGTTCCAGACTGCAGAAACTGTTTCATGAGAAATGCGGTCAGGGGATCATAGAGTACTTCTCTCATATGAAAATCGACGCCGCAAAGCAGCTCATCCGCGATGAGCAGATGAATTTCACGCAGGTAGCCGAAAATCTGGGGTATTCTTCAATTCACTATTTCTCCAGACAGTTCAAAAAACTCACCGGCATGACCCCATCGGAGTACGCTTCATCCATCAAGGCGATGGCCGAACGCACTCCCAGGTAAGGTTATTTTATTATTTAGTGGCACTTGCTCCATCCGCAGCACTTACAGATATTACATCCTTCTTCGAACACAAGCGGCTCGCCGCATTCCGGACAGTACATCTTATCTGTCTCCGCCTCTGTGCTCACGGCTTTCGGTTTCGGCGCCTTCTCTGTCTTGCGGGCAGCTTTTACATTTGCGCCTCCCTGGCGTTCTGCCAGCTCCGCCTGCATCTCATTGTACATATCCATAAGCGCGTTGCCGACCGCCATCGGGCAGCATGCCCCTTTGCTTGTATCCTTCCTTGATACTCGTCTCGCCGTGTAGGACGGACATGAGCCGCTGGAATTAAGCTGATCAACAATCGTTTCTATACTGATACCGCCTCTCGCGCTGATGGAAATCATACGGGAGAGTCCTACCATAAAGTTATTGCAGCCGCCTGTGGAACCTTTGCTCAGGTAAGTCTCCAAAAGAGCGCCCGTATGCGGATCGAACAGGGCAATGCAGTGCAGGCTGCCGCAGCCCGTAGTCAGCTTTCTCTTCTTTCCGACCACATCGTCTGTCACAAGCAGGATCTCTCCTCTCTTCAGACCTTCTCCGGCAGAAACGTTCTTCGATTCTTTCTTCTCACTCGTATTGAGGATTCCGATTCTCTTGCATCCGTCGCGGAATATCGTAATGCCCTTAAGACCTTTCTCATAAGCGTACATATAGAGCCCTTCGGTCTCTTCGACTGTAAAGCGGTTCGGTACATTTACAGTCGAACTGATGGAAGCGTCGATATGAGTCTGCCATACAGACTGCATGTCGATCCTCTGACGGTAATCCAGCGTCATGGCTGTCACGAAATAATCCGGAAGTTCCGAATCGCTCTTCAGACCGTGCTGCTTCATATAATTTTCAACAATCTTCGTATATACCTTATAGTAGACGTCCGTGCCGTGCAGGGATTCTGTCTTCCTCTCATAGTAATTTGCGTAAACAGGCTCGATGCCTCCTGATATGCCGAGCATAGTGGAAAGTGTTCCTGTCGGAGCGATCGTAAGGAGCTGTGAATTTCTCAGCCCGTACTTGCGTACCAGCTCTCTTGTCTTCTCTGATGTATTGGCCTCAAAATACGGAGTAGACATGATCTCTTCCGTATTGCACCTTGGAAACGCGCCTTTCTCTTTTGCCAGAAGGGCTGACGCCGCGATCGCGGAATCCGCCATGGCAAAACCGATATTATCACACATGTTGACAGCGTCTTCCTCGCCGTAGGTAAGTCCCAGCTTGATCAGACAGTCCGCCAGTCCCATGATGCCAAGCCCGATCTGTCTCCACTCTCCCACACTGTCACGCTGTTCTTTCAGCGGGTGCAGGGGAAGTCCTTCCTCCAGGACTTCATTCAGCGCGCGGACAGAGACCGCAACGCAGTGTTTCAGCCCTTCAAAGTCAAACTGTGAATGATCGGTGAAAGGATCCTGAACAAACTCGGAGAGATTGATGCTTCCAAGCAGGCAGCTTCCTCCCGCCGGCAGAGGTTCTTCCGCGCACGGATTCACGCCTGCATATGAGAACTCCTCTGTGTTGCTCAGTAAGTTCCATCCTTCGATCCGGTCCCAGAACAGCGCGCCCGGCTCGGCGTAGTCCCAGTTTGTCTCGGCAATACGGCGGAACAGTTCACGGGCGTTTACCGTCTTTTCAATAACCTCTCCTGTTGCCTCTCGTGTATAGTGGAGCAGGTAATCCTCGTTGTTCTTTACTGCTTCCATGAAGTCTTCATGGATACGGACAGAAATATTCGCCTTCGTCACCTTTTCCAGATCTGTCTTCAGATCGATAAACTCCTCCACATCCGGGTGGGAACAGTCGATAGAGATCATAAGAGCTCCTCTCCGGCCGTTCTGTCCGATCAATGCAGTCACAAGAGAATAAAGTTCCATGAAAGACACAGAGCCGCTCGTCTCTTTGGCCGCATTGTTGATCTTTGCGCCGCGGGGACTCAGTTTTGAGATATCCACGCCGCATCCGCCTCCATAGCTGTATGTGCGCGCCAGCTTCTTCGCACAGTCAAAGATGCTCTCGATGTTATCCTCCGGCGGATCAATCACATAGCAGTTAGAATATGTCACTTTTCTTCCCTGCTGATCCAGCCCTCTGTTGGAGAGGATCCGGCCGCCGAAGAGAAACTTCTTCTGGCGGATATACTCCGCGATCTCCTCGTTTCCTCCACTGATACGCTTCAGCCATTGTTCAAAATTCTCACCGTCATTGCAATACTTTTTTGTCCAGATATCTGTTCCCAGCTGATTATCTTCTCCCAGCCATTCTTCTACTGTCATTCTCCCGTACCTCTTTTCGTATTCTTAATATACAAAAGTGTCCCCTCTTTTTAACAGGGTTACACGCGCCTGTAGAAAAGGGTAACATCTAATAATAAAAATATCAAGACTTGACAAACTAAAATTACGTGTTCTACCACAAAATATAGTGTTTTTACCGATTCAATCAATCAAAATCATGGATTCATGCCTTTTCGCTTGCTTTTTATTTCCTATTGTATTATGGTTGAAGGAGAAACATCGTTCCCGTATCTTCAGGGAACAGAAGCTATTTAAATCAATATACAAGGAGCACACAAAATGCCAAAGCCAAATATTGTATTTATCATGACCGATCAGCTCCGGGCAGACTGCCTTGGATATGCGGGACACCCCGACGTTAAAACGCCTTATCTTGATACGCTTGCCTCACGGGGAGTGATTTTTGACCACACGTACAGCGCGTGTCCCAGCTGTATTGCCGCCCGCGCCGCTTTACACACAGGCAGAGAACAGAGTCATCACGGAAGAGTCGGCTATGAAGACAATCAGCCATGGAATTACACGCACACTATGGCCGGCGAACTTTCAAAAGCCGGATACTATACCCAGTGTGTGGGAAAGATGCATGTACATCCGCTTCGCAATTATCTCGGTTTTCACAATGTAGAGCTCCACGACGGATATCTCCATTGTGCCCGGTACGGAAGCGTTCCCTACCGCGAGTCCCAGTTTGTAACAGACGATTATTTTCACTGGCTGAAACAGGAACTCGGAACCGATGCAGATGTGACGGACACAGGACTGGACTGCAACAGCTGGGTTGCCCGCCCGTGGACGCACGAAGAGAAATACCATCCCACCAACTGGGTCACCGACAGAAGTATTGATTTTCTGCGGCGGCGCGATCCGCGCATGCCATTCTTCCTGATGGCATCCTATCTGCGCCCGCATCCGCCGTTTGATGCACCCCGGCACTATTTTGATCTGTACAGCGGCAAAGATCTGCGCCCGCCTTTTGTAGGTTCCTGGGAGACCGATGAATATCTGAAAAAGGACGGCCGGATCTTCGACTCTAAAACAGGTCCCTCCGACCCGGAACTTATCCGGCAGGCACAGATTGGATACTATGCCTGCATCACTCATCTCGATCATCAGATCGGCCGTCTTATCATGGCGCTGATCGAACAGGAAGTATATGATGACACAGTATTTATCTTTACTTCCGACCACGGTGAGGAACTGTGCGACCACCATATGTTCCGGAAATCCCGTCCCTATGAAGGGAGCTGTCATATCCCCCTGTTCATTACCGCGGGAAAGAATGTACTGCCGGATCTGAAAGCCGGAACAGCCTGCCACAGTATTGCCGAACTTCGTGATATCATGCCTACGCTTCTCGATATAGCCGGAGCGGAAATTCCTTCTTCTGTAGACGGCTGCAGTCTCCTGCCCCTTACGGAAGCACCGGACAAGGTACAGCGTTCATGGCTGCACGGAGAACATTCCTACGGCGAATTTTCAAACCACTGGATCGTTACGGAACGGGATAAATTCATCTGGCATTCTCAGTCCGGCACAGAACAATACTTTGATCTGTCTTCCGACCCGCATGAGCTCAGCGATCTGATCGATGATCCGGGATACGCCGAACGTATCAGCGAACTCCGCTCCCGCCTGATCCTCTCTCTCAGAGACAGACCGGAAAAGTTCACGGACGGCAGCCGGCTGATCCCGGGACGTCCATATCCGCCGACACTTCCGGCAGCCACTCTGCCGTGATTAATAAAAAAATACCTGATTTAACTGAAAGAGCGGCCGCTTCCGATATCAATACCGGAGCAGCCGCTCTTTCTGAACATTATTTATATTTCCTGTTATACAGATACAACAGAGCCAGCAGTCCTGCCAGCCCGACCAGTTCCATGACCAGTCCCGATGCACCGATATTTTTCTGTCCGATAATGATCAGCGCAATGCAGACAACAAAGATGATCAACAGGATAATATTTCTGATAACATTACTCATACTATTCCCTCCTTATCCTTTCAGTCCGCCGAGTGTCATGCCTTTGGTAAGCTGTTTCTGTACACAGATATAGAGGATGAGTACCGGAATCATTACGATAACCAGACCTGCATACATAATGCCGTAGTTAGTCGCGGTTCTCTCAACTGCCATCAGGTTTTTAAGTCCCACAGCAAGTGTGCTGTTATCGTCCATAATCGTAAACGCGATAATATACTCATTCCAGAACGACAGGAACTGGAACAGGATGACTGTAAGAATACTCGGCTTTGCCATCGGTATCATGATCTGCACCATTGTCTTAAAATATCCGCATCCGTCAATATACGCCGCCTCTTCAAAGCCTTTCGGAAGCGTCTTAAAATATCCGCTCAGCAGATAGATTGAGAACGAAAGCGAACTGGATGCGTAAATGACTGACAGGACAAACCTGTTGTCAAGAAAGAAATCAACTCCAAGCGCTTTGTTCGCGTCACTGAGCATCAAGAAGATCGGAACGACAATATAGTTGATATTTACAAAAAGACCTGCCATAAAAGCAATATTCAGGATCTTTTTCCCTTTAAAATCAAACCTGGACAGCGCATATGCCGCAGGAAGAGCGATCACAAGCAGAAGAATCAGCGACAATGCCGTAACAATCACTGAATTAAGGAAATATTTTCCCATCTCCGCATCAATAAACGCTGTAATGTAGTTCTGATACTGCAGCTGTTCCGGAAGCGCCCACGGATTTGTTCCCTGTCCGATAAATTCCGCATTGCGTTTGAAACTTGCCATAAATACCCATGCCACAGGCACCAGAATGGACACCGTCATCGCGATCAGAGCCGCATAGACAATGATTTTAAAGATGATCTTTACGATCGGATTCTGTTTTTTCATCTTATCTATGCCCCCTTCCTAGAATTCCAGTACTTCACGGTCCGTGATCTTGTTTACAATCGCGGCAAGCGCAAATGAGAAGATAAATACTACTACGCCGATCGCCATACCGTATCCGTATACACCTGCACCGTAAGCCTGCTTGTACATATAATTCAGGAATACTTCTGAATGTCCGTTCGGACCTCCGTCCGACATAATCTGTACGAACAGGAAACTCAAATTAATAGTACTGATAATATAGAATGTCAGCGTTGTACGGATATTACTCCATACAAGCGGAAGCGTCACCTGGAAGAACATCTGGATCTCGGTCGCGCCGTCAAGAGAAGCGGCCTCATAGAGATCCTGCGGGATCGCAGCCATACTCGCCATATACATTACCATATAATAACCGATGGCCTGCCATACAAGGGCGAATATAATTGAATAAAGTACAATATTCTGATCACCCATCCACTGATGTGTGAGTTTGCCGAGTCCGATCGCATTAAGAAATGTATTGAGAAGTCCCGTACTCGGATTGTAGATCGCGCCGAAAATACCGGCGATAACAACGATACTCAAAATATTCGGTATGTAAAAAATAATCCTGAAAAAGTTTTTCCCTTTAAATTTACCGCGGGAAAGTATCGCGGCAAACAGGATCGCAAAGAGTACCGTACACAATGTGACCAGCACGATAATCGCGATTGAATTCTGCATCGCCTGCAGGAAGTTTTTGTCCGCGATCAGTGATTTAAAGTTGTTGAAACCGACAAATTCTTTTCTGTTTGTAATTCCGCCCATACGGTACAGAGACATCCTGAACACATTGATAGTCGGAATGAATATAAAAAGCGTAACAAGAGAGGGCGTAAAATTTTCTGTGTCTATGGGGAAAAATCTTCTTTGATAAGAACCA
>ERZ1643247.1701-NODE-1701-length-19299-cov-50.645136_pt1 | contig 19299 bp, 17 predicted proteins | sample MGYA00579264_ERZ1643247 | MGnify/ENA primary metagenome ERZ1643247 (study PRJEB29033, sample SAMEA4952262) | chicken gut metagenome | biome: Broiler Chicken; feature: Gastrointestinal Tract; material: Caecum | place: Ireland | collected 2018 | study: Broiler... | reverse complement strand
CTACCTGACGCGCGCCTTTCAAGACCATCGGCTTGCGGTCTTCGCTGTCTTTCCAGCGAATCAGGTTTTCGATTGCATTTCGTTCCAAACGCCTCACCGCCCATTTTCCTTATAGGTCAAACTCATTATATCACATTTTTCCATTGTTTAAAAATCTAATTTACACTTTTTTATTTTATTTGTAAGCAAAATTTACACATTTTTCAAGCTCAAACTAATTGCTTTTTCCACTGGCATTTCTGTCGCCTCGAGGGTGTCTGAAAAAATGGATGCGCTGTTGGTATAGAAGCTCTTTGGCAGGTATGAATCGGGATGCGCAAAATCGCCACAAGCGCATACCGGTTTTGACGTTCCTCTCTTTGTTTTTGCGCCGGAATCTGGTATAATATCGGCAGTGGAACGCAGCCTCTCAAACGCATCCAAATTTTGGGGAAATCGGTCTCACAAGCGCATCCGCAATATTACGGATATCCCGCCGGATGGGATCTCACAGGCGCATCCAGTTTCGGGCTTCTCCCCCTCTCGTGCGCATCCCGGTCTCGCCCTTGCTGACGATGTAATTCAGCGATTTTTCGGGCTTTTTTCGGCGTTTGGCATACCATCGGGTCAGCCGCGGTCTGTACCGAAATATTTGTCCATGCAGGCGGCGTAATGAATACATAATGAATGGACGCTTTTCATACAAAAAATACGGAGACAGGCCATGTCAAAAATGGGCTTGTCTCCGTTCTTTTTTTGGTATGCGTTTGTGTGTACCTGCCTGCAACATAAAATGGCATTCAAGAGGTAAGGGGTTCGATCCCCCTCATCTCCACCACAAACAGCCCGTATCCGTTTGGATGCGGGCTGTTGCTATATGTCCGTGCACCGTGGTATCGCCTGCGGTGCCGCGTTGTTAATAAACAGCGCATCTCTGCCAGGCCGCGATGGTAACGGGATAAACGGTGTTGTCCGCCCCCAAAACTCCTGTCGCTTTCCCAGGGCTGCAAAAACAGCCGCCCAGCCCCATCTGCACACAGTTTTAGCACCACTTTCAGCACTAAAACCACAAGCCTTATAATTGGTTTAGCACCGCTAAGCGGTAACTAATTCTTTTGTGAGACACACGCCCTTTTCCTTGTACTCTTTGCACAGACATGGGCCAATCCCCTTCTGTCAGTCATCTTTTTCGTCCCAGGTCCGGTCGCTGATGATGTACCGGGGCCGGTGCTTGGTCTCCATGTAAATTTTGCCGATGTACTCGCCGATCACCCCGAGGCAGATCAGCTGCACGCCGGATACAAAACAGATGATGCAGGTGGTGGAGGCCCAGCCGGACACCGTGGCCCCCAGCAGCGCCTCGATGATCGCCCACACGACCCCGAGAAAGCTCACGGCCGCCACCAGTGCGCCGAAGCCGGTGATGAACCGGATCGGCTTGACCGACAGACTCGTGATGCCGTCAAAGGCCAGCCCCAGCATCTTGGACAGGGGATAGTGGCTTTCCCCGGCGATCCGCTCATGCCGCTCATAGGTCACCACCGTGCTCTTGAAGCCCACCAGCGGCACCATGCCCCGCAGGTAGAGGTTGACTTCCTTGAACTTAGCGAACTCCTGCAGGGCGCGGGCACTCATCAGCCGGTAGTCGGCGTGGTTGTACACCACCTCGGCCCCCATGGCGTTGAGCAGCTTGTAGAACCCTTCGGCGGTGAACCGCTTGAAAAAGGTGTCGCTGGCGCGGCTGCTGCGCACGCCGTAGACGATCTCGCAGCCGTCCCGGTAGGCGTCCACCATCCCGTCCATGGCGTTGATGTCGTCCTGGCCGTCGCAGTCGATGGAAATGGTGATGTCGCAGCGGTCCTTGGCTTCCATCAGCCCGGCCAGCACGGCGTTCTGGTGGCCCCGGTTGCGGCTCTGGCTGATGCCGATGTAGTGCGGGTCGCTTGCGGCCAGGCCGCAGATGATCTCCCAGGTCCTGTCCTTCGACCCGTCGTTGACAAACAGTACCCGGCTGTCGGGGCTGACTTTGCCGGCGGCGGCCAGGTCGGTGATCTTTTTCAGAAACAGCGGCGCGATGATGGGCAGCACCTCCTGCTCGTTGTAGCAGGGGATGACGATGTACAAAACGGGTGCTTTTTCATGAATCATATCGGCCAACTCTCCGATCCAAATATTGATACAACGCTTTCCATCCCGAAATTGTTGCTAAAACAAATAAAGGCCAAAACTGAACGAGATACCGTGCGCGGCATTCAAACAATAAAAGGAAAAGCCCTTGCCCCAATAACGTAAGATTGACCGCACATTTTGTTGGAGTTAGCTCTTTGTCGAGCCATTGAAAAACAATGCCCAAAAGAATAAATACCCAAAATAACTGGGCAACAAAGGTGTAACCACAAGGACGGTAGTTCCCGATGCCATAGTAACTTTTGACCACTTCATTGGTTCCTTTAATCGAGACAAAGAAACTGCCTTCCATGCGCCAACTACCGGAACCGTCAGCAAAAGAGCTGAGCAATTTCTTTGTGCCAAGTTTGACTACCCCGAAAGGACCCAGATCATTTATTCTATCCCTAAATACTTTCAAATCGCCTTGCTTCCGTTCTTCGGGATTAGAAAAACTAAGAGAATAGTTGACGTCTTCCTGATTGTAACCCCCACCGGATTCCGAGTTCCACCCCATCATTAAATAGTGAGCTGGCGACATAGACCATTCTTTACGGATGGTCATATCCTTTGCAGCAAAAGTCTTGCAGGAATTTCCAATGCAGCAAGCAAAAGTGGCAAAGAGCACAAATAGCACAAATGCGGCTACACATTTTTTCAAATCTTGAAATTGTAAAGAAATTTCAGTTTTTATAATTTTTGACAGAAATTTGGAAGATTCTATAATGATGACAGCAATTAGTACAATAATTGCATTCGGTTTTATAAAACTGCCGAGCACAGCAACAAAACCTACCAGAGATATTTTGATAGGGGCGGAAATTCGGCTGCTATATAGGTATACTGCCAATACAGGCGCCAGCATACCGTAGGAGTCTGTATAGGGGATGAAAGCCTGCGGAGAAAAAACGATAAAGGCGGTTACAAGTATAAAAGTACAATACCCGGCTTTGAAACTATGGCTTATATTATATGCCGTTAATGTCACCAACAGACCGGATACAGAGATGATAACCGCGCCTACCTCCAAAATTAGCAGATAGAGGGTATCAAAATCTTGTATGGTGAACAAAGCGCGTAGAAACCGAAATATGGAGATAAGGAAAGTAAAGCCATTCATATTGAGATGGGTTAAACACGGCGTCTACAGCTTGGCCTGCATCCCAATCTGTTATAAACCACGCCCCAGCGATATTGTGCTGCTGGATTAAAAGCGCTGCGATAGAGAAAATGCATATACTTGTATAAAAAGTTACCTCCTCCAGGCAATGACCATGCAGCACAGCAGGAAGATGCACTGAAAACCGGCATATAACGTAACTTCCGATGCCTATAAGTGCACCGATGATAGCAAAGATAAAGTTGTGCTCCGCAAGTTGTTGTTTTGCAGCGTATTGTGTATTGGACAAAAATAGAACAATGACAAAGACGAACGAGAGAAAAAATAATGATACTGTATTCCAAATGGACAAGTACCACTTACCCGCCGGATAAAAATGATTGCTGTGAATTAAAGAGGTATGCATGCCTTAATCTCCTAATCGCGAGCGGCTTAAAAAAGACAATGAAGCGACGATTATCAGTCAAAAACAGCGCTCGCAACATACAAGTTGTGCGACTTCGAGTTAGAAATTTACTGTATGGTCCTGCGCAAAGCGTGAAGCTTTTATTTTAGCCAGCCTTTTACATGACGCAAAGATTCGTTCTCTTGCTGTAACATGTCAAGCTGTTCTTGTGCAGAACGAAGGGCGGCTTCCTGCCTTTGGCATGCGGCTGTTAATTCACTACAGTTGCTCTGCAGTGCATGAATTTTTGTTTCTCCTGCTAGCACTTGCTGTTTCAAGCACTCTTTGTCGCTCTGGAGTTCGTGAATCTGTGTTTCTCGCATTTGGACCTGCTGTTCCAACCAGTCTTTTCCGCTCTGCAACTCACCAATCCAGCGTTCCTGTTCTGCACTGTGCTGTTCCAGCCAGTCTTTGCCTGCCAAAACCTCTGATAGATAGTTGCTAATCTTGTTTTCGCCAAATTCTATATTATCCAGTAGAAATTCCACATCAAATTCTTTGTTGGAAAAAGCGGACTTTGAGGAAGCAGCCAAACTTTCAAACAACTCTTTCCAAGCGGCTTTTTGGTTATATGCCGCAAAACTCTCTGCACTTTCACGTGAGGCCTTTCCTAAGGCGAGCCGCTCCTTGACATCAAGGGCCAAGTAATTTTGTAACGAATGAGTCAATCCGACAATGTCTCCTTGAGGGGCCGAAATAATTCCACGACGATCCCGTGCCATCTCACAGTAAGGCAGGTCATACATAACAATCGGGAGGCCGTGACTTTTGGCCTCTGCAATTGTCATGGGAAACCCTTCAAATGAAGATGTGAACAAGAGTACGCTTGCCTTTTTATAATAGTCAGAGATCTCTTTGTGATAACCCGGGAACAATACGCTGCTTTCCAGCCCCAGTTCCCGCGCAAGCGCCTTCACAGAATTGACAACCTCGGTTTCGCCCGTACCGAGCATTACTAGTTTTGATGAGCGATTATCGCCTCTCGCTTTTGCGAACACATGAACAGCATCTTTGGGGTTCTTTTCTTCAATAAATCTGCCAACCCACAAAATCGTCTCTTCAGTTAGTGCGGAACAATCTTCCGAAGGACACAGGCAAACAGGGTTTGGAATGTACCGTGAAGGACAAAAGTGATTCCAAAATCCCACGAAAGAACGCGACAATACAACAGCGCAATCGACCAAGTGGTAGGCGCGTAACAAGTCAAAACGTTGCCGGACTTGTTCCCGAAAAAGATAAGTGTATGTCCCATGAATGCCAACAACAAGATTGCACCCCAGTCCCTTAATCGTGCAGGCATCCCAAAACAGAAAGGCTGAATCCCATGCTTCATATACAATGGCGTCTATCTGATACTCTGCTATAATGTTTTCCCACGCGTTTGCTCTGTATTGATAATTAGCAGCCTTACATTGCGTTACTTTTGGTAATAGAACGCGTTCTATATTTTGTGTGACAGGGTAATCGTCATCGGTTGCGGCTTCCTCTGTCAAAAGAATGATTCTGTAACCAAGGTTGAGCCAAATAGGAAGAAGATGAGATATTACGCGCTCAATACCGCCGTTTCGCAACCTGTAATAGTACACGGCAATTGAGCTAACATTTGAAGATTGATTGGCAGAAGGAGCTGCAAGTGAAATGCGTTCGTATATTTTCCTCTGCTCCGTCCAATAATTACTTGCTAATTCCGAAATGAATTTCGTGCAGCCAAAGCGTGAAATCAATTCGGGATATTCTGCACGTGCATCCTGTACAGACTTTTCTTCTATCCATTTCTTGGCAATGTCAGTAAGACTATTATTTGTCGCCATTATTTCATCCTCGCCATCAGTCTGTGCTAATTATCCAGCGCACCGTGACTTAATCTTATTTAAGAAAAGCAACCAAGTATAGCCTATTCCCTCCTGCCGAATGTGCTGGATTGCGCCACGCAACTTCCGTTTAAGCCAATGCCAGCGGCTTTCACCAGGCATGCCAACCGTGCTGCGGTGCTTGTGCTCCCAGTCAAGTGTGGCTTCCAAAGCTTCTGCACGCATAGTTGAGATATACACTTCACTCGCCAAAGGTGCAGTCAATTTCAAAGAAGCGGCCACACGATGTCGAGTGTCAACAGCAATTGGATCGGACAGCAAGCGAACAAATTCCTTTTCGAAATAGTCCACCATCTGCTGAATGGTGAAACCATTTTCTATCCGTGCCCGTGCATTGCGGCTCATTGTTTGCCACACGTCATCTTTGGTCAGAATCTCCGCCAGCGGTTTAACATACGACTCAATTTCTTCTTCGGTGTAATGCTGGTCGTTGATGCTGCTGGCTTCGTCTTGCAAACAAGGAATCAGCGCCCCGACTGTGTTGTCTACCAGATCCTTTTGTCCGCCCACATCAGAGCTGACAATGGGAACCCCCATTGCGCAAGATTCATACGCCGTCAGAGAAAGTCCTTCTTTCAAACTGCAAACCAGCGTAACCTTTGCATCTCGATAATAAGGTCGAACCTCTTTTTTGGCACCAAGGTAGTACACTGTATTTTCCAGACCAAGTTTTTGCATGCGCGCTTTCATGCCATCTTCCAGTTCCCCGTCGCCTACAACAACAAAGGCTACGTCTGGGACACGATGCCGGAGACTATCGGCAATTTCGAGCATGAGGTAAGGGCGCTTTTGCGGGTGCAAACGACAGATGAACAGTACAACCGGGCGACCCGGTTCGATGCCGGTTTCCTTATAAAGCTGGCCGGGTTGAACCTTTGTGCGGTCGAATGCTTTTTCGTCCACACCGATATGAACGGTTACGACACTTTCAGGGCTACGCCCAAAGTGGTCAATCATTACCTGGCGGGTCGCGCTGTTGCAAACATAGGTCCGGTCCAGCACACCGCCCATGACCCCACTGGTTCTGGCGTGACCGCCCTGGCGCCAATACCATTCCTCCATGTGAACATAGTCCACAATAGCGAGATCCGGAAATTTTTCCCGCAGCCAAGGAACAAGATAGATGCCAATATAGGTGTTACTGACAACCAATACATCCAACTGGCGGCTTTTAATGTAATAACTGATAAACTCGGCGTAATCGGTAGCGGCCATGAAGTTGGGCAGATTGAACACATCATCACAAACGGCACGGAAGCGTTGGCACCAGTCATTCTGGCTGGTCAATGTGGTTAAGATGCCTATATCGAATCGCTCCTTGTCAAGACCAGAGACCAGATCCAAAACAAATTTGTCTGCTCCGCCCATGACTGTCCAAGGAAGAAGAAAGGCCACTCGCAACCTCTTTGTCTGTTTGGAATCAAAAATCGGACGATTCCAGTCGGACAATACTGGCGTGTCATAGGAAAACTCAAATGCGCAGGGATAGATAACAGGTGGTCGAGGATTCTTTACCTGATTCGCTGCATCTTCCAACAGCTTGGCATTACTTTTCGCTATATCGGGATCAGTTTTTACAGTAGCCAATACGCCGGTCTCGCTCCGGCGGTACCAAAACAAAAATTCATTGGTTGCCTGCGCCGGGTAGCCTCCTTTGGCCACGATTTTGAGCCAGAGGACCCAATCTTCGTTGTAATGTTTGTGCCCTTCCTCATAGAAGCCAGCCTTTTGTAGCCATCTTTTTCGGACGATTGCTGTGGCTGTCAAAAGATTTTCTTTCTTTTCTTGCAATGGATCAAAACGATGCTGCCAAAGATATTCCTGTCCGGAAAATCCAACAGAATCGGTATACGACCAAGCCGCATCGGGACTTTTTTGTAGCATCCACCAACAAACTTCAACGAATGTGGGTTCCAGCAGGTCGTCACAGTCTAGCGGTAAAATCAAGTCGGTTGATGCTTTTTGGATGCCCAGATTTCGGGCGGAAGCGATACCGCCATTTTCTTTTTGATATACATGGATTCGAGGATCCTTGGACGCAAATTCTTCCAGGTCTTGCAAGTCTTGAGAATCGGTGCTTCCATCATCCACAATGATCCACTCAAACCAGGGGAAGGTCTGATTCATCACGCAATTGAACGTCTGTTCAAAATATTTCCCGCCATTGTAGAAGGGCGTGATGATACTCACCAAAGGTTGGCCGTCGTTTCGCAATCCTCTGTGGTGTAAGGCCGCACCGGGTTGCGCTTGAAAATCAAATTCCATAGATTTCTCCTTGTTCAACTTTTCTTCGATTTAGTGGAGACCATACAGACAGTCCCCCAATATTCCATACCACCGCCGCCTTGCCAGCGCCGCATACAGCCTGCTGCGGCCGCCGATGCCCGGGGGGAGATGCGTGAATCGCTCGAAGCGTTCCGGGTCTTGCAAAAACTCCGCAATATACCGGCTGCGCACGGCAGAGGTCGGTGCGTAAACTGCAATATACCGCAGCACGGAGATGATTTTCCCGTAGCTCCAGCGGTCGAACCAGATTTTCTCCTCGGCAGACATCTTCGCTGGCACAAACAGAGACCGCTGTGCTTCCCAAAGTTTCGCCTCATCCCGGCAGATCCCCTCATAAAAGCGATGGGTGGCCGAAGCCTCATTCACACGGTAGTGGTACAGGATGCCGGCACAGGCTGAAATCGTATCGCACTTTTGCAGACAGGCTGCCACAAAGGCGGCGTCTTCCCCGCGCTTCATGGCCGGATCGAAGCGAGGGCCCGTCGGCAGCAGCAGTTCCCGTCGATACAGCTTGTTGATTGCGTAGTTGGTATAAACCAGCTGCGCATATCGGGAAGGCTGGTGCTGCATCTGTTGGCGGGAGACACACTCGGCCGGCGGCGCGAAAGGCGCCTGGTCAGCCACGCCGCACAGGGACAGCTGAGAATTTCCGATGGCCTCATAAAGCTGTTGCAAAAAACCGGGCTCGACCCAGTCATCGGAATCGACAAACGCCAGAAAATCACCGCGGGCGGCTTCCATACCGGCATTTCGCGCTGCGGAGACCCCTTGATTTTTTTGCTGAATGACCCGAATGCGCGGGTCCCTGGCTGCATATTCGGCGCAGATCCGACCGCTTGCGTCGGTGCTGCCGTCATCCACCAAAATCAGTTCCCAAGCGGCAAAAGTCTGAGCAAGGATGCTTCCCACACAACATCGCAGGTATTTCTGTGCCTGATAGACCGGGACAACAACACTTATTATCGGTACCGGCAAACCAGCCACCTCCAGATGCCAGCCATGTGGAACGGGTCCGCGCCCGTGGTTTGACATAATACACATTATGTAGCGTTCTAACCCCCAAAAGCCCACAGAGGCCCAGGGTTCTTTTCATTATACAGCAAACCGTTCTTTTCTGCAACCTGGTTCGCCGGCGGCGGGTCGCTCGGGACAGGCATGTTTTCACAATATTAACATATTGTCCGATGTTTCTTTCCTTGCTTTTTATATTTGTTCAGATTTTATTATATAGTTAAGCATCACAATATCAATTATGTTTATTCGTTGTCTGTTCCCGGTGCCGGGCCGTTGTGTGAAAAATGTGAGAAAGGGCCGGACTGCCCTTGACAAGCGGGGGAAAATCCTGTACTATATTGTTCGTACACGAACAAGTTTCAGGGCGCAGTGCGCCTGTCGGGAGGTGATCATCGATTGGAAAAGGACTGCGGTGCCTGGATCAACTTACTGTCCCGCATGGTCAAGAAGCGACTGAACACGACGCTGCAGGGATTGGGGATCACCGCCATCCAAAGCCGTGTCATTTTTTATATTCTCGACCATTATCAGCAGCAGCCGGTGTTCCAGCGCGACATTGAGAGCGCGTTCCAGCTGAGCCGTTCCACTGCCACCGGCATCCTGCAGCAGCTGGAAAAGAAGGGCATTCTGCGGCGGGAAAGCGTGGCCAGCGACGCACGGCTGAAGAGCCTTGTTCCCACCGAGCAGGCCGCCGAGCTGGGCTGCCAGGTGCGCGCCTGTCTGCGGCAGACCGAACAGGTCCTGACCCGCGGGCTTTCGGACGGGCAGGTCCAGCTGTTCCGGGAAACCCTGGCCGCCATGGCGGACAACCTGCAGCAAGCCGAGCTGTCCGAAGCGGCCCCCGGGGTGCCGGCGCCGTGAATCCCGCCGGGATTCTGTTCGGGCGGGAACAAATTGTGGCAGACCCGTTTATCAACAAACGGTTCGCATTGGGAAAGTCAAAGGAGGAATGAAAAAGGAATGTCACACATCATCAGAACCTTGTCCCACAGCATTCGTGAGTACAAGAAAGCCTCCATTCTGACGCCGCTGCTGGTGACAGTGGAAGTCATTATGGAATGTGCGATCCCTTTCGTGATCGCCAATCTGGTCAACCAGATGCAGGCGGGCTGCTCGATGGATGTCATCGTGCAGTACGGTCTGGCGCTGCTGGTCATGGCCATCGTCTCGCTGATTTTCGGCGGCGCGGCCGGCGCCACCTGCGCCCGGGCTTCCGCCGGGTTTGCCCGCAACCTGCGCAAGGATATGTTCTACCATATCCAGGACTATTCGTTTGAAAATATCGACAAGTTCTCGGTGTCCAGCCTGGTCACCCGCCTGACCACCGACATCAGCAACGTGCAGCTGGCCTACATGATGATCATTCGGGTGGCCATCCGCTGCCCGCTGATGCTGGTCTTCTCCTTTGTTATGGGCTTCGTGATGGGCGGCCGGCTGGCGATGATCTTCCTGATCACCATTCCGCTGCTGGCCGTCGGGCTGTTCCTGGTCATCCGGGCGGCGACCCCGCTGTTCCGCAGCGTGTTCCGCAAGTATGACGCGCTGAACGACTCGGTGCAGGAGAACGTGCAGGCCATGCGGGTGGTCAAGAGCTATGTGCGGGAAGAGTACGAAAAGAAAAAGTTCGGCGCCGCGGCCGAGAACGTCCAGAAGGACTTCACCAAGGCGGAGCGGATCATGGCGCTCAACGGCCCGATGATGCAGTTCTGCATCTACGCCGGCATGGTGTTCGTGATGTCCTACGGCTCCTACACCGTGATCACCACCCAGGGCCTGGCCCTGAACGTGGGGCAGATGTCCTCGATGCTGACCTACAGCTTCCAGATCCTCATGAGCCTGATGATGCTGTCCATGGTCTTCACGATGATCACGATGTCCCAGGAATCCGCCGAGCGTATCGTGGAAGTGATCAGCGAGGAGAGCACCCTGCACAGCCCCGAGAACGCCGTCACCGAGGTGCGGGACGGTTCCATCGACTTTGACGGGGTCAGCTTCAAGTATTCCAAGAAAGCCGAGCGGTTCGCGTTGTCAGACATCGACCTGCACATCAGATCCGGCGAGGTCATCGGCATTCTGGGCGGCACCGGTTCCTCCAAGAGTTCGCTGATCCAGCTGATCCCCCGCCTGTACGACGTGACCGAAGGGTCGGTGAAGGTCGGCGGCGTGGACGTGCGCCGGTATGACCTGGAGACGCTGCGCAACCAGGTGGCCGTGGTGCTGCAGAAGAACGTGCTGTTCTCCGGCACCATCAAGGACAACCTGCGCTGGGGCAACCCGGGCGCCACCGACGAGCAGATGGTGGAAGCCTGCAAGCTGGCCCAGGCCGACGAGTTCATCCAGCTTTTCCCGGACAAGTACGACACCTGGATCGAGCAGGGCGGCGCCAACGTGTCCGGCGGTCAGAAGCAGCGGCTGTGCATTGCCCGGGCCCTGCTGAAAAAACCCAAGATCCTGATTCTGGACGACTCCACCAGCGCGGTGGACACCCGCACCGACGCGCTGATCCGCAAGGGATTCCGGGAATTTATCCCCGAGACCACCAAGATCATCATTGCCCAGCGGGTGGCCAGCGTGCAGGATGCCGACCGCATCATCATGATGGAGGGCGGCCGCATCACGGCCATTGGCAACCATGACGAACTGATGAAGACCTGCAAGGTCTACCGGGAGACCTATGAGTCCCAGAACCGGGCCAAGACCGAATCTGTGACAGGAGGTGAAAAGGATGCCGAATAACGTTTCCAGCGAGCGGGGCAAGCGCGCCCCCAAGGGCGTGATGCCCCGCCTGATCCGCACCGTCTTTTCGTTCTATCCGGTGCTGCTGCCCATCACCATCGCCTGCATCCTCATCAACGCCATTGTCAGCTCGATGCCCTCGGTGTTCATGCAGAACGCCATCTCAGTGGTGGAAGATACCTTCCGCACCGGCGACTGGGCTTCGGCCTCGGGCACCATTCTGCGGCTGGTGACGATCCTGGTGGTGCTGTACATCATCAGCCTGGCGGCGGGCTTTGCCTTCAACCAGATGATGGCCGTCATCACCCAGGGGTCGCTGGCCAAGATGCGCGAAAAGATGTTCGACCACATGCAGGATCTGCCCATCAAATACTTCGACACCCACAACCACGGCGACATCATGAGCTTTTACACCAACGACATCGACACGCTGCGCCAGCTGATCAGCCAGAGCCTGCCGCAGCTGATGATCTCGGCGGTGACGCTGATCAGCGTGTTCTTCATCATGGTGTATTACAGCATCTGGCTGGCGCTGGTGGTGTGCTGCGGCGTCGTGATCATGTTCTTCACCGCCCGGTATGTCAGCGGGCATTCCTCCAGCTACTTCCTGCAGCAGCAGATCACGATCGCCAAGACCGAAGGCTTCATGGAAGAAATGATGAACGGCCAGAAGGTCGTGAAGGTTTTCTGCCATGAGGAGGGCGCCAAAGCCGATTTCGACAAGGTCAACGACGAGCTGTTCGAAAACAGTGAGAAGGCCAACCGCTACGCCAACGTCCTGATGCCGCTGCTGGGCAACCTGGGCAACGTCACCTATGTGCTGGTGGCCCTGGTGGGCGGTGCGCTGCTGCTGTACGGCGCCCCCAACCTGAGCCTGTCCGGCGCGGCGCTGAGCATCAGCATCGTGGTGCCCTTCCTGAACATGACCAAGCAGTTTGCCGGCGCCATCGGGCAGGTTTCCAACCAGGTGAACATGGTGGTCATGGGCCTGGCCGGCGCCCACCGCATCTTCGAGCTGCTGGACGAGGAGCCCGAGAAGGATGAAGGGTACGTCACGCTGGTCAACGCCCGCGAGACCGCCGACGGCAGCCTGGAGGAATACCCCGAGCGCACCAACGTCTGGGCCTGGAAGCACCCCCACCACGACGGTACCGTCACCTACACCCGCCTGCGGGGCGACGTGCGGTTCTATGATGTGGACTTTGCCTATGTGCCGGGCAAGACGGTGCTGCACAACATTTCGCTGTATGCCAAGCCGGGCCAGAAGGTGGCCTTTGTGGGCTCCACCGGCGCCGGCAAGACCACCATCACCAACCTGATCAACCGGTTCTACGACATTGCCGACGGCAAGATCCGGTATGACGGCATCAACATCAACAAGATCAAGAAGGACGATCTGCGCCATTCGCTGGGCATTGTGCTGCAGGACACCAACCTGTTCACCGGCACCGTGATGGAGAACATCCGCTACGGCAATCTGGACGCCCATGACGAAGAGTGCATCGCCGCCGCCCGGCTGGCCGGCGCCGACGACTTCATCCGCCGCCTGCCCGAGGGCTACAACACGATGCTGACCGGCAACGGCGCCAACCTGAGCCAGGGCCAGCGGCAGCTGCTGGCCATCGCCCGGGCCGCCGTGGCCGACCCGCCGGTCATGATCATGGACGAGGCGACCTCCTCCATCGACACCCACACCGAGGCGATCGTGCAGCGGGGCATGGATGCCCTGATGACCGGGCGCACCACCTTTGTGATCGCCCACCGGCTGTCCACCGTCCAGAACGCCGACGCGATCATGGTGCTGGACCACGGCCGCATCATCGAGCGCGGCACCCACGAGCAGCTGATCGCCCAGCACGGCACCTACTATCAGCTGTACACCGGCGCGCTGGAGCTGGATTGATCCGTCCCCGCCGGCTTTCGCCGGAGCGCGGGCCGATCTGCCGGAACCATCTTCAGTAAAATGAGCGCAAGCCGCCCGTTCCCCCGGCCGGGGGAACGGGCGGCTTTGCGTTTTGACATGATGAAGTTTTCTGCGTGGGGGTGGGGTCGCCCATGCGCCTGCACGCTCGACCTTCTCCCGTCGCGGCTTGCTTCCGCTTGCTTTTTGCCATTTCATGGGATCCGATCCTTGACGCACCGGTTGGGCCATGCTATGATCAGGTATATCTTGATCCATCGGGTGGGGTTCCCATCCCCGGCACGGCCGCCCCGGGATCTATCCGATGGAGCGCGGCCGGACGCAGCGGGACGGGGCCGTTTTTCTCCGTCCCAAAACGGAGGTCCGGCTGACCAGGCCGGTCCCGCCGGAGTATTTGCGCAAAACAAACGTCTGCTTTGTGACTATCGTGATCCCCAGGCAAGGGAGGGATTGCCATGTGTGGCCGTTACCAGTTTTCGACGAAGGAAAGCCGCGAGATGCAGCAGATCGTCCGGGACGCCGAGCGCCGCAGCCGCGGGCGGTTCCCGGTCGGGGCGAACATCCCGCCGGCGGGCGATGTGGCGCCCACCCAGGCGGCGCCGGTGCTGGTTGCCAGCGGCGGCAAGGTGGTGGCCGAGTACCAGCGCTGGGGCATCCCCGGCTGGCGGGGCGGGCTGATGATCAACGCCCGGGCCGAGACGGTCTGCGACAAGCCGATGTTCCGCCGCAGCATGGCGGCCCAGCGGTGCGTGGTCCCGGCCAGCGGGTACTATGAGTGGGACGCGGGCAGGCACAAATATTTCTTCCGGGTGCCGGGGCGGCCGCTTTACCTGGCGGGCATCTACGACAATGTGGACGGCGCCAACTGTTATGTGATCCTGACCACCGCGCCCAACGCCTCGGTGGAGGGCATCCACGACCGGATGCCGCTGATCCTCACCCACGAACAGGTGCGCCCCTGGCTGACCGACCCACAGGCCGCGCTGGCGCTGCTGACCGCCGTGCCGCCGGAGCTGGTACGCAGCTGCGAGGATGGGCAGATTTGCTTCGGCGACCTGATATGACCTGGCCGGGAGGGGCCCCGGGGCCGCAGCCCCGGGGCTCCTCCCCTATTCTCCCTACTCTGCATCCCGCAGCGCCGCAAGCGCCAGCCCGGCCGTTTATCGGCTCCGCTTCCGGCACCAGGCCAGGGCGGCGGCCGGCAGGCAGGATGCGCCCACCAGCAGCGGGATGGCCAGCAGCGGGCCGGGCGACCAGATGCGCTGACCAAACCAGTGGTACAGATTCTGGCGGAAGATGTCCTCCGCCCCGCCCACAAAGGGCAGCAGCCGCAGATACTGCTGCACCGACCAGGGCAGATACTGGTTGAGGATCTGCGGCCCCCAGGTCGTCAGCAAAGCGGCGACCAGCGCCGCCGTGGTGCCGGGCAGCAGGGCCGACAGCAGCAGGGCGACGCCGGCAAAGCCCAGCGCCGAGCCAAGCAGGCAGGCCAGTTCATAGCATTCCGCCTGAAGCATGTTCATCGGCGCGGTGGCCAGCATCTTGATCAGCTGGATGGGCAGGTCCCAGCCCTCGAACCCCAGCCAGACGGCCTGGACCGCCGTCAGAACCGCCGCAAACAGGGTGAAGATCTCCCCCGCAAAGGCAAGGCCGGACAGCAGCTTTGCCCCGGCCAGCGCCGCCCTTCCCCGCAGGGAGGTCGCCTGCAGCGTGTCCATCCCCCGCCGTCTTTCCCCGGCAAAGACAGGCGCCAGCGTCAGGGCCAGGACCACAGGCAGGATCATCTGACCAAAGCCCCCGATTCCATTACCCAAAATGGCAGACCAGCCTGCAGCCCAGCCGTATGCCATGGGCTTGTCCACCTGGCTGTCCATATCCAGAAAGAATTGCCGATCCGCCGGGTCTGAAAACTGGTTTTCCATGTAATATTCCAGTTTTTCCTCCCGACGCTCATACAGACCGGTCAAACGGGCAGGGTCCACATAGTAGATGGTGAGTGTAGGATAGGTCTGGTTCTGATCCTCTACCTCCGGCCACAGAAACGATACCAGTGTCCCCTGCAGAAAGCTGAAATCCGCCAAAGCACCGTCAAACTCCGGGTTCTCCGCCAGGATTTGCTGATAAGTACGCACCATATCCTGTGCTGTTTCATCGGTGAGCGTTTGCCACTGGGCGGCATATTGCTGACTCTTGCGAATGTTCGCATACCCATCGATCTGGTGACTTCCGTCTGACCGCATGGTGCCGAAGTTCACACACTGCATGGCCCACACCTGCAGCCCCAGCGTCAGCAGCAGCATTCCACAGACTGCCAGTCTGGTCAGCCCAGAGCGCCACAGTTTCTTATGTTCCTGCCAGAACAGGCTCATGGATTGTCGCCTCCTTCCTCCTCCGGGAAGTACAACAGATACAGATCTTCCAACGTGGGGATACATGGCCTTGCCGCCGGGGCAGGCTTTGCATCCGCCAGAATCCGCAGCGTCACGCTGTTCCCGTCATAGCGCAGATTGGCCACCGTCATTCGTGCTTGCCAGGTCTCAGCCTCTTGGGACGGCACAGTCAATTCCCACACGCGCCCGTTTGCCTGCTGCAGCAGTTCCGAAACTGTACCCTGGGTTTGAAAGCATCCGTCTTTCATCAGGAACACCTTGTGTGCTATCGCTTCCAGATCAGAAACAATGTGGGTGGAAAGCAGCACGATCTTTTCCTGGGCGTATCCTTCCAGAATGTTGCGGAAGTGGACCCGCTCCTTGGGGTCCAGACCTGCGGTGGGCTCGTCCAGAATCAGAAGGTCCGGTTCGTTGAGCAGGGCCTGGGCGATGCCCAGCCGGCGGCGCATCCCGCCGGAAAAGGTCCGGAGCTTTTTGCCGCCGGCTTCCTGCAGGCGGACCGTGCGCAGCAGTTCCTCCACCTTCGGCCTGGCCCGGGCGCGGGTCATCCCTTTCAGCACGGCCATATACAGAAGGAAATCACGGGCATTGTACTGCGGATATCCGACAAAATCCTGGGGCAGATAACCCAGTTTATCCCGGTATGCCGCGCCCAGTGCGTCAATGGGAATCCCATCCAGACGTACCTGTCCGGCAGTGGGCTTCAAGACGCCGCAGATCATCCGCAAAAGGGTTGTTTTTCCCGCACCGTTGGCTCCCAACAGACCATAAATACCGGGTTCCAACACAGCCGTGACCCCTGCCACCGCCGTGTTTCCTCCGAACTCCTTGCACAGATTTTCAAGCAGCAATTCCACCGATGATGCCCTCCTTTCGTTGTTGGAACAGGGAAATCAGTTCTCTGACAAAAAATCCGCCGAATACCAGGAATGCAAGAATCCAGCCGCCCAACGCAGACGTTTCATACAGTTGGGGCGCCGCAAGATGAATCATCAGCAGTCCCGCCGCCGTGACGGAACATACCGCGATACAGATCGTCCCATTGCTCCGCGGACAGCGTCGAAGTACGGTCAAGGCAACCATCGCACAGAACAAAAAAGGAACCAGCAGATAGAAAAATAACGGCAGCAAGGCTTTTCCCGTCTGTGACCTTCCCAACACCAGTGCCGATGTCAGAATCACAAGGTCTGCGGCTGCGGCCAGAATCAGCTTGGCAAGTGCCAATTCCGCACGGGACACACAGGTGGATGCTTCCAGTTCATCCATGTCGTAGCGCTGACCAGCAAACAGGACCGGCAGACACACCCCCACCAGAAGCGGCCCCAGCAGCGGCAGCCAGGACACCAGGTCTTTTTGCCCGGCCGCCGCCAGGAAAAACAGCGCGGCCGCCGCCCCCTGGGCGGCCCACATCGGCACCCCGGTGAAGCGCCATACCTGCGAGAGAAAGGCCCAGAACCCGGTGCGCGGCCGCGCCGGGGTTTCCTGCAGCAGCGCGGCGCATTTTTGTTGGGTCTGCGCCAGGCGCGTGGGCCGCGGCCCCTGGCACAACAGACGTTGCAGGTCGGTAGAATTCATAGGGTTCCCCCCCTTAACGTTTTCAGGGCTTTCCGCACACGGCTCTGCACGGTGCGCAGCGGCAGCCCCGTGACCGCTGCGATCTCGCGGTATTTCAGCCCCTGCCCGTACCGGAGCAGGATGGCTTCCCGCTGTTCCGGGGGCAGGCCGGCCAGCAGCCTCTGCGCCAGGTCGCGGTTTTCGATGGCTTCAAAGGGCGCCGCCGGGTCGGCCAGATCTTCCGGCAGGGGGTCGGCCTTTCTTTGCCGGGCGGCATCCACGCACAGACAGTAGGCGATCCGGTACAGATAGGCCCGGAACTGTCCCTGTTCCCGGTAGCTGCCGATCGTGCGGAACAGATGCAGAAACACCTCCTGGGTCAGATCCTCCGCTGTCTGTGTGCAGTCGGTATGGCGGGCGCAGTACCGCAGAACGTCGGTATAATACCGCTCGATCAGGGCGTCCGCCGCCCTGCGGTCCCCCGCCTGAATGCGGCGGACCAGCTGCGCGTCCCGCATACGCATCCCCCCCTGTCGCTGCAAAATGTCCTTCACTTATGATAACGAGGTTCCCCGCCAAAATGATTATGCCGCCGCCGTGTTTTGCAAATTTTATGCCGCCCGCACAGCCCGGGCGCGGGGATTTCTTCACAGCTCATCCCGGGGCACGCCTTTGTTGCCCCATGCGCTCGTTATGTCCCGGACATCCAGGCCCCACTCCTCAAAAAAGATCGGGAACGGATAGTTGGACAGGGATGCTGGGATTCTTTACGACGCTTTTCAAATAGACCGTCTCGCGGTCGTTGGTCCGCGGGTAGATTTTTTCCGGATTCATGGCTTTTCCCTTCTCTCAAAGCTGTGGAAACTCGTATTTTTCGATCTGCGAAAACTCATTGTTCTGCACATAATAGACAGCGTGTTCCCTCGCCGAATAGACGAAAGAGACCCGGGTCGCCCAGATCCCCTCCTGCCGGACAGCCCGAAGCACCGCCAACGCATCGCTGACAGTAAAATGGGCGCCGCAGTGGGACAACAGCCGGGCGGCGCGTTCGTACCGGTCATCCCCCGGTACAAGGAAGGGCCTCGTGCTTTCCGGCGCAAGGATGGAGTAATTGGTCATCAGCGAGCAGCGCCCGCCGTCTACCCGCCATCCGATGCCCGGCTCAATGACCAGAGTGCGGCCCTGCCGGTCGGACAGCATGGCCTGCATGGTGGCGTCCGGGGCATAGACGATCTTCCGCTCCTGTACGATTTGCCGTGCATCGTCAAAACTGATCTTTGCCTGAATAAACTGTTCTGTCAGGTCTGCGATTGTCATGCAGTCTATGGAATCCTGATATTTTGTCGTCCTTGTCCGCGATGGCGTAGTTGATGTCGGTGAAGGACCAGCTTTTGGAATACTGGTTGCCCACCTGGAAGATGCCGTCCGGCCAGATGCGGCGGATCGGGATGGCGTCCTGCACCGAGCGCGGGACCTTAAACTTCACGCGCTCCTGACGCCTGGCGGCTGCCAGCGTCTTGGTCAATGGCGGGCCTCCGGGGTCTTGGTCATTTCATTTTTCTTCATACGTTTCCTCCGTTTCGATTTCGTTTTCTTCAGGTTGGTAGCACGCTTGCGCTTGCAGCCCTCGGCAATGGCCGGCTGTACGGCCTGGTAGTACAGGCAGTCCGACTTGAACACCAGTCGCTTGGGTGTGAGAACTTCCGATTTGATCCACGCCCACAGCAGCTGCTCGGCCGTCATGCCATGGTAACGGATAAAGCCGCAGGCGGCAAACGGCGCAGCGCCCAGGATGCACATCCAGCCCACCTGCTCGG
>ERZ1643247.1699-NODE-1699-length-19311-cov-7.088752_pt1 | contig 19311 bp, 19 predicted proteins | sample MGYA00579264_ERZ1643247 | MGnify/ENA primary metagenome ERZ1643247 (study PRJEB29033, sample SAMEA4952262) | chicken gut metagenome | biome: Broiler Chicken; feature: Gastrointestinal Tract; material: Caecum | place: Ireland | collected 2018 | study: Broiler... | reverse complement strand
GCGGAAAAGAAGGTTGCCGCCGTGCGCCGCCGAGGAACGCTCCCGCCGCGTGCGCAAAAAGCGTTTCCGCTGTGTGCAAACGCCCGGCAAGCGTGCGGCGAAAGGGGCACAATCCCCTCGCAGGGGGGCGGCGCGCCCGTCCGTTTTCCGTAAAAGAGAGCCGCCCGCGCAAACCCGCGCCGCATTCGTAGGGGAATAAAGCGAAAAAAATACGATTGCCTCCCCCGAATCGCTTGACAAGCACTCGGCTGCGCGGTACAATATGTACGTTTAAAAGTTAATCGTAGTTAATTAAAAAGAGGTGTCGAATATGCCGCTTCCGCTTGCCCCGCAAGGGGAGGAAGTTACGGTCAGAAAGGTACTGACCGATGAAAAAGAGCGCCGTCATTTTGAAAATCTCGGCATTATCGTAGGGGCGAAGCTACGCGTGCTCTCCCGCGTGGGGGGCAGCGTCATCATCCGCATCCACGAAGGCAGGCTTGCGCTGGACCGCAACCTCGCCATGAAAATTCTTGTCTGAACAATGGAAAAAAGCGGAATGTTCCGCTCTTTGCGCGCATAAGGTTAACCATATTTAACGTTTTGCGGGGAAAGAGCGTGCGCCGTTTAATAAATTTTGATAGAGGATGGTATGGAAAAGAAGCTGAACGAATTTTCCGTCGGTGAGCGCGGCGTCGTCGTGCGCATCGAAGGGGAGGGGCAGATCTACCGCCGCCTGCTGGATATGGGCATCACGCCCGGGGCGGAGATCAGCCTGCGCAAACTTGCGCCGCTGGGCGATCCCGTCGAAGTCACGCTGCGCGGCTACGAGCTGACGCTGCGCAAGGCGGAGGCGGCAAGCGTGGTCATGCGCTCCGAAGGCGTGGCAACACAGCCCGCTCTTTCGGAGAAGGAGGCGAAAAAGGCGGCAAAGCAGGCGGAAAAGGCCGCGAAAAAGGCGGAAAAGCTGGCAGCCAAGGCGGCGAAGGGGGGCAAAAAATGATCAAATTCGCCTTAGCGGGCAACCCGAACTGCGGGAAGACCACGCTGTTCAACGCCCTCACGGGCAGCACGGCGCACGTCGGCAACTGGCCGGGCGTCACGGTGGATAAGCGCGAGGGCGTTTACAAAAAGCTCGACGAACCCGTCGAGATCGTCGACCTTCCCGGTATCTATTCGCTCTCCCCGTACACGCCGGAAGAGGTCATCTCCCGCAATTATATCCTGGACGAAAAGCCCGATTGCGTCATCAACATCGTCGACGCGACCAACCTTGAACGCAATCTGTACCTTACCACGCAGCTCATGGAGATCGACGTGCCCGTCGTGGTCGCGCTCAACATGATCGACGCGGTCGCCAAAAACGGCGACAAGCTGGACGCCGCCAGGCTCGAAAAGGCGCTCTGCGTGCCCGTCGTGGAGATCTCGGCGCTCAAAAACGAGGGCGTGCGGGAGTTGATGGAGCGCGCGTTTGCGGCGGCGAAAACGCCGCGCGAAGGCACGACGGTGCTCAAAGGCTCCTCCATCGCGCACGTTCTGGACGACGTGAAGATCGCCCTGCGCGGCAAGGGCGTGGAGAACCCGCTCTTCCATGCGGTCAAACTTGCGGAGGGGGACGAACTCGAAGTCGCCGGCCACCCCGACGAGCTGCGCATGGTCAATGAATTCAAAACGCAGCACAGCGACGATATTTTCGGGGGCGACTTCGAAGCGCTCGTCGCGGACGCGCGCTACAAGTACATATCCGCGAATTTTTCGGGCGCGCTCGTCAGGTCGGCGAAGCGCGAAAAGAGCGGGCTGAGCAAATCGGACAAAGCGGACCGCGTGCTCACCAACCGCTGGGCGGCGATCCCGATCTTCGTCGTCATCCTCTTTCTGGTCTTTCACCTCACGTTCGGCGAAGATCTGTTCTATCTGAACGCGATCTTCGGGTTTGCCTACGACGTGGAAACGGGCAACGCCTATCTCGATGCGTTCGTCGCCGTGTTTTTCAACAGCGCGGGCATATCGACGCCGGGCGCGATCATGTTCAACCTGACCGATTTTATCATGAACACCTGTCTGGGCGGCTGGATCGCGGACGGCATGGCGGCGTCGGGCGCCGCCGGCTGGGCGCAGGGGCTGGTCAACGACGGCATCTGGGGCGGCGTTGCGGGCGTCATGTCCTTCGTGCCGCAGGTGCTGGTGCTGTTCCTGTTCCTCTCCATTCTCGAAGATTCGGGGTACATGGCGCGCGTGGCGTTCATTCTCGACCGCATTTTCCGCCGCTTCGGCGTTTCGGGCCGCGCGTTCATCCCGATGATCATGGGCTTCGGCTGCTCGGTGCCCGCCGTCGTCAACACAAGGACGCTCGCGGACGATAAAGAGCGGATCATGACCACGCGCGTCATACCGTTCTTCACCTGCGGCGCAAAAGCGCCCATCCTCGCCGCGATCTGCGGCGCGCTCGCTGCCGAATATACGGGCGTGAACGCGGAGCTGCTCGTCTTTGCGCTGTATCTGTTCGGCATGCTCATGGCGATCGTCATGCTGCTGTTCATGCGGCAGACCTCCATGCGCGGCGAAGTGCCGCCCTTCATCATGGAGCTGCCCGCCTACCATGCGCCGCAGTTCCGTTCGCTGATGATCCACCTGTGGGATAAACTCAAGCACTATGTGAAAAAGGCGTGCACGATCATCGTCGCTTCTTCCATCGTGATCTGGTTTCTTTCGCACTTCTCCTGGGAGTGGCGGTACCTGGAAGACGAAATGATGAACGAGAGCATCCTGCATGACGTCGGCTGTTTCGTGCAGTGGATCTGCACGCCGATGGGCTTCGGCTATAACGGCGAGGCGATGCGCAGCTACGGCTGGGTGTTCGTGGTCGCCGCCGTCACGGGGCTGATCGCCAAGGAAAACGTGATCGCGACCTTCTATGTCCTCGTCGCCGCGATCGGCGGCAGCGTTGCGGGCGGCGTGGGCGACGACGGAGAAAACGGCATCGGCGCGGTCGTCGCGCTCATGCAGCAGACGGGCATCACCTGGCAGGGGCTGATCGCGTTCTGTGTGTTCAACATGCTCACCATCCCCTGTTTTGCGGCGGCTGCCGTGGTCAAGGGCGAAACGCCGAAAGGGAAATTCAAATTCACGGTCGCGTTCTGGGTGCTCACCTCGTACGTCACGTCGACCTGCCTGTACCTGATGTTCAGCTGGCCGTGGACGGCCGCCATCGTCGCCGCGCTGATCGCGCTGGTCGTAGCCTTCTTTATCCTGCGCAATAAGGGCATCATCCGCTTCCGCAGGAAAAAGAAGGGGAGCGGCTCCGCCGGGGAGTAACGGCCCGGCAAGGAATAACGGCGCCGCGTGCGGCATAACCTGAAAGCGGTTCCCGCGCAAAGGCGCGGGAGAAGGAGAAAAGCGTATGGATTGGGTCGGGATCCTCTTTACGGTCCTGGCGGCGGTGCTCGCCGTGGGGATCGTCGCGGGCGTCGTCGTGTGGCGGTACGTGCAGAAAAAGCGCGGCAAAGGCGGCTGCGACTGCGGCTGCGATTGCTGCCCGGGCGGCTGCCGCGGTTGCCATGCGGCAAAAAAAGAGGACGAAAAACATTGAATGTGTTCAAAAACAGCGTCCGTCTGCAACGGAACGGCAGGGGCGCCTCCCCGAAAGGAGGCGCCCCTGCCGTTTGGCACGGTGCGCGGCGGAAAACGGCGGCGCGCGCGGGCGGTTCCGTGCAGATTGAATTTTTTTAAAAAAAGTGCGGAAACCGCAATCAAAACCGCTTGACAGTAATTTTTATATAAGATAAAATTTATTGCGGAATCTGCGGGCGGCACTCTCACGGGCCGCCGTTACCGTCTTTACGGAACGATACAGAACAATACAGTTAAGGAGACCAACAAGAATGAAGACCTATATGGCGAATGCCCAGACGGTTGAAAGGAAGTGGTACGTCGTCGACGCGGCGGGCGTTCCTTTGGGCAGGCTTGCGTCCAAGGTCGCGGCGGTCCTTCGGGGGAAAAACAAGCCCACCTTTACGCCGCACGTGGATACGGGCGATTTTGTGATCGTCATCAACAGCGACAAAGCGGTGCTCACGGGAAAAAAGCTGGACGATAAGTTTTATCGCTACCACACCGGCTATATCGGCGGGCTGAAAGAAGTTTCTTACCGCAAGATGATGGCGGAAAAGAGCGACGTCGCCGTGTATGAGGCGGTCCGCGGCATGCTGCCGAAAAATTCGCTGGGCAGGAAGATGCTCAAAAAGCTGCGCGTGTATAAGGGCGCGGAGCATAAGCACGAGGCGCAAAAGCCCGAAGAGCTTAAATTATTTTAACGAGGTGCGCAAATGGCTAAAGCGAATCTGAAAAAGAAATTGCAGTTCTGGGGCACGGGCAGGCGTAAAAAGGCGATCGCCCGCGTCCGCCTCATCCCTTCGGGCAGCGGCAGCATCGTGATCAACGACCGCGCGCTCGAGGATTATTTCCCGCAGGGCACGCTGCAGTACATCGTTAAGCAGCCCGTTGCGCTCACCGGCACGGAAAGCGCGTACGACATCGTCGTGAACGTCTGCGGCGGCGGGTACACGGGGCAGGCTGGCGCCATCCGCCACGGCATCGCGCGCGCGCTCATCCAGGCGCAGCCCGAGCTTCGCCCCGCGCTCAAAAAAGAGGGCTTCCTTACGCGTGACCCTCGCAGCAAGGAACGCAAGAAGTACGGCTTGAAAAAGGCACGCCGCGCTCCTCAGTTCTCCAAGAGGTAATTCGGTTTACGGTACGGCGCCGCGGGATCTTTCGCGGCGCCGTTATTCACTTTTTCCCCTTGCCGATGCGGCGGGAGATCGCCTCGTGCCGCAAAAGCGCCTCCTGGGCGCGGCGTTTGCGCTCTTCGGCGGTGAACACGCCCTGCGCGCGTTCCTCTTTCGGCGGCGCGGCGCGCGGCTCGTCATCGCGGGGCGCGGCGTCATCGGGCGCGGCGGCGTCTTTGCCCGTGCCCGCAAGCGCGGCAAACAGATCGAACAGTCCGAATTTTTCCATTTTTCCTCCCTTCATCGCAAATTCTTTACGTCTTAACGCAAATTTTCATCAAAATTTACGGGTTTTTTATTGCGAAAACAGGCGTTTTGATATATAATTGAAAGGTATACGGCGCGGCGTATCCGCCGCGGCACAGATCGTAAGGAGTCTACGGCTTATGCTGAAAAAGCTCAGAAAAATATTGCCCGTTCTGCTCATCCTCGTCCTCGCGTTTGCGGCGCTTGCGGGGTGCAGCGGCAATTATACTTCCCCCGCGCTCAGCGGAGACATTTCGGGGAGCGTTTCTTCCAACGGCGGGTTCGTCGTGCAGAAAGGGGAATACGTCTACTTCATCAACGGCGTCGGGGATCAGAGTGCGGATAACACGTACGGCAACGCCGTAAAAGGCTCGCTGCAGCGCATTTCGGTGACGGATCTTGCGGCGGGGAACTATTCCGCGACGGAAACGGTGGTGCCGCTGCTGCTCGTGTCGCAGGACTACACGTCGGGCGTATATATCTACGGCGACACCGTATATTATGCGACCCCGAACGTCATCAAGAACATGGACGGCGAAGTCGATACCTCGTACCTCGACTTCAAGAGCAGTAAGCTCGACGGCTCCGAAACCATGCGCGACTATTATGTGCAGGTATCGGACAGCTCCACCGTCTACCGCTACGTGCAGGAGCCCGAAAGCGGCGACGTGTATCTCGTCTATGTCGATTCGACCAATACGGAGATCCATTCCTACAATACCGCAACGGGTGAAAACACCACGCTGGTCAAAGGGTATGCCTCCTATGTGATGCCCCGCGACGCGGAAGAGCCCACTATCTATTATACGATGTCCGTAACGCAAAAGGACACTTACAGCGCATCGAGCGGTTCGGGCACGACGTACAGCTATCAGCAGCTGTATACGGTGAGCGCGTTCACGGACAAATGCCCGTACACGGTCACGGACGCGGAGGGCAACGAAGTTGCCTTCACCGAATCGGAAGAGTACCTCGCGCACTACACCGATAAGGACGCGGCGGAAGACGACGAGGACCGCGTGATGGAGTACATCAACCTCGGCACCCTCGTGCTCGACGGCGTGGGGGTGAACCAGCGCGAAAGCACGCCGTTCAACCATGACTGGCCCGAAACAAATTCCGCGAACAACGGCGCGAAGAGCCTCGGCGGCTTCACCTACGCCTTCCTCAATTACAGCGACGGCTCGCTGTACCTTACGGTGAGCAAAGTCACGGAGGGCACCTCCTTCGTGTACCGCCTCGACGAAGCCGCGTACCGCGCGGCGGCAGAAGCGGGCACCTGGGATTCGATCGCGGCGAACCCGACCATTCAGGAGAACGGGAGCGGCAGCGGCGACGATACCGCGTCTTCGAGCGCGGCGCTCTCGCCGGTCGCCATTTCGTCGGGCAACGCGACCTCTTCCGCGCTGTATTACAGGAATGAGAGCAGTGCGGTCGTCTACATCTACGTCGACTCCAACGGCAACATCGTGCGCAACACGGTGGATGCGTCGACGGAGACGGACGGCACCTTCACCCATACCGATCTCATCGGACAGAGCGTAACGCTCGCCCGCGCGCAGACGGACGCGACGCTGCAGTATATGCAGGGGGATTACCTGTATTACTCCATCGCAGGCGACAGCGGCAACGGGCTGTACCGCATCCGCTACAACGGTACGGCGGATGATTACAACATCCTCACTTCGCAGAGCGAAGATTACAAGGCGACCCGCTATCTGGCGCTCGCATACAACAGTTCCTGGTATACGCCGGAAGTGCTCACCATGGAGGACGGTACGGAATACCTGTTCTTCGCCAATACAGGCACCTACGCGGGGAATTATGTGTATGTGCTGAAAAATCCCGCAAGCAACGACGAACTCAAAAAGATCAACGACCGCTGGGAGGACGTGCAGAGCGTCATCACCGATCTTTCCGATGATTTCTCGAACGCGTCGCAGGCGGCGGAGTACTACTTCTATTCCGCAGACGCCGATCTTATTACCCTGCTGACGGACGAGGACGAGGCGTATTACGAAAATTACACGCAGGAAGATCTCGATCTCATCGCGGCGTTCATGGACCCGACCACGGAGGACGCGAAGAGCACGATCGCTGCGTACAGGCTGGATTTCTCCGCGCTGTACGAAGAAAGCGGCGAAACCACCGTGTTCTGGAACACCGAAAGCGCGTTCTATTCCTTGCTCGGCACAGTGGATGAAGACGAGGAAGAGAGCCTTTCCGATTCGCTGAAAGGCGCGTATCTGCAGTCGACCGCCGAGGAAGAGGCGGACGAGCCGTGGACGTGGCAGTGGGCTGCGATCTTCGTGCCCGTCGGCGTGGTCGTCATCGTCGGCGTCGTGCTCGCGATCGTGCTGCCCCGCAGGCGCAGGCACGGTGTGCGCAAATAAAACAGAACCCCGCCCGCAGGGCGGCAGGGAAAGCGGCTGAAAAAAGCCGCTTTCTTTTTTTGAATTTTTTTTGCGGAACGCACGGAAATTTCTTTACAAATCATATATTTCACTGTATAATAACGCCGAAAAAAAGACAGTATACCGAGCGGGGACGCGTACGGGGGCGAAGGCGGAGCGGTCTGCCGTGCCCGGGCGGGTGCCGCCGAAAGGGGAAACATATGGGAAAATACAAAAAATGCCCGCGCTGCGAGCTGAATTATATTGAGGAAGACAAAGACTTCTGCGACGTCTGCCTTGCCGAAATGCAGGGGAGCAAGCTCATGTTCGCCGATATGGACGACGACGAAGAGGATGCGGAAAAGACCGAACTCTGCCCCGTCTGCGGCGAAAATTATATGCGTCTCGGCGAAAAAATGTGCGACGAGTGCAAAAAGAACGCCGAATACGAGGAAGAGGACGACATCGATCCCGAAAAGGATGAAGAGTGGCGCAATTACCTCGACGACGATACCGAGGATCTCTCCATCGAAGGGGAGGACGGCATCGACTTCGGCGAGGACTTCGACGACGAGGAAGAGGAGGACGACAGCTACGGCAGCGACGACGAGTATTCCGAATCGGGCGAAGAAGAGGACTACGACTTCAACGACGATTATTCCGACCTCGACGACGAGGACGACGATGACGACGAAGAGGACGAGGACGACGACGATTTTTAAACCGTTCGCGTCCGCGTACACCGTCGCGGCGACGTATGCCGCCGCGGGCAAAGGCGGTCTGCCGCCGCAGGGGTTCCCTGCGGCGGTTTTGTTTTTGTCCGCCTGCCTGCGGGCTGCCGAAAGGCGCGCCCCTGTGGGCAGGAAGGAAAAAGCGCCCTCCGAGGCATCGGTCTCGGAGGGCGCTCCTGTTTTTCCGTGCGGCAAAGCGCCGCCCGCGGAAGGTCACCGCGCGCGCACCTTCACTTCCCCGCATAAAATTTCGGAATAGGAATAGGATGTTTTGCCGCGGTAGTTCTTATCGTCGGGCGTAACGGTGAACAGCGCGGGGTACAGCCCCGTCAGCCTGCCCGTATAGTCCGAAGTGCGGTTCCTGCCCATATCTACGTGCACGATGACTTCCTTGCCGTAAAAATCGGCGATCTCCGCTTTGATGCTCAGGATATTTTTCGGCGCCTTTATCATGGAAGAAGTATGCCCGTTTTTTCCGCAAAGTATGCATATCCCGCAAAAAAGCGCGGGAGCCGCCCGAAAATTCCGCGAAACGACGCCGTTCGCGCGCATATCCGCCCCGCGCCCTGCATACAATGCAATGAAACGGAGGTAAACCATGGCAGCAACACCCACTTACGCCGCGTATGATTACACTGCGTGCGGCGCGCAGATACGTTCGCAGTCCATTGTGGAATGCAGGCTGAGCGATTGGGCGCAGAACCGCCCGCTCGCCGTATGCCCGAGCGTGACGCTTACGGATGCGGAAGTGCGCGACGGCGAGATCCGTTACGGCGGCAAGCTGTATTTTTCGGTCGTGGCGCGCGCCGAGGACGGCGCCGTCATCAGCGCGGAGCGCGGCGCGGAATTTTCACACAAAGCGGAATGCGCGGACGCGGCGCCCGCCTGCCGTGCGGACGTGCGCCTTTTCGTGGAAAAGACGGAAACGCGGCAGGACGGCCGTTCGCTCATCCTTTCCGCCATCGTCACGGCGGAGATCCGTCTGCTCATTCCCAAACAGCTCACCTATCTTTCGGGCGGGGAGGGCGTGGTCTGCGACCTGCGCCCCGCGCGCATCAGCCGCCTGTACACCTGTTCGGGCACGGCGGAGTTTGAAGAGGAGTTCGATACCGATTACGTCGGCGACGTGCTCGCGCACAGCGAACAGCTCGGGCTGACGCGCGTCGTGGCGGGCACGGGCGCGCTGGACGTATCGGGGGAGGTATGCCTGTGCGTGCTCGCAAAGCGCGCGGGGGAAAGCGAAGTCGTCTCCTACGAGCGGCTCATCCCCTTCCGCACGGAGATCCCCTGCGATGAAGCCGCGGCGGGCATGGCGTGCGCGGCGCGCGCCGAAGTGTCGTCCGTCAGCCTCACCGCCTCCTGCGACGAGGAAAAGGGCCGCTGCCGCATCCTCGCGCAGGTCGCCGTGCGCATCGCGGGGCGGGTGTACGGCGGCGACAAGGTGCTGCTCCCCGCAGACGCCTTCTGCCCGCGCGAAACGTGTTCCCTCACCTGCGAAACGATCGCCTTTGAAGAACCGCTCTGCGCCTTCACCGCCGTTGAACGGGTCAGCGGAACGGCGGTCCTGGGCGGGCCCGTCGATTTTTCCTGCGCCCTGCAGGCGGCGGCGCAATGCGGCGCGGAAGCCGCCGCGACCGTTACGGACGGCGCGATCGAAGTGGACGGCGTGCTGCATGCCGTCGTGTTCTGCCGCGACGGTAACGAGGTGCGCAGCGTGCCCGTCAGCCTGCCGTTCTCCTTCCCCGTCCGTTCGGACCGCGCCAAAGCGGGCGACCGCGCGGAGGTCACGGCGCTCGTGTGCGGCGTGTCCGTGCGGCAGAAAACGGAGGGCGAGCTGGAAGCGGAAGGAACGCTGCGCCTGTTCTTCACGCTCTGCGGCAAATCGGAGTGCGCGTGCGTGACCGAACTCACCGTCGGCGAGCCCGTCCGCGAAAGCGGCTGTGCCATCCGCGTGTTCATGCCCGCCGCGGGCGATACGCTGTGGGATACGGCGAAAAAACTCGGCAAACCGCCCGAGCAGGTTGCCGAAGAGAACCCGCAGCTCACGTTCCCTTTGCGCGGCGACGAGCGCATCGTCCTGTACCGTAAGCGCGAGCTCGGCACGTAGAGCGGGCGGGGCAGGGGGCGCGGGGGAACGCCCCCCGCACGTGCGATGTGTGCCGCCGCAGACAAAGCGCCGCCGCGGCTTGTCTGCATACGCCGCCGCAGGCGGGCGCCGCTGCGCCCCGTCGTACGCGGAAAACGTTCGTTTTTTCGGAAAAGTATGTGAATTTCACGGCAAAAAACCGCCCTTCTGTTTACAGGCGCGGTTTTTTTGTGCTATAATGGTGAAAACCACGGGGAAAGGCAGGGCGGCGTACGCCGCGCCTGCAAAAAAGGAGGCGCGCCTTGGCGGAGCCCGCGCAAAAACAGTACGCAAAATGCAGGGCGTATGCAAAGGTCAACCTGTCGCTGAACATCAGCGGCACGCGCGGCGGGTATCATCTGATCGACTCCGTCGCCGCGTCCGTGGACCTCTTTGACGAGGTCGTCGCCCGTCCCCGCCGCGATACGCTGGTCAACGTATACATGCGCGGCATGGGCAGCGAAAGCATCCCGCCCGAAGAGAATAACGCCGTGCGCGCGGGCGAAGCGTTCGTCTCCGCCCTCGGCACCTGCGGCGCGGATATACAGATCCGTAAAAACATCCCGCTCGGCGCGGGGCTGGGCGGCTCGTCGGCGGACGCGGCGGGGGTGCTCAACGCCATGGCGAAGCTGTACGGCGCAGACGGGGAGGAGCTGGTCCCCCTCGCCGCGGCATGCGGCAGCGATACGCCGTACATGCTCGGCGGCGGGTTCGCGCGCCTTTCGGGGCGGGGCGAGCGGGTGGAGCGGCTGCCGCTGCGGCGCACCTTCCACATGCTCCTGCTGCTGCCCGAGGGCGGCACGTCGGCGGCGGCATGCTATAAAAAGTACGACGAAGCGCCCGATCCGCTCCGCGCGGACAGCGCCAGGCTGTGGGCGGCGCTGGCGCACGGCGGGTTTGCGGACGTGTGCGAAAACGTGTACAACGCCCTGGGCGCGCCCGCCTGCGCCCTGCATGCGGGCACGGCGGAGGCGCTCGCGCTGGCACGGTCGCTCTCTCCCGCCGCCTGCGCGGTAACGGGTTCTGGCAGCGGCGTGTTCGCGCTGTTCGAAACGGAGGAATTGTGCCGCTGGGCACAGGGGCACTGCAAAAACAAAAAAAAGCTGCGCACGCTCGTCGTGCGCACGCTGCAGCCGCGCGGAACGGGCGGCTGAAAATAAAAAAGGAGCGGCAGATGGAAGAAAGGAATCTTGAACTGGACGACGACGGAAAGATCAAGCTGAAAAAGCGCAACGAAGAGACCGTCGCCGAGATCGAGTCGGAAAGCGGCGACGAGATCGTGCTGGACGTACCCGATTTCAAGGGATTTGAAGGCGAAGAACCTTCCGCCGAAGAGAAGACGGTACAGACGCTGCACGCGCGCGAAGAGGAGCGCGCGGGGCGCAAAGGGCGTTCGGAGCGGCTGCTCGCCGAGGCGGACGCGCTGTACGAGGCGGGCGATCGGTACGCCGCGGGCGAAAAGTATGTGGACAGCGCCATGCAGGACCGCGCCAACTGGCGCGCGTGGTTCGGCGTCGTGCGGGTGCAGACCAAGGACCTGACCGACTTTTCGGAAATTTACGACTGTGAAACGGCATACAACGCGGCGTTCCGTTTCATGCCGCGCGAGGAGCGCCTCGCCCTGGCGGAGCGGTATGTGCCGCGGCTCACGGAACAGGCAGACGCGCTGCATGAAAAGAGCGCGGAGGCGGAGGCGGAGGACGCGCGCCTGCGCGAGGAACGCGCACCCGCCGCAAAGCGGGAATTTTCCGCCGCGGTGAAGTTTTTGGCTGCGGTGGGCGTGGCGTTTGTCGCCTGCCTTGCCGCGGCGATCGTGCTCTGGTGCAGCATCACCGTCGTATCGGGCAGCGGCATCCTCATCGGCGCGGTCGTCTGCACGGTGCTGGCGGCTGTCGCGCTCGTTTTCACGGCGCTGGCGGTAAAGCGGTTTATCCTTGCGCGCGCGGCGCATACGGGCTGCGCCCGTCCCGGGTCTACAGACGCGGGCAGGCGCGCCGCGGAACTTACCGCAGAGGAGGAGCTGATCCGCTCCGTCGCTGCCGATTTTCAGAACGGCATCCGCTGAAAAAAGCGCCTTCGGGCGCTTTTTTTATTTGCCGCATGGTAAATTGCCGTATTTCCGCGCTTTTTGTTGCCATTCTTCTTGAAATGTGGTATAGTTGAGCGGTACTTCAGACAAGCCGAAAGGAGAGAGCGTTGAAAAAATTTCTGGCAAAGCTGAATGCTGCGCATCCGCTTTTCATGGAGATCATCCGGTTTCTGATCGTCGGCGGCATTGCGACCGTCATCGATATGCTTGTGATGGGCGCAGTCGTGTATGCGTTCGACCCGTCGCTGTACCCGCATTTTTACAACGTATGGTACGGCGGGGGCGAGCCGTCCACCCTTGCGACCGTCGTCGGCACGGGCGCGGGGTTCGTCGCGGGGCTGATCTTCAACTACATTTTTTCGGTGTTGTTCGTCTTTTCCGAAAAGGGGAACAGCAAAAGCGTGCTCGGGTTCACGGTGTTCACGCTCCTATCCGTCGTAGGGCTTGCGATCCACCTGTTGGGCATGTGGGTCGGGTACGACCTTCTGCACATCAACGAATGGATCGTCAAGATCGTGCTTACCGTCGTCGTGCTGATCTATAATTATATTTCGAAGCGGCTCCTGCTCTTCCGCAAGCAAAAAAAGGACGCGGCGCAGCCTGCCGCAGCGGAGGGGGAGGGCGCGCCGTCAGACGGCGCGGCTGCGGAACATACGCAAAAGGGCAGGCATGCGGGCATCGAGTAAGCGCTCTGCCGCGCGAAGGGGGAACAGATGAAAAAGCTGAGCGTCGTCGTGCCTTGTTATAATGAAGAAGCGACGGTCGAAGCCTTTTACAATGCGGCGGTGCCCGTATTTGAAACAATGCGGGAGGGCAGGTACGCGTTTGAGATCATTTTCGTGAACGACGGCAGCCGCGACAGGACGGGCGAGCTGCTGGCTGCTCTCGCGGCAAAGGATAAGCGGGTAAAAGTGCTTACGTTTTCCCGCAATTTCGGGCAGCAGGCGGCGATCCTCTGCGGGTTCCGCCATTGTACGGGAGACTGCGCCGTCGAGCTGGACGTGGATCTGCAGGATCCCGTGGAAGTGGTCGAAAAGATGCTCGTCAAGTGGGAAGAGGGGTACGACGTCGTGCACGGCAGGCGGCTGGCGCGCAAGGGCGAAAGTGTTTTCAAAAAAGTTACGGCAAAGGCGTATTATAAATTTTTGCACGGCATCACGGGCATCGGCATCCCGTGCAATACGGGCGACTTCAAACTGCTCGACCGCCGCGTGGTCGACGTCATCTGCGCTCTGCCCGAGCACGGCAAATACCTGCGCGGGCTGGAATCGTGGGTCGGGTTTAAACAGACGTTTGTCGATTTTGACCGCAACGAACGGGTCGCGGGCGAAACAAAGTATACGCTGAAAAAGATGATCCGTCTGGCGCAGAACGGCATCGTGTCCAACTCCTCATGGCCGCTTACCCTATCCTTTAAGTGCGGGATTATTCTCGGAGTGCTGTCGCTTGCCTGCTTCATTACCTTTATTGTTTTGGTATGCTGCGGCATAGCTCTGCCTTTTGCGGCATGGCTGTTCCCGGCGCTTGCGCTTTGTACATCGATGTTGTGCATATTTAATGCTGTTTCAAACCTGTATCTGAGCAAGGTATACGAAGAGGTAAAAAACCGTCCTGAGTATATCGTTGCGGAAAAGATCAATTTTGAAGAGGACGTAAAGTAAGTATGTCTGCGAAGGAGGACCAATGAAAAAACTGAGCGTCATCGTCCCTTGTTACAATGAAGAGGAGTGCATCCCTCTGTTCTATAAGACCGTTTCCGAAACGGTGAAACAGCTGCCCGTAGAACTTGAATTTGTGTTCGTCGACGACGGCAGCAGGGACAAAACGCTGCCCCTCCTGCGCGAGCTTGCGCGCGGCGACGAGCGGGTGCGCTACCTCTCTTTTTCCCGCAATTTCGGCAAGGAGGCGGCGCTGTTCGCGGGGCTGCAGGCGGCAAAGGGCGACCTCGTCAGCGTGATGGACGCCGACTTGCAGGACCCGCCCGAACTCCTTTTGACGATGTACAAGGGCATCGAAGAGGAAGGGTACGACTGCGTCGGGTGCCGCCGCACCGACCGCAAAAACGAGCCGAAGGTGCGCAGCGCCTTCGCGCGGCTGTTTTACCGCCTCATCAACCGCATGGCGGACACCGAGATCGTGGACGGCGCGCGCGACTTCCGCATGATGACCCGCCGCATGACGGACGCGATTTTGTCTTTGCCCGAGCGCGACCGTTTCAGCAAAGAGCTGTTCAGCTGGGTCGGCTTCAAAACAAAGTGGCTGGAATACGAAAACCGCGAGCGCGCGGCGGGCAAAACCAAGTGGAACTTCAAAAAGCTCACCCGTTACGCCGTCGGCGGCATCGAGGGCGCAACGACTTCCCTTTTAAAGGTCAATTTATGGATGGCGTTTTTGTTCCTCCTCGCCTGCTTCGGGTTCGTCGTGGCGGACATCGTGCTGGCGGCGCTGGGCGAATACGTTTCCGCGCTGTTCATCCTGCTGCCCGTGCTCTTTTTCATCGCCTTTGCGCTCCTGTTGGGGCTGTTCGTGGTCAGCGAATACATCAAAAAGATCTTCGTGCAGGTGCGCGGCAGGCCCGTGTATCTCGTGCGCGAAAGCGCGGAAGATCTGCGCGCGGGGGAGGGCAGGCAGTGAAGGCGCTTGCAAAACGCAAAGATATAAAGGGTTGGAGGCTCGCCCTCCTGTTTCTGGCGTGCGCCGTTTTGGCGCTCGCCGTTTTGCTTATTCCCTTCCTCGTGCGCGGGAACCATCTTATCTGGGCCGAACAGGCGGGTGACGGCGCGACGCAGCACCTCACCTTCCTCGCCTATCTGCGCGAGGTGGGCTGGCTGAAGGCGGTCGGCGCGTACGATTTTTCGTTCGGGTTGGGGGCGGACTTTCTGACGAGCATGGGGTTCATGTCTTTATTCGACCCGTTCAACGTGTTCATCTTTATCCTGCCCTTTGATATCGTGTGGGTGTACGACGTCATCATCCTGCTCAAATTCGTGGCGGCGGGCGCGGCGATGCTCGTGTACCTGCGCCGCCGCGGCGTGCGCGGCGGGTATGCGCTCGGCTGCGCGCTCGGGTACATGCTGTGCGGGTATGCGGTGTTCTCCTTCCTGCGCCACCTCAACCTCACCTCGGGCGCGATCTGGCTGCCGCTGATGATCCTCGGGCTGGAACAGGTGTACAAAAAAAGGCAGCCCTTCCTCTTTATCGGCGTATCCTTTTTGTGCCTGATCAACTCCTTCTACATGTTCTTTTTCAATTCGGTGTTCGTCGTACTGTACGCCTTTTTCTACCACGGCGAGGCGTGCCGCGAGGAAGGAACAAAGTATTGGCGCACGCTGGTGCCCCGTTTGTGGAAGGTCGCGGCGTATTACCTGCTCGCCATTCTGCTGGCGGCGTTCGTGCTGCTGCCCACGGCGTACGCCTACCTGCACGCCGCGCGCGGCGGGTCGAAGGGGCTGAACTGGCAGACGCTGCAAACGTATTTTTTGGAGCTGCTCTCCTTCTGCGCGCCCTCCAATGCAGGCAATTACAGCCCGCTCATGCTCAACGTGGCGGCTCTGTTCATGGCGGTCGCCGCCTTTTTCCTGTGCAACAAGCGGGGCTTTGCGCTGCGCTGCATGAGCGCGGTGCTCGCCGTCGGGTTCATGGTGCCGCTGTTCGGGTATGCGATGAACCTGTTCAATTACAGCAACAACCGTTGGGTGTACCTTCTCTCGTTCAGCGTCTTCGCCATGATCGGCGTGAGTACGGCGGGGGAAGGGGGCGACGCATCGTACAGCGTGCCGCTGCGCCGCAAAGTCGCCAAAACAGTCAGCGTCTACGCGGCGCTGCTGTGCGACGTGGGCGGCGTGTATCTTCTGACCGTGCTCGGCGGCAGCGGGCTGGGAACGGCGGCAAAGGTCGCGCTCTCCGCGCTCGCCGTGCTGGCGATGGCGGCGGTCACGGTTGTGTGCGTGTGGGCGCTCTCCAAAAAGTCCTTCTTCCGCGATAAACGTGCGGCGGACGGGTCGTCCGCGCCGCCTCGCGTGCTCGACGGCGCGGTGGCGCGCGCAGCCGCGCGCCCGTCCGTCTTAATGGTCCTCTCCGCCGTGCTGGCGGTCGTGTACGCGCTTTGCTTCTGCTGCGTGTACTCGTCGCAGCACCGCGGCGCGGCCGTCTACCGTACCCTCTTTTCGGAGGAGGAGGCGTACGTCGCGGAGCAGAACCAGACGGAGTTTTTCCGCACCGACGTGCAGGCGGCGGATACCTGGTGGAGCAGTTTCAACAACCGCGGCGTGAACAACGGGTACATGGGCACCGTGTTCTACAATTCCATGAACGGGGAGGAAACGTACGGCTTTTTGCATGAAAATCAGGTGTACGACCCGCCGCAGAACCTCGGCATGGCGGGACTGGACGACCGCGCCGCCTTGCAGACGCTGCTCTCCTGCCGCTATTATTACGGTGAGGACGGCGTGTATTACAACGCCGGTTTTACGCGGGTCGGGGAGTTCGACGCGCTGTTTGAAAATACGAACTATGTGCCCTTCGGCTTCGTCTATACGGATACCTTGTCGCGGGAGTATTACGATTCCCTCGATCCGCTCCTGCGGCAGTACGCCATGCTCGAAGGGCTGGTCGTCGAAGGCGATGGCACGCTCGCGCGGGCGGAAGGGCTCGGCGCGCTCGAAACGCTGTACGCCTCCGCGGAGGAGCAGCCGTTTTCGGTCACGCGGCAGGAGCAGACGTTCACCGTCCGCGGCTGCGCGGGCAAGGAAGTGTACGTCCGCCTTTCAGGAGCGGAAGAGGTGGAGAGCAACGCCGAATTCCGTGTGACGGGCAACGGCAAAACGCGCACCTACCGCTTTACGCCGCGCGGCTCGAACATGTACAGCGACCAGCGCGACGCCTGCATCTGCCTCGGCGTGCCCGAAGCGGACGAGCTGGAGATCGCCATCTCCGCAGGCAGCGGCTCCGTCACCTTCGATTCCTTCGAGATCCTCGCCTACGATATGGCGGCGTTCGAGGCGGCGGCGGACGAACTGCAACAGGCGGAACATCTTGAAAACGTGACGTTCAACGGAAGTTATATCCGCGGCGACGTCGCAACGCAGGGCGGGTGGATGTTCTTCTCGCTGCCGTACTCTTCGGGGTGGAGCGTGACCGTGGACGGGCAGGAGCAGGAGCTGCTGCGCGCGAACGGCAATTTTATGGCGGTACAGCTCGAAGCGGGCGAACACACGGTGGAGCTTTCCTATGAAACGCCGTACCTGACTTTGGGTGCGTATGTGTCGTGTGCGGCATGCGCCGTGCTCGCCGCCGTCATTGTCGGCTGTGCGGTCGTCTATGTGCGGCGCAAAAGGACGGGCAGACGGCAGTAACGGAAAAACGGACGTGCAACAGCTGCAGAACAGGCAAACGGCAGCGGTGTTGCATGCGGGCGGCGGGGCGCGAAGGCGCCCCGCCGCCCGATTTTTTGCGGAAAATTTTTTCAAAGGGGTTGAAACGCGCCGGAAAATATGCTATCCTATAAGAGAAGCGGCGGAAATTTGTAAACAAAACACACTTTCCGTTCGGTTTTCAACGTTTTCCCTTCTGTACAAAATTTTGCGGAGAGGCGGTTGACTTTCCCGCATGGTTTTGATATTATTTTATCGATAAAAAATTATCGAATCCGCAGAGCGCCATGAAGTACGAAAAGAACGAACGCGCATACGAGTTCGACTCCGCCGCGGGCATTGAATCGATGCTCGGGGAAGGGGAGCGGATCCTGTGGCAGGGCAAGCCGAAAAAATCGGCGTTCATCGCCAACAAAGTGCTTGCCATGCTGCCCTTTGCCCTCCTGTGGGCGGCGGTCGACGTTGCGTTCGTCGTGCTCGTGTTCGTGCTGGACGCGCCGACCGTCATGCAATGGATCGTCGTCGCGTTCGTCTGCCTGCACCTGCTGCCGTTCTGGATCTGGCTGTCCAACGTGCTCACGGCGAACAGGCGGTACAAAAACATGCACTACGCGCTCACGGACAGGCGCATCATGATCCGCAGCGGGCTGGTCGGCATCGACTATCAGTCCGTCAGTTATAAAGACATCCAGAACGTCGACCTGCGGGTCGGGGTCGCGGACAAGCTTTTAAAGGTGGGCGACGTGTACTTCGTTACGGCGGCGGGCAACCGCAAAACGGTGTTTTTCGACATCGAACAGCCCTACGAAGTGTACAAGACCGCGCAGAAGATCGTAACGGACATTCAGGCGGACATCGCCTATCCGAACGCATACCGCCCGGAGGAAAACCCCGGGTACGGCACGAAGTACGGAGGCGGAGAGGGCAACGGCAGCGGTTAGGCGCAGAGGGGCAAAATGGGGAACGAAAAGGAACTTTTAAACGTCTCGAAGGCGACCATCGGCAGGCTGCCCGCCTATCACAGGTATTTGCAGGAAAAGCTCGCCGCAGGGGAAAAGACCGTTTCGTCCACCGCCATCGCGGAAGATCTGCACCTCAACGCGGTGCAGGTGCGCAAGGACTTATCCGCCATCGCGCGGGAGGCGGGCAAACCCAAACTCGGGTTCGCCGTCGCCGACCTCATCGCGGATATAGACAGGTTTTTAGGGTACGATAACCTCAACGACGCCGTTCTGGTCGGCGTGGGCGGCCTGGGGAAGGCGCTTGCGGGGTATGTCGGGTTCAAAAATTACGGGCTGAACATCGTCGCCGCGTTCGACGCGGACCCTGCCCGCGTGGGCACGACGGTCGGCGGGATCAAGGTATTCCCCGCGGACGAACTTGCGCGGCTGGTGCGGCGGCTGAACGTGCTCATCGGCATCGTCGCGGTCCCGCGCGAAGCGGCGCAGGGCGTGGCGGACGAACTGATAAAGGGCGGCGTGCGCGCGATCTGGAATTTCGCGCCCGTGCACCTGAACGTGCCCGAAAACATAGCAGTCAAAAACGAGGATATGGCGGCGTCGCTCGCGATCCTGTCCAAACGCCTCGCGGAA
>ERZ1643247.1697-NODE-1697-length-19314-cov-12.744950_pt1 | contig 19314 bp, 16 predicted proteins | sample MGYA00579264_ERZ1643247 | MGnify/ENA primary metagenome ERZ1643247 (study PRJEB29033, sample SAMEA4952262) | chicken gut metagenome | biome: Broiler Chicken; feature: Gastrointestinal Tract; material: Caecum | place: Ireland | collected 2018 | study: Broiler... | reverse complement strand
GGCGCGGAGGTGACGAAGAAGAACCTGCGCCAGTGGATGCTGCGCATCACAAAATACGCTGACCGTCTGTTAAATGACCTTGATAAGCTGGACTGGCCGGAGAAGGTCAAGAAGATGCAGACAGACTGGATCGGAAAATCCTATGGCGCTGAGGTTGACTTCCCGGTAGAGGGCAGAGACGAAAAGATCACGGTCTACACGACAAGGCCGGATACCCTTTACGGCGCGACTTTCATGGTGCTTGCTCCCGAGCACGAGCTGGCAGCATCCCTCGCCACTCCGGAGACAAAAGACGCGGTAGAAAAATACATCTATGAGGCTTCCATGAAGTCCAATGTAGACCGTATGCAGGATAAAGAGAAGACCGGCGTGTTCACGGGAAGCTATGCCATCAACCCGCTGAACGGCGCAAAGACGCCGATCTGGCTGTCTGACTACGTGCTTGCCGACTATGGTACAGGAGCCATCATGTGCGTACCGGCTCATGATGACCGTGACTTTGAGTTTGCGAAGAAATTCGATATTCCGATCATTCAGGTCATCGCAAAGGACGGCAAAGAGATCGAGAACATGACAGAAGCATACACAGATGCAGCAGGCACCATGATCAATTCCGGCGAGTGGAACGGAATGGAGTCCGCGGTTCTCAAGAAAGAGGCTCCTCATATCATCGAGGAGAGAGGAATCGGGCGCGCGACAGTGAACTATAAGCTCCGTGACTGGGTATTCTCCCGCCAGCGTTACTGGGGCGAGCCGATCCCGATCGTGCACTGCCCGGACTGCGGCGCTGTGCCCGTGCCGGAGGAGGAACTTCCTCTTACACTTCCGGAGGTCGAGTCATACGAGCCTACCGGAACCGGAGAGTCTCCGCTTGCCGCTATTGACGAGTGGGTGAACTGCAAGTGCCCGGTATGCGGAAAGCCTGCGAAGAGAGAGACCAATACCATGCCTCAGTGGGCGGGATCTTCATGGTATTTCCTGCGTTACGTTGACAATCACAATGACAAGGAACTGGTGTCCAGGGAGAAAGCGGACGAGATGCTCCCGGTCGATATGTACATCGGCGGAGTTGAGCATGCAGTGCTTCATCTGCTGTACTCAAGATTCTATACAAAATTCCTGTGCGACATCGGCGTGATCGACTTTGACGAGCCGTTCCACAAGCTGTTCAACCAGGGAATGATCACCGGAAAGAACGGGATCAAGATGAGTAAATCAAAAGGAAATGTGGTTTCTCCGGATGACCTTGTGCGCGATTACGGCTGCGATTCCCTGAGAATGTACGAGCTCTTCGTGGGACCGCCGGAACTGGACGCAGAGTGGGATGACAGAGGAATTGACGGCGTGAACCGATTCCTGAAACGTCTCTGGACGCTGCTCATGGACAGCAAGGATCAGGATATCAAGGCGTCAAAAGAAATGATCAAGCTCCGCCACAGAATGGTTTACGATATCACGACGCGACTGGAGAGCTTCAGTCTGAATACGGTTATTTCCGGATTCATGGAATACAACAACAAATTTATAGAGCTTGCAAAGAAAGAGGGCGGCATTGATAAAGAGACACTGGAGACGATAGCAGTACTGATTTCTCCGTTTGCGCCGCATTTCGCTGAGGAAATGTGGGAACAGCTCGGACATACGGAGACAGTGTTCAAAGCAGGATGGCCGGCCTATGATGAAGAAGCCATGAAGGATGACGAGATTCAGATTCCGGTACAGATCAACGGTAAGACAAAAGCAGTTGTGAGTATTTCAGCAGAGGCATCCAAAGAAGAAGCGATCGCTGCCGGAAAAGAAGCGGTGGCAGGCAAGCTGACAGGAAATGTGATCAAGGAGATCTATGTACCGAAGAAGATCATTAACATTGTGATGAAATAAAAATCTGGATTTGGCTGTGCGGACTTCCGGTCGGATGAACGCAGAAAACCGTCCCTATTTCAAGAGCCTTTCGCGGCGGGCGGTGATGTGGCAACGGTGACTTGGAGTAATCTCCGGGAAAGTGCTTCCTGCCGTTTAGCACTTTCCCAGATTACGGAACCGGAACCCGAGCCATATCACCGCCCGCCGCGAATACGTTTTTAAAATACTCCGCGGTTTTCGGACGTTATTCCGTCTCCTGTCCTCACGCACAAATCCAGATTTACTCCGCTAAACTCTCCCATTTTTCGTACAGTTCTTCCAGCTTTTCTTCGTTCTGAGTCCTTTCAGAGGTCAGTTCCTGGCATTTGATGGAGTTGGAGTACACTTCCTCCAGCGTAAGTTCATGGTCGATCTCTTCATTTCGTTCTTCCAGCCGTGAGATTTCTTCCTCGGTCTTTTTCAGATCGTTTTTACGTTTTCTTTCTTTTGCCTGCAGTTCTTTCTGTTCCTGCCAGCTCAGGGCAGACGGTTTGGGAGAAGCGGCAGCAGAAGGCGGAACAGCATTTTCGGAGGCATTCCCTGATGAAGCTGCGTCATTCCCGTAATTTCCCGTATCCCCGGTGGATGAGCTAGATGCAAAAGCTTTAGTGAGTTCTTCCTTTTTCTCCAGATAGTAGTCATAGTTTCCGATATAGTTTACGAAAGTCTGGTTTACCAGCTCCAGTATACGTGTGGCGGTCTGATTAATAAAGTAACGGTCATGGGACACATAGAGTACAGTACCGCTGTAATTGTTGAGCGCTTCTTCCAGAATCTCCTTGGAGGCAATATCCAGATGGTTGGTGGGCTCGTCCAGTATGAGAAAATTGGCTTCTGAGAGCATAAGCTTTGCCAGAGAAACGCGCCCCTTTTCTCCGCCGCTCAGAGTGGAGATCACCTGGAACACCTCATCCCCCGTAAACTGAAAGGCGGCAAGTGTATTGCGGATCTGTGTATTATTGAGTGTCGGATAGTCGTCAGAGATCTCATCAAAAATGGTTTTATTGTCATGGAGTACATGGTGTTCCTGATCATAGTATCCGATCTGTACTTTGGCTCCAAGGGTAAAAGAACCGGCGTCTGCCTTCTGCACCTGATTTAGAATCTTAAGGAGCGTCGTCTTTCCGGTGCCGTTATCGCCAATGATCGCCACGTGCTCCCCTCGTTTGATCTCAAAGCTGACATCTTTAAAGAGGACCTGGCTGTCAAACCGTTTGGACAATCCTTCTACTGAGAGAACATCATTTCCGCTGATACAGGACGGTTCCAAAGTAAAATGCATCTCCCTGGGTTCATCCATGGGCTTTTCGACAGGGGTCATCTTTTCCAGCATTTTTTCACGGCTCTCAGCACGGCGGATCGATTTTTCCCGGTTAAAGGAACGAAGCTTTTCGATGACTGCCTGCTGATGGCGGATTTCCCGCTGCTGATTCAGATATTCTTTAAGACGGGCATCGCGGATCTGCTGCTTTTTCTCGGAATATGCCTGATAGTTCCCAAGGTACATCCGTATTTCCCCGTTTTCGATCTCAACAACTTTTGATACGACACGGTTCAGGAAGAATCGGTCGTGGGATACAATAAATACAGCCCCCTGATAATTAATAAGAAATGTCTCGAGCCATGCAATGGAATTTAAATCCAAATGGTTAGTAGGCTCGTCCAGGAGCAGGATATCAGGGCTGGTCAGGAGCAGCTTACCGAGCGCCACCCGGGTTTTCTGACCTCCGGAGAGCGTGTCTGTCTTTTTGGAGAATTCCTCCTCCGTAAATCCCAGCCCTTTCAATACCCCTGTGATCTCACTCTCGCAGGCGTATCCGTTCCTTGCCTCGAATTCTGACTGAAGACGGTTGTATGTTTCCAGCCTGTTTTCCAGGGCATCTCCGGACAGGCTTTTTAACTCTTCCTCGATGGAGCGCAGGCGCTGCTCCATCTCTATGATATCCGCTTTGGCGCTGCGGAGTTCCTCATATATTGTTCCGTGGGGGATCAGGTCCTGATGCTGTGCAAGATAGCCGATCGTCCTCCCTTTCGCAAGAATGATGTCTCCGCCGTCCGTCGGCTCTTCATTCATGATCATTTTCAGTATTGTAGATTTCCCGGCTCCGTTCACGCCCACCAGAGCGGCTTTTTCTCTCTCCTCAATGTGGAAAGAACCGTTCTGGACGATGACCCGGTCGCCGAAGGATTTGCTGATATTATGGCATGCGAGTATCATGTCGGTACTCCTCCTCTCAGATAACCATTATAACGTAATCCCGCTAAAATACAAGAAAATAAACTGTGGGGTCAGAGAAACTAAAAATTGACATAATATTAACTATTTTATATAATAAACCATAGTGAAAAAAGCGGACGGCACTATGATTTCAGAAGCCGGGCGATGGAAGGTGATAGAATTGGAACACAGAAAAATATCCAGAGCAGTGATCTCAAGGCTGCCGAGATATTACCGGTATCTGGGAGATCTTCTGGAAGCAGGCGTGGAGAGGATCTCTTCAAATGACCTGAGCAAGAAGATGCATGTGACGGCGTCCCAGATCCGGCAGGACCTCAATAATTTCGGCGGGTTCGGACAGCAGGGATATGGGTATAATGTAAAGTACCTGTATACAGAGATCGGGAAGATACTGGGGTTGGACAAGACGCATAATTTCATTATCATAGGAGCCGGAAATCTCGGACAGGCGCTGGCTAATTACGCGTCGTTTGAGAGAAGCGGATTTGTGCTGAAGAGCCTGTTTGATGTGAATCCCCGTCTGGAAGGCGTGACCATCCGGGGAATCCGGGTAAGGATGATGGATGAGCTGGTAGATTTCCTTCAGCATAATGAGATAGAGATCGCAGCACTTACGATCCCGAAGTCAAAGGCAGTGGAAGTGGCGGACATCCTTATTGCAAACGGAATAAAAGCGATATGGAATTTCGCACATACGGATCTGACTCTTCCAAAGGATGTGATCGTTGAAAGCGTACATCTCTCGGACAGTCTTATGAAGCTGTCCTATAATATCAGCCAGCGTGAGTCAGGAAGAAAAAAGTAAAGAATGATGATACAGCCCCGCAGCCAGCTGCGGGGTATGTTTCATAATAAGGACAGTATAACGACTGCCGGGATATGAAATAGAAAAGGAAGGTGGAAAAGATGAGATACCTGCCGGACGGCGTTCAGATGAGATCTGCTGACACATATACAATAGAGGAACTGGGAGTTCCATCCATTGTGCTGATGGAGCGGGCGGCGCTCAAGGTTGTAGAAGCGATGCATGAAAGAGAAATAGACACTGCACGGACTCTTGTCGTCTGTGGGAGCGGAAATAATGGCGGGGACGGTTTTGCTGTGGCGCGTCTTCTGGCAGAAGAGGGAATGCATGTGGAAGTACTCTTTGCAGGAAAAGAAACCTCCCTGAGCCGGGAGTGCGCCATCCAGAAAAAGATTGCAGAACGCATGGGAATAAAGATATTCACTGAAATTCCACAGAAAGAATATACTGTTATAATAGACGCAGTGTTTGGCGTGGGCCTGAGCAGGGAGATAACAGGGAGATATTGTGACATTATCCGATGGATGAACGGACAGGACTGCCGCAAGGCAGCCGTGGATATTCCCTCCGGCGTGTGTGCGCGGACAGGACAGATACTTGGAACAGCATTCTGCGCGGATCTGACGGTTTCAATGGCATGTGTGAAAGCGGGATGCGAATTGTTTCCGGGGAAAAAGTGCGCAGGGGAGACTGTTGCTGTTCCCATCGGGATCAGTCCCGATTTCTTTCGCAGTGATCCCGAAGTGTGTTTTACGTATGACAGAGCGGATATTCCGGCGCTGCTCCCGCCGAGAAAAGCGGATTCTCATAAAGGCAGTTACGGCAGAGTCCTTATGATCACGGGAAGCCGGGGAATGGCAGGAGCCTGTTATCTGTCTGCAAGGGCGGCCTATGCTGTGGGAGCCGGCCTGGTGCAGGTTTATACAGCGGAGGAGAACAGGATGGTTATCCAGCAGCTTCTCCCGGAGGCAATTGTATCGTGTTACAGAGGATATGATCCGGAACAGCTTTCCGCTCTGCTGAGATGGGCGGATACTGTGTGTATCGGTTGCGGTCTGGGCACAACGGGAGCGTCGGAAGATATCCTGCTCCATACTTTAAGAGAAGCAGATACTCCGTGTATCATTGATGCTGATGGCTTAAATATCTTGAGCAGGCATATGGAGGCGCTGAAAAAAAGCAGCGTGCCGCTCATCCTTACGCCGCATATGAAAGAAATGTCGCGGCTGACAGGCAGGAGTGTGGCAGAACTGGCGGAGAGCCGGCTGGATTTAGTGAGAAAGTTTACAGAAGAATATCCGGTTGTGTGCGTACTCAAAGACAGCAGGACTGCGGCAGCGATGAAAGGGCGTCATACATTTCTGAACCTTGCGGGAAACAGCGCCATGGCAAAGGCGGGATCAGGTGATGTGCTTGCCGGTGTGATCACAGGACTTTCAGCGCAGGGAATGGAGCTGTTCGAGAGCGCCTGCCTGGGAGTATTTCTCCATGCCTGCGGGGGAGATGAGGCGCGCGGTAAAAAGGGAGCATACAGTGTGCTTGCAGGGGATCTGATAGCAGGAATAGAGGCAGTATTGCGGAAACAGGACAGAGGAGAAGAATAGAAAATGAAACAGCATAACAGAGTATATGCAAAGATAGATCTTGATGCGATTTTATATAACATGGAGCAGATGAAAAAAAGGATCGGGGGAGATGCACGTCTGATCGCGGTAGTAAAAACTGACGGATACGGGCACGGCGCAGCGCCTATTGCCGAAATGTTTGAAAAACTGCCCTATATATGGGGCTATGCGGTAGCCTGTCTGGATGAAGGGATCCAGCTCAGAAAATCCGGTGTGGAGAAACCTATCCTGGTACTCGGGTGCGTGTTCCCTGATGAATATGAAGAGATGATCCGATATGATATCCGAGCTGCAGTCTATACGGAAGAGATGGCGCAGGGAATGTCAGAGGAGGCACTCAGACAGGGGAAGACTGTGTATTTTCACATTAAGATCGACACCGGAATGGGAAGGATCGGTTTCCCTGTAAACGAAGAGAGCGCAGATACGGTGGAGAGGATCAGCCATCTGCCGAATATATGTATGGAAGGCATGTTTACCCATTTTTCCAAGGCGGATGAACGGGATAAGACCTATACATTGAAGCAGCACGAAAAGTTTATTTGGATGAAAGGGCAGATGGAGAAACGAAATGTTCAGATCCGTTACTATGACTGCGACAACAGTGCGGGAATCATAGATTTTCCGGATATGAAGCATGATCTTGCGAGAGCGGGAATAGCTGCCTATGGAATGTATCCATCAGACGAGGTCAACAAGGAGGCGGTTGACTTAAAGCCCGCGCTTTCTCTCATCAGCCATGTAACTTATGTGAAAGACGTTGAACCCGGGACAGCGATCAGCTACGGCGGTACTTTTGTGGCTGAAAAGAAGATGCGGGTTGCCACGATCCCGGTAGGGTATGGAGACGGCTATCCCCGGTCATTGTCGAATAAAGGGTCAGTCCTGATCCGCGGGAAACGGGCGAGGATCCTGGGAAGGGTGTGCATGGACCAGTTCATGGTGGATGTGACAGAGATCCCGGAGACAAAGTTTATGGACCGGGCAGTTCTTATAGGAGAGGACGGAGGCGACAGGATCACAGTCGAAGAATTGTCAGAGCTGAGCGGAAGGTTTAATTATGAGTTCGTGTGCTGCCTGGGCAAGAGAATCCCGCGCGTGTATGTACAGAATGGCAGGAACACGAAATAATATCAGGTAATATCCGCAGGAATACATCCGATGAAACGGGGAATACTGAAGTATGCGGCATGCAGGGATGTTCGTGCATGAAGCGTCGTATTAGTATGTGAATCGGAGTGTGAGACAGATTGATGATCAGACGCGGAGATATTTATTATGCCGACTTAAGTCCGGTAGTGGGATCAGAGCAGGGCGGGATACGCCCGGTTCTTGTCATTCAGAATAATGTGGGTAACAGACACAGCCCAACTGTGATCTGTGCGGCGATCACTTCAAAGATGAACAAGGCAAAGCTGCCGACCCATATTGAGATCAGCACGAGGGATTATAAGATCGTAAAGAATTCGGTCATCCTCCTGGAGCAGATAAGGACCATTGACAAGCAGCGGCTCAAAGAGTACGTCTGCCACATTGACGGAGGAATGATGAGGAAGGTTGATCAGGCGATCAGGATCAGCCTGGAACTTCCTACATAGCCGGATACCTGCTTTACAGTGGATGCCTTCTTTACAGAAGACGGAAAGAGTGATAAAATTGTAAGGCAAAATGTGAGAAAAGTACAGATAGAAGAGGAGATTTCAGAATATGTCAGGACATTCAAAGTTTGCCAATATCAAACATAAGAAAGAAAAAAACGATGCGGCAAAGGGAAAAATATTTACAAAGATCGGACGTGAGCTTGCCGTCGCGGTAAAAGAGGGCGGCGGAGCCGATCCGGCGAATAACAGCAGACTGCGCGATGTTATCGCTAAGGCGAAATCTAATAACATGCCTAATGATACGATCGAGAGAAATATCAAGAAGGCAGCGGGAGAAGGTTCCGCAGACAACTACGAGCATATTACATATGAGGGATACGGACCGAACGGTACGGCTATTATTGTAAAAACACTGACAGATAATAAAAACAGGACGGCTTCTAACGTAAGGAATGCATTTACTAAAGGAAGCGGAAATATAGGTACGCCGGGATGTGTATCCTTTATGTTTGACGAGAAAGGACAGATCTTTATTGCAAAAGAGGACTGTGAGATGGATGCAGATGAGCTGATGATGCTGGCGCTCGATGCAGGAGCAGAGGATTTTGTGGAGGATGAGGAAAGCTATGAGATCCTGACAGCTCCGGAAGCGTTCAGTGACGTCCGCCTGAAACTCGAGGAGGAAGGGATCGTGATGGCAGACGCAGAGGTGACTATGATCCCTCAGACCTATGTAGAGCTGACGAACGAGGAGGATATCAAGAATATCCAGAAGACACTGGATCTGCTCGAAGAAGACGACGATGTGCAGGATGTATATCACAATTGGAGCGAATAAGAGGGATGCAGCATGGAGATAAACAGACTTCAGAAAGAGCTGACGGATCTGTACCGCACTACCATGGATTATGAATTCCGAAAAGCAACCTATGATAACCGGATGAATTCACTGAGAAAGATATATGAAGAACTGCTCGAAGAGACAGCCAGTGCCTGTGACGGGTCAGATGAGGCTCTGGAAAGCCTTGCTGCATGTGTCCCTGAATATGCAGCAGGGGATCTTGCCGGTCAGCCATCTAAAAGGAAAAGAGAGCTTAAGAGCCTGGACCATAAGATGAACATGGTATCCTATTTCCTTCCTCTGCTGGGTCTGGCTCCTACGGAGAAGGCGCAGCAGCTGACTCAGAGAATGGTCGATATCTGGAATGAAAAGATGCCGGAATATAAGATCGGACATTCCACCTATGAGGGGATAAGCGGAGGATTTAAGAAAGGAATTTTCTGCTATATCACCACTGCAGTCTGCAGAAGCCTTGATAAACCGGATGACTGCTATGAACTGACGGCACTCAGAAGATATCGGGATGATTACCTGCTTATGTCAGACGGCGGCCGGGAGCTGGTGGAAGAGTATTATAACATTGCTCCTACGATCGTAAAACGGATCAACAGAGAGAAAAATCCAGGAGAGATATACCGCGGCATATGGCAGGAATATTTAAGGCCATGTATCCGGCTGATCGAAGAGAACAGGAATGAAGAGTGCAGGGAAGTATACAGTCGGATGGTAAGAAAGCTGGAGAAAGATTATATGACAGGACAACAGGAAGGAGACGAAAGATGAGCGACTACAAAATAGAGACAAAATGCATACAGTCAGGATATGAACCGGGAAACGGGGATCCGAGGATCGTACCCATTTATCAGAGTACCACATTCCGCTATACGAGCAGCGAGCAGATGGGCAGACTGTTTGACCTGGAAGAATCCGGGTATTTCTATACCCGTCTCCAGAATCCGACCAACGATGCGGTAGCTGCAAAAATATGTGATCTGGAAGGCGGTGTGGCTGCAATGCTTACCTCCTCGGGTCAGGCTGCTAATTTCTATGCGGTTATGAATATTGCCCAGGCAGGAGATCATATTGTGTGCGCGTCCGCACTTTACGGAGGTACTTATAACCTTTATGCACATACGATCCGCAAGATGGGAGTAGAGGCTACTTTTGTCGATCCGGACTGTACGGAAGAGGAGCTGGAAGCGGCATTCCGCGATAATACCAAAGCAGTGTTCGGAGAGTCGATCGCGAATCCGGCGCTTGTTGTCCTTGATTTTGAGAAGTTTGCCACGGCAGCGCACAGGCACGGTGTTCCGTTTATCGTGGACAATACATTTGCCACACCTGTCAACTGCCGTCCCTTTGAATGGGGAGCGGATATTGTTACACACTCAACGACCAAGTACATGGACGGTCATGCAGCCTGTGTTGGCGGCGCGATTGTGGACAGCGGCAATTTCGACTGGATGGCTCATGCCGATAAATTCCCGGGGCTGACAAAGCCGGATGAGACTTATCACGGCATTGTATATGCTGAAAAATTCGGGAAAGGCGCGTATATTACAAAGGCAACAGCTCAGCTTATGAGAGATCTGGGCTCGATCCAGTCGCCGCAGAATGCGTTCCTTCTGAATATCGGACTTGAAACACTTCATCTGAGGGTGCCGAGACACTACGAGAATGCTGTAAAGGTGGCACAGTATCTTAAGAACCACGAGAAGGTGGCATGGGTGAACTGCCCGTCCCTTCCGGGTGATAAATATTATAACCTTGCGCAGAAATATATGCCTAACGGCACGTGTGGAGTCATTACCTTTGGACTCAAGGGCGGAAGAGAAGCAGCGGTAGAGATGATGGATAAGCTGAAACTGGTTGCGATCGTTACGCACGTGGCAGATGCAAGAAGCTGCGTTCTTCATCCGGCAAGCCATACACACCGCCAGATGAATGATCAGGAATTGATCGAGGCGGGTGTACAGCCGGATCTGATCCGATTCAGCGTGGGAATCGAAAATGCAGAAGACATCATAGCAGATGTGGAGCAGGCATTGAGGTAAATCTGGATTTGTGTGTGGGACGGACGAGCGGATCACGTCCGAAAACTGCGGAGCGGATTTACTCAAGACGTATTCAGCGCGGAGGTATGGCTGGCATCGGCTCCGCTCCATGAGGCAGGAAAAACTACGAGATCAGGGAACACGCTAAAAACAGGGATTGGAAGAGGGCAACTCAGCTTCGCCTCAGACAATCCCTCTTCCAATCCCAACGCATGTCCCCTGATTTCTACTTTTTCCAAGCCTCATTCCGAAGTCGCCTCAACCACCCACACCTCCGCGCTGAAGCGCTTTCGAAAAGATGCTCAGCGGTTTTCTACGTTCCTCCGGCTTGAGCAAAACCAGAAAACAGCGAAGCCGCCCGCACACACGCTCTGAATACGTCTTCGATATATTACTTCGGTGTTTGCGTCCGCTTTACTCACTCCCAGGTTCCACGACAAATCCATATTTAGATTTCTGACATTTTTTGAGAATAGTGCTATAATGGATTACAGCAGTGTTGACGGATGCTGTATTTTTTGAGAGGACAAGGGAAAATGACGACGGATATGACAGAGGGGAAGATCATCCCTCAGCTTACGGGCTTTACGATTCCGCTTATATTGGGTAATCTGTTCCAGCTGACTTATAATGCGGCGGATTCTGTGATCGTAGGAAAATTTGTAGGGGATGACGCGCTGGCGGCAGTGGGGACTGCGGGACCGATCATGAATATGGTGATCTTGTTTATCAGCGGTATGTGCATGGGCGCGGGTATTCTGATGAGCACACAGTACGGGGCAAAGAAATACGCGCAGCTGGAGTGCCAGATCAGTACGGCAATGATCGGCGGGCTGGCTTTTTCTGCGGCAGTTACGGTCCTGCTGCTGATTTTTGCCCATCCGCTTCTTGTCCTTCTTCAGGTGCCGCAGGATATTATAGGGACTGCGGCTGTGTATCTGAGAATTATTTTCAGCGGGCTGACCTTTACCTTTATATATAATTTCTTTTCCAATACGCTCAGAGCCCTGGGGGACAGCAGGGCGCCTCTGATTTTTCTTATTATCAGCGCAGTCCTAAATGTGGTTCTGGACCTGTTTTTTGTCCTGGTCCTTAGGTGGGGCGTGCCCGGAAGTGCGCTGGCGACTGTGCTCAGCGAAGCGCTCTGCTGTCTGTTCTGCCTTGGTTATATCAAGAAGAAGGTGCCCTTGCTCTGTCTTGGAGAAAAGTGGAAAGTATTCGACAGGGCGGTGCTGGGGCGTACATTTTCATATGGCATCACGAGCGCGCTCCAGCAGATGTGCGTCCAGCTCGGCAAGATCTGTGTACAGACTATCGTGAATGTGCAGGGCGTGGCTTTTATCGCGGCGTTTACCGCGATCAACCGGGTAGATGATTTCGCCATGACACCCCAGCAGAATATTGCCCATGCTTCCACTACGTTTATGGCACAGAACCGGGGTGCCGGAAAGAACCGCAGGATGAAACAGGGCTTTTACTGTACCATCCTGCTGGAGACGATATACACGGCTGCAGTGCTGGCGCTTGTGTTCGGATTTTCCCGGCAGATCATGGAGCTGTTTGTGGGAAATGATTCAGAAGAGGTCGTGACCCTGGGGATATCCTACCTGAAATTGATCGCGTTTATTTATGTGATGCCTGCGGCAACAAATATTATCCAGGGATTTTTCCGCGGACTGGGGGATCTGAAAGTTACATTGATCAGTACAATACTGAATATGTCGTCCAGGTTTTTTTCCGCATGGATCATGATCCATATCATGCACGGCGGTTTTGACCGGCTTGCCTGGGCGAATTTTTTCGGGTGGATCGCTATGCTGGCGTTCCAGATCCCTATGATAACACATCGGTGGAAAAAGATTTTCGTCAGGAAGAAGAAACGAAGTGGAGATACGGATCCGAATACATATCCGGCCGGATAAAGGGAATGAAATTACAGCTTGACATGGAAAATTACTGATAGTATGATTTTTAGGGGATGTAAATTAAAAAGGGAAATTATGCAAATATATTTCTGAAAGTGAGGAACCGATAATGGCAAATGATCATGGAGAACAGATTAGAATCGTACAGGAGACCGTGGCGGGAAAGGAGATCACCTTTGCGCATGTGATGGGCGGTCCGGCTCCGATCATATACCAGAAGCTCGGGCTGAATCCCCAGCTTGATTATGGTTCATCAGCAATCGGCATTATGAATATGACCCCTCCGGAATCAGCAGTGATCGCGTCCGATATCGCAGTCAAGAGCGGAAATGTATATCTTGGATTTGCCGACCGTTTTACAGGAACGCTGATCATTACCGGAGAGATCTCAGACGTGACGTCAGCTCTCACAGAGATCGTAGACTATTTCCGTGATACTCTGGGATATGTAGTGTGCAAGATTACAAAGAGATAGGAAGTGCGGCTATGGCTCGAATGACGAAAGAGGAACTGCTGGAAAAGCTGTTCCACGATGACTATGAACACCTGAAAGGGAAAAAACTCCGCATGACCCGGGTGAGAGTGCCCGGGAAGGAAGTCTGCCTTGCACATATAATAACGCCATCCGATACCCGGATCTATCAGAATCTTGCCCTGCACATCGGCGTCCATGAAGGGGAAGACCACACAGGAGAATCGATCGGCATGATCCGTTTTACTCCGTGGGAGGCTGTGGTAGTCGCGGCAGATGTGGCGGTGAAAAGCGCGCATGTACAGATCGGGTTCATGGACCGTTTCTGCGGGTCCCTGATCATTACGGGAGGACTTGCCGAAGTACAGACCGCTGTGGAAGAGGTCGTCCGCTTTTTCGGAGAGACATTGGGGTTCCCCACATGTAAGATCCATAAAAGCTGAGAAAATGCAGGTTAGGTGATGAAATGAAAAAAATATTTCTAATGGGGAGGAGCGAAGCCGGGAAGACGTCCCTGACACAGGCGCTTAAGGGCGAGGAGCTCCATTACATAAAGACCCAGTATACAAATACAGCGGACGATACCATTGATTCGCCGGGCGAGTATGCCGAATCCAAACGGTTCAGCGTTGGTCTCGCCTGCTTTTCTTTTGAGGCGGACGTGGTGGCGATCGTTCAGGCGGCAGACGAACCGTTCAACCTGTTCGGGGAGAACAGCCGGTGCTTTATCCAGCGCCCACTCATCGGCATTATCACAAAGGTGGATTCGCCTTATGCAAATATACCTATGGTGAGGCAGTGGCTGGTCAATGCAGGATGCGAGCGCATTTTTATGGTAAATAACGTTACCAGAGAGGGAATCGACGAGCTGATGGAATATCTGAAAGATGATCTCCCTCATTTGACGATCGAACAGGCGAAGTTTAAACAAAGCCTTGGGCTAAACGAGTGGGATCCGCTCCCGGAAGGGGTAGATTATCCGGAAGAGATCAGGAAATTTGATAATTAAGAAAAGTGATAATATATGAACGAAGTCCCCGGACAGGCTGCTGAAACAGTAATACTGCCGGGGATTTTTATGTTGTGGCTGCTTCGGATAGAAAGAGTGGAAACAGGAAAAGAAGGAAAACTTAGCCGCAATATGGCGGTTACCTATATTAATACGAAAAAACTCAGAAGCTACTGTCTCGGGAGCGAGGCGATCGAGCTGAACAGGAGAAAAGCCGAGATGAGGCTTCAGGAACTCGAGACAAAAGAGAAGGAGCTTCTGAAGTTTCAGAACCGGCAGAAGGAATATGCGGATTTCCTTCAGGAGGGGCTTAATACGTTTCGGGAATATAATCTTAACGCCCACCGGGAGGCGGCAAGGGCAACGTCAGAGTTACAGGAAGAGAGAATCCGGTATCAGGATCTTCTCGAGGCGCAGAGGGACAACGCCGAGTTCATGGCTTTATCTGAGAGGGTAAACATCCTCGGAAAGCAGCTGGAAGATAAGAAAAAGGAAAGAGAACGCCATCAGAGAGAAAAAATGATGATGGAAACGGAAACAGGGGCAAAGGAAAAAGAAATCCGCGAGTGCAGGGAGAAAGAGGAAGAAGGGAAAAAACAGCTTGAAGAAGAACGTATCCGATCCAGAGCCGCGGTAGAAACTGCTGTCAAAGAGTATGACGGTTTTCTGGCAGGGACTAACCGGGAAGGAGGCCTGATGCAGCCATCGACAAAAGAGAGGGCTGCGCGCAGGGTGCGAGAGCTGGCAGCAGAGATCCTCGGCTTCCAGCAGGCTTATAATAATCGGAAACAGGATGCGGACAGACTGCCCATCGGACTGGAATACGAGAGTGTCTATCAGAAGCGGAGGGGCAGGATCTGGATCGACGATCTCCAGGGTATCCAGCAGAAACTGAAAGAGCAGACGCTGAAATACGAACGGATCTTTAAGAGAGAGTTTGTGCTTAATATTTATGAAGCGGCAAAGAGCGCCAGAAGTGATATTGCGGATATTAACAAAGAACTGCGCAAACTCCGTTTCTCCACAAAGTATCAGTTCGATGTAAAGATGCTCGGCGACAGTTCTGATTATGCAAAGATCCTGCGGTATGCAGAGTATCTTCAGGAGAGCAATGACATGGGAGACGGACAGATCACATTGTCAGCTGTCTCAGGCTATGACAACGATGAAGTGGAGTCCAGGGAGAAGGAAATCAAAGATATTATTAATAAGATTATTGATAAAAATGATATGACCGAGATGAAGAAGTTTGCGGATTACCGTAATTATATGAGCTATGAGATTATCATCAATAATGATGAGGTAAAAGACGGGAAATTGTCCAAGCAGGTCGGATATAATTCCGGCGCCGGGACCCAGATCCCGTACACTCTTATCCTTTCAGCGGCATTGTCCATGCTCTATAATGTCAGGGTCAATTCGGTAAGGCTTATCTTTATTGACGAGCCTTTTGAAAAGATGAGTGACCACAATATAAAGCTCATGCTGGATTTCTTTAAAAATCAGGACTTCCAGGTGATCTTCTGCGCTCCGCCAAATAAGCTGGAATCCATAGGAAATGAGTGCGGCGTGATCATACCGGTGCTGAAAATCAGCAATGACAATATGCAGATAGGAAAGGTAAAGTTCCATGAACAGTAAAGACTACGTCAAAGAGATCCTGGACCGGCTTATGAAGAAATATCAGAACCGCGCGCCCAGGCGCGAAGGCATGAAGTCGCGGAGAAGGGTCATCCTTAAGCCTTCGGCACTATACCGTCATTATGCGGACAACAATGCTGATATTTCAGTCAAGCAGGAAATCCATGAAGCTGTGGACAAGCTGCTGGATATGGGGATGGTGACGGCAGATTATCTGAAATTCAGTACGGATATCGAAAAAATCAGCCTTTGTGAAGAAAAAGCTGAGGAAATCTACCGCTATCTGGAAGAGACATACGGGGATATTCCGCAGGACAGGCTAAGGCAGCAGGCAGAAGCCCTGCTGAAAAAGTACGGGTTGGGAGGAGATAGCAGCGGGACCAGCGGATGTGACGGGGAAAATAGCGGACGCAGCGATGAAAACAGCGGCATCGGGGCTGGCAGCCTGGCTGCCTCATACAGCCGCGGTGTCCGCCTTATGCTCGGAAGACCGGGATACTGTCCTGACCCCGAACGGATCAAAGCGAATTTAAAAATGCTGAGATTTATGGAAGGAAACAGTGAGGAAATTTATGTGAAAGAAGCTTCCATGCTCGTATACGGAGATTCCAAATGGTTTGAAGAACATAATTATGACGAGATATGCAGTATTGCACGGCAGGCGCTGGGGATGCCGCGTGAGGAAGATGAGAGAAATGACGCTGTGCTGGCTCGGTTTTACATAGTTCCCACGGAACAGGAGATATTTATCAAAGGAAATTGGACACTGGAGTGGAAGGATCATGTAATCCGCACCGATGGGCTGAGAGGAGGCATTGCGATTTTGTCTGGTGATATACAAGATCTTTTGAAAATCAGAGTCAGTGCCCCGCGGCTGATGACAGTGGAAAATAAGACCTCTTACCAGCGGATGCAGGCAGAAGGGACTGCCCTCGTGTATCTGGGCGGCTTTGCAGCCCGGTATCAGATCCTCTTTCTGGCAAAAGTACTGCAGGATAACCCGAAACTTGAATGCTTTCATTTCGGTGATATTGATGTGGGCGGGTTTCTGATACACAGGCATCTGTGCCGTGCAGTTGGAACATATTTCAATATGCACTGTATGGGAATACGGGAGCTGGAGGAACCCAGGTTCAGCTCCTGCCGGAAAAAGCTGACAGAGAATGACCGGAGCAGGATGAAGGAATTGATGGAAGCAGAGGAATACAGAGATGTGCTGAAGTACATGGATGAGCATGATGTGAAGCTTGAGCAGGAGATTATCAGCTATTATGAGAGGCGGAAACAGAGCCGGGAGGCTCCGTGTCTGTAAATTGTAAGGAAGATACAGGGGGAAAATAATCAATTTTTATTACAGATATGACTGTTTGTTTGATTTAAAGTACAGAACAAATTCGAATGTTTGTTCTGTACTTTCTTTTTATACTTTGCTATAATAGCGGAAGAGAATGAAAATACTAGATTCATAAAGCAATTTACTATGGATCATTTTGAATTAGTATCAGAATGCAAACCCACCGGCGATCAGCCCAAGGCGATCGCCGACCTTGTCAAAGGTTTCAAGGAAGGCAACCAGTGCCAGACCCTTCTGGGCGTCACCGGTTCAGGAAAAACCTTCACGATGGCAAATGCCATCCGGCAACTGAATAAACCGACGCTGATCATCGCTCACAATAAGACTTTAGCGGCACAGCTCTATGGTGAGTTCAAAGAGTTCTTCCCGAACAATGCGGTTGAATACTTTGTCTCCCAGTGTGCCGGAGGCGGAAAATGAAGTATATTTAGTGCTTTTTCGTGCTGTTTAGTCCAGATTTTGTGGACAGAACGATACTAAACGGACTGGATAATGCCAAGCGGACAAAATGATTTTGTGACTTTTTGCAGGAATATTTCGTAATGATAAAAATCTATTGAATTTAAAGGTGAAGAATATAAAAAATATTTATAGTGTGCTCCTCGGTAGCAGAGTATCTGACATTTATTACTGCCACAGGAAAAAAGTGATGTCAGTTATTCGAAAATTTCGAATAACTGTTTCAGATGGAAAAAGCTATCACACGAATCATTACAATTTAAAGGCGATTATCGCTGTTGGAAATAAGGATGATTCTCCGAGAACGGTCGATTTCGAAAAAGGGCGAATGGAATTACAGAAGAGTTTACAATTAAGGGCTATACTATGAACGATGAACAACTAAAAATTTTGGAACTGTACTGACAAAGGACTATTAGAAGAGGTGTTAGATGAAAAAAAAGAACAATAAAATATATTATCATTATTGCTCTGTGGATACATTTTATAATATTTTGCAAACAGGAACCATCAGATTTGGAAATCCATTAAATATGAACGACTCGGCGCTAACATATAGACTTTATCGTATCTGCTCCGAAGAATAGAACTGGTTTTAAGAAACAGAGAAAAGTCGAAACTAAGGTTGATTATTATGTGGAGAAAGCATCATGGAGAATGAATTAGTTAAGATTTTTGAAAGGGCAAATAAAAGGTTTTTAAAGGAAAATACAGCATTTATTTTGAGTAATGTAGCGGAAAGAAGTCTATGTAGTACATTGGCGCAATGCCTTTATCTGGAAATTAGACATAGCAAATACTCTAGGTATTATGTTGATGTTGAATACAATAGAAATAATGGTCGAGTAAAGACTATTTATAATGATGATTTAAAGGTAGTAACTATTATATGTGATCTTATTGTACATAGTCGAGGAGAAATTGTTGAAAAAGATAACCTTATTGCATTAGAAATGAAAAAGTCATATCGACCAATGAAGGAAAAGGAGAATGACAAAGCTAGGCTAGTTGCATTGACAAAAGATTCGTATGATGGAGTGTGGTCATTTGATGGAAAAACATTGCCAGAACATGTTTGCGGATATGATTTGGGGATTTATTATGAAATAGATTCAAAGAATTGTCTTGTTTATATAAAATATTATGTGAAAGGGAAAAAAGTAAGAACTTATGAAGAGAAAATATTGAGGTGAAAGACAATTAAATTTGAAAAACTAAATGAAATGAGTAATGAGAGAAAAGCTAAGCGGGCTACAACTAAACAGAACGAATCGTAAAATTATGAATAGTTGCTATCTAAAGTCAGAAATATGAAAGGTTGTATTATATGGATAATATTCAAAATGAAACTTTTTATAACAAAGTAATAGAATTGTTCCAAAATGCC
>ERZ1643247.1695-NODE-1695-length-19327-cov-12.761364_pt1 | contig 19327 bp, 14 predicted proteins | sample MGYA00579264_ERZ1643247 | MGnify/ENA primary metagenome ERZ1643247 (study PRJEB29033, sample SAMEA4952262) | chicken gut metagenome | biome: Broiler Chicken; feature: Gastrointestinal Tract; material: Caecum | place: Ireland | collected 2018 | study: Broiler... | reverse complement strand
CTTGATGGCCCGCACCTTTTTGCTGGTGTCCTTGGCGTGGAGCTCGTTGGCCCAGTTGCGGATGGGGTTGAAGTCGTTGCTGCTCTCCACCAGGGAATCCACTCCGTCGTTGACTGCGATGAACCGGACGCCCTTCTCTGGAAAATAGAGTTCCGTCAGCTGTCCCACCTGCAGGTACTCCCGTCCCAGCCGGCTGAGATCCTTGACGATCAGGGTCTCCACCTCGCCGCGCTCGATCATTCCCACGATCTTCTTCCATGCGGGCCGGTCGAAGTTGGTCCCGGAGTATCCATCGTCGGCCAGAAAGAGGGTGTTCTCGAATCCATTGTCCGCCGCGTACTTCTCCAAAAACAGCTTTTGGTTGTGGATGGAATTTGACTCTCCCTGCCGCTCATCCTCCTGACTGAGCCGGCCATAGAGGATATTATATTTTTGGCTTGCCATATTTTGTAACCTCCTTTTCCTGGGGCAAGCCGGTATGGGGCAGCAACAGTATACCCCGCCGGCTCCCCCAAGTCTACTGAAACGTCAGGCGCTGTGGCCCTTTTCGGAAAACTCCGCGTCGATGAGGGAGAGCATCTTGTCCGTGGGCGTTGCTATGGCTTGGTTGGGAAATACAGATGTCACATGAAACACCTTTCCACGGATGAGCATCTCCCGCCGGCACTCCATATTCTGCTCCTGCTGGTGATACTCTGTGTCACGAAATATCGTCATAACCTCCCCATCGCTCTGCTCCCGCAGTACGGCCATCTCCGGGTGGTAGCCGCCCAGAACGCCGGTGTCCCGATACTCCTCGTAATCTTTTTTCATATTCGCCTTTCTTCCCATATCAGGGAACGGTTGGCCTCAGCTCATGGTCTGCTGCCAAGTTGGTTCTTCCTCATGATCGTCCTCCTTGTGGCCAAGGGCGATCTTTTTCTCTCTCTCCCTGCGGAGGGCTTTTCTATCACCGTGCTGATGTGTGGTGGTGGCGTCCCTTACGGGATCAGCGTCCGCACCGCGCTCCAGAGTGCGGCCAAGCCGGACCAGATCGTCCGCAAGACCACCATGCCCACCAGCGTGCCCAGCAAAATCAGGGCCAGCCAGATCAGCACGGACAGTGTCGTCTCCAAACTGGGCGGAGAAACAGAAAGCTCTTTCTTCTTCCCAGCCTGTTTCAGCTCCGCCCTCATTTGGGCTACATCCCGCGCCAGCGCCTCCAGCTGGGACTGGGTGGGGAGCTGCCCCACCTGTCGGCTCAACGCCCGAAACAGGGCCTCCTGTGCCGAAACACCGGCCTCCAGGCGCTCCAGCCGGCTGCTGTTGGTGCTCTCCAGCCGGTACAGGGCCGTGAGTACCGCCAGCAGATTCTCCCTGTCCTGCCTCGCGGGTTCGGCTGGAGGCTTGGGCGGTACCTGAGACTGGGATCGGTTTAGCTGTTTCAATTCCTCCAGAGATAATTTCCGCCCGGATTTGGAATTCACGTCCCATGACCTCCTTGGTGTATTTTATTTCGTGGAGCCGGTCATCCCGGCACTTCATTCCGTTGGGTGTTGTGTAGGTAATGTTCTTCCGGCTGTCTGTCCACCGCACCTGGTACCCCTCACTCTCCATCAGAGAAATAAATTCATCTTTGGTTTCGGCGTACTTCATGCACTGGTCGATGGTGTCCATCAGTCGGAACTTCCAACTCTCGCCCTTGGCGGCGGAGCGGTATTCCCGGCTACTCATGCGTTTTTGTTTCACCTGCTTTTGAGGCGGTGGCAGGATCTCCAGACCGTGGGCGGCACAGATCTCGTCGCTGGCCAGCCGGTGGGCCTGGAGGTCGGCGGCGCTCTGATGGAGCTTCCTGCCGTCCTGGAAGCTGACGCTGTTGACGATCAGGTGGCTGTGCAGATGGTCGGTGTCGATGTGGGTAGCCACCAGCACCTCAAAGCTGGGAAATTCCCGCTGGGCCAACTCCAGAGCAATGGCGTGGGCCTCCTGGGGCGTCAGGTCATCTGTTTCCGCGAAGGACTGGACGAAGTGGTAGTACTGCCGCCCGTCCGTTTTCCGATACCGCTCCTTGGTGAGCCGCATCTCGGAGAGGGCGGACTGGGCGGTGCAGTTCCAGCCGGACACCAACCGCAACCCCTCCCACAGCGTTTTTTCGTCCTGCTGGGTGTACCGCAGCACGCCGCCCAGAGCGCCCCGGCCGCCGCCCCGGTTCTTGACGGCGGTAAAAGTAGCCATCTCAGGTCACCTCCCGCAACAGCTGGCGGAGCTGCTCGTTGATCTGACCGTAGCCCTCCGCCAGTCGATCCCCATACACCACGGCGATCTTGCCCATGTTGGCCAGAGTGGTGAGCTGGTTGAGATTCCGCCCCTGGGCTTTCAGTTCGGACAGCACCTGATCCAGTCCATCCACCCGGACGATCTTCTTGCCCAGACCACACAGGCACAGGTAGTCGGTGACCGTCAGGCTCAGTTCCTGGGCTTTGGCCCTGATGCGCTCTTTGACTTGCGGTGTCACCCGCAGGGTGATGATCTCCGTTTTCTTTTCTCTCTGCATTGACGCTCCTTTCTCCCCTTCAGGGGCTGGGGGCCGGGGTAGCGCCCCGGAATTGCGGTCGGCGTATAGCCGGACGCGATGCTTGCCCTCCCGAAAGGGAGGAATCCGCATCTCCGGCCCCGGCCGCATTTCCTTCCACAACTCAATTGGCAGGGTCGATGGTGACGGTGTTTCCGGCAGTGGGATCATCGACACCATCGGCCCTTTTCAGGCAGATGAGCCGCTCCCCGTTGCTCTTTCGGAAGCTCACCACGATGCCGCTCCGCCTTAGCGCGTCAACGCTTTTGCGGAGTTTGTGGGAGAAACTGTTGGGTGTCAGGCCCTCCGCGCCGTCAGGGTCGATCTTCTCCAGCAGGGCCTTGGCAGGGGCGCAGATCTCTGGCTGCTCCCGCAGCAGGGCAGAGAGAAGAAAAAGCATCCGCCCGCAGGACTGATCTGCCTGTCCGCAGTCATCCGAGAGAAGGTTCCAGATGTGTGTTTCATTGTTGAACTCTAAGGATAGCTCCCGGTAGACGATGTCCCTGCCTGTGCAGTAGAGGGTGGCGGTGTTCTCTCTGCGCTTGCTCCTGCGGAGCACAAAGTTGGAGTCTGTGGCCCCGCTCAGGCCCGTGGTGCCGGAGATCATGTTCATCGGGTCGTCGTCATTCAGCTTTCGCAGGTGGTGGATGAGCAGGACGGCGATGCGGTGCTGGTCTGCCAATGCCTTGAGGACGCCGATGTCCCGGTAGTCGCTGGCGTAGGGATTGGCCTCGCTGCCCACAGCCCGGATACGCTGGAGGGTGTCGATGACCACCAGCCCGGTGGCCGGATGTTCCCGAAGAAACTGCTCCATCTGCTCCACCAGCCCGCTGTGGAGCTGCTCCGACATCACGGCGAAATGTAGTGTCGGGGGCGCGTCCTCCGTAAGATCCAGCAGGCGGCTCTGGATGCGCTGGAAGCTGTCCTCCAGGCAGAGGTACAGAACTTCGCAAGGTTTTGTGGCAAAATTCCAGAGGGACTCCCCCTGGGCCACCTGGAGGCAAAGCCACAGGGCCAGCCAGGACTTGCCGATCTTCGGCGCGCCCGCCAGCAGGTGGAGGCCCTGTGGCAGCAGATCCTCCACCACAAATGAGAGCGGTTCGTAGGGGATACCCAGCAGGGTATCCGCGTCAATGGTCTCTAAATTTTTCATCCAAACATCTCCTTCTCAGAAAGTAAGGGCGGGGACCGCCGGCACGCGATCCTCGCCCTTCTACTTGTATTGTGGAGATTTTTTTGATACACTCAGAGAAATAGCAGACAAATTAAAATCATTTGCAGACAAAAAAGAGGTGGCCGTCTTGTTTACATCCATCGCTTTCTACATCGGGGAGAAGGTATTAGGATTGAACGACCGGGAGTATCCCTTGGGAGAATTGACTGCGGAGGTGTTGAACATCTCCCCGGAGGAGTACCAGGAACTGCACCGGATGATGGGTAGAGCGATGGAGAATATGGATCGCTACGAAAAGAATCGCCAGATGCAGGACTGGTTCAACGCAAACGAGGAGATGGTTCGGCTCCACGAATCCCTGATCCAGCACAGAATTTTTCGCTTGATTCAAGAAAACCCGGAGGTACTCTATGAGGCACGGACACTCACAGAGCAGTACACACTGTTTCCGGAAGATGGGGATACGCTGACACCAGGAGAACGGGATTTGAGTATACTGGGTGCAATCATGGACTACGAAAATTATCTGGAGCAACCGGAGGAGTATGGCGGTTCAGACTATCTGGCATATCAGATCAACGGTGAGCGGTTTGAAGAGACGATTCCCCGTCCACCGGTCCCACCAGCTCCGCCGGAAAAGACCAGGGCCCTGCTGATCGTGCCTGGGCCGGTGGAGATGAAGTGGGAGTTTTACAAAAATTACTGCATGACTTACGGGAAAATCCTCATGGACATCGCCTCCGTCTGCCAGACGCTGCGGGCTTTCATCCGAATGGGGCTCTCCAAGTTGGACAGACTGACGCCGGACAACTATGTGGCAGCACTGCACACCTTTCTGTTCCACGAGCGCGCCCACAAGTGGATCGCCAACCCCGTGGACGGGACAGGATTCTACACCCGCATGGACGATGTGCGGCTCCACCTGATTCCACGGGAGACCTCCTCTGGCTCCGGTACGTTCAAGGTCTACGAGTACTACGAGGCAGACCGGCTCCAGACCATACTGAAACTGGACTTCTACAAGGGACTGGAGGCTGGCCACCTGATCCGCCGGTGTGAGAACTGCGGGCGGTTTTTCCTGCTGCAAAAGGGTTACCACACCAAATACTGCGACCTTCCCAATCCCACCCATCCCAGGTACACCTGCGCCCAGCTGGGCTACCGGATTCGGGGCGTCAAGGAGGAGGCGGAAGACAGTCCGCTGGCCCAGGCCCTCTACCGCTGTTTCCAGCGGATCGACAAGGACAAGTCGCGGGGCAACATCACGGCGGAGGAACGGGAGCTGCTGCGGGAGAAGGCCCAGGAGCTCTACCACACGGCCCGGACAAAACCGGGGACAAGCTATGAGGCGTTCAACGTATCTCTGTCCAAGGAGAAACTGTACCCGCTGTGCGGTGTCCAGAGAAAGAGCAGACCCAGAGGACGGCCGAAGCGAAACACCTGAGTTTCACCACAGGAAGAAAGGGGGCGGTGGTTCATGACAAATGAGGAGTTGTATCAGAAGATACGGGGCGGCGACGCTGACGCCTTTGAACAGCTCTACGAACAGCTGGAGAACTTCATCCGGGCCATCGCCCTGGACGCGGCCAGGCGCTTTGGGTGTAAAGATGCCGCAGCGGTAACACTGCTGGAGGATCTGTGCGCTGAAGGAAACCTGGAACTGTGGGAGCGTCTCCAGGCCGGCGGCTATGACGAGGAGACTGGGAAGCTGACCACCTATCTCTATCCCTTCCTGCGTGGGCGGATGTATCGCTATCTGGAGACCAACTTGGGCGTCATGGCCCTGAGCAAGGACGAGATGGAACGGGTGCGTCTGGCCCAGCGGCTCTATCACACGGAGGACAAATCTGTGGCGGAGATTGCCGCACAGATGGGCATTTCCGAAACGGCGGCCGCCCGACTGATTGGGTACAACACCCATTTTCTCTCTGTATTTGACCTGCGGAAGGAAGATGAAGAGGGCGATCCTCTGGAGCGGCTGTTGGCCCACCAGCAGGGGGCGTCCGCGGAGCAGATCGTCTACCGGAAGGTGTGCCTGGAGCTGCTGGAACCGCTTTTTCGGTCGCTGAGCGCCAAGGACCGCTCCATCCTGGGCCACACCTTCGGCGTCTACGGCTATGAGAAGCTGTCCGCCGACGAGCTGGGCCTGCGGGAGATGCTCACCCCCGACGGTGTGACCAAGGCGCGAAAGACGGCTCTGGAGCACCTGCGCCAACGCTACCACGGAAGTGATCTCCACCGCTGGCGGGAGGTGTTCCGGCTGGTGAACCGGGCCAGGCGGGAGCCTCTGGACAGTGGGCACAGCCTGCCGTATCCGGCGTGGTGGGAAACGTTAGGACGGCTGAATGACAGTTGAATGTTTGACCGCCGGCATCGCCCTGCCGTCTTGCCTGCCCCTACCGTGTGTCAGGTTAGCAGCGCTACCAAGGTCATAGGTACAGGTCTATGGGACACCGTCCCCGTGCGTGTCGCTTCAGTCTGTTCGGGGCCATTTCATACCTCCTCACCAACGGGAGCGGCAATCCCGGTTAAGAGCCGTAAAAAACAGAAATTAGGCGATAACAGCGGCCCGGAATGGACTATGACCCGTATGGGCCATTTTGAACGCAAAAAATGATGTTTTTTACAACTCAAGAGTTAGGAAAAAGGAGTGAAAAAGGCCCCTCTCGCATAACAAACCGAAAAATAGAGGAAACGGAGCGCAGAATCCAAAAATAGGATTGAAAAAAGCCAGAAAATAACTATAATTAAGTTTGATGAACAAGACCCCAAAATCATTGTCAGCACCAATAACACGGACGTAAAGAACCGGCTGGCGGCCTACGCCCGCCGCTGAACAGAGTATTGTCGGGAAGTGAACGATGACAGCTGGGGCTGCAAGACCTTTGAGATCGATAAGGGCCACTTCTACTTCCATCTGGCCGCGCTATACAACAAGGAACGCTGGGAGGCTGAGAGAAAATTTGTGAAGGACTGCGGAAGAACGAGAAGATTAAAATCGGATTTTATCAGTATTAAGGAAAAGACATGAGACAGTATGGAGGTGTAGTTGATGGCCCGGTTTGAAAAAATGCGCAGCGATGCCATCAAGGAGATGAGCAAAGCGGATCTCAAGGCCTTTGAGCTGAGCGACAGGAGCGATGAGCTCAAGGAAAAATCCGATCAGTTGCAGGAGGGAATCTCCAGGATTCCCCGCGACCTGCCAGAGGAACTGCAGCAGCAGATTGACGCCGTCTGCCAGCAAGCCCAGTCCGAGGTGAAGGCGGAGGCTAAGTCCCTGGAGGAAGAGGCATACGAGGCACAGGCTGATGCGCTAAAGGCCCTGGAAAAGACTCGACAGGACAGCGATGACCTGAGAAAGAAGGGGGAAAATCTTAGCGGCCTGCGGGATGTACCCCTAATCGGTGCCTTTGCTGATGCCAAAAGCCGTGAGCTACAGGAGAATAGCGGGCAGCTCTCCGACATTGCCCAGGAGACGCAGAAGCACTCCGATAGGCTGGCGGAAATTCGGAACAAGCTCATGGGAATCTAACAGAAAGCGGTGTCCGACATGGTCTACTTAGGCTATTCGTTAGAAGCCGCCCCCGACCTCTCCCTGGCCAAGTACCAGGCTTTGGGAGACAACGATGCGGGCGGAGTGGTGGGGCGGCACAACGCCTTTCTGCGGCAGTGGAACCGCATCACCATCTTGGCCCAGGCCCGCATCCACCTGATTGTCCAGTTCTGCGCCAAGAACCAACCCAGGGAGCGGATGAAGTTTTTGTTTGTCCTGAGCACCGTCCGGGAAAACATGCTCCAGGCCCTGGATCAGCTGGTGAAGGCCTCCCCCCTGGCGGACTACTTCCGCCTCGTCCCAGTGAAAACGGAGGCCCTGAGCCAGCAGCTGGCCTGGGATTACAGCCATGAGGCCATTTTGAAAAAAATCGAGCGGCAACGCAGTTCCGATACCTCCACCGATGCCAACGCCGCCAGCTTCTTCCTGGTGTCCGGTTGGACGTCTGCGGAGGACGCCCGGTTGCGGGATATGCTCCGGGTGATGGACACCCTGCAGGAGAACCTGGCCTATGTAGTCAGCTTCGAGGGGGTCAACGCCTTTGATACTGTGTCCCACGCCCTGGAGCGGCCCATCGCCTATCTGCGTAAAAAGACCTCCTATGGCTTCTCCCAGAGCGTGTCCCTGGACACCACGGTTAAGGCGTCCTCCCGGGACATTGCCGCAGAGGAAACCTTGGACGAGTATGAAAAGTTTTTGACCTGTGTCACCGAGTCCCCCTGCTTCTACGCCAATGTCCGAGCTTTCTCCCAGACCCCCACCGGAGCGGAGCTACTGCTGGCGGCGGCGGCGGGGGAGGCGATTGAGGAGGGCAACGCGGAGATCTCCTGTCTGAGGCAGTGCGAGCCGTTGGACGATGTCCTGTCTGCCCATCGGTTTTTTGCCAAAATGGTACCGGAGTCCCTGCGGTTCTGGCCCACCTTGTTCGCTCTGGAGGAGCTCTCCCCCTTTTTCCGCTTCCCTATTCTCCTGGAGGGGGAGCAGATCGACTTCCCCAAGGAGACCCAGGCCAAGCACCTGTCCCAAGGACTGCCCCTGGGCCGGGACAGCTTCGGCTATCCGGTGGCGCTGGATGTGGATTTGCTGAAAAAGCACGCCTTTGTGTGCGGCGTCCCTGGCGCGGGCAAGACCAACACCATGCTGGGCTTGTGCTACAATTTGTGGAAGGAGTACCGCATCCCCTTTCTGGTCTTAGAGCCGGCCAAAAAGGAGTACCGCGCCCTGGCCCAGACCGACATTGAGGATTTGGTGGTGTTCTCCCCGTCGGCGGGCTCTAAGTTCCCCCTGGCCATCAACCCCTTCCAGTTTCCCAAGGGCATGTCTCTGGCCGAGCACATCCAAAATCTGGACGAGGTGTTCGAGGGGGCCTTCCCCCTGGTTCCCCCCCTGCCCGCCCTGCTGGATCGCTCCATTGAGGCTGTCTATCTGGATCACGGCTGGGACGTGGAGGACATCAACACCGGGGAGCGGGAGTACCCCACCATGACGGAGCTCTATCAAAAACTGGAGGAGGAGTTGGAAAAGACCGACTACGACGGGGAAGTGCGGGGGAACATGAAGTCTGCCCTGGAGATGCGAATATCCTCCCTGCTACGGCGGGACTTGGGGAATGTGTTTGACGTGCCCGTCTCCACCATCATGCCGGAGAACTGGACGAAGTACCCGGTCATCATTGAGCTGGAGTCCCTGGGAAAGGGGCCGGCCAACTTTTTGACACTGATGCTGTGTACCCTGATCCGGGAGACGCTGCGGGCCGACCCCAAGGGGGACTTGGGCAAGCCGGTGCGCCATGTCATCTTTATTGAGGAGGCACACAACCTGATTGCCCCGGAGAGTAGCGATACCACCGGGGAGGATGCCAACCCCAAATCGGCGGCCACCAGCTATATTGTGAAGATGCTGGCGGAAGTGCGGGCCCTGCGAGAGGGCATCGTCATCGCAGACCAGCTGCCCACCACCATGGCCCCGGAGATTCTGAAAAACACCACGCTGAAAATCGCCCACCGCATCACCTCTGAGGACGACCGGAACCTGATTGGCTCCACCATGGCCGCCTCTGGGGTGCAGTTGGAAGAGCTGTCCACCTATCTGCCGGGGGAGACCCTGGCCTACTATGAGGGACTGCTCAAGCCCTTCAAGCTGCGGGTCAATATGTTCCAGGCGAAGGACGCCCCCGACACCCAGCAGCTCTTTGAGCTGATGAGAGCCAAGCCGATGCACCAGAAGGCGATGCTCTTCACTGTCCAGAGCCGGCTGGTAAAGCTCCAGATGCAGTGGGTGGAGGAGTGGAAAACCGCCACTCAAATCTATGACAAGCTGATTGCGGACTGCAACCGCCTGCAGGATCGGGCGGGGGACGGGAACTTAAAGGAGGCCCTCAGCGAGATTATGAAAGACCAGCTGGGCATGAACAGCTCCCTGGAGGTGCTGAAGCGGCTGGTCAAAAAGCACAAGGACTGGGTGCGGGACTTTGAAAATCTGCCCAAGGATTATACCGAGTTCCAGGACAAGGCGGAGAAGGACATCCAGGCGATTACCTATTACGTCACAAAGAAATTGACTGACATCAAATTTTAGGGAGGATATGTGAGATGGGATTCTTCGGTGATGTGGCCAATATAGCAGCAAAGGGGGCGGGTATCTCCGTCCGGAAGGCCAAAATCAAAAAAGAGGTGGAGGCCCTCCGCCAGCGTGCCCAGGAGGAGCAACCCCAGCATGAGACAAGGTTTCGGGAGTACCTGGCCCAGGAGCGGGAGGCCTATCTCGCTCAGAAGGAGTACTACATTGTCTCCTATATGTTTGCTCAGATGATGCTGGGGAGTCACATGGGGCTGCGGGATTTTTCCTTCTTCGACCAGATGCCTCAGGAGTACCGGGGCGGGAAGCTATACCTGGAAAATCTGAAGATGGTGGAAAAGGAGTACTACTCCTTCCTGGCCAGCGCCTTCCGGGACGGGGAGATCACGGCCCCCTCCATGATAAAATCCCTAAAAGATCTGCTCTATTTCCAGGAAATACGTGGGGAGCTGGAGGAGATCATCGCGGCGGAGCCCTTCCTGTCCGACGAGAGGACGGCCTCGGCCAGCATCTTTACCGGCTGTGAGGATGTGGACGGGCTACTCCAGAAAATCCGAGAGCTTGATATCAATGAGGCTTTCTCCGCTATCGCCGCCTTCTCGGACGGGGTGGAGGCACTGGATGCGGGGGACTATAAGGGAGCGGTAAAGCTCTGGCTGTTCGGGAACTGCCAGCAAGAGGACTTTGACAAGATTAAGCTGGCCCTGCTCCACTTCGCCCAGGATGAGAACCAGGACGAGGGGGCGGTGGAGCTGTATGACGTCTACAAAAAGCTCTGCCGCAGGCTGTTCGGGTTCAGCCAGGTGAAAACCGTGGACAACGAGGAGAAAGTAGTGCTCTACCCCAGCGTGGACATGGTGATTGGGGAGGAGCTGCGCCATCTCCACTCCGGGACGGTCGACCAGTACGATGAGACCTTGAAGGACTGGCTGGAGTGCTGCGGTCCCCGAGCAGACCGGGAACAACTGGATGTACTGCAAAACGTCCTCTTCCACCTGGGCGCCTTTGGGCAGGAGAGGATCATCCTGGAGTATATGGTAAAGAATAACATGCCACGCACGGCGGAGCAGGAGCAGCGGCTGAAGTTCCTCAAGGGGAGCGGGGCCTCCGGCGGCAGGGGCGGCGCCTTCCTGGAGTACGGCGCGGTGAACGTCCAGGCCAAAGAGGACGAGCTGCTCTATGACCACCGGTTCTTCCACTGGAAAGCCAACGAGATTCAGCAGTACTTCAACAACCTCTCCCTCAACCGGAAGAAGCAGGAGTTCCCCATGGTCATGGACGAGTGGCAGAAGGACGTGAGCATCCAGGGCCTGGGCTGGGACGGCGCGCGGGTGCGGCAGCTGGTGGCCCAAGAGCTGGAGCGGAATTTTGGCGACACCTATGACGTGACCATGATTTCGGCGGGCGCCGCGGTGGAGGACTGGGTAGACGTCATGCCCACCATCTATATCCACGCAAAAGACCCCACGGCCCGGAATGGGGAGCTGTCCTTCCTGGTCGCCGGGGAGCAGATCACCAACGCCGCCATCCACTTCACCATTATGGTGCTTCTCTCCCACGCGGACGCCCAAGGGAAGGCCATGGAGAATGAGGCCCTGTGCAAAAAAGTGATTGCGGTAAAGGAGAAGCACAACCCCAGAATGGAGACCTTTATCTCCACCATGAAAAATATCCTAATCACCCAACTGGAAAACTGGATCAACCAGTCCAACAACAGCCAGGAGATCTACTGCTGAGAGGAGGAGAGGGGCTATGGCTCTGTTTGAGGATAATATTAACGTAAAAATCGGACGCGTTTTGTTTGAGAAACAGGACAGCAAGGAGATTTTCCAGGCGGCATACGGATTGAAGCAGCTATTTGACGAGGGTGGGAAGAAGGATGCGGTAGCCGGCACCATGGCAGTGGAGCTGGCGGTGGCGGCATACTTTGAGGGGTGCCCCACGGGGGCGGCCCTGGCCGCCTACTGCATGCTGGACGGCACCGGGTACCGCACCTATTCTGACCTGCGGATTCCCTTTGAGGTCTATACGGAGGCTGGCATGGAGGGGGACTATGAGTGCGCCTATAACCTGGCGGTGGAGTATGACCACGGGTATCCTCCCTATGTCCCCCAAAATCCCTTCATTGCCTCCTACTACTTTAAGCTGGCGGCAGATTCCGGGAGCGCCCGGGCCCAGTTTGAGATGGGGAATCGCTACTTCGACGGAACCGGGGTGGAGATTGACTTCCAGCAGGCGGAGGCCTATTGGGAGGCGGCCGCGCAGCAGGGCGTGGCTGCAGCCCAGTATAACCTGGGCTGTCTGCTGGATGGTTCCTTGACTGGCGGGCCCTCCCTCACCACCTATGAGCCAGAGCGGGCGGGCTATTGGTTGGAGCAGGCTGCCCGGAACGGCCACAAGGACGCGGCACAGCTGCTGAACCTGCGCTATCGGTTCAATCAGCGGAAGAACAAGTGGGAGAAGATACAGTGATGAGGGATAGATGAGCACTGACAGAGGAATCCAGATGGAATTATTTGAGGACATGGTTCGCCCTCCGGCCAGATCAGTATCCCAAAACATGTTCCGGTTCTATTCTTGGATATGGTCGGCACCCTCCGCTTTATGTCTCATATAATCCCAAAACCAGTGGGATATGGCTACTCCATATCCCACTGATTCTTTCCCCCATAATAGCTTAAGCCCCATAGGTTCACATTGTGTACCTATGGGGCTTAACCGTTGGGGTTCAAGGCTTTTTCCTGAGTAACACCTCTGGGTCCGGATGTCAAGGACGAGGTGAACGGCTCCGTCCTTGACATTCCCCCACCGGCGTTATGTTGTTAACAAGGTGGCAGCCGGATAAACCTGCCGTCGCCACAAATAAATGTTGCTCTGTTCACACCACACACGGAGTTTACACAGAATTGTGATCGCCCCCCAATCTGATTTGGCTTGTTAGCTTTGAGCTGCTGGAGGATATTCTTTTTTTCTAATTCCTCCACTTTTCTATAATTACATTTAGTCGAAGTACGAACACTCGCCAGGCCTATTTCCCTCAACAGGCTTGCCACATACCCTGTGCTGACTTTGTGACCACGTTGAACCAAAATGGCCCGGATTTTTTCCGCACCTAGTACCTAATGATATTCATCAAATACCTCTTGACCCAGAACACGATTTTCCTCACGCTGCTTTTCAAACCAAGCATTGCTACGTTTATTACGGAGGGTGTGGTTATAGAATGTTCCGAGAGAGACCTCCAATGCTTCGTAAAGTGCATGGACATTGTACTGGCCATAAAGCCGCTCCAATTCATACAGTTTCTATTTTAATGGAGCATGAACTGTACAATTTACGGTTTTTAGAACCGAGAAGATGTTTTCCAGCTTGGTGATACGCCGTACATGTGTATGGTGCTCTTTCGCACTGTATCGCTGCGGTTCATTTGACATTTCTACTTCTTGATTGCCACCATAGATATTTGCCCAGCGATAAATTGTCCGCGCACAAATCCCATACTCTGTACTTAATTGTTTAACTAGTACTCCATTTTTATGCTGCGCAACAATAGAAGTCTTTACTTCTTCTGGGTAGACTATGAGAAATTTCCTTTCATGTGATAAACTATTAGCATACCACATAAAGGTTCCAAGGTATTAACAACTATTTGCTAAATGATTAAAACACCCTAGCCTTGAAATAAAATATTTGATATAATTTGTTCATATCATTGTATTTTTAAGTGGAGTTATGTTTCAATCGTTGGTGTGAAAGTGTATTTGGATGCTCAATTCGAAAAGAATCATCGGTGTAATATGGATCATGATAAGGCTGTGTATCCGAGAAAAGCAGTCAGGTATCGGTCTCCTCCCGTTGAAATGAAATGAGGCTATACAAATCTCATTCGCTCTATTATACTTGTAAAAAAGGAGAACGGGGCCATGACAGAGAAAGAAATCAGCCAACTATAACTATATACACGTTTGGCGTTCCACTATAAGTCCTCAATGATGAGGGATTTGATGATAATGCTTGTGAAGAACTAATTCATCAAGGGCATACAGCATTGCCTACTATTACGCCATCTTTATGGATTTGAAGGATTCATACTGTTGGGATGCATATAAAACATGTCAAGTATAGTGGCGTAAGTGTTTGCCCCGAAATTTCCCGTAATTTCCAGCTGCAGTTAGCCCCAAAGGTACGGATGACAATTGTCCGATTGCACAACAGATGACTTGGATACATCTATTTGATTCAGACTATCCGGGAAGCCGTAGAGGCCCATGGAACGCCCGTAAGCCGCAACTCCGACTAGAGCAGTTTTCCCGCGAGGTGTACAAAGCGTCTTTAAAAGAACTGCACATTACCCAAAGTATGGATGGAAAATCACGCTAGGTAGATAATATCATGGTGGAACGGTGGGTTCCGGAGCCTCAAAGTGGAAGAACTATATATCCATAAATACGCGTTCCTGTGGATGCTGCGTAAGGCACGCTAAAATATGTGTACGACAGCAGTTTCTCAACCCCATTTTATATCTGGCCGGTTGAGCAGGGGCGGCGTGGGTCATGTGTCACACTAAGGCACCTCGCCTTCCCCATTATACCGGCCAGACCCAGCTGGTCAAAGCACCCCTGCTACGCAGAGCATCTGCTATTTTCTGGAATTTAGCTGGTTTAGCTCAGGAAGCAAAATGGGTCATTGATTTACGCTCATGCGTGCACGATATTTTTTCATTTTGGCCTGGATAAAGGGGCCATAATAGGCTTTAGAAATGATTATCGAGCTGTTATGTGCCAGTTCCAACAGTTCTGGCAACAATACGGAAAAATACAGTTGGTTGCTACATCTTGAACCACATTAAACATATTATTAAGAGGTGATTAAAATGCAAATCGAAATTTCCGAAAAGATACCTCTTCAGTGTAGGCAAAAAGTATATCGTCCTGATACGGGCCAATTTTTGCTGTCCATGATTGCAGGGAGCGAACAGGCAGAGGATTTGTCAGCACCTCCAAACTGTGGAGGATATGGACGTATCCATCATTTCCGGAGGAGAGTTGACATTGGGTGGATGGATGATCCACTGCCTATAGACCCCGCATGCAAAGCTCTTGGCCTATCATACGTCGATATGCTTGAAACACAGGTATTCCAATTAGCGGTTTGTAATCTACACTGTTGGTATTGCTTTGTTCCTAATATATTGAAGTGCGCACAGGCTGAGACCTCACAATGGTTTACTGCAGAGGAAATGATTGATACATTTCTGAAGGAGAAAAATCACCCCTGTATAATTGACCTTTCAGGAGGCAATCCGGAACTTGTTCCGGAATGGATCATTCAGACAATGAAAACACTTGATAAGAAAGGACTTTCGGAGAAGATATACTTATGGTCAGATGACACTCTGACGACAGATTATACCTTTCAATTTTTATCAAAAGAGGACCTAAGCTACTTTAAAAATTATAGAAATTATGGCAAAGTTTGCTGCTTTAAGGGATTTGATCCAGCCTCGTTCTCATTCAATAGCGGTTTGCCTGGGAATATGTTCTACAAGCAATTTGAGCATTTTCACAGGTATCTGGAACTTGGACTTGATCTCTATGGTTATGTTACAATAACTGCGGAGGATTATAGTGGAATTGAAGGGAGAGTAGATGAATTTATGGACAGATTGCAAACAATCCATCCTCTTTTACCCTTACGAGTAGTTCCTTTGAAAATCTTTCAATTCTCCCCGACAAAGACAAGGACAGCGGAAAAACATATGCGGGCGATAGAACAACAATCTTTAGCTGCTGTTGCGTGGAAAAAACAGCTTAATTCAAGATTTTCCACTGAACAACTAGAAACAAGAATATCGGATATCAACCTTTATTCATAAATAAAAGTGAGATGACAGGAATGTCTAGTTATGGAGAATCTGCTTTTTATGAGCGAATAGATGCGTATGTTTTGAATGCACTTCGGAAGTACGATGATTTTAATTCGTTGATGAAAAACAATGGAGGCATTCACCCAATTGATTTAATGAGTTCGCTTCATAGGCTCTATAAATGCAAAAAGATTCATAAGTCCAAATATCGCAGGCTTGTCCAGTCTGCTGAGAGAAATGGGCAAGTGGCCGCTGAGGATATGCCGAATTGCCTTCCTGTTCCGCATCTGTTAGATTATGATTGGCGATTCAGTAGAAATGGTATAGAAAATCTGGCAAGGGCTTTGCGGAGCAGCATCCAGGATAGTAAAGCTACGGTTGCTTTCATCGGAACACCATCACTATTCAAATATTGCATTGAAGCACTACATAAAAATACCAGACTTGTTTTAGTTGATCAGAACGCTGAAAAACATGCTGCTGGAATTACGAGCGACCGCACAAAATATATCAATGTGGATATTAGCGGATCATGCAAGGCTCTAAAAGCAATATATGCAGATTTTATTGTTATGGATCCGCCTTGGTATAAGAGTTATTATGAACTTTTTTTTGATAGGGCTATGCTGATGGCGCAAATGGATACTTGTATTGTATGTGTCATGCCCCCAGGTTTCACCAGACCAACGGCAGAGGAGGAGAGGGAACAACTGCTAAAACACCTGGATGATCAATATGGATTAAAAAAGCTGCATTATTACTCCGGTATCGTCTCCTACCACACGCCGCCATATGAGCAAAATGTGTTAAAAGCAAATGGAATACGTTGTATTCCAGCAAACTGGCGGATCGGAGACATATTGGTTGTCCAAAAAAAGGAACCGGGAAATCGAAAGAGAGCTGTTTTTCTACCTTCGGAGGAATCTATATTATGGGATGAAATTTCAATCGGTCCTGTCCGCATCAAGATCAGGCATGAAAAAGGACAAATTGATACATATGATATTAAACTCCACAGTATATATCCCAGTGATATTTACCCGTCAGTCAAGAGAAGTTCACGGGGGAAAGGCGTTGATATCAATGTCTGGACCAGTGGGAACAGGGTTTTCCGATGCAGCAATCCCGCTTTGCTTTATTTTGCGCTATTGCATCGCAATGAAGACCTGTTGTCCGCATTGGCAGATCAGGGTTTTCCCGCTCCAGAACAAGAGGAGTTAATCAACATCCAAAAAGCTGTGGAGCGGATCAAAAGGATTGCTCGTCTGGAATATTTGGAATACGGCTTGAATTGGGAGGCATGAATTATGCAAGACCAACAACTGATTCTTCGTATCCTGTCTGAGCGCCTTATGTCCGCTGGCGCTCTATACTGGGTCGAAAAACTGAAGGATTTTCCACCTAACAAGATTCATATGGCGCTAATGGTTGAGCCTTATCTTTCTTATATCCTGAGCGGGAAAAAAACGATTGAATCTCGGTTTTCGATGAAAAAAATTTCTCCTTGGCACCGGATTGCAACAGGCGATGTTATTATTTTAAAACGCTCAGGCGGAGAGATCGTCGGAATATTTGAGGCATCGGAAGTTCGATTTCTACAAATCGAGAATGATGATGATTTATTGGAAATCAAACGACAGTTTAATAAACAGCTGTGTATTGAAGATGATTTTTGGGCTCAGAAAAAGAATAGTAATTATGCAACGCTGATATCCATTTCAAACCTTTGTACTTTTTCACCATTTTCTTTACATATCAAGAATCGACAATCGTGGATCGACTTTTGCTATCCGCAGCTTGAATTTCAAGAGCCACGAGAGCCACGCCGGAGAATATCCACAGCAGTGATTTGTATTGCTGGTAAAGCCGGGGCCGGAAAGACCACAGTGGCAAACTATCTGAAGGAACAGTACCTGTGTCAAAGGTATTCTGTGAGTGATTTTTTAAAGGCTGAGTTAAAGCGAAGGGGTTTCACTGAAATGAACCGCTCCGATCTCCAAGATCTCGGGGAGGAGTATATTCGTTCTGGCTGGGATCATTTCTGCCATGATTTTATAGATTTTGTCGATTGGGATAAACAGAATCCTCTTATTATTGACGGTGTGCGCCATACTGGATTTCTGCGAGCACTCTCATCTTGGACATATCCTGTGCCTGTCTGTTGTATATATCTTTCTGCAAATGGGGAAACGATTGCCCGTAATATTCAAAATCGTGGGAGTGAAATCGTTGATAGCTCCCGCTTGGCAGAAGGGGATCAGCTAAAATTAGAGCACAGTGCTGATTTAGTCATAGAAGTCAACGGAAAAAGTATTCCAGAAATTGGAGAGGAAATTGCCGTTTTTTTAAGTCAGCGTCTCCCACAGTATGGAAAGAACGACAATAATACTCTTATTTCTGATTTGTCGTCCTATTTAGACTTTTTTAACGAATTACGCGGGTGGAAAAAATTTCATAACCCAAGAGATTTGTCGCTAAGTATTTCTCTTGAGGCTTCAGAATTGTTGGAGATATTTCAGTGGAGTGGTACTGGAAAGAACAAATTGACTCAGACGCAGATTGAGAAAATCAGTGAAGAGCTTGCAGATGTCATGATTTACTGTATTGATTTAGCCAATGCATGTAATTTGGACATTACAAAAACTATTATAGATAAAGTGCAAAAGAATAGGTTAAAATATCCAGAAAAGTGAAAAGAGAACGGGACATAATAATATATATGAGCCTGAATCTTTTTTGCTAACAGGAGACAAAAGAGGATAATCCGAACTGCATCTTCCCTGTGGGGGATGCATTCGGATTTCTTCCTCCTAGCCAAAGGAAGTTCCCGTTTCCGATTTGTTTTTGTCGAATTTCGGAGTGTGATAGGGACCATAACAGTTCTTTTACAGCCCTCCTTCTATATTCGTTTTTGGTACAAATCACTGCTTGCAGGCCCTCACTTCACCTTTTGCCTCCTGACCTGCTCCGGCCTGCCACTGAGCAAATCGACGTTGCCCTTTTTCGCTGGCGTAAATTTTTTAATTTCCGGCAGGCGGCACACAGGCCAACGCCTCTATCTTATGTCAGTACCATATGTTCGGCCCACAACTCATGGCTGAAATTGGCGATGTGCGCCGTTTCCACCCCAAGAAGACTTTGGTGCCCTTTGTCGGGATTGATGTCCCTCCTTACCAGTCTGGTCAAATGAACATCCATAGCCGTAGCATCTCCAAGCCCGGATCGGCTGCTCTGCGCAGAACTTTATTCCTTGTGGTGGGCATTTATCTGCAAAACGCGCCTCTGGACAAACCTGTGCACCAATTCATGGACAAAAGTGTTCCAAAGAAAACCCTTACCGGGTCTACATGATGGCTTCCGCCAACAAGTTACTGCACATCTATTACGCCTCGATAACTACTTATCTAAATCTAAAGACACAGGCGGGGACCTGATCTCATACTAATCATTTCTTTGGCCGACTGCCATTTCAGATTTGAATCGCTCAGCAGTCTGGTTTTATGTGGCCTTTTTCCCTAATTAGAAATCTTGAAATATCTACTTGACTTTTGTTGCTACAATGTCAACAACCGGGTGAAGCACGCCAGCCAGGCGTGCTTTTCTCGT
>ERZ1643247.1694-NODE-1694-length-19329-cov-30.001090_pt1 | contig 19329 bp, 31 predicted proteins | sample MGYA00579264_ERZ1643247 | MGnify/ENA primary metagenome ERZ1643247 (study PRJEB29033, sample SAMEA4952262) | chicken gut metagenome | biome: Broiler Chicken; feature: Gastrointestinal Tract; material: Caecum | place: Ireland | collected 2018 | study: Broiler... | reverse complement strand
CGAAAGGAGTAAGACCCCTTGAAGACGACGAGGTAGATAGGGCAGAGGTGGAAGTGCAGCAATGCATGGAGCTGACTGCTACTAATCGGTCGAGGGCTTGACCAATAGTGACGAAAGCGGCGGACGGAAGACTTTGGCAGACGGGAATGCCTGCATTCCTGGCTGGGGAAGGATTCCGGGAGTCATTTGCGGAGCAAAGGACACGAAATAGACCGAAGGTCTATGAGTGACCGCTTCGGAACGGACGGAGCCACAAGTCACCAATCGGCAAAAGTTGGATACAAAAGTTTTACATGTGTGGTTTTGAAGGTACAGACCTTCTTTTATATAAACAGTTGTTTATATTGGATAGGGGATTAGTTCAATGGTAGAGCACCGGTCTCCAAAACCGTCGATGGGGGTTCGAATCCCTCATCCCCTGTTAAAAAAGCCTAGTAAATTCTAGGCTTTTTTTATTTTGTGTTGTATTTCATGTTGTATTGTCTTTTCAAAATAGCCATCAACCTTATCATCTACAGCAATTCTTTCTTCACTGAAGGTGTGCATATATACATTTTTCATTACATAGGGTGTTTTCCAGCCGCCTCTTTCCTGGGCGTATTTTTCCGGTATATTAAGCATTGCCATTACAGAAGCGTTTATATGGCGCAGATCGTGAAAGGTCATGTGCGGCATATTGCTCTTTTCTAAGATAGCCTGGAAGCGGTGATAAATTTGACTGTAGGTCAAAGGAACCAGAACATCTCCAGGGACCTGATTGATAAGGTTTTTTATATACGGAGGTATACGGTGCCGTCTAAGACGAGTTTCAACTTTTCCAGTATCTTTTCTTACATTCTCATTACCTGCCATGACAAGGACTTCCTGAATGGTGATATAATCACCGTGTATAGATTTTGACTTGGTAAGTCCACGTATTTCCGATATTGAAAAACTTAACCACATTGCCAAAAGTACAGGAAGCTCAAGATCTGTGCCCTCAAATATGGAAAAAATTGCGTCCGGTGTACTCAGTTCTTTAATTTTACGGTGTGACTTTGGCAGGCTGACTGTACAATCCAATGATTTATAATATGTGCTTAATGTTGCAGTAATGAGCCCATATTCATTTTTCACGGTCTTGGGTGATACTGTCTCTGTTGGCTTTTTCTGGTTCCTGCGTTTTGCTTCCTGATTAACAGCTTCCTGGAGCATTTCCTTCGTTAGATTTTGTAAGGGAACATCCATCAGCATTTTAAAGCTGTTTTTTCGCTTTTTTTTGTAATCTGCTATGGTGGACGGACTTAATACAGAATCTTTTGAAGCAATGTAGTTATCGATTGCCTCACCCAAAGTACAATTTAAGATGTTTTGGTGGGATTCTTTTTCTGCAGCAAAATCTGCAGCAAGTCTTTCTGCCTCTCGTTTCCCCTTTGGTCCTGGGATATTACTCGTAAAAGATTTATAGATCCTTTTCTTTTTAATGGTCCCGTCTTTCTGTACGGTTTCCTCTGTATGGCTGTAAACCTGACAGCGCCAGCTCCCGGAAGGCAGTTTTCTTGCGGTTGGCATAATACATCATCTCCTTTTCTACTTTCTTTTGCCTGAATAGAAAACTACAGCCTGGAAGAGAAAATAAACTCTTGAAGACTGCTTCTGAAGATGATACAATATTTTTGCAAAACGGGTGTATATCTTCAGATATCCATTCACTTAGCCGTCTCAGTGCTGGTAACACTGGGGCGGTTTTTAACATTTGACAAATTACAAAGTATTGATTATAATATACTTAACGAGACAGCCGACAGGTGAGAGCTATTCACCCGTCCCGGCGAAGAACTAAACGAAAATAGTCGTCCTATTCTTTCTCAGGGAGCAGGACGACTATTTTTTATGAGCGTAAGTTAGTATTGCAACGATTAGTAAAGCTATAGATGTTATTAACTGCAATTCTTCATATGTACTCATAATTATCACCCCTTTCCGCAAGACTCGGAACGGGATAGAGAGCCGCCTGTTCGGCTGCCTGAGTAAATATATTATTATCAAGACTATGTTTGATGAAAAAACATTACTGCAAAACGGGTGTATATTTTCAGATATTCATTCTCTTAGCTGTTTCAGTGCTGGTAACACTGGGGCGGTTTTTATTAAGTGCATTATTACTTTTGCAAGCCAGATAATGTTAATCGGTGAAAATTAATTAGTTCATGATTTTGTAGAAATTTTTGATTTCTATTCGCATTACTGAAATGTAATATTTCATTATTTATACCTGTAGCAGTAATTCCCTGTACATTATTTGCCAATTTCCTAAAGTCTGATAATTCAATCATATATATATCAATGTTTATATCTTTAGAGATATCGATTTTATCAATGCAAACAAAGGCTACAGTCGGTATCAAATCAAAATCGGCAGCAAAAGATTCCAATTTACTCTGCTGATCTAAGGCAAACTCAAATTGAGGACCATCTTTTTCAAAAACTCTGGATTTAACTGAAATAGCATATTTTTTATTTCTTCTGTCAGTAGCAATTAAATCAGCTCCTACATGATCGACAAGAGCAACTCTATGTTCATAAATACGACCGATTAAAAACATTATCAGTTGTTCGCCAAAATCTCCTAATTGTTTTGAAGCTCTTTCATCTTTAGCCATAACTTAACCTCCTAAATTATTTATAGTATTTCTTGCATAATAAAATAAAAATCCCAACAGAAATATGTTGCTCTCTTAATTTCTGATAATTAGCTTAAATTTTGTAATTTTGTGGCAACACAAACTAATATCACTTATAATAGTCCACGCACCCGATCTTTGGATTAAAAGAAAGGTGTGTGGCCTGATGACGAGAAAGTACATAAGATGTTCTTTGCGCTATTTATATGCGATATATTATAGGCAAACAAATACGATTTATTATAACATTGACTTCTGTGGCGAGACACAACTGATTCTTTTAGTATTTTAATAATTGCAATCTGAAGATTGGGTGTATCCCAACTTTCGGATTTTAATCTAATTTGTTCCTGTTAATCTTCATAAATCTATGTCTACCTTTTACCTCATCCAACATCTTTCGTTTCATTTTCAACTGGAGGATATAATTTCTCGAGATCTTCTGGATTTGAAGGGATTTTGGACTTCATTTCTAATGCTCTGCCGATTGACTGAAAATAATCTCTCATGATTTTTTTTGACTGTTCATCTAAATTATGATAGGTTTTCATCATTTCTATAATTGTATCGTAAAAAGGATTACCTTCTCCACTGTAATTTAAAAGATCTTCTACATAAGATCTAACTTCATCTGTTGTGGTTTTATACATTTCTCCCTTACCTGTACGGAGCCACTCTTCATTTATGTTAAATTCTCGACATATATCTGCAATTACACGATCTGTAATATTGCGTTTGCCGGATTCGTAATTAGAAACCGAAAAACGACTAACTCCAATTTTTGTACCTAGCTCTTCTTGGCTGATATGCAAATGTTTTTCTCTTAAAAAACTGAGCCTTTCTCCGATTGTCATTTATTGAACACCTCCCTATGATTGCATTATACATTAATATGTTTTCAAAGTCAACAAAAGACTTGACAATGTTTTCAAAGGCTATTATAATAGAGACAAAGAAAACATAAATAGATTATGGAAAGGAGAATACAATTAGTGATGAGTGAAAAAGAAAGAAAAGACATTGCAGACATGGTTAGAGCAGCAAAGAAGTTGGCCGAAAAAGATCCACAGGGATTTATACTTATAAAAAATAGTCTAAATATATTGAAGGCCAGAGCAGAATTAGACCAAAATTTTGAAGAAGAAAATTCGGATAAAGATAAGGAGGAAGCACCATGCCAGTAGTACATTTAACCAAAACACAGGAAAGAGAGGCCAGAGTAGAACGAGTGTTACGGATAGCACTTGCGGATCAGTGTACAAATCAGAGAGAGTTAGCTCGTAAAACTAAGAGAAAATATTGCACTGTAAATAAAAGAATAAATGAGCCTGGAACTATAACGCTATATGAGCTTTGGGATTTTCTGGACGAATTAAATGTTCCTCCAGAAGAGAGATCAAAAATAGTGATGTGAGGGAAAACAAATGACACTGAGAAATTTTCTGAAGCTCCATCAGAACGGAGTCGCTACAACATGCGTATCTATTCATCTGCTACCTTATGATGATGAGAAGCATGGCTATACGAAAACTTATTTTGAAGAAGCCGACCAGGAAGAACTGAAAGAGCATGAAATCTTCAAAGAAATCAGGAATAAACAGGTACATCATTTTAATATTATCGGCGGAGGCATGGATTCGGTGGAACTTTGCATTTATTTGAACAGTTCCGAAGAATAGAAAGAAGGGCAGGAGAAATGATTGAAGACTTAGTTATGATCTCACAGGATATAAAAACTGCTGAAGATAATAATATCAGAATCGAATACTATACCATGAATGGATCCACAAAAGATATTTATATGTGTCCCGGTGATCTTATGTATATCTGCAATGTGCTTTATGATTATGGGCGAATATTTGAGGCGTTTATGCAGGAGGCAAACAATCAAGGGGAGGAATGGAAAAAATATACATATGAATACTATTTAAACCGGTGCAAAAAAATCCAAAAGAAGATTGAAGAATCTTTAGGATATAGTACAGAAGCTGCCATTATTAACTGCAGAAAAAAACAGGGAAAGCCCAAACAAAATGAAGACGTAGGAGAGGACGCTCTTGTTTTGGCAATAAAACATGCGAGAAAAAAACAGGAACAACAGCCTGTAAAGAAAACTACGGAACCTGAAAGAGTAGTTAAAACACTAAAAAAGAACGAAAATAAGACAGATGATACCGGCATTGCAGGACAGATAGAGCTTGAAGATTTTTTAAAATATAGTCTAAGGAGGGAAGTATAATGTGCGAAACTCACACAATGGCTGTGCATTGTAAGAACGAAGAGGAAGTGTTGAAATTATTAGAAATAGTTCCTTGCAATAGATCTAAGCAGGAAGCCTATCATGGCTGGGAAACATATGGTAAAGAGGTGTGCTACGGAATTATTTACGGGAAAATATATTGGTATTGCGCCCGGAACGACAAGGCCCTTAAAGATATTAGGACTATTTCACTAAAGGAGTATGAAAATGAGAACAACATGTGAAATAGTAGCAGATTTAAAAAATGGGAAAGAGCCTGCATACGAAGAACTGAAGATGGCTTGTTTGGTTCAGTCTTCTCTTTTACTCCTTTATCAGCGAGATACGAAGGCATTGCTTAAAGGCGGGACGGAATCCAATCTGGTTAAAAGCATGAACTATAAAGATGAGAACACATCTTCTATTGAAGGTGGAGTTCCATCATGGTACTGGATCGGTATAAAGAAAGACCCTTATGAATGGCTAAGCCCAAGAAATATTCCGGGAACAGAAGAATGGAATAAGTGGCATAAAGAAGCAAATAAACTTCTTGAAAAATTCCTAATGCAAACAAGCCTTTTGAAGGTTTGAAAATGAGATTGTTACTACAACAGTAAGGAGGCGGGAGAGAAATGAAAAGGGCAATGATAACTTTAATATTATACATTGCCCTGGTGTATATATATGACATTTGGATAGCAACTATATTGCTGATTTTTTGGATAATGATATTTAATGCTTACTCGGATATCTGATAATGTACATAAAAAATATGAGGATCAATAGACTGATACAACTAATTATTGAATCAAACCAAGCATTTGGAATGGGAGGAATAGAATATGAGCTGTCCATATTGCGGAGGCACTACCGGGTATTATCAGATGGAAAAAGTTCATAGATCACTTGCATTTACATGGGACGGAGAGCCTGACGGTGGTTCAGAAGACGTTGAAGATTACCTGGGAAAAAGAAGGTACTGTCAAGACTGTCATAGGATATTACCGAGGAAGATGTTCGACTAATAGCCATTTGGAGGTGGAATAGTGGAAAAAGGGAAAAGAACTCCAGAACCAGAGTACATAAAAAAGATGATGGATAGAGCTAATGTTAAAAACATAATCGGATATTTAATTTATGGAACAGAAATTTATCCAGAAGATGGAGACTATGAGGAAAGAATCGAAAATACGTATAAGAAGTTAGAGCAAATCACAAATAGTAATGAAAAACTCCTGACTTCACTTATGGAAGTTATCGCAAATTTTTCTGACATATATGCAGAGCTGGGATTCAAAGCAGGGATTATGTTCATGGCAGATATATATACTGGGAGGGATAGATTTGGAAAGTGAAAAGGCACTGATTAAAAAAATCGCAGAATTATATGGCTTTCGAGAGGAAAAGATCAAGGATCCGATACAAATTGAAGACAGTATGCAGTTTTCTGTAAACAATATCCGATATTTCGGGAGACTTACGGACACTGGAATATATGAATTAGAGGTAATTGGATATATCACGGATACGGACTGTAATCTTAACAGGTATTTGAGGCATGATAATATCGCTTTATGGACAAAAGAAGATGGAAAATGGGAAGATACCGGACTGCGGTTTAATACAACCCAGGAAGCTGCAGAGTGGATCCAAACATCAAGAAGCGAATATCTTTTAAAACCTATAAACAGTTGTAGAAAAAATTAAGCTGAAAAAGAAAAAAGGAAAGGGGAAGGAGTATAAGCAGTAAAGGAAGAGGAGCAGCTATGAAAAAAATAGAAATAGGAGAAAGCGAGATTATCCGCTGCCTCTCCAACTATGAAAATCTGTTAAAAGATGTCCGGGATCGGATCCAGTATCTATATACCAGTGTTGCGACTACCAATGATGTCCTGGAAAGCCTGCAAATGCGAAGCGGATCAGGAGGAACATCAGGAGGACACGAGAAAAGGGATCTTGCAGATGTCTGGCAGACATACCAGGAGAACGAAAAGCAGTATGCAGTTTTTTTAAACTCTTACATAGAAGGTCTGGTAGAAGAAGAGGAGGAGCTGAAACGGATCTGGATATGCTACCAGTGCCTGCCTCATAAACAACGTATGGTTCTGAAGACATTGTATGTAGAGCATAAGCCTTGGAAGATGGCAAAATCTGACCTGCATATGTCCCATACTACGTTCTCAAATTACCGGGCGGCGGCAATCAAAAATATACAAAAATTTTTTGGCAGCACATTATCGGACCTGCAGCTATTAAAGCAGAGCCGATTAGAATTACCAAAAGAAGATACAAGAAAAGCAAAGAAGAAAACGGAGACACATCAGATGTCCTTTGAGGACTATCAGGATAGATGGAAAGGTTCATGATAGAACATAAAACGTTATTATTGCCTTTTAAAGAATTATAAATAAAGAGGAAGGGAAGAAAATGAGTAAAGATTATATTATTGGAATTGACCACGGAAACGGTTTTATTAAGACCGCCGGGACCGTTTTTGCAAGTGGAGTAGAAGAGTACAAGGTAGAGCCTCCTATGCTGGATGGAGTCCTGAAATATCAGGACAGCTATTATGTGATTGGAGAGAACCGAAAGGCTTACCATCCGGATAAGACGCTTACTCAGGACTATTACCTTCTCACTCTGGTAGCTCTCGCTAAAGAGATAGATTTGCGGCGGTATCCCCGGGAAGGCGGAAGCTATATCCTAGCCTGCGGTCTGCCAATCGAGTTCTTCGGCGGCCAGAGAGAGTCCTTTCAGAGATATCTAACGCAAAAGAAAGAAGTCTATTTCCACTATTCAGGAAGACCTTATCATGTAAAGATAAAAAAAGCGACTATCTATCCCCAGGGATATGCGGTAATAGCTTCCAGAATCAAAGAGTATGACGGTAGGGTGAATATTATAGATGTCGGAAGCGGAACCATTGACATCCTGCAGTTAATTGACAGGAAACCACAGCTTTCTAAATGTATCAGTCTCCCAATGGGAATCCTGACCTGCATTGATGAGATCAATAAATACTTCCGGATGAAATACAATACGGAGCTGGACGATTACAGTATCCAGAGCGTCCTGCAGATGAAAACAGGAGATCTTCCAGATGACATTGTAAAAGAGATCCAGGAGCTGATCCGGGATTACATAAAGAAAGCGCTGGCAGAGCTGGAGCAGAAAGGGATCAACTTCCGTTTCCAGAAATGCTGCTTTTGCTGTGGCGGATCCACAGTCTTTCAAAATTATGGGGAACTAAGTGGGAAAAATATTAGTTTCTTGACCGACATATCAGGAAATGCAAAAGGCTTTGAGTGGCTCTGCAAGGGTATGGAGAAGAACGGAAATTGAGAGTTATATAAGAGGACGATATATTTTAATACTAAATTGCACCATGAAAACTGAATATTAGTTAGTAGTAAATATTTCAAAAAAAGCTGCTTGAAAAAGAAGTTTTTCCTGTTAAAATATAGAAAAGAGGTGAATTATGGAAAAAAAACATATTGAAAAAATGGTAGGAAAAATATTCCTTTCCCTAGGTAGCGGAGGGATTTTGGCTGTTTATTTAGTAAATCTATGCAGATTAAAACTTCTTCCAATCTCAGAAGAAATAGGAAAACTCATTGCAATAGAAAATATGACTGGTACTGAAGTTAATGCATTAGAACCAGCTATTATTCTGATTAGTATTTTCTCTTTCTTAATTTCTCCGCTTTTTATCCAATGGAATAAAAAGAGAGGTATAGAAATTCTTATATTGTTTTTTGCATTTTTTATTGATATTAGTGGTGCTGTTATTGTTGTTGCCTCTGGTGAGATTTCTGGATTTTATATATTTTGCCTATGGATAACCGCAACATATGTCAGTTGGATATGCATTGAAATAATAAATATTCTATATTACTGGATAAAGAAAGATACATCAGAAAGCCATTATGATATTGTGAAACTTACATTTGTTTGGACGATTATTGCTTTTATACTTGGAAAGGTGTGGTAATTAGAACATATGGTAGACAGGACAAAACTAAGGATAGCAGTTAATATCACAGTTCTAATCATTGTGATTATATTCATTTTTCGCTTGGCGAGTTATAACAGGATACTGCATCAGATAGAAACACAACATACTGGTAAAATAGTACAAGCATTTTATATGATACAAGAACCTGATTTTTTTAAGTATTTTGTGGGCGGTATAGTTGCGGGAGCAGCACTTATTGTTACTTCTGTATCTGATTTTTGGCACAGGGAAGAATATGGATTTATGTTAACGGTTATAAATATTTTGGTGAATCTTTTGGTTTTTGTTACATTAATTATAGTTTATGCTAATCCTGTTTTTACAACATTTATGATAGTTGCCAGTGCAGGAGGATTGATTATAGCCGCAACAAATAATTGAAAAAAATAAAAATGAGCTACTAACTATGAAATTCAGTTAGTAGTTTTTTTATGGAAAAATCAGGAGATATCATTTTGAGAATTGTTATTTTGAAAGGAGAAGAGTATGAATAAGGTCATTTTGATGGGACGTCTTACAAGAGATCCGGAGGTAAGATTTAGTAAAGAGAAATCTACAGCGATTGCCAGGTATACTCTGGCCGTAGAGCGCCGCTATAAAAAGGAAGGAGAAAATAATGCAGATTTTATCAGTTGCATAGCCTTTGGACGTCAGGCAGAAGTGGCCGAACAATATTTCGTCCAGGGCATGAAGCTCCTGATCGTGGGCCGGATCCAGACCGGCAGCTATACCAACCGTGAAGGGATAAAGGTATACACCACAGATGTCGTAGTAGAAGAACAGGAATTTCCAGAGAGCAAGGCTGCAACTGCAAACTTACAGCATAATAAAAAGGATCCGGATACTGAAACAGATGAAAACGGCTATTTAAAGCCACCGGAAGATATGGATATTCCTTTCCGATAATAGGAGGAGAAATGATAAAACTTTTGGGGATTGTGATAGTAAGTGTGGCAGTGCTGTACGGGATACCGGCATGGATCCTGTGCAGCCGTGAAGAAAGAAGACTGCAAAGGAGAAGGCAGTATGGAAAATAGGTCAGAAGAAATGAAAATTTGGCTATTTGATGTAGCCCATGGAAATCTTACAGATGAAACCGCTTTGAAAGGATTCCTGAGGTATTATGTCTGCCAGGATATGTCCCTCTCTGATGTGAAACGGGATATTTTATACCGGACAAGCTATGGAACTACAGGTGTCCAAAAAGCTGAAACAGCGGTTAAGGGAGCTTTACGCAAATATCTGGAAGAATAGTTGATTTGTTCGCACAGATTAGAAGATAGGGAGGAGATGGTTGTGGTGAAGGTATCCAAGATAACAAAAGTGAGAAAGGGTAACAGAACATTTTATGTGCTGGAGAAGGAAGATCTTCCGGACATAAAAGGAAGCCAGGAGGAGTATCTGGAAGCAGACAAACAGCTAAAACAGTATGGGAAGATCGTATGTGATGACACGCTGCTCCCTCTTTCAGAAGATAAACTGGTGCAGAGTGTACTTGAAAGCACAGAAGAAGAATTTCAAAGGTATATAAAAATCCTGTCCATCTTTCTTGAATTAGAAGCACAGATGTTATGGAACCCATGGAAGAGAATATTTATCCGGCACCAGCTGAACCAGATCCAGGAAATGTCAGAATATGCAGGCGGGAAAAAGTGTATTTTGAATTATCTGGATCGGCTCCTGACCATGACCAGGCTGACTAAGTGGGAGGAGGACTGGCTCCTGACATTAAAAAACGCTTTAACAGCTATTTGATTGATAAGCATAAATATGAAAAGAAGCAGAGGAAAAAGGTATGGCTGATATATTCCGCACAATAAAGAACAAAAATTACACAGTGATGAGCAACCATCATCTTCAGAATCCAAATCTGTCCTTAAAGGCCATGGGGCTTATGTCAAAGATTCTTTCTCTTCCGGAAGACTGGCAGTACAGCGTGAAAGGGCTGGCTGCTTACTGTAAAGACGGATATGAGAGCGTCCGGACAGCACTGCTTGAATTAGAGGCTGAGGGATATCTGATTCGGAGGACGATCCGAGGGGAACGAGGAAAGATCGCAGGTACAGAATACATTTTCCGGGAAACGCCGGATATGGAGGTGCCGGAGATAGAAGAGGATGTGCAGGCACAAGCTGCATATAAGGAGAAAAAACTCTCTGATGAGCCGAAGCGGGCTATGGAAGATAGGGCTAAAGAGGCAAAAAGACAAGAAAGATCACCAGGATCGGGAAATCCAATCACGGTGAAAAAAGAGCCAAGATCACCAGGATCGGAAAATCCGATTACGGTGAAAAAGTCTATAGAAGATCCACCAGAATCGGGTTTTCCGAGCACGGTAAATCGGGATCAACAAAATACAAATAAACAAAAGACTATATATAATATATATAATTCTTCTTCCTCTTCTTACGAAGAGAATAAAATATATATAGGCGAGGAGGAAGAGGAGGAAAAAGTAGCTAAAGAGATTAAAAATCAAATTGGCTATGAAGCTCTGTGCAGTGAATACGGCAATATCATTCCTGACGAGATCTTGAAACTTCTGCTAGAGATTTTCAGTCAAGGGGAGTCTGCGCCTTTTTACATCATTAACGACCAGAAAGTAGACGTTGGCACTTTGAGAGCCAGACTCGCCAAGCTGGATCAGGCCCGTATCCAGGCAATACTGGAGGGCATGGCCACCGGTCCGCCGGTCAGAAACGCCAGACGCTACTTGCTTACTGCGCTGTATAACTCGGATATGGCCGTACATATCAATCGTCTGCGGAAAAAAGGAAACGAAAAGAAAAACTCGTTCAACAATTTTCATCAGCGGGATTACAATATGTCAGAGCTTGAGCGTCAACTGCTAAGCCTAAAATAACAAATGTGAGGAGGAAGAAGATGGACATCAGAGAGAAGAGGATTTTCTTGCGATTGTGTTCCAAGAGTGAGCAACAGAAGGCTGTTATAGAGAAACTGGATAATTATGATAAACGCAGGTATGACAGCCTGACGGATTATATTGTCCAGGCTATCCTGGCCTATGAAGAACCTGTTGTGATCGGGGAAGACCGGCTCCGCCAGATCCTGCAGGAAGAACTGGGAGAAGACAGAAAGACTATACAGGAGCCAACTGTTCAGGAACAAGACTTCCAGGAAGAAAACAAGCTGGAAGCATATCAGGAAGAAACGAGCAGGAAAAAAGTGGAGGAGATGAAAGCGCCGGATAGCGAGGTGCAGCCGGATGAGCTGTCAGAAGTAGCCCGCCAGGAGAAAGAAGCAGCTCCGGATATAGACGATACAGCCATTGAGTTTATGAAAGAGCTGGGGATCATGTAGCTGGAAATATCTGGCCTGCAAACCAGATGTGTGCTAATATTTGCTTAGAAGGTAAATCGTGAATGAGAAAATGTAACGGATGAAAAACAAGGAGGGCAATTATGGAAAAATTAAAAAATTGGATCAATGAGCATAAAAGCGAAGCAGTAGGTTTTGGAGTGTTCTTAGCACTGTTTATAGTCATTACTGGCGGTGTAGTATATTATTCTTTCGCAGAACCTCAAAATGATACAAAGGCTGTTACCGGGCAGGAAACTTCTGTTACAGTAAAAGGCCAGAAAGAAAAAGCAGAGAACGAAGAACAGGATAAAGACAAGAAAGAAACCGATACTGCCAAAGACAACGAGAAAGCAGCCGAAACGACAAAAACAGATACCGCCGATAAGGACAAGGAGGAGAAGAACAGCGGGGATAAGAAGAGCGAAGAAGAGAAGAAGAACGAACAGGAGAAAAAGCAGGAAAACAGCCAGAAATCAGAAAACACGAAAGTTACGGAAACAGCCGCTGCGGCTTCCTCTTCCGAAGAGACTTCTGCGGCAACTGAGCATACAGCAGATAGCGGAGCTTCTGCCCCAGCAGCTACTACTCAGCCGGAAAGCAGTAACACACAGGCCACACAGCCGGATCCAGAGCCAGTGCAGGAGACACCAGTAGAGACTCCGGTACAAGAAGCACCGACACAGGAGACTCCCGTACAGGAAACTCCGGCGCAGCCAGAACAAGAGCAGCCAGCAACACCAGAGCCGGAACCTGAGCCACAGCCGGTATGGCATGAGCCTGTGTATGAGCAGCAATGGGTAGTAGATCAGGCAGCCTGGGACGAAACGGTATCTGAACCGATCTATGAAAATGTAGAGCTATGCATTTGTAACGGGTGTGGAGCAGACATTACAGGCGATCCATGGGGGCATTTGGAAAGTCAAATGCTGGCCGGAAATATGGCCTGCAGTGGTTATCATTCTGAATGGCATGAGGTCCAGACCGGAACAAATACATACACTGTCCATCATGACGAAATCGGACACTATGAGAATGTCTTAGTGCAGGAAGGATACTGGGAATGACGGTAGCGAATATCTTACTATTCATGGCCTTGTGTATGGGCGTTGTAGGAATTTCCATGATCGGAGCCAGTATCGTTCTGCAGAACAGTATCCGGAAAAAGAAGCATACCTGTACGCTGCAGGTGCAGGCTGTGATCGTAGATCTGGAAAGATCAGATAATATTTCCATGGAGGGGATCCGGACGGTTTCCTGGTTCCCGGTATATGAATACCAGGTGAGAGACCACATAATCCGGAAACGTTCCAATATGGGCCATACGGAACAGATCTTCTTTACAGGCCAGACAGTGACCATCTACGTAAACCCGGAAAACGAAAATGAATTTTACTGTCCTGCGGAAAAAAGCGGTAAAATCCAGACGATCTTTCTACTGCTGGGAAGCTTACTGCTTGTTTTAGCAATAGCTGCACTGGCAGTATATAAGATGATGAAAGGATAAATGAAATGCAGGTAGAGATCGTAAATGCCGATAAGAAAATACGATACAATTTTGGAGACATATGGGCTCTGGTTCAGCCGTTTTACCTATTTATCATACCTTTTCTGCTGGGAAGGATTACTGTACAATTTATGAGCAAGGATTTGGCGGATCAAGTATTCATATGTGCAGATGTTATTATAGGGATGTTACTTATGTATGCTGGAGCCTTAATAATTCTCGAATATAAACATTCAGGTATCTATCAAGAATTAAAAGGGAAATGGTATACGAAAAAGCTGCAGAGGATGTTAAGAGAGTATGATCTTGCAGGCGCTGAACTTTTGCCGAGAGGAGAAGGCTATGTGATCGAGCTCTCTTTACACCGATTAAAAGCGATTGAACTCAAAGAGAAAAAGATAGAGATTCCATTTCAGACGGAGCTGTCCCAAACGGATCACCTGATCCTGGACATGCGCAAAATGGTCCTTTATTTCCCAGCAGAGAAGAAGGCAAAATAGAAATCTGAAGGGAGGGAACGTAGTATATGAAACTTACAACAGATTATGCAATCAGGACCGTAGTATTCCTAGCTGATTGTAAAGAGAGGGTAACAGTAAAAGAGATTAGCGAAAGCACTGGAATAACAACACATTATCTTATGAAAGTCCTGGAACCATTAAAGAAAAAAAGAATTGTAAAATCTATGACGGGCACAAAGGGAGGATTTTTTCTGGCTCTTTCTCCAGAAAAATTGAACCTCTGGTGCATTATTAGTGCAATAGAAGGCCCGTGTTATTGTATGAACTGCATGGAGCATGAGTATTGTAGTAACTATGTGAACCCACATAAATGCAACCTTCGCACATATCTTGATAAATATCAAAAAATGAAAATCGAGTATTTTTCGGGGATTACTATTGCAGATCTGCAAAGCGAAAAAACCTCGAAAGCGTCATAGAATATAATGAGCGGTTGCCTGAGAATCATAAACATAGTAAAGTGAGTCCCAGACAACCGTGTTACAAGATAGCTGTCCTATATTCTTAAATATTCATATCTAATCAGTGAACTAAATCCCTTCTGCTTTTACAGCAATTCGCCATTTTACCACCAATTTTATTACAGATGATCGCTAAAATTTTAGCCTAATTTTCCAAAAGTATCATTTATATTGGAAAGAGCGAATTTTATCTTGAAAAAAGAACATATGTTCGATATAATGAGTAAGAGGTGATATAGATGGAAAATAAACTTATTTATCACATTGACGTTAACTCTGCATTCCTGAGCTGGGAAGCAGACTACAGAATACATCATTTGGGAGGAACGGTAGATCTTCGAAATGAAATAGCTGCAGTGGGAGGAGATATGGCAGCCAGGCACGGTATAATACTTGCAAAGTCCATACCGGCTAAAAAATATGGGATTAAGACGGGAGAAACCATAATGGAAGCTCGGCAAAAGTGTCCTGGTTTAATTATAGTTCCGCCCAATTACGGCTTATATGAGAGATGTTCCAAAGCTTTTGTTGATATTCTTAAAAACTATACGCCTGCAGTTGAACAGTATTCTATTGATGAGTGCTTCCTGGACATGTCGGCCACACAGGAGCTTTGGGGAGATCCAGTAACTACAGCTATACAAATTAAAAATAAAATCAGGGATCACTTAGGGTTTACGGTTAATATAGGGATATCCAATAATAAGCTGCTGGCTAAGATGGCGTCAGATTTTAAAAAGCCGGATAGGGTACACACATTATTTCCTGATGAAATAGAAAAGAAAATGTGGCCGCTTCCTGTATCGGATCTATTTTATGTTGGGAGAGCTACCCTAAAGAAGCTAACAAATCTAGGCATTTATACTATTGGTGATTTGGCAAAAACCGATCCGGAAATCCTTAAAAAGCACCTCAAAAAACAGGGGGAGGTAATTTGGGCCTTTGCAAATGGACTTGACAGTTCTATTGTTGCGTCAGCTCCGCCGCCCAATAAAGGATATGGAAACAGTACGACAATCGCCTTTGATGTTGACAGCGAAGAAGGGGCTTCTCTAGTGCTATTGGCACTTGCAGAGACAGTAGCAGCTAGGTTAAGAGAAGCCAGGGTCAGAGCGGAAGTTATAGCAGTAGGAATCAAAACGAATGACTTTCGTTATTATAGCCACCAAATGGTGTTAGAAAATGCAACCAATATAACTCAAGAGATACATAAGTATGCGGTAATTCTATTTCGGGAAATATGGGATGGATCACCTGTTAGGCATTTAGGAATACATACAAGCAGATTAAGAGACGGGATTGATATTCGACAACTAAATATCTTTGATCGGACAGACTATGAAAAACTCATGAAACTAGACTCTGCAGTTGATCGGATCAGGCACAGATACGGAAATGATTCCATAAAGAGAGCTGTATTTCTGATGGGTAATAAAATCGATCATATGTCAGGCGGTATAAGCAGAGAGAAAAGGTCTGTAGATTACAACAAGATTAAAGTGGATTAGTGAAAGTAGGTGGATCTATGGGAATGGGGATAGGTATAAATGCACATAATCCGGACGAAGGCTTATTGAAAGCAAAGCAGGAAAGTGTGGCTTGCGGTGTTTGGTTTACGGCAACGGGAAATTCTATGCCGAAGCTCATAAAAATTAGAAATGAAGATGGATCTATACTGGTGATAGACAATATCCGCAACATATATCATGAAAAGAAATACTATTGCGGCATACCTATTATAGAATATGCATGCAGCACTTATGATAGAGGAATAGAAAGATTCTTCACGTTATACTATTATGTAGAAGACTCAAAATGGCAAATATCTTGGAAATAGAACGACAAAATAATAGATATCCTTCGGAGGTGGACATGTAATTTGCATATTGAAAAGAGAAGTTGCATATGCTATAATGCCTGTAGGCAAAAAGATAATACCCAGTATGGGAAACAAACGAAAACCCCAGTGTTGCAGCACTGGGGTTTTCTATTCCCTTTTGAAATACGGCAGGGCTTAATACCGTAGGCTAGTTACCGTTTACTCATCGCTGTCTAACCATTTGATGATGTAGTGGCAGGTTACACCAGCCGCAACAGCGACTAAAAAAGATAATACCTCTTGCATGGGAAACACCTCCTTCCTGTCACCAGTATAGGAGGCGGTAACAGCCGCATTATAGCACATCTTATCGCTTATTTCCAGAATAAAGAAAATTGTGATGTCAATTACTGCTGATTGTGGCAGTTTAACGGTGTCAAAACTTTTGAGTATTGACACCGATAGAGGGACAACGTAAAATCGCACTTTAAAATGGTGTCAAAACATATATTCATAAAGTTTTAGTAAATTGGTACGATAGAGCCTCACATTAGATTTGAGCAAAGGCATAAGAATCTACAGAAAAAGGAAAAATAGATTAAAAAAGAAGTTATCTAAATGTTGACAAAGTTATCTACTTATGGTGCTATATAGATAACAACAAAGGAGGATTAGATAACATGAAAAATAATTTAAAGGAGCTAAGAACACAGGCAGGATTAACACAGGAGCATTTGGCTAAAGCTATGGGAACAAGTAAGACATATATTTCGCAGCTTGAAAATGGAATAAGAAATATAGATACTATTCATCAGAGTACAATGTCCAAGCTATGTGCTGCATTGAATTGTAGTCCTGAAGACTTATTTGTGCCTATAGAATTTCAGTACGACGAAGACGGCAAATTAATTATTGATTCTGCATGGCATGATCCGCATTTTCCTATGGGTTACGTGATTCTTATTGAAAATAATGCCTTTTTATTGCCTATGAGTAAAAACTACAACAATGGAGAAGCAGCGGTAAAGGTAATGCGTCCGCTTAAATTTTACGCCAAAAATGATCAGACAACTGCATTAAGGAATTATGAATACCTGTTTATTCCTTGTGTTCCCAGAAACGGGTTTGACGTTAAATTGAAAAGAGCAATTACAGATGAAGAATTATCTCACATTCGGGAAGAATATCATATTACAGACGATGACATATCAGGAAAATTCGAAGATATAAAGGGTAAAATTTATGGAAAATATGCCAAGACATATACATGTGTTCAGATAAGAGTTGACGCTACAGTAGCGATAAGACTAGAAAGCGAATTGGTTAGTATGGGGATTGAGGCAGGGAACATAGCTCCTGGCCGTGTTAATGTTAGGGTTGAAAATGAGTGAAGAACAGAAATATTGCCTTGTATGCGGAAAAGCGCTGGCAGGAAGGCAGAAGAAATATTGCTCCAAAAAATGCATGGGCCTAAGCAAGCAAGGGTATAAAATTTGCGTTGTGTGTGGAAAAAAGTTTAAAGATTCTAAAAGTAATCAAAATTGTTGTTGCTCCCATGAGTGCTCAAAAATACATCGTCAAAGTCTTAATAAGACAGGTGTGTACCATGACACAATGAATAGAATGCACCAGAGATATTCTGAGAAGATTAAAGAAATCGGAAACGAAAGGCATTGGGGGACAAAACATTGGGTAATTTCCTCGCCAGAGGGAAAAGTGTTTGAGTGTGATAATTTGCTAAACTTCATAAGAGACCACCAAGAGCTTTTTGATGGCACTATAAATCAAGCATATGATGGTATAAGAAAGATTAAATCATCATTAGAAGGGAAAAGGAAGAAGCCTTCATATCAATGGAAGGGATGGAAATTGATCAGTTGCTCAGATAATAAAAATCGTTATAAAGCAAAATAATCTACTATGTGTGATGATAGGCATGCGATCAATGAGGAATAGCAATGTTTAGAGGAAAAATATGAAATACGGATATAATAGAGTATCAACCAGAGGACAGGCTAAGGATGGTAATAGTTTAGAAGCACAGGAGCGGGCTGTCAGAGAAGCGGGAGCTGAAAAGATTTATGCAGATTCATTTACCGGAACCAAAACTCATAGGCCAGAGCTGAATAAGCTTCTGGAGGTGATCCAATCAGGAGATACGCTCATTATTACAAAAATAGACCGGATTGCAAGAACGGCAACAGAAGGCTTTGAACTCGTACAGACTCTTTTAGAACGAGGAGTATCTGTTCATGTTCTTAATATGGGATTGATCGATCAGAGCCCAACTGGAAAATTGATTCTGCATATAATGCTGGCCTTTGCAGAATTTGAAAGAGATATGATTGTCGAACGGACCAGTGAAGGCAAGGCAATAGCAAAGGCAAACGCTGAAGCTCAAGGAAAAAAATTTTTTGAGGGAAGGCCCCAAAAATTTAGTAAGGAACAAAAAGAACATGCGCTGAAATTATTAGAAAATTATAGTTATACAGAAGTAGTTAAAATGACAGGAATATCTAAAAGTACTTTAATAAGATACAGAAGTAAGATGTAACAGTTTAATTTTAGGAGGATTTCTGTTTAGTAACCGGTACAGTAAAATTAAATGTTTATAATATGATAAAGTACAGTTTACAAGGGACTACACAGGGTAGGTATCTGACGGGAGGGGTGCCGCCAGTCAGATTTTCCATGTGATGTTCAAGCTGTCGCTTGTGGCGGCTATGGTGGTGAGAGGGCGTAAAATTTTCTGTGTCTATGGGGAAAATTTTCTTTGATAAGAACCA
>ERZ1643247.1692-NODE-1692-length-19341-cov-6.425386_pt1 | contig 19341 bp, 13 predicted proteins | sample MGYA00579264_ERZ1643247 | MGnify/ENA primary metagenome ERZ1643247 (study PRJEB29033, sample SAMEA4952262) | chicken gut metagenome | biome: Broiler Chicken; feature: Gastrointestinal Tract; material: Caecum | place: Ireland | collected 2018 | study: Broiler... | reverse complement strand
AGATATCCACGGGCGCCGCATAGTAATCGCTCGTTGCGAAACGGAACATCACCAAATAACATTCCTCGTCATCGGGATTCAAAGGATTTACCGTTACCGCATCTTCGTAGGCCGCTTTCAAGTCTTTGACATCCCCGATGTTCACGAGCAGCCGCTGTGAAACTTCCGCTTCCGTGCCTTGCAGATCGCTCTCTTTGAGTACCTGTATCGGAGAGATCTCCCTGCCCGTTTCGGACGGGATATTCCCGAACAACGTATCCCAGAACCCGAACTCTTCCCAATTCTCCCAAAAGGAAGGGGCCCCGTCCTGCCGGCTTATGAGCTTCTGAACGTCCGTATCCGCATCAAAATCGTAGTAGCTGTACCCCTGCTGTATCTTGCCCTGTTCCGAATCGACTTTCCTTGAATCGTCTATATCGCTCTCGAACAAGTCGGCGCTTATCGTGCCGTCCTTCACCGGCAGCGTTCCCGCATCGTAGCTCTTGTCATACGACATGATACGGTCGTACAACTCGTTCCCCTTGACCGTGCCTTCGTTATCCGTTTCATACGGATCATACTCGTCAATGTTGTCCGTGAGAAACAAGAGAGTGAGCCTGTCGCAAATCTCGTCGATACCTATGGCAACGCCCAGATTCCAGCCCCATGCGGCGGATTCAAACGTTTCACTGCCCCACGAAGAAATAGTTCTCATCCCGTTTGCAAGCGCATACCCTATATCGTCGTTTAATACCGGTTCTATGGTATCGATCTTTCCGTTGCTGCTCGGTACGATTTTGCCGAGATACTCCTGTACCGCATTGTAAAACTCGCTGTTGCTCGTAACGACATAATCTTTGGTCTTGTACTCGTACCATTCGGCTTTTATCCGTTGCAATTCGCCATATGTATCAAATAATCGTTTCGGAACGGCAAAATACACACTATCCAATTGATTTTGATGATTTTCACCTACACTCGATGTCTCCGTGCGGAAATAGGTATGCTGCACCTTTAACTGTACGGCTTCGCCGTTACCCGTAGCGTCGCAATTAAAAGGGAACTTTTCACTATCGCCGTAACCCTCTGCATAACCGCTGAACTGATAATACTTGTTCACCCAATAATCATGAGCGTTCGTAGAACTGCCGCCGATTTCAAACAATTCTATACCCGATATATGGTAAAACCGATTGCCCGTCTGCCGTTCGTGTTCCCTCTGCGCGTTCAAAATCACATTGTTTTCGTCCACGACGCGGAACTTCAAAAACCGATTTTCGTAATCGCCGCCGCTTGCGTTGCAAAACTTCAAAGAGAACTTCGCATAGTCTTTGACATCGCCGACCTGCCCGACATCATTACCGTAGAAAAAGTCTGTCGAAATCTCGATTTTGTTCTGCGCGGACGCCGTAGCAAAATCGACCAATGCAGGGTTATAAATATACACATACAGGGCATAATTACCGAAACCACTGTCGTACTGCGAATAACAGTATTCCACAAATGTGATCATCTGTACCGTACCGAACGGATTACGGGGATAATCATTCACATTGAAAGGCTTACCGCCAATGGTAGAACTGCCTAAATCATCCAACACGTTTGTATTGTCGTAATTCAATTCTTTGCCCGTATCGGCGTATGCGCGGGTAGAAAAATTCCTGCCCGCGCACATCGCCAACACAAGCGCGGCAAGAACGAAAAACGACAGAAGCCGTATTAAGTTTTCCCGTGCTATTCTTCGCATTGCTACACCTCTCAATCTGCTACAAGATAGACCATAACGACGATATCCTGCGCGGGCATTTCAAACGTATAAACACCGTCTGTTTCGTCAATGTCGAACAGTTCTTCGCCGCCGTCAGCCTGCGTCGCTACCACGCGGGAAACGTAACCGTCGGGGTCATCATAGCCAATCGTAAAACTTACTGTTTCACCCTCAACCGCCGTGCCTTGACAGTCAAACGTGATTATACTCGAACAACCCATTGACAACGTGTCATAAGTAATAAAATACTCTTTTGCAGCAGGTTTATCATCTTCGGTCGGCTCATCGGTAATCACCGTATTGCCGCCAAAGATAATGTGCGGCGGGTCAAGCGTTATCCCCTCAACGCCCACATCAAATGTCAGCCACAAATTCACAACACTTTCGTCCGCCGTGACAAATATCACAAAATGCGCTTTGTCGCTTTCCAATTCCTCATCAAAAAGCACCTCACCGCCAAACTTTTCTTCAAGCGCCTGCTCGACGGTAAAACCGTCGGGAAACGAAAGCGAAAAACCGTCTGCGGCTTTCTCCAAGCCGAATATTTCCGAATAGTCGTTGTTTTTTTCTTCCGTGCTTACAAATTGATAAACTTTTCCGTTACAGGTAAAAGTAAAATTGTTCGATGAATTTGACACGACTTTCACATCAAAATTGACTTCGCCGCTCGTCAAAGACTTCACGGAAAATTCGTGCGTTTCGCCTGTCCGCAAGGAAAGACTGCCGCCGTCGCCGTTCGCAATGTATCGCTCGCCGCCATACTCAACATAATAAGTCACGCCCTGTGACCTCAAAGCAAAATATGCGATACCGCCCGCAATGCCGAGTACAAGCAATACGACAAGGATATAGGTTATAACTTTACCGACTGCGCCCAATGCGCCGTTTGCTTTACTCATTACCGCTCACCCCCTTACAAAATAATTGAAAAGGGGTCAACCGATACAGAAGATACGTTGACGGCGGGGAACGAAAACAGCAACGGAACGGCTTTTTGATATGAAGAATATTCGCCGACAAAATTCAGTTCAAGAACCAACACGCCCGCACTATAAACAGGCAAATTATTTGTCGCAAGACCGCGCAAATAATCAATCAGCAAAGACAAATTCGACGAATCGTTTATAACGTTTTCACCGAAAACCGAAACTGCAAAGTCACGCCCCGTGTTCTGCAACGCCAAATAATCGCTTTCATACGAAAAATCAATATTCAAAGAGGATAAATCTGACCGCGCCGATTCTATAAATTCATCCGAAAAGCGAAGAACCGATGAAAATTCAAAACTATCTTCTAACGTTCCGATTCCTACTTGATAGTCATAATCAAACTTATTATAGGAAAAAGAACTATCAAGGTCAGGTTTCAAAAAATGAAAAAAATCAAAATCAGACGTATAGGTCGAAAAAACCATCCCGTCAGAACCGCTGACACCTTTATCCAAACGGCAATTTGCTTCCGTTACCCTCTTTGCGTAATCGACAGTACAATTTGCCGTTGCACTTTCATTATCACGGCTTGTAACAGTCACGCTGATTTGTTCGCCGAAGGCTTGCAAACATTCGACTGTTGCCGTCAAAGCTCCGTCGCTCGTCGGCGTTACCGTCACATAGTCCGTTGCGGTTTTTCCGCTTGCCCATTCGCTTTCCGCATTGACGAACGACACCGACCAATCGACCGCTTTATTGTCCGCATTGTCGGGGGTAATTGTTGCGGTCAGCTGATACGCACTTTCCGCCATAGGGGAAATGCCGTATTCCGCATAACTTTCGGCGGGTATCTGAACACTCATAATTTGCGCGTTGTTACCCGTGCTTTCGCCGATAATTACACCGCCGCCGTCCGCAACGTAATTCTGTTCGGGTTTTTCCAACGTGGAAAAGTCCACGCCGCCTTTGCTATACAGAAAGCCGAAAAACACCCACGAAAGGGCAAGCAACGCCGCAAACACCAAACACAGCGGTTTCCATACATTTTTTACTTGTTCGTTATTCCTTTCCATTCTCTTTTATCTCCTTTCCCTTTCGGGGAGAGAGCGGGAAAACCCGCTCTCTGTTTGTCGGTTAGAATATAATCGACGTGTCGCCGAGTTCGATACCCTCAACACGGATATTCAAGCCGTCCGAAGTGACATTGATTGTATAAGTGTCCGTCTTGTTGCCGTATGTACCCGTCGCAGAAACTTCCACTTCAAAGAGTGCAACGCCCGAGGAAAGAGCCGACACAAGTTTGTTATACTGTTCCGCATTCGCCGACACCGCGCCGCCTTCCGTCACAAAAACTTTGTCAAAGAAAGTTTTGTCGAAAGATGGCATGCCGCTCGTAATCGTTTCGCCCGCCCAAGTGAACGCAACGCCGACAGCGCTTTCCAACGCCGACACGCCGTCCGCAAAGGAGATTTTCACCGTCGTAGTATATTCGTCCGCAATCGTATGTGCAGAAGTGGTGTAATCAAACTTCCACACTTCGATTTTGTCATACCGTCCGTAAGAACAGTAGAGCCGAACGTCGCTTTTACGCTCTGTAACTTCTGCGTATAATCGACCGTAGCGTTTGCTTTAACCGCCGTATTGTCACGGCTCGTGACCGTAACGCGCACTTGTTCGCCAAAGGCTTGCAGACATTCGACATTCGCCGTCAATGCACCGTCCGACGTCGGGGTTACGGTAACATAGTCCGTTACCGTCTTTCCGTTCGCCCAAGAATCTTCCGATTGTGCTGAAACAGGTTCAAAAATACCACCGCCCGCGTTCGGATCACCGTCATTATCATGCTCTGCCCACGCAATCGTCCAATTGACCGCCTTATTCGTGGCGTTTTCGGGCGTGATAGTCGCCGTCAGCTGATACGCGGTATCTGCCATAGGAGAAATGCCGTAATCGGCATAGTTTTCGGGGGAAATCTTTGCCGACATAAGTTTTATGCCGTTGCTTTCGCCCTCTGTAATAACCGCGCCGCCGTCGTCTTGTTCGGGCGCAGGTTCTTCCTGCTTTAACAACAGTACCCATGCCCCGATCATTCCCGCCAACAGTACAAAGATGAGCAGGAACGATACTACCCACTTCACCTTGTCCGAACGCTTGTGCGCGTACAGTTCATAATCTTCATATTCGTCGTACATTTTTATCCTCCATGATTTTATTTTCCTTTAATGAAAACTGCGACCCGAAACACGCCGAGCCGCAATCCCCCTATATGCCGCTTATCTGAGCAGCATCTGCAAGAGCGTCTTGTCTGACTCGCGGGCGGGCTTTACCTTACAGGAATAGACTTCCCCGGTCTCCGGATCTAACGACGTGACCGCATATGTATTGCCCGTGATCACTTTCCCGTCCTCCGTTTTCATCTCGAACGGCGTCACTTCCAGATCTGCCGCCATCGCCCCGTCAAAGACGATATCCAATACCGTATAGCCGCCGTTGTCGGGAGGTTTGATCCCGATCTTCACATCCCTGCCGCGGATATTCCCCTTGATGAAATACCCGAAATACGTTTTCCCGTCCATCTCGAACGTTTCACGCTCTACTTTAACCGCTAATTTTTCCATCTCTTTTCATCTCCTTTTTCAAATTATTTTTTCCATTTACGGCGCGAGATCTCCCGCGCTTCCTGCTTGCTCTTGCCTTCCGCCAGCGCCTTCTTATACTTATAGATGCCCGCATGGTCGCTCTGGCATTGCAGATACCCCGAACGCATCCCCGCCTCGAACTCTGACAACTGCTTACCCTCCTTCGGACCGTAAGTATGCACTTTCGCCTTCCTGTCGGCGGCATAGCCCTTTGCCCTCTTGGACGGGACAGACCAACGACCGTCGCGGTATTTGTTCGGTTTGCTTTCGGCAGGCTGTACCGCCTGCACCTTCGTGTTTGCCTTATCCGGCATATGAAAATTCCTCCGTTATAAATGAAATCGCCCGTATCGCCGTTAGCACAGCCTTATGCCCGTGTTGCCGTTAGCTAAGCGATAATAAAAATATGAAATTGTATTGTCGCAAACGGTTGTCCTGTCTTTTGCAATTCCTGCACCCGGTACGCGTAAGGTGGCCACCCTTTGCTTTTCCGCAGAATCCGCTGTACCGCCCATTCTCCGGACTTCCCGTCATTGCCTTATTGACCGCTTATGCCCGATACGTTCGGAAATAAGCCATTGTGGGGATACGCCTGCCGTCGAGGTCTTTATTTCCTTCAAAGATACTCTCGTACATCGCGTCGCGCTTGGGCGTCCTCACATAATAAGTATCCCGGCTGATGAGCGTCGTGCTCTCCAACCCCTGATGCCCGAGCGATACGTTCTGCTTGACGATATAACTTTTCGTTCTGTACACGTTCGTCGCGCCCTGAACAAATTCGGGGAGTTCGCAGTCATCTTCTTCGTCCTCATCGTAAACGTCGTCCGTGTTCTCATCTTCCTCACCCGCGTATATCTCGATATCCGAGGGATCCACCCCCGCCAGCATTGCAAATAAGTTTTTAAGGCTTTCCTTCATTTTCGTTCTCCTTATACAATAGGTTGTTTTTGAAAAAGATAAAGAGTTCGTTTATCAGCTTCCGGATATATTGCGGCGTATAGCCCAAGTCCAGCGCTATGGCTTCCTGCGTCTGCCCACGGATATACAGACAGGCATACAGGTCGTATAATCGCAAGGGAGCTTTCCGGATCGCGCAGTTGTAGTTCTCCAAAATCCGTTTAATGGGCAAAGGCCCGATAGAATGACTTGCGTCGTCCAGTTGCTCCTTCCGCGAATAGTAATACCTGATCTCCCGCAACTCCGCTTTGACTTGTTCGATGGATGCCATCTCTTTCCCTCCCGATCGGATTGAGGCGATTCAAACGGCATCCATAAAACACGGCTATTCCGTTTACTCTCAAAACGAACTCATTACCCTTTCACTATCACAAGGACACTTATCTCGAAAAGTACGTGGTCTAAGCAAAAATTTTTTAATTTTCTTGCAAAATTTTTTTCAATGATGTTAATGCCCGGCGCACAGCATCCGATACAGTCTGCTTGGCAATCCCCATTTCTACAGCGATTTCTTTCTGCGTTTTCCCGTTAAAATAAATCTCTCGGATCAAATATTGCTGCCGCTCGGTAAGGCAAGCAATAGCCGACTGCAATCTCTTTGCCTGTTCTTCCCTCTCTTCCGCAGCCAATAAATCTGCTTCCAAATCTATTCCGGACGGGGTTTCAAAACCAGATTCGAGAAGCGACTCCAAAGATTGCTCCATCCCAATTGTCGCTTTCCCGCTTAACGCATACGGACAGTTCCTACAATTATCGTTGCAGCGGACAAGACCGATACGCTCACCTTTTACTTTGCATCTCTTATTCCTCTTTTCGGTGCGCTGCTGCGCTCTGACAGGTCGTACATACGCGCGATACACCTCTTCGCTCACCGGCACTTTCTGACCTTTTACAGTAATGTAGTACTGCTTTTGCTCTTTGGTTTCCATGAAAAAACTCCTTCGCCGGACTGCTTATCCGGGCAAAGGAGCTACGCTGAAAAACCTTTTCCGAGCCATTCCGCTCGCAATAAGGGCATGGCAAGAAAAGATACCTTCCGCTTCTTTCCCAAAATAAAAAGAAGCCGTATGTATCCTTTGCCCTTATTGCAAGTCAGGCATAAAATATTTTTTTCGATCCTTTTATAACAGGGGATCTGCCTGTTTTTGGCATAAAAAAAAGAGGCCGGCGGTAAACTCGGGTTCCTTTCGGAATCCCGGGCTTATCGCTGACCTCACAGGTAATATCTTTGGACGCGCCGAACGATCTTCACTGACGTATTCTGAATGGCTTTATTAAAGCACTGTTTCAGCTCGACCATCCTCTCCCGTCAGCCGGTTTATGCAGTTTTTACTTTGTTTCACATCCCTCGCGGGCGACGTATATCTTTTGTATAATGATTACGGGACTTGTAACTCTTCACCGTCATCGTGCCGCAATGCGGGCATCGGTATCTGATCTTGCCGTCCTCCGATTTGAACACGATTATCTCCTCGTGACACCAATCACAAACTTCTCGGTACGGTTGCGTAAGTTCCTCTAATTCCATCTGTTCCACCCCCTCGCTTTTATTCCTTATCTCTCACTAAATCCTTATATCCTTTGGGGGATTTTGATTATCACGATATAGGATGCTCCTTATTGCCTTCCACGTTCAGTTTGGCTATCTCGACGGGATGCAATACCGAATACGTCGATTGCATTACCCTCTCCAAGCATTCCCCGGGCGCAAAATCACTCCCGCATTGTTCGCATTCCACCCAGCCGTCCGTTTCGTCCAAATCGACTCCTCTGTTTATATGCCCGCACAAAGGGCATTCCACGTCTCTCCTTTCCATCTTCCCGCTCCTTCGCTACTAATGTTGCATATCTAAAAAATACAAACATATGTTCATATTTTATGTTTATTATATACCCATACCGAGCAAAAGTCAATGCTTCCGCCCAAGATTTTCCAAAAAATAATTTGAAAAATTTTCAATAAGTTGACTGTCGTTGTCATATTTTTTATGATATAATGAATAGGGTTGTTTTTACTTCTATTTTTGAAAAAATATTGACAAAAGCAAATCAACGCAGTAGAATATAGGCAGAAGTATTTCACAAAATTTTCATAAAGGATGATTGTTCGCTCGCTTTCTATTTTTAATCATGAAAATTGTATAGGAGGCATAGACCAATGGAACAGAATTGTAAGCACAGACTTATCAATTAAGATAATGCTGTGTTTTTTATTATTAAATTTCAGGAGGCAAATTGATCATGGTAAAAAAAATTCTATCACTCTTTTGTATAATCGCTCTGTTAAGTTCAGCAGTCATCGGCATGTATGGCTGCAAACAAGATCCTGTAAAAACGTACGGAGACTTTTATTACAAAGTCTTAGCACGTAATGAAAAGGGTGAAGCGGTTATCCCGGAAAAAGGAAAAGATCCATTTATACGAATATTAGGATTAAGCGAAGAAGGAAAGCAAAAAGAGGCAGTCGTCGTTCCGCAGTATATAGATGATTATCCAGTTACAGAACTCGGCTTTGATTACGGTTTTGGTGTCGTTGATGGTATTTGGCAAAGCGATATGCTGAAAAAAACTTTTATTCCATTTGATATTCACGTATCCTCGGATACATTTCAACAATGCCCCAATATAAAAAAAGTAATTTTGTTGTTGCATTCCCCTTCAAAAGATTATGCAGGAACCCTATATTATGGGCAAGGAGCTGCTCATATATTTGTAACGAGTTACTACCATATATCGAATAGCGAAACAAATGCATATAACGGACCGAACGCTGCATCGTATTTTTATTTCAGCAACGTATCTTTTCGCTACAACTATGAAGGAGCACCGCTGGACGGATATTACTGGATAGACGATTATCATTACGGAACAAAAATAACATATATTCCGAAAGATCCCACAAGAGAAGGGTATGTCTTTGTCGGATGGTATAAAGAGCCGGAATGTATAACCCCGTGGGATTTTGACACAGATACCCTTCCGGAAGCGAAGTATAATGATGCGAAAGAAGAACTTTATCAGGAAACGATCCTTTACGCAAAATGGGTAAAGGAATAAATGAAAACTGGAGGCGTCTACCGATGAAGAATTTATGCGTACAGAGTTAAAAAATATATAAAAGTATAAAAATTATGATAGGAGGAAAATCATGAAAAGTAAAACTTTGCAGAAAATAAGTATAATTATACTCGCTCTCTTGATGGCGATAGCCGCCATATACGGCTGTTACAATTTTAATTTGTTTAATGCTTTGGCAGACAACTCAGTCGTCAATGTTTCGTTTACCGGTTTAGAGGGAAGTCCTACAGACCATACACTCTTATTCAATGCCACAAATACATATACATACAATGGTGATAATAAGAATGACAACAGGGAATATCAATATTTTGATACCAGTGAAACAAGCAGAAACGACAATACAGTAATGGACGGCGCTCCGCAAATTACGGTACTGACACATGGTTTAGGCGGCGGTGCATCGCATTGGAGCAATGATGGTGCGGATAACTTCGCGTATGACGAAGAATCTTTGCCAGCCAGATTAAACGAGGAACTTGTAAAACTCGATGGAAAAGGCGCCAATATCTATTGGGCAAGAATGCAAAATGCAGATGAATTTAAATTATATGACCTAAGCACATTACCTGAAGGAAAATCTATTTATAATGTCTCCGAAATGGATACAATTACTTCAATCTCTGATATTTCGAAACATATAATTATTCTTTTTGATTCCAGCAACACTTCAAAAGGAAATTACAATTATATTGTTTATGAAGAATTTAATTATATGTTAAGTAAAATCGTTTACGACGTAAAAAATCTAAACGGCGGAGTACTACCCAAAATCAATCTGATAGGTCACAGCCGCGGAGGTTTGACCAATTTGCAATATGCGCTGGATCACCCTGAAATGATTGATTCTATGTTTGGAATCGGCACACCGTATTTCGGCTCCGATACGGCATCAACAGACTTAGGAAGGTCGATTTTCCCGGATTCCGTAGGGATAGACGATATCGTAGATAGAAATATATACCTAAACTATTATAATCGTTGGAATGAAAACTACGATCGTTTGTATAGCAATATCAACGCGCATGCATTAGGCGGTTATTCAGACACGGATTTTCTTTTTGATGCTTTAATCGCAAGCGATTTCGATAAAATAGAAGAAAAAGTTTCCGATGAAGCATTAACAGCCGGTAAATGGGCTATAAAATCCTTGCCTGCACTCGTAAGATTTTTTGATTCTACTGCTGAAATAACAGATTTTATAACATCATTTTTGCGAAATGAAGATTATGATGAATCCGATTTGGAAAGCTGGATACAAATAATAGCTGATATTCAGTATGTAACCAGTGATGATAGTCAAGGCTTTTGGGAAAATCTTTGGGATAATTTTGTGCATAATATACCGGTTATCGGATGCCCGTATTTTATGAATGATTTGCTTGTCGATTTATCCTCTCAAATAGGACATGATGCACATAGCGATTCGTCTCATTTCTATAACTTTAAAGTATACACAAAATGTTTCAGAGAAGATGATTATAACAGTGATGCCGATAAAAAACTTTCTTCAACATCAATGCCTAAAATCGTACACAATTTAGAAGCGCGCGACACAGATTTTATAAATTATATTTTATCAAATATCTCTCTAGGCGCACAAGAAGATACTTTTCTCTATACGAAAACTTCTGCAACAACAGCATCTCTTTATGGATATAGAGGCAGTAATTTATCCGGATCAGTTGCATTGCCTTCACAAATAGACGGATTAACAGTTAATCGTGTATCTCCCGATCTTTTCAAAACGAACGGAACGGACATTACTGCACTTTCTATTCCATCCACCGTTGAAACCATAGACAGAAATGCATTCGTAGGACTGACCGCCCTTCAAGATGTTGAATTTTCCAGCACGAGCAATGTGACAACTATTGGCTCCGGAGCATTTGCGAATTGTACATTGCTGGAAAACTTTGAAATTCCGGCAAGTGTAACGAGTATTGCCCCTGATGCATTTTTAGGATGTACGGACTTATCCGAAATCACCGTAGCTGAAGGGAACACCTCGTATTCAGCTTCCGACGGAGTATTGTTTAATACCGACAAAACAATATTGATTGCCTACCCCGCAGGAAAAGGAGAAACCTCGTATACTGTGCCGGCAAGCGTTACAGAAATTTCATCTTTTGCTTTCAACGGGAACAATACATTGACAACTATAAATCTTAACAATGTAAATGTGGTTAGACAATATGCTTTCAACAACTGCACAAATCTGTCTACAATCAACACCGCACTTCTCGATTTTTCCGAAATCGGCGCCTTTGACGAAACTGCATGGCTTAAAGCTCAAACTGACGACATCATTATTCTTGGTAATGTTTTATTAAAATATCAGGGCAATGAAGCGAATATATCTATTGAAAATGTGACGTCAATAGCTGCAAGCGCCTTTTATGGAAATAGCACTTTGATTTCAGTTACAATCAATGAAGGAGTATTGAATATTGGAGAAGGCGCGTTTGCTGGATGCTACAATCTCGAAACAGTTAATATCTGCAACAAGAACGCTATGGTCTATGTATCGGATAACTCGTTTTTCGATAATTCAGAAGGTCGGCATATTTATGTACCATATCCTTTGCTTGAAAATTATTTAGACGATACATTATGGCAACAATACGAAGCTGATATTACTTCCCATGAAACTAATATAACATTTGATCACAATGGCGGCACCGGAAATACGAGTGGCTCTGTACATTATCAAGATTATCTTGACCTGCCTGATTCAACCAGAGACGGATACTATCTCGAAGGGTGGTATGACAATGAAGCACTCGAAGGAGACCCGCTTAATGAACAGACACCGTGGGACAGCATGGATGAAACAGTGACTTTCTACGCGAAGTGGAAGCCTTTGGAATATCTTATTACTTACCATACAAACGGCGGCTATCTGAATGAAACCACAGAAATTTATACCGTCGAAAATGCTGTTACTTATGCAATTCCGACAAAGACCGGCTTTACTTTTGCGGGATGGTATTATGACGCCGGATTAACACAGTATGCAGGAACCGGCTTTTCCGCCGGCGAAATCGGCGATAAAGTTCTATACGCAAAATGGTCGGGAAATACCTATACTATTGAGCTTGATTTGAACGATGATGCAAAAGACCCCGCCAGCGCAAGTTCAACAACCGCCTCTGTTATATTCAATCAAAACTTTACTTTACCGACAGCAACGCGCAATGGATATATTTTCAACGGTTGGGCGACCGCAGACGGTGAACTGTACACTTTGGAAAACGGCTCTTCCTTAAAGCCGTGGGATATTGCGCAAGACACCATGTTATACGCAAACTGGACGCGCAAACAATTCTATGTGAAAGTAAATGCCAACGGAACGATTTCATGGCTGGGTACAGACGGATTCAGCGATGATCAGACGCCCATCGAATACGGCTCCGAATTTATGACAGCAACAGAGATCGAACAGGCATTTAATCCCGAAAAGATAAGCTACAAAGACGGGCATAAATTCACTTATTTCACATTGGAGGACGGAACAAAATTCACATCCTGGACGGAAGTGCCCGACTTGGGTCCGGACGGTACAATAATTTGCATTTACGCAAACTACACGCCCGAAATCAATTTCAATATCATGTTCAGGATATCGCAAGGCGAATTGCTTACTGCTGATTATGGTGAAAGCATATCTTTGATACCAGCACCTGACCGTATCGGATATACCTTCAAATATTGGATGGTAGCAGATGTCAATGTTGCTCCCAACAATTCCATATATGTCGGGACACACCTTGCACCAGGAACAGCCTTCAATTATACGGTTATGCCAGATCTGTCGATCGGAGTTGAAGAAGACGGGCGGAGCATAGTTTTGGATGCATACTATGAACCAAACATATACAATGTATCATTTGAAACAGAATATGTCGAACCTCCCACAACCATGAGCGTTGTTTATGACAGCACGCCCACTTTACCTGTTTTGGAAACCCCCGGAAGAACATTCTTAGGATGGTACACCGAAGAAGACGGCAACGGAGATCAAATTACAAATGATGAAGGTACCTTAACAAGTGAACGTTGGAATATTGCTTCGGATTGCACACTGTATGCTGCTTGGGATACTGAAGATTATACTATCACTTACTATCTAAACGGCGGACAGTATGCTGACGGAGAAAGCAATCCGACATCTTACACAATAGACACTGAAACCTTTGAATTGGTCGACCCCGTCCGTGACGGATATCGGTTTATGGGTTGGTATCCGGATTCAGATTTTTCTGAAGATAGAGTTTATTCCATCCCGCAAGGCTCATACGAAGACCAATCACTATATGCACAGTGGAACAAACTATATTTGCTTCAATTCTCTGAAGACGGATATATCAGCAGTTACAGAAACATTGAAGGAATCTACGGGGAGACCGTATCGTTACCGAATTTAAGCAATAAGGGTTATACATGGGACGGTTATGAGATGGGTGACAGTTACATTATAACAGGCAACAGAACTTTCTATTTAACCGAAAAATCCATGTCTGAAGTCTATAATAGTTCGTCCGGTTATTATGAGATTTGGACGTATAACCAGCTTAACAGTATCAGGAATTACAGATCCTCCAAACATATGCTAATGACACCTATAACCATACCGACCACATCTTCTTGGACACCTATACCGAGATTTACCGGCACATTTGACGGTAATGGTTATGCTATTAACGATTTAATAATTTCATATGGCTTAAGTAGTCCGACCACGACTGTATCGAGATCAACTTATGGTTTGTTCGAAGAAAACGCCGGAACGATAAAAAACCTGACCCTATCGCAAGCAGAAATCGCACTTTATACTTATTATGCAACCTATTCCAATGTGCCTGTATACGGAGGTCTTATTGCTGCAAAAAATACAGGAACCATATCATATTGCAATGTTTACGGATCATTCTTCCAATTTGCCGCTGTAGTTGCAGAAATCGAATCTTATTCAGGAGCAATCTGCGGTTATAATACAGGATGTGTTGAGTACTGTGAAGTATTTGAAACTGGCGTCCAGCTAACAACAGGTTATGGCGGCGGAATAGCCGGTCATAATAAAGGCGGTACGATCATTCACTGCAATGTTGGTTTATCAACTGTATCCTGTTATCAAGAATTTAGAAACGATACAGAAGATGGATATACTGCTGACCATTATGCAGCAGCCGGCGGCATTGTCGGTTACGCAGAGGGTGGTACAATATCCTATTGCGATGTAGCCGGAGATGTCGATGTAGCATACAATGGTTTTTCCAGCGAAAGCAGAAGTTTAGCGCCGGAATTAGGCATAATCGCAGGAAGAAGTACCAATGCTACAACTTATATAGCAAATGTTGCCGATGGTGAAATTAGTGCTATAAATGGACTAAAAGTTATAACATGGAAAACCGGCTGGTGGCTCTGGGAAGAAACCCATACTTGGGATCAAGCACAATATGCCAAAGGTAACAACGTCGGTCGATATGTATAACAACCCAACAGAATCTTTCTTGCTCTTAAAAAAATGATTCCTATTTTTGCTTTGTCCTAAAAACTAAAATACCGTAAAAATAAAGCAGCCTCTGTAGGCAAATTACTGATTCGGTAATTTTGCCTGCCGAGGCTGTTTCCTTTCTCTATTACCATATAGCAAATACTTCTTCCGTTGATATTAACCAATTCAATTCTCTAAAATATAATTTATGTTTAGCCTTTCGGCATTTGGTTGTTGCGGATTATCTCTCCCCTGTCAAGGACTGGAAAATATCGCAGAAAACAATTAAGCCGTCCCCTTTCCGATTAATCGGACTGGGGGACGGCTTTTCTTTTTTACTTCCATGCGATATTTTCCGCGCGTAAGGGATGTGCTATTAAAATGATCTACTTCCCCTTATCCTTGACAGGTGCGATCTAATCCGCCTGCTCCGTGGTCGCCGAAAGGCTAAACCACATGAATGAGGCTTTCTATGGGTAAGTTTTTATCCACTTTTGGTACAAAAAGTTTCGGTTTTGTCAACATTAGTTGCGGTTTTGGGTAAGAAAATGCGCTATCTTTTTCTATCCTTCCTGCTGTATAGTAGTACCGTCGATATGCAACAGGCATACGGCAATACTGTTTGGCAGGTTTTAAGATTTTCCATGACGCAAGAGGAACGCGAAAATCTCATATCCGGTTTCCTGTCCGCCAATGCGGGCAATACCGATGTGAACACGACGAGGATGCTCAATATGCTCGTCGAATCTTTGGCGTACTCTAAATTGCAGGAACTCCTCCCGGAAGTACAAAAACAATCTGCTCCGTCTCAAATTCAAAAAGACAAGCAGAAAAAGACTTACCTCAAATTCACTAAAAAGGAGCTTGAACAAATGACTGCCAAATACAAACACATCTTTGCTCACGGCGATAAGATCGTCACCTACCGCCAGAAGAAAAACGGAGTCTTTGAGGCACGTTTCCATAGGCAGGGCATCGACATCGAGGTTTCTTCCAAAGACTTACAGACCTTGAAACAAAAATTCATTGACGCGCTCAACAACTATGCCGCAACCGGCAGCGTGAAAGCAAAGAGCAGGCACACCGTATTCTTCAACGACTTCGCAAAGAACTGGCTGTCCCTCAAAGAGAAAACGACTAAGCCGCTCACTTTCAAAGAATACAAACGGCTGTTCGAACACGACATCGCCCCTGCTTTCGCCGGCAAGACGCTCGCAGATATCGACCGGGAATTTATTCAGACTTTCCTGTTCCGCTATGTGGAAAGAGGAAAACTGCGTACTGCCGAGAAACTACAGCTTATCCTACGCTGTATCTTCGATTTAGCCGCAAGCGACTATAAATTCGATTCCCCTATGGCAAAGATCGTACTCCCCAAGCACCAAAGCAAGAAAGGCAGTGCATTTACCTATAAGGAAGAAAAGCAGCTTGTCGATTATTGCATCGCTCATCCCGAAATGGCGGCATCCGACGCACTGCTTGTTCTGCTCTATACGGGAATGCGCAGGAGCGAACTGCAAACGCTGCGCATCATTGACGAGAACTGGCTGGAATGCGATACCAGCAAAGAGAAGATGGGAAACGACGTCGTTCCCCGCAGAATACCGATTACCCCTATGATGCGAAAGGTCTTGCCGTACATAGACTTTGAGAAGGCAAAACAGACGAACGTCAACACCATCCATACCGCTTTGAAAAGATTGTTCCCGAACCACCATACCCACGAACTGCGCTATACATTTATTACCCGGTGCAAGGAATGCGGCATAAACCACGAACTTGTCATGCTTTGGGACGGACATTCGTTCGACAAAGACGTGAAGACTTCCGTCATCGACAGAGGTTATACAGACTACTCGGAAAAGTACGCTCTTTCCGAAGCAGAAAAATTTGATTATGCGCTGTAAAAGTTTTGCGATCGCCATCGGCTCCTTTTTGATTATACTTTAATCAAATATCGGCGCATTCCGATTATTTTTACACGCTCCATAAAAAATAGCGGTTTCCTTCTTCTATTACAAAGCAGGAAACCGCTATCCTTTTTCAACCTGTTGCTTTACCGCTTATGCCGCGCATTCGCGAAAATCTCACGCGAAAAGTCCGCTGTACCTTTCGACCAGTTCCCCGATCTCCTCCACCGTGAGAATGCCTTTGCCCACCGCGATCTTCAGATATTGCCCGTTGACCGCCTCGAACAGCTCTTCCGTAACCGGGACGAGCGCATTCAGCTCTTCATAGGTATATAATCCGTACAGTTCTATATCCGCCGCCATCGCCTCCGCGTCGTACGCCATCGTCTGTTCGTCCACTTCCAGGATATTGAACAACCCGCCGATGCCTCCCGGCATGGATAGCATTCCGTTCACATAATAGCACAGATGCCCGTACGTCACCGGGCTGTACGCAGCCGTATATTCCTGCGTGATCGTCACTTCCGTCAGCTGCACCTGCGTCCATGCGTTGACCCCGTTCGCATCTGCCGTCTGCTTATTGAACCAATGCCCGATATACTGCGCCGCATTCGCGTCCAGGTACACATATTTATTTAAAGTGCAATCCCAGAACCCGTGTTCGGAAATGACGTCTACCGCCGTTCCGTCGGAGAATTTCAGCTCGATCACTTCGTATACGGCGGGCGGGTCGCTGTCTATACACAGAATCGGGGCGGCGTCAAATGCCCCCGCATAGAAGTCCCACACCAACAGCATTTCGTTCCCCGCCAAGTCCTCCACAAGTTTTTGGCTTCCGTCTGCAAGCGTAACGTATGTGCCGGTCGCCACGCACCCCGAATTGGCGGATTCCGTATACATTGCGTCGATATAGATATTTCCGTCTGTATATGAATCATAATTCGGATAATATTTTGCAATATCTTTGCCGCTGATCGTCAATGTTCGGCTTGTCGATAACTGTATCCATTCCAATTCGGCAGGTTCTTTGTTCGGCACGTCGAGATCCATTACCCATTGCGTAAACTTACGAACGTCTGTACTGATTATATCTCCCCCCGAACCGCGTTCCGTATATGTATACGTTTCGGGCGCGGTGATCGTGTAACTGTCGTCGTATTCCAGCACGACTTTTGCCATCGTTTCGGGGTTGCCGGAGTTCATCCAATGTCTCTTTTCGATGATGACATAATATTTTTCCGCTTCCTCAACTTCCTGATTCAGAATGACGGCATTATACGCGCTTGCTTTTTTCACTTCCTGCGAACTGCCGTTCGGAAGGTGTATCGTGCAATCGACGGCGCTTTCCATAATAATGTCCTTCAATTCTGCCCCTGTAAGTTCCGAATCCATTGACAACAGCAACGCTGCTATTCCGGCAACGTGCGGCGCCGCCATCGATGTGCCGCTCATATTATGATAGCCGTCAGTAACGTGTCCCCGTTTAAATTGCCGCTCATTTTCCGTGAGGGCGCTGTTCGGTTGAGAACAAATTGTACTGCATAAATTGGTCGGAATCGTACTTAAAATATCTCCTCCCGGAGCGTAAATAGAAACAGTATCTTCTCCATAATTGGAAAAAGACGATCGTTCTTCGTCCTCATCAAGAGCGCCCACCGATATAACGTGATTACTTATACCGTCATATGCGTCATTCGTTTCGTTCGCATACTCGCATGGATAACGTTTCGTTTGGTCAATATTTATACCGTCATTCCCCGAGATACACACAAACAATCCTTTATATACTTTTAATGCATTCCTTACTTCAGACATTGCCCCTTCGCCCCAAGCACTATAATTCAATATCGGAATATCATTATCAATTGCCCAATATATAGCATCTACAGTAGCACTGCCGTCCAAGCGCCAATTTTGTTTTTCTTCATCCCAGTATGTTACTTGCAGAGGAACCAGCGTAACTTCCCAATTTACGCCGACCACGCCCGTACCGTTGTTGCCCACCGCGCCGATGATTCCCGCAACGTGCGTTCCATGACCGGTCGGGTCGTCGTTTGTGATGCTGTTATCGTTGTAAAAATCCCACCCCGCCGCTAAATTTGCGTTCAAATCCGGATGGTTGGCAATGCCCGTATCGATGATCCCTACCTTGACTTCGCTGCTGCCCGTCGTTATATCCCACGCATCGGTCGCATTGATGCCTTCGTCTATCATACCCCATTGATCAACAACGGACAAGTCGTTCGGATATTCGGCAACGCTTGCATAATAGTTCGGGGATGCACGCAACACGCCGTCGACGTCCTCGAGTTTGTCAATCACGTTGAGTACGTTCTCCTTGGAATCGACGGGCAGATGTAGCTGCAGGATCTGCCGGAACTTCGATTCGTCAAAATACTCTTTCTCCGCAATGTTGCCCGTCATCGCCGATAAATCTTCGATCGAGGAAATTTCGATATCCCCGAAGTAAGATTTATCGTACTTTTTGTTCACCTCGCTGACATCTTCGGTCATCGTTACGAGCACGCTAGACCCGTCGAAATCTTCGTCCAACGAAACGGCGGTATTTTCTTCCGCCGCCTGC
>ERZ1643247.1691-NODE-1691-length-19345-cov-17.020684_pt1 | contig 19345 bp, 18 predicted proteins | sample MGYA00579264_ERZ1643247 | MGnify/ENA primary metagenome ERZ1643247 (study PRJEB29033, sample SAMEA4952262) | chicken gut metagenome | biome: Broiler Chicken; feature: Gastrointestinal Tract; material: Caecum | place: Ireland | collected 2018 | study: Broiler... | reverse complement strand
GGCATTTTTGCAGGCTGTCGGAAAAGTCCTTAGACTTTTTCGACAGCCTGAGAGGACACGGCCAGGGGCCGTGTCCTCTATTTTTGGAGCGTTCATCCGAGAAGAAAATCAGCGGTCCAGGGCCAGCCTCCGGCATGCCAGAGAGGTGGCCAGGAAGTAGCCGCCGTACACCAGCAGCAGCACCAGAGCGGTGACCAGGGCGCTCTGCACCGAGTCAACCTTGGCCGCCTGGGCGATCAGGTCGTTGGCCGCCTTCATGCCCACCACCGTGTGGACCAGAGCCAGCCCCAGGGGCAGGAGGAAGGCCAGGGCCACCTGCTCCACGGCGGAGCGGGAGACCAGCTTCTCCTCCGCCCCCAGGCGGCGGAGGATGGCGTACCGGCCGGCGTTGTCCGCCGCCTGGCTCAGCTGCTGGAGGGCCAGCACCGCCGCGGCGGCCAGCAGGAAGGTGAGGCCCAGGTAGAGCCCCAGGAACAGGGCCAGGATCTTGCTGCCCATGGTCTCCTGGTAGAGGTTCAGGCGGGTCTCCACCCGCAGCCAGCCGTGCTCCATTTGATAGGCGGCGAGGGCGTCCTGCACCCGGTTCTCTGTATCCTCCTCGTCCCCGGCATAGTCGGCGGACCAGACCTGACGGCGGACCTCCAGCTTTTGGGCCATCTCGTCGGGGACCACCACGCAGCTCAGCCCCAGATTTCCGGTGGTGAGCTGCTCCTCCACTCCGGTGAGGTAACCGGGCACCGGCCCCCGGTAGGCGGGCTGGCCGCTGCGGGAGAGCAGGGCCTGGCAGTCGGACAGGCGGATGGCGGCGCTGGCGTCCTCGATCCCGGTGACCGCCGGGTCGTTGTAGTAAAAAATGGTGTCCTGCTGCCAGGCCAGGTCGGACTCCTCCACGCCGTGGGCGGCCAGCAGGGCGGGAAAATCAATCGTCCCCTGGGAGTCGGCGTTCTGGTTCTGCACGGTGATGTCAAAGGGGGCCTGACGGCCGGTCATGGACTCGATGGTGTTGTTCAGTCCGATGGAGCTGGCGGTGATGCCCATGGCCAGCAGCAGAAGAATACAGATCACCGTCTGAGCCAGATAGGTGGAGTGGACCTTGCTGATCCACTGGCGCAGGGTGAACACATTCAGGTTTTTGAAGTAGAGCTTGGGGCGGCTCTGGACCAGGCGGAGGACAAAGCCGGACAGGGATTTAAACACCAGCAGGGTCCCCAGGGTGCCCAGGCCCAGCATGGGGATGCACAGCATGGGGAGAATGATCGCGTAGGCCATGCCGGAGATCAGCAGAATGGCGTAGGCGATGAGCAGGCAGACCACCCCCGCGGCAAACTGGACCACCGACACCCACAGGGGACGCAGGCGCAGCTCCTCGTTTCTCCGGCCGCTCTGCATCAGGTCCAGCAGCTTGGCCCGGGAGACCTGGAGGCCGCTGAACACCATCACCAGCAGGAAGATAAGGCCGAAGTACACCGCCGTCCGCACCACAGCCCGGGGGGAGAAGGCCAGGCCGAAGGCGTCCACCCGCAGGGAGAACATGGACAGGGTGAGGGCGGACAGCCCCTGGGAGGCCAGCAGGCCCAGCCCCAGGCCCAGGACCAGGGAGGCCAGGCCGATGAGCCCGGTCTCCAGAAACAGCAGCCGGGACACCTGCCCCTGGCTGAGGCCCAGAAGCAGGTAGGTGCCCAGCTCCCGCTTCCGCCGCCGGAGCAGAAAGCTGTTGGCATACAGGATCAGGCAGGCCAGTACCACCGCCACAAAGACAGAGAAGATGTCGATACAGGACTGGATGACCTGGGCCATAGGGTTCTGGCTCTGAGCCAGGTAGATCATGGCCCCCTGGCCGTCCAGGGAGTTGAAGGTGTAGAACAGACATACCCCGAAGGTGAGGGTGAGCAGGTACACCCCGTAGTCCCGGAAGGACCGGCGCACGTTGCGGAAAGCCAGCTTAGAGAACATCTTCCATCTCTCCTCCCAACTGGGTAATCACCCGGATGATCTGGGCAAAGAAGGCACGGCGGTCCAGCTCCCCCCGGGAGAGCTCCTGAAAAATCTGCCCGTCCCGGAGGAAGACCACCCGCCGGCAGCAGCTGGCGGTAAAGGCGTCGTGGGTGACCATGAGGATGGTGGTCCCCCGCTCCCGGTTCAGCACCTCCAGCCGCTCCAGCAGCATGCGGGCGGACTTGGAGTCCAGGGCCCCGGTGGGCTCGTCGGCCAGCACCAGGGCGGGGTGGGTGACGATGGCCCGGGCGGCGGCGCACCGCTGCTGCTGTCCGCCGGACATCTGGTAGGGGTACTTGTCCAGGCAGTCGCCGATGCCCAGCAGCTGGGCGGTCTCCTCCACCCGGGGGCGGATCTCCCCCGCCGGAGTGCCCACGATGGACAGGGACAGAGCGATGTTTTCAAAGGCGGTGAGGGTGTCCAGCAGGTTGCAGTCCTGGAAGATGAAGCCCAATCGCTCCCGGCGGAACCGGGTGAGCTCCTTCCCCTTCAGACGGGTGAGCTCCCGCCCCTCCACCAGGATGGAGCCCGAGGTGGGCTTGTCGATGGTGGATACGCAGTTCAAGAGGGTGGTCTTGCCCGAGCCGGAGGCCCCCATGATGCCCACGTACTCCCCAGCCTCCAGGGACAAGTCCACCCCGTCCAGAGCCCGGGTGGCCGCACCCCGCTTTCCATATATCTTGGTCAGAGCCGTCACTTGCAGCAAGCTTGCCATATGTTTTCTCTCCTTTCGCCGGGCATCCGCCCGGCCGTCACAGTTGGAACTGTATGAAAGAGTACCATACAGTTCTAAAAATTTTCCCATGGAAACTCTTACGAATTTCTTAAGGTTCCATGAAGAAAGTCTTTTCTGGGGAGAATTGCGGCAGAGAATCGCTGTGCTGATCTTGATATTTTAGATGAAGGGATGGAGCCGCCCTTCGGGCGGCGGAACCCAAAACAAAAGGACAGTTAAAATCGATGTTTAAAATCCGGGTTATAAAGCGGATACGTGGGAGGAAACCACCAAACCGGCCATCTGGCCGGCGGCGCTAATGCGCCGTACGAGCGTTTTGCCGCAGGCAAAACCTCGGCGGAGGGATGGCTCAGCCATCCCGAGCATTTGAATCACCGAAGGGCGGAGCGGGCCCTCGGCCCGCGAAGCCCAAAAAGAAAGACACGCTATAAGCGTGTCTTTCTTTTTGGCAAAGCACTACAATCCAGATATTTCAAATTTTCGATTTGCCATCTTGAGATCTTGCCCAACGGCCCTTCTGGGCCGCGCCGCTTTTGCGGCGTACGAGCGTTTTGCCGGAGGCAAAACCTCGGCGGAGGGATGGCTCAGCCATCCCGAGCATTTGAATCACCGAAGGGCGGAGCGGGCCCTCGGCCCGCGAAGCCCAAAAAGAAAGACACGCTATAAGCGTGTCTTTCTTTTTGGCAAAGCACTACAATCCAGATATTTCAAATTTTCGATTTGCCATCTTGAGATCTTGCCCAACGGCCCTTCTGGGCCGCGCCGCTTTTGCGGCGTACGAGCGTTTTGCCGGAGGCAAAACCTCGGCGGAGGGATGGCTCAGCCATCCCGAGCATTTGAATCACCGAAGGGCGGAGCGGGCCCTCGGCCCGCGAAGCCCAAAAAGAAAGACACGCTATAAGCGTGTCTTTCTTTTTGGTGGAGGCGGGGAGAGTCGAACTCCCGTCCGAAAACCCTTCCATGGGAACTTCTCCGGGCGCAGACGGTTATTGCGGGAGTCTTGCTCTCCCGGTTCCCGTCACCCTGGGCAAGCCGTCACGCCCAGGGGTCTGGTGAGCTTCATGATTCATGGCCGGCGCAAAGCTTTGCCGGCGCACGTGCACCACTAAACGACGCCCAATCCCGGCTCGTGGTCCTTCCGGGTTGGACGGCTGCTGTTAATTAAGCAGCGTAAGCGTAATTTTCGTTGTTCTTTAATTTATAAAGAAGTGCCCGTTTTAAGGTGGCCAGGCGCCACCGCCCGCTATTCCCACTTCCGTGTCCCCGTCGAAACCGGTACGCCCCCGCGTCGTCGTCGCAAAGTCCGCTCAGCTCCGTTTCCGCCTAGCGGCGAAAACTGCGCCCGCTCCCTTGCTCCTCCTCTCCAAATCGAACCCGCTTGCGCTGGGCTTCGATTTGGTTGGCGGCTTCGCCGCCGCATGCGGGAGAATTTTTTGCAAAGTCCGCTCAGCTCCGTTTCCGCCTAGCGGCGAAAACTGCGCCCGCTCCCTTGCTCCTCCTCTCCAAATCGAACCCGCTTGCGCTGGGCTTCGATTTGGCTGGCGGCTTCGCCGCCGTTTGGGAGAAAACCGTCCTGGCTTGGGAAAATTAAAAAGTTGGGACCGTACCGACGCGCAAACGCGCGCCGGTACGGGAGACGCTTACTCGGGAAAAATCAGACCTTCTCCGGCTCGGGGTAGTCCACGCCGAAGGTGTCCACAGTGACCTTCTTCATGCGCTGGGGCTGACGGGGCTTGTCGTTCCAGTCCCGCTTGGCGTTGACGATGGCGTCGGCCACCTCCATGCCCTCGATGACCTTGCCGAAGGCGGCGTACTGGCCGTCCAGGTGGGGAGCCTTCTCCACCATGACGAAGAACTGGCTGCCGGCGGAGTCGGGGGCCATGGTACGGGCCATGGACAGCACGCCCCGGTCGTGGACCAGATCGTTCTGGAAGCCGTTCCCGGTGAACTCCCCTTTGATGGAGTAGCCGGGGCCGCCCATGCCGGTGCCGTCGGGACAGCCGCCCTGAATCATGAAGCCGGGGATGACCCGGTGGAAGATCAAACCGTCGTAGTAGCCCTTCTGGACCAGGCTGATGAAATTGTTGACCGTGTTGGGCGCCACATCGGGGTAGAGCTCCGCCTTCATGACGCCGCCGTCCTCCATCTCAATGGTGACGATGGGATTCTGTGCCATGGGAAACACTCCTTTTCTACGGGCGGCCGCGCCGCCCGGCTCAGATTTTCAGTTAATACCGGCTGTTCCGGGACTTCATGGCCCGGTCCATTTCCCGCTTGGCGTCCTTCCGGGCCGCCGTCTCCCGCTTGTCGTAGAGCTTTTTGCCCTTAGCCAAGCCAATCTCCAGCTTGACCCGGGGGCCGCGGAAGTAGATGGACAGGGGGATGAGGGAGTACCCGTCCTGCTTGATGCGGGCGAAGAGTTTTAAGATCTCCCGCTTGTGCATCAGGAGCCGCCGCTGGCGCAGAGGGTCCTTGTTGAAGATGTTGCCCTTCTCATAGGGACTGATGTGCATGCCGATGACAGACATCTGCCCGTCCTTGACGATGCAGAAGGAGTCCTTCAGGTTCACATGCCCCTGGCGGATGGACTTGACCTCGGTGCCCGCCAGCTCGATGCCGGCCTCATATTTCTCCTCAATGAAGTAATCGTGGTGGGCCTTGCTGTTCTTGGCCACGATCTTGATGCCCTTGCTCTCAGCCACGGCGGACACCCCCTCTCCTCTGTGCCGTTTTGCGGTATTGTACCCCCATTGGGGTGTTTAGTATAACACAATGCGGGGGAAAAAACAAGGGGGAGGGGGTCACTCCCGGTCCCGCTGGGTGTCCCGGACGAAGTATTCGGAGTTGTCGGTGCCCTCGGTCTTCCAGTCGAAGCGGCCCAGGGCGCGGATCAGCTTGGACAGCTTGGAGAAACCGTAGTTCCGTGGGTCAAAGTCGGGCTGCTTTTTCAGCAGCAGGTTGCCCAGCTTGCCCATGTGGGCGTAGCCGTCCTCTCCGCACACGTCCTCCACCGACTCGGCGATGAGTTCGGCGATGTCGTCGGGGATGCCGGAGTTGTTGGCGGCGCTCTTTTTGCTCTCCTTTTTGGAGGCGTGCTTCTGGGCCTTGGCGTCCGCTTTGGACGGCTCATCCTCGGACTGCTGTGCGGCGGCCTGTTTGGCGGCGGCCCGGATGACCTCGATATAGACGAACTTGTCGCAGGCCACGATGAAGGGCTTGGGGGTTTTCTTTTCCCCCATGCCGTACACCTTCATCCCCGCCTCCCGCAGGCGGATGGCCAGGCGGGTGAAGTCGGAGTCGCTGGACACCAGCACAAAGCCGTCGCAGTTGCCCGAGTATAGGATGTCCATGGCGTCGATGATCATGGCCGAGTCGGTGGAGTTCTTCCCGGTGGTGTAGCCGTACTGCTGGATGGGGGTGAGGGCGCACTCCAGCAGGATGGACTTCCAGGTGGACATGTTGGGGCTGGTCCAGTCCCCGTAGATGCGCTTGATGGTGGGGGTGCCGTACACGGCCACCTCGGCCATCACATCCTTCATGGCGGTGCGGGAGGCGTTGTCCGCGTCGATGAGGACGGCCAATCGGAGATCGTTTTCGTTCTCAGCCACGGCTCACTCCGCCTTTCCGGAGGATGGCCTCCACCTCCTGGAGCTGTTCCACGGTGTTCACCCCCAGCATCTCGTCGGGGGAGCAGGTGTCGCACAGGCCCACCCGGCCCCCGGCCTCCTTGATGAAGGCGGGCACGTCGGTGAGGTAGAGCTCCCCCTGGGCGTTGTCATTTTTCAGCTTGCCCAGCGAGGAGAGCAGCTCGGGCACGTGGAACACATAGGTGCCCGTGTTTACCTCCCGGATCTGCTTCTGCTCCGGGGTGCAGTCCTTGTCCTCCACAATGGCCCGGAAGGAGCCGTCCGCCTCCCGGAGGATGCGGCCGTAGTTGCCCCCCTCGGGCAGGACGGCGGAGAGCAGGGTGCAGGCGTTGCCCTCCCGCAGGTGGGCGTCCGCCAGGGCCTGGAAGGTCTCTTTCTTCATCAGGGGGGCGTCGCCGCAGCAGATGATCACGTGGCCCTGGAAGCCCTCCAGCAGAGGGGCGGCGCACTGGACGGCGTGGCCGGTGCCGTGCTGTTCGGCCTGGACGGCGTGGGGGTACTGGGGATAGGCTTCCAGTACCGCCTCCTTCTTCCAGCCCACCACCAGGATCACGTCCTCCGGCGGCAGAAAGTCCAGGGCGGAGAGCACATAGTGGAGCAGGGGCTTTCCGTCGGCCAGCCGCATCACCTTGGGCAGGTCGATCCCCTCCGTCTGGAGCCGGGTCCCTTTCCCGGCGGCCAGCACCAGGGCTTTTACGGTATGGTCCATGGTCATTCTCCTTCGTGTTGGATTGGCTCCCGGTTCCACAGCTGGGGCAGCAGGCGGTAGAAGTCCCCCTGCTCCCGCCACATGGCCAGCAGGGCGCCCCTGCGGACGGACACCTGGGCGGGCTGCTCCAGAAACTCGTTGCTGACCCCCAGGGGGAAGTCGGCGGAGATGGTGTGGTCGGTGAGCTCAAATTTCAGATTCCGCAGGGTGACCCCCTCCGCCGTTCCGCTCAGGCAGAAGGCGGACCAGAAGCCGGTGAGGCCGGCGGGGAAGGTCATGGTCTCATCCCGGAGAACGGTGGCCACCGTCCCCTCGCCGGCCAGAACGCCCCGGGCCCCCTGGGTGGTGAGCCAGGAGAGGGCCTGGAGGTTGGCCAGGGTGTGCTCCAGACGGCCCCCCACGCCCCCCAGCAGGACGAAGCGGCGGAAGCCCCGGTCCAGGCCCTCCCGCAGGGCGTACACCATGTCGGTGTCGTCCTTGGCCGAGGGGAGCTGGATCACGTTGGGGTGGCTGGGCCGCCGGCCCAGGGAGTCAAAGTCCCCCACCACCAGGTCGGGGGGCACGCCGTAGGCCTCCAGGGCCTCATATCCCTTGTCGGCGGCAATGACAAAGTCCTGTGCCCCCGGGTGGGGACACAGGGACCAGGACAGGGGCATGGCCCCCACTACATAACAGATCGACCGTTCCAAGAGCGGTCACCCCTTTCAATGGCCGGTCCATAGGCGGGACCGGCCCCAAAATCTCTCTAAGCACCATTATAACACAGGTGGGAGGCGTTGTACCAGTGGGGAGGGAAAAATCCCATTAACTTTCTGTGTACGGCAGATACGCCGTCCCGGGGATGTGCGCAAACAGTCGGGGAGTATCTTGCTCCAAAAAGCTTCTGGAATTTGGGCGGACTGCCTTTGACATGCCTGCCCCCGCGCCTTTTGGGGGGCGGCTCCGCCGCCTTGACTTTCCCTCCGGCGGCGCATACAATAAAAGGTATATTAGGGGGATACGCCCCGCCAGAATCCAAATATCCGAGGTGACGGAGTTTGATCCACTATTTTGACAACGCGGCCACCACTCCCGTGCGGCCCGAGGCCGTCCAGGCGGCGGTGGAGGCCATGACGCAGGGGTGGGGGAACCCATCCTCCCGGTACGCCCTGGGGAGCCAGGCGGCGGAGGCGGTGAAGCGCCACCGGGCCCAGGCGGCCGCCGGCCTGGGGTGCCGGCCCGAGGAGCTCTTCTTTACCTCCTGCGGCACCGAGGGGGACAACTGGGCCATCCAGGGGGCGGTGGAACTGGGCCGCCGCACCGGAAAGCACATCATCACCACCGCCTATGAGCACGCCGCCGTGCTGGAACCCTGCAAGGCCCTGGAGCGGCAGGGGTATGAGGTCACCTATCTCCAGCCTGACCGGGCGGGGAATATCTCCCTGGACGACCTGGAGGGGGCCCTGCGGCCGGACACGGTGCTGGTGTCCATGATGCTGGTGAACAACGAGCTGGGCACCGTCCTGCCCGTGGCCCAGGCGGCCAAACTGGTCCATCAGAAGACCAAGGCCCTCGTCCACTGCGACGCGGTCCAGGGCTTCTTGAAGGTGCCCTTCACCCCCAAAGAGCTGGGGGCGGACCTGCTGACGGTGAGCGGGCACAAGATCCACGCCCCCAAGGGGATTGGGGCCCTGTACATCCGCGGCGGCCTGAAGTTCCCGCCCATGATCCGGGGGGGCGGCCAGGAGAGCGGCCTGCGCTCGGGCACCGAGGCCACCGCTCAGATTGCCGCCTTCGCCGCGGCGGTGGAGGCGGGGGCGGCCTCCCTGGAGGGGGATATGGCCCACATGGCCGCCCTGAAGGAGGAGACCCTCCAGCGGCTCGCCGCCCAGGTCCCCGGCCTGAAGCGGGTGGGGGAGGGGACCGCCCCCCACATTCTGGCGGTCACCCTGCCGGGCTATAAGAGCGAGGTCATCGTCCGGTTCTTGAGCGACCGGGGGATCTGCCTGTCCTCCGGCTCCGCCTGCCACAAGGGGAAGCCCAGCCATGTGTACGCCGCCCTGAAGCTGCCCAAGAAGGAGTTGGACGGGGTTTTACGCATCAGCTTCTCCTACGACACCACCCTGGAGGACGTTCAGGCCCTGGCCGAGGGCCTGAAGGCCGCCCAGGAGCAGCTCTTTACCAGCCTGTCCTGAGAACCCCCTTCGAGGGGCGGACGGAACTGAATTTCCCCGCTTGCAACAGATGTGAGAAGAGAGGAGCATCCCCATGAAATTTGTGGTTTTGATGGAAAATACGGCCCCGGAGGGGGCCTGCCTCAGCGCGGAGGCCGGACTAGCCCTTTACATCGAGTGCCGGGGGCGCAAGCTGCTGCTGGACGCGGGCTCCTCGGGAAAATTTGCGGACAACGCCGCCGTCCTGGGGATCGACCTGAGCCAGGTGGAGCTGGCGGTGCTCTCCCACGGGCACTATGACCACTCCGACGGCCTGCGCCGGTTCTTTGCGGTGAATCAGAGGGCCAAGGTGTACGCCCGCACCACGGCGGGCGGCCCCTACTTCTCCACCTCCCAGGGCTCCCCCCGGTTCATCGGGGTCCACCGGGACATCTGGGAGGGGGAGCGGGACCGCTTTGTCCTCTCAGATGCCCTCTCCCAGCCCGTGGAGGGGGTCTGGCTGGTCCCGGAGACCGTCCACGGCGGCCCCTTTGCCAGCCAGGAGACCAATCTGCTGCGGAAGGTGGGCCAGGACCAGTTTGTCCCCGACGACTTCTCCCATGAGCAGTCCCTGGTGCTGGAGGGGGAGCGGGGGCTGGTGGTCTTTAACTCCTGCTCCCACGGGGGCATCGTGAACATCGTCCAGGGGGTGCGTGACCAGCTTCAAAAGCCGGTGTGCGCCGTGGTGGGCGGTCTGCACATGTTCAGCGCCTCCGCCCCCAGCGGCATGAACTGCACCCCGGAGTACGCCCGCGGGGTGGCAGATGCCCTTCTGGAGCAGGGGGTGGAACGGGTCTATACCGGCCACTGCACCGGTCCGGCCGCCTTTGCTGTGCTCAAGGAGCGCCTGGGGGACCGGCTTTGTCCCCTCTCCGCCGGCCTGTCTTATGATCTTTGAAAGGGCGGGCAGCTGTGTTCTTCGGGTGAAAAGGAAGCCGAGGAGCGTTTCGCCAAGCGTTGCTTCGCCTCTGGGAGGAGGGGACGCAGAGGCCTGCTGCGGAGCCCAAAACGCAAAAAAGAGGAGAACCCCACGGGTTCTCCTCAAAAACGATTCCGGCAGGCCGGGGCAAACGGCTTGAATGTTACCGGCCCAGGACAAAGAGCTGATTGTCTTTGGCGGTAAAGTTCGAGATGCTGTAAAGCACGACAATGGAATCGATTTCATTCTGGGCCGCATACTCCTGTACGCTGTTCAGGTTGTATCTGGGATCAAACAGATGGATCTCCGAAAAATTCTGGGTCAGGAAGGGGGCCAGACTGTCCGCATAGGAGTCCCGGATGACCAGAACTTTGGGGGCGCCGGTGTGCTCCGTCTCGATGACGCACAGGGGCTTGTTGCCCCCCAGGAAGGAGGAGTACTTGTCCTTGACCTCCAGGTAGCTGTCCACATAGAGGCTGCCCGGCTCCGGGGTACCGTTGGGGTAGGCGGTAACCGTCACGCCCTCATCCGAGATATACCGGTCGATATGGTCGGGGGGCAGCCACCGCACGCCGGAGGAGGAGAACAGGGTGCCGTAGAAGTCCTCCGACACCGTGACCTTCTGACTCTCATCCAGGGGGACGGCCTCCAGCCCCATGGCGTCCATCAGGGCGGTGTAGCCGTAATAGGCCCCCAGGCTGGTCCAGTGGTGGTCGGTGCGGTAGTAGAGGTCCTCGTCCTTGTGCTGAGCCAGGGCGGAATACAGATCTATGGTATGGGTCTGGACCGCATCGTACAGACGGTCGATGATGGCCTTCTCGTCGGCGGTGGGAGCCCCCTCCGGGAGCCGGTCGGACCAGATCTCCGCGGCGGAGGGGATGATGCCGAAATACACCGGCACATCCACATTGTCCACCAAGGCATTGACATATCCGACGCGGGTCTGAAGACCCTGCTGAGCGGGGGTGTCCCCCTGCGCGGGAGTATCCTCCCAGGAGGGGGTGTCCACTCGGCTGATGAGGGTGTTCTCCTTGGCAAAGTAGACCCCGTTGTTCTCCTGCTTGCCGGAGACTCGCTCGCTCCAGGCCTTCAGGGCCACCCAGAAGTCCCGGCCGATGATCTGGTCGTTTACATAGTCCTCGGCGTCCTCCATAAATTTCCCAGTGTCGATGGCTTCCAGGGAGATCTTGGGGGCCTGTTCCAGGTTTCGGTTCTCCAGCTGGGAAAATTCACGGTCCGGCAGGATCAGGCTGCCCAGGAACATTCCGCCGATAAACAGGCAGAAGAGGACCGTAAGAAGTAGGTTGAAGTTGTGCTGTTTCATGGACGATCCTCCTTCTCAGAATCGGAAATACAGGAAGGGATTGTAGGTCCCGTCCACCAGATACCCGGTGCAGATCACCAGCCCCAGGATCACCAGGACCGCGCAGACGGCCTGGGCGGCTCTGGGGCGCAGCTTCCCGTACAGGACCCGTCCCAGATTGGTGGAGGCCACGGCGGCCGCGCACAGGATGGGCAGATAGCTGGTGAGGTAGTACCCAAAGGTTCCGTCGGCCAGGGGCACGCCGCCCATACCGAACATGACCTTCAGGTAGGCGCCCAGCTGTCCAAAGTCCTCCAGGGCAAAGATGGCCCAGCTCACCAGCACAAAGAACAGTGTGTACACATGCTGGACCGCTTTGGGAAGCTGGGACAGCAGCCGCCCCAGCCACAGCTTTTCCACCAGAAGAAGGACGAAGAAGTACAGGCCCCAAATCACGTAGTTCCAACTGGCCCCGTGCCAGATGCCGGTGGCCGCCCACACCACGAACAGGTTGAAGACCCAGCGGCCCTTGGAGCACCGGTTGCCGCCCAGGGGGATATACAGGTACTCCCGGAACCAGGTGGACAGGGAGATGTGCCACCGCCGCCAGAACTCGGTGATGCTCCGGGAGATATAGGGGTGGTCGAAGTTGGGCAGGAACTCAAAGCCCAGCATGCGCCCCAGGCCCACCGCCATATCGGAGTAGCCGGAGAAGTCGAAGTAGATCTGGAAGGTAAAGGCCAGCACGCCCAGCCAGGCCCCGGCCACCGTCAGATCGCTGGCGGCCATGGCCTTATAGCTGTCCCACAGCATCCCCACATTGTTGGCAATGAGGATCTTCTTTCCCAGGCCGATCATAAACATCTGCACCCCGGAGCCAAACTTGTCAATGGAGGTGTCCCGCTGGTCGATCTGATCGCCCAGATCCTTGTACTTGATGATGGGGCCGGCGATGAGCTGGGGGAACAGGGTGACGAAAGTGCCGAAGTTGATGATGTTCCGCTGGGCCCGGGTATCGCCCCGGTACACGTCGATGGTGTAGCTCATGGTCTGGAAGGTGTAGAAGGAGATGCCGATGGGCAGGTGGACGCCCAGCACCGGCATGAAGGTCAGACCCAGCGCCTGGAAGGAGGAGGCCAGAAAGTCCCAGTACTTGAAGAACAGCAGCAGGAGCAGGTTAAAGAACATGGAGGAGGCCACCGCCATTTTGGCGTATTTGAGCTGACCCTTTCCCTTAAAATGCTCCACCAGCAGACCGTGGGTGAAGTCGATGGCGGTGGACAGGAACATGATGACCACATAGGTCTGCTCTCCCCAGTAGTAGAAGACCAGCGAGGAGATCAGAATGACCACGTTGCGCAGCTTCCGGGGGACCAGGTAGTAGACCAGCAGGGTCAGAACCAGGAAATAGAATAGAAAAACCGGGGTGGAAAAGACCATAGGGCGTCCTCCTTGTGGATGCGAATTTATGGGATAAGGCGTCAGGCCGGCGTCAGGCCTGCCGCCTTATCCCGATCAGTATCCCTTAAAACAGGGCGTTGAAGTCGCTGACGATGGAGTCGCAGCTCTCGTGGACCACCATCATAATATAGTTGCCGTTGGACACGATGCGGGAGTTGTTCTGCCAGGCGTCGATGGCGCTGGGATACCAGGCGCCGCCCTCCACCTGAGCGTCAATGCGGCTCTGGAGGATGGACTTCACCTTGTCCACGTCGCTGCTGTTGGTGACCTGCACCAGGACGATCTCGCTGGTATTCATGGTCATCATGTTGATGTAGGGCAGGCACTGCTCCGCGGCGATGTCAAACAGTCCGGGGTAGACATTGGCGGCCAGCTCCGCATCGGCCAGCGTAACCATGCCGAACTCATATTTGCCGCTCTCCGTGGTATAAAAAGCGGAAAGATCCACCTGAGCGGGAGCGGGGGTCTCCGGCGTCTCCGGGGTGCTGGAGCTGCCGCTGTTCCCGCCGCTGGAGCTGGAGCCGCCGCCGTTGGAGGGCTTGCTGTCCTCCCAGCGGCACCGGACGATGCAGGTGGCGGTCAGGTCGCCGGCGGTGACTGTGATTTTGGCGGTGCCGGGGGCCACGGCGGTTACTTTGCCGTTCTGGTCCACGGTGGCCACCTTCTCATTGCCGGAGGTGAAGGTGACCTTCTGGCCGGAGGGCTGGACAGTGGCTTTCAGGGTGTGGCTGGAGCCGGCGGAGAACAGGGTGAAGTCGTTGGTGTCCAGGGACAGAGAGGCCTCGGCCTGGGGCTCATCTGTCACCGCATCGCCGGGGGCCTCCTGGGAGGTGCTGCCGTCGGGGGCGGGCTGCTGAGAAGTGGAGCCGTCGGGCAGGGAGGTGTCCGGGGTGGAGGCGTCCGGCTCGGACTGGTCCTCCGTCTGGCTGGAGGAGGCGCCTCCGTTGGACTGGGAGGAACTGCTGTCCGACCCGCTTCCTCCAGCGCAGGAGGTCAGCAGGGAGGCGGACAGAGCCAGGGCCAGCAGCAGGGCATAGGTACGACGTTTCATAATTCAAAAACTCCTTTTGTTCCGTGTGTCAAATTCACCGTTCTGAATGGGTTTCTGCATGCTTGGACGGCAGAAAACCGGAAAAGTTCCCTCAGTTCGGCGAAAAATTTCACCCGGCGGAGCACTTTGGAGCAACCCATAAAAATGTGAAGGCATTCTCCGCAAAATCTGCATTATTATACCAGGATTTTCGGGAAAATACTACCCAGACTTCCACTTAAAATTCTTAAAACTTTTTTACGATTTGGCCTTGACACCGGTACGCATTGGGAGTAGTATTATCTCACAACATATGAACACTTATTCATATATAAATGTTTGGAGGGAGACCATGAATCAGGACCGCGCGCTGTGCTGTGAGGAGACTGAAGTGCATGAGGACGCTGTGGAGCAGGTCCGCAGCCAGCTGCCCCAGGACGAGGTGCTCTACGACCTGGCGGAGCTGTTTAAAATCTTCGGGGACAGCACCCGGGTAAAAATTCTGTACGCCCTGCTGGAGGCGGAGCTGTGCGTGTGCGACATCGCCAAGCTGATGGATGTGAGCCAGTCCGCCGTTTCCCACCAGCTGCGGGTGCTCAAAGGCAGCAAGCTGGTGAAATTCCGCCGGGAGGGCAAGACTCTCTACTACTCCCTGGCCGACGAGCACGTCTTTCGTATTTTGAGCCAGGGCATGGAGCATATTCTGGAAGGTCCGGAGACCCCCTGAGCAGGGCCGCCGTTTCTTCGCCATATATCCGCGCATCAATTCAGTACTTTGAAAAAGGAGCGATTGTGATGAAAAAGACCTTTAAGATGATTGACCTGGACTGCGCCAACTGCGCCGCCAAAATGGAGGCCGCCATCAAGAAAATCGACGGGGTGCAGGACGCCGCGGTCAGCTTTATGACCCAGAAGCTGACCATTCAGGCGGACGACGCCCGCTTTGACGCCGTCGTGCAGGAGGCGGTGAAGGTCTGCAAAAAGGTGGAGCCCGACTGCGAGATCGTGCTGAAATAAGATTTTGCAAAAGACGGGGCCCCCGTCTTTTTGCGCTCTAAGGAGGAGTGCTCCCATGACAAAGAAGCAAAAAAAGACCCGGACGCGTATTGTAACGGCGCTGGTCCTGTTTTTGGCGCTGGAGCTGGCGGAGCATCTGGCCCCGGATGTTCTCCCCGGCCTGGCGTGGCCGGTGCTGTATCTGATCCCCTATGGGATCGTCGGCTGGGATGTGCTGTGGCGGGCCGTCCGGAACATCAAAAACGGCCAGGTGTTTGACGAGAACTTCCTCATGGCCGTGGCCACGGTGGGGGCCTTCGGCTGCGGGGAGTACCCCGAGGCGGTGGCCGTCATGCTGTTCTACCAGGTGGGCGAGCTGTTTCAGAGCGTGGCGGTGGACCGCAGCCGCAAGTCCATCTCCGCCCTCATGGACATCCGCCCGGACTACGCCAACATAGAGCGGAGTGGAGAATTGGTCCAGGTGGACCCGGAGGAGGTCTCGGTGGGAGACGTGATCGTAGTTAAGGCCGGCGAACGGGTCCCCCTGGACGGCACGGTGCTGGAGGGGACCTCCTCTCTGGACACCGCCGCCCTCACCGGCGAGTCCCTGCCCCGGGACGTGCAGGCAGGGGACGAGGTAATCAGCGGCTGCGTCAACCTCACCGGGGTGCTCCATGTGAAGGTGAATAAACCCTTTGGGGAGTCCACCGTGGCAAAGATTCTGGACCTGGTGGAGAACTCCAGCAGCAAGAAGGCCAAGGCGGAGAATTTTATTACCAAATTTGCCCGGTACTACACCCCTGCGGTGGTTTTTGCCGCCCTGGCCCTGGCGGTGCTGCCTCCCCTGCTGGGAATGGGGCCCTGGCTCATGTGGGTACAGCGGGCCCTGAACTTTCTGGTGGTCTCCTGCCCCTGCGCCCTGGTCATCTCCATCCCTCTGTCCTTCTTCGGGGGCATCGGCGGGGCCAGCAAGCAGGGCATTCTGGTGAAAGGCGGCAACTACCTGGAGGCTCTGGCGCAGGCCGGCATTGTGGTCTTTGACAAGACGGGTACCCTCACCAGGGGCACCTTCGAGGTGACCGCCGTACACCCCCAGCAGGTGGGCGAGGGGGAGCTGCTGGAACTGGCCGCCCTGGCGGAGCGGTTCAGCGACCATCCCATCTCCCGGTCCATCCAGGCGGCCTGCCAGCCCGCCCCCGACCCGGCCCGGGTCACCGACGCCAAGGAGATCGCCGGCCACGGCGTCCAGGCGGTGGTGGACGGAAAGGCCGTCCTGGCGGGCAATCAGAAGCTCATGGACCAGTTCCGTATTTCCTTTGAGGATACCTGCCACCATGTGGGCACCATCATCCACGTGGCGGTGGACGGGGTCTATATGGGCCACATCGTCATCTCCGACCAGGTGAAAGAGGGGGCGGAGGAAGCACTCCGAGACCTGAAGGCGGCCGGGGTGCGGAAGACCGTCATGCTTACCGGCGACTCCCAGGCGGTGGGCCGGGCGGTGGCACAGCAGCTGGGCCTGGACGAGGTCCACGCGGAGCTCCTCCCCGGGGACAAGGTGGACCAGGTGGAGGGGCTTCTCCAGAACAAGGGGCCCAAGGAGCAGCTGGTCTTTGTGGGGGACGGCATCAACGACGCCCCGGTCCTCTCCCGGGCGGACATCGGCGTGGCCATGGGGGCCATGGGCTCCGACGCGGCCATCGAGGCGGCGGACATCGTCCTCATGGACGACGATTTGAAGAAGCTGCCGGTGGCGGTGCGCATCGCCCGCAAGACGTTGCGCATTGTGCGGGAGAACATCGTCTTTGCCCTGGCGGTAAAATTCCTGGTGCTGATCCTGTCGGCGGTGGGCGTGGCCAACATGTGGTGGGCCGTCTTCGCCGACGTGGGCGTGTCCGTCATCGCCATCCTGAACTCCATGCGCATGCTCAACGCCAAATAACCTACTTTCTTTGAAAAAGAAAGTAGGCAAAGAAATTTTGTGCGAAACTGCGTTTCGCCTCTATGCTTCAAGGGACAGGTCCAAGACCTGTCCCTTCAGCTTGTCGAAAAACCTCTGTTCAGATGAATCCGCCCGAGTGTTGGCGGGGGAGCTCGAGGGGGCGGCAGCCCGCCTCGAGTGGGATCGAATGCCCTGAATGCCTTGCTTGGCAAGGCGTTCAGCGAGCGCAGCGAGGACTTTTCCGCCGCGCAGCGGCGGGAAAGTAACGGCATTTTTTCAGGCTGTCGGAAAAGTCCTTAGACTTTTTCGACAGACTGAAGGGACAGGTCCAAGACCTGTCCCTTTCTGTATATAAAAGGGGGGGAGAAACCAGCGGGTTTCTCCCCCCAAAAAGCAATCCCGGCGCGCCACAGGCGGACCGGCTCCGAAAACCAAAAAAGAAAACCGCCGGAAAGCCCTGGCGCGCAAGGCTTCCCGGCGGTAGACCCGGTAGACATTTGGTAGACTCTATGGATTTATTCCTTCTCAAAGCGATATCCCACGCCGCGCAGGGTCACGATGCGGTCGCTATATGGAGCGATTGCATGGCGGACTTGCTTGATATGGGTGTCGAGGGTGCGCGTATCTTCTGGAAGCTCGCCTCCCCAAACAACATCTAAGATCTTTTTGCGGGAAAACACTACATCTGGGTGACCGGCCAACAGAGCCAGCAGATCAAATTCTTTGGGGGTCAGATTGACGGCCTGTCCGTCAACTGTCACGCGCCGGGCGGTGAGGTCAATGGAAATCCCGTTTCGATTTATATACTGAGGACGCATGGAATCCAGAACAGGGCCGCGCTTTAGAATCACTGCAATCCTCAGCATCAGCTCTCTGGGAGAAAATGGTTTGACCATATAATCATCAGCGCCAAGCTCCAGTCCGCGGATTCGATCGGTTTCATCGCCGCACTCCGACAAAATCAGGATCGGAACCTGAGAAAAGCTGCGTATTGTTTGACAAACTGAAAACCCATCCAACTCCGGCAATAAAATTGCCAGAATCACAAAATCAAAGGCATTCTGCCGGCAGAGGGCGACCGCAGTATAGCCATCGCTGGCTTCCGCAACCTCGTATCCCTCCAGACGGGCATGACGGCCGATCTGGCTCCGTACAGCCATGTCACTATCAACAACCAGGATACGCTTCATGGAAGTACCTCCTATCTGTTTTGAGGGGTTGCCCGCCTACGCCTGCTCCAGAGCTGAACGAAGTTTTTGCCGGTAGGCCTCAACTGCCCGGGCGGGGGCCGTCAGAGTGACGTCCGGCTCCAATGCAAAGAGCCACCCGAAAAACTGAGGACTCAGAACCAGAGGAATGCTGACCGTAAAGTGGTCTGAGCCGTCCGGGACCAAAATGACGTCCAGCCCAAAGCGGTCCAATACCACGCTGGCCATGGAACTCTTTGCCCTCAGAGTGACGGTCATCTCCTCTCCGCTGTACATTCCAAAGTGTTTCTGACCATAGGCGGCGATGTCAAAGGCCGGATATTCATCTGTTCCCTCCCGAGGCAGGCGTGTAACGGTGATTTCTGCCATTTTGTCCACGCGGTAGTGGCGCATTTGGCAATGCTCGCTGTCATAAGCCACCAAATAGTAGTTATCATTGTTCCAGATCAATCCATAGGGAGAGACGGTGTACCGGCCGCCGTTTCGCCGAAATACCTTCTGCCGGTACATGTTGTAGTCAAAATATTGAAAGGTGATGGCGCGTTTGGAGGCAATGGCGGCGTGGAGCTTATCCACATTATAATAGATGCTCTCATTCATGACCTTGACCCGGCCGCTGACAAAGACCTGCCGCTGAAGCTGGCGGGCCTGATGCACGCTGGCCAATCGCTCCAGCTTTCGGATCAGCGCGTTGCTCTTACGGCGGGTGATGAACCGGGAGGACTGAACCGCATCCACCAGCAGCTTCAGTTCCGGGAGCTCAAAGTCCCGGCTGCCCACAAACCAACCCGGGGAGCGTCCCTTCCGGCATTGAACATCCACTCCGAACCGCGCCAGGGCATCCAAATCGTTATAGATGCTTTTCCGCTCCGCCTGAATACCGTACTGGCCCAGCTGGACAATCAGCTCCTGAACGGACAGCGGGTGATCTTCATCTGTCTGCTCCATCAGAATCCGGCACAGATACAGGAGCTTCAGCTTTTGATTGGCGCTTCGTGCCATGTGGCCGCCTCCTTCCAGCTTTCGGGCCGATGGGCCGCATCCTGCGAGAGCAGGGGAAACCGGTTTGCTCAGGTCCAAGTCTCCCAGATCTGGGGACAATAGCCCACGGTAGCCTGCTTCCCATTGCGGACAATTGGAGCGTTGAGCAGAGAGGGGTCTTCAAACAGGTGGTCCAGCTTGGCCTGGTCGGAGGCCAAATAGGAGA
>ERZ1643247.1690-NODE-1690-length-19346-cov-17.615520_pt1 | contig 19346 bp, 27 predicted proteins | sample MGYA00579264_ERZ1643247 | MGnify/ENA primary metagenome ERZ1643247 (study PRJEB29033, sample SAMEA4952262) | chicken gut metagenome | biome: Broiler Chicken; feature: Gastrointestinal Tract; material: Caecum | place: Ireland | collected 2018 | study: Broiler... | reverse complement strand
AGGAGGAACAGAAGATGACAAACACAGAAACCAGAACCGTAGCCTTTCAGGTACCGGCAGAGCTGTTCGAGGCGTTCAAGGACTACCTCCAGCGCCGCGGTATGAAGCAGAAGGAATTCTTCCTCGCCTGCATCCAGAACGCCCTCGCGGATGAGGCAGAGGAGCCTGTTGAAGAAACCGAACAGGAAACTGAGGCGGAGCAGAAGGATCTGCAGGAAGAAAACGAATAAAATCAAACTTGTGCGCCGCCGGATGACCCGGCGGCGCTTTTTTTGAAGGAGATCACATTGATTATCTATCCGGAAAATTTAAAGGCCAAGCCTATGCTGTGGCTATGGCTTCTGCGAGACATCGCCATTTTGGGAGTCTGCCTTATCCTCTCTGTTCTGGCGTTGGCCCAGGGGATCGGCATGGCCCCTCTGGTGATCACAGCTCTGTACGCCTTCCTGTCCATTCAAGTAGACGGTTCCAGCATCCTGGACTTTCTGTGGCGGGCGGCGTGCTTTCTCTTTCTGCGGCAGCAATTTTACGAATGGGGGTTGAACTGATGAATCGAAAGCAAAAACAGCGGTTGAAACAGCGGCAGACCACTCGGCAGCTCATGGGGATCCGCCGGATCAATGCCCACGGCCTTACTGCCGGGAATGAGGAGCTGGTATTTTTTCTGGTATACCCAGATAACCTCTCTGTTTTGTCCGTGGAAGCGATCCGGCTGCGGGTACAGGCGTTCACGGCGCTGCTCAAGGCAAAGCCGGACCTGGAACTGCTGGCCCTGGACTCCCAGGAGACCTTTGGGCAGAACCGAGAGTTCTATCGCACCCGCCTGGAGGAGGAGACGAATCCGGCCCTGCGGGAACTGTTGAGGCAGGACTCGGAGCACCTGGATACCATTCAGTCCGCTTCCGCCTCTGCCCGGGAGTTTGTCCTCGTTCAGCGTTTGGATGAGAAATCGGCTGCGGATGAGAGCGGCCTGCGGCAGACCGAGAAGGCGCTCTCTGGTCACGGTCTCTCTCTGCATTTAGCGGAAGAATCGGATGTGAAGCGGCTGCTGTCGGTCTACTACCGCCAGGAGCTTCTGACCGAGGCCCCGGAGGATGTGGATGGAGAGAGGGCGGTGACAGCACATGGCTAAGAATCAAAAGCAGAAAAAGAAACCGGCTGCGGAAGCAGCTCCCCCCAAGCCCAAGGAGTTTCTGGACCTGATCGCCCCGGTGGCGGTGAAGTTCAACACGGACCACTATATTATGGGCGGGACCTACCGCTCGGTCATGGCCCTGCGGGCCTACCCGCCCGTCACGGAGGAGCTGGCCCTCCTCCGGCGGCTGGGCGAGATGGAGGGCGTCACCCTGCATCTGTCCACGCGGGAGGTCACGGCCGCCGAGGAGAATGCCATTCTACATGCCGCCGCCAATAAGACACGCATGGAGCGGAGCAACCTAAACAACATGAAGCAGAGCGTCACGGCGGAGGCCAAGCTTCAGGACACGGAAGAACTCATCCGGGGCCTGCGCCGGAATCAGGAGCCGCTGGTCCACTGCTCGGTGCTTCTGGAGCTCACGGCCAAATCTTTGGACGAGCTGCGGGGCCTGAAGGACGCGGTCCAAGCCGTCCTCCTCCGTTCCAAGCTCTCCGCAGACCCCTTGCTCCTGCGCCAGCGGGAGGGGTTTCTTTCCGTCAATCCGGCGGGAAAGAATGCCTTCGGCTCCTTTGCCGAGCGGGTGCTCCCCGCCTCCAGCGCGGCCAATCTGTACCCCATCAGCTACTCCGGCAAGACCGACCCCAGGGGATTTTACATTGGCCGGGATAAGTACGGAACCAACATCATTCTGGACCTGGACCGGCGGGCCCCGGACAAGACCAACGGCAGCGCTATCATCCTGGGCAACTCCGGCCAGGGCAAGAGTTTCCTGCTGAAGCTCCTGCTGTGCAACGTGGCTCTGGCGGGGAAATCGGTCATTTCCCTGGACTCGGAGCACGAGATGGAGGAGCTGTGCGGAAAGCTGGGCGGCTGCTTCCTGGACTTCCTCAGCGGCCAGTACCGCATCAACCTGCTGGAGCCTAGGCGGTGGGACGACGGGAGCGATCCGGATGACCCGGAGGAGCCCGCGGCCTTTCGCGGGACCCTCCTGGCCCAGCACGTCTCCTTCCTGCGGGATATCTTTCGGGTCTATAAGGATTTCGACACCCCCCACATCGACGCCCTGGAGCTGATGATTGAGCGGCTGTATCAGAGCTGGGGAATTACCGACAAGACGGACTTCTCGAAGATGGCTCCGTCCGACTACCCCACCCTCTCCGACCTGTATGACGTCATTGAGGCAGCCTATCAGCACTATGAGCAGGAGGCGAAACTCCAGCTCTACCCCAGGGAGATGCTCCGGGACCTGCTGCTGGGTCTCCACTCCATGTGCAAGGGGGCGGACGCTCGATTCTTCAACGGACATACCAACATCTCCTCCTCTCGCTTCCTGGTGTTCTGTGTGAAGGGCCTGGACAACGTAGCTCAGAACCTGCGGGACACCCTGCTGTTCACCGTCCTCTCCTATATGTCCGACCAGCTGCTTACCGCCGGAAATACCGTGGCCGCCATCGATGAGCTCTACTTATGGCTCACCAACCCAACAGCGGTGACCTACATCCGCAACTGTCTGAAACGGGTGCGGAAGAAGGAGTCCTCTCTGATTCTCGCGTCGCAGAACCTGGAGGACTTCGACCAGCCAGGGATCCGGGAACTCACCCGGCCTCTGTTTGCCATCCCCACCCACCAGTTCCTGTTCAACCCCGGAGCTATTGACGGGCGGTTCTACATGGACAATCTGCAGCTGGAGAAATTCGAGTACGAACTGGTGTGTCAGGCCCAGAAGGGAAACTGCCTCTACAAGTGCGGCAAGGAGCGCTATCTGCTCCAGGTCATCGCGCCCAAGCACAAGCGCACGCTGTTCGGAACGGCGGGAGGCGTATGACGGTAGTGGGCTACGGAGGTGGGACGGACTCCACCGCTATGCTGGTGGGCCTTTGGCAGCGGCAGGTCCCGGTGGACCTGATCCTCTTTGCGGACCCCGGTGGAGAACAGCCTCACACCTACGAATACCTGGAGATCATGGAGCGCTGGCTGCTGGAGCACGGGATGCCGCCCATTACCAGGGTGTGGTACACGACAAAGGACGGAGAGCGGCTGACTTTGGAGCAGGAGTGCCTGCGGTCCGTAAGTTTGCCCTCCATCGCCTACGGCCACAAAAAGTGCTCCTTGAAACACAAGGTGACGCCCCAGGAAAAGTTCTGCAACCACCACCCCGGCTGCCGGGACGCCTGGGCAAAGGGCGAGAAGGTGGTGAAGCTGATCGGCTACGACGCTGGGGAGGAGCGCCGGCGCATCAAAGCGCTGCCCCATGACCTCCAGGATCCGAAATACCGGAAGGAGTATCCCCTCATGGATTGGGGGTGGGATCGCGGCGACTGCGTCCAAGCTATCCAGAGCGCGGGCCTGCCTCTGCCCGGGAAGTCCTCCTGTTTTTTCTGCCCGTCCATGAAACCCCGGGAGATCCGTACCCTGTACCACCAATATCCGGAACTGCTGGAACGGGCTCTGGCCATTGAGGACAATGCCAGGCCGAATCTGCGGACCGTGCGAGGTCTGGGCCGCGACTTTGCCTGGCGGGATTTTATTCTGGCGGATGAGGCGCAGCTCACGCTTCCCGAGGCCTTCTCCGCGGACGACCTGCCCTGTTCCTGTTCTGTGAGCGGTTAAAAATATAAGGACTTGTGCCGGGAGTGTCCCGGCTTTCTTTTTTACAAACAGTAGGAGGAGGCAAAAAACTATGAAGCAATTCCATAAATGGCTGGCGCTCCCTGGAGCGGCCGCAGTGCTCTGTCTGCAGTTGGTGCTGGGCGCCTCTGCGGCGGAACCGCCTATGTTCCGGGATGTAGAGCCAACCTCCCCCTGGTACGACGGCGTCGTCTTCGCTGTGGAGCACGGGATTTCCCAGGGGACCGGGGAGGACACCTTCTCGCCGGATGATCCCATCACCATCCGGCAGTGGGCGGTGATGCTCTGCCGCGCCTATGGACTGGACGTGGAAACGCCCCCGGATACACCCTTTGGCGAGGCGGAACTGTCCCAGGCCTATCGGGAGGGATGGCTGGATATGGACGCGATGCTCCGCCCGGATACCGGGATGTGCCGCTCCGCAGTGTACGCCAGCGCCTTTGCGGCGGAGGACGTTCCGGTCTATCCCTATGAGTTCTACGAAGACGGAGTGCCGCTGACTACGGCGGAAAACTACATCCGGGTCGGCTGGGAAAACGGACTGTGCGGCGAGAATACGGAACCGCTGGAGCTGGTCACCCGGGGAGAGGCTGTGCAGCTTCTGTATCAGATCCATGAAAACGGCCTTCAGACAGAAGTTCCGGACGTGGTAGAAACCTGGAATGTTCACAACCCAGATGAAGCGGACCTAGGGCCGTATCTGCGCGAGATCCAGAAAGTACCCGAGTCTATTCTGGACGAGTACATCCAGAGGGGCTGGTCCTTCCATGTGGACAGCCGGGCGGTGGATGCCCTGGGAGATGAGCTGGGGATGTCCTGCACGGGGTTTACCAACTATCAGCAGAAAAAGATCTGCGCAAAGGTTCCCACGTGCGTGGTCCATGAGTTTGGACACTTCTATCATCAGACGCTTGGCTTTCCCGCGGAGGTTGACCGTCTATACCGCCAGGAGGCGGAGCCTGCCAGCAAGGTGCTGGGAGAGTACTCAGCAGAAAACTCCCATGAGTATTTTGCGGAGTTCTTTGAATACTGGACTGACTGGAACGGCGACAAGATGCGTATGAAAGCGCTGGAGGAAGCGGCGCCTGAGACCTACGCCTACTTCCTGACGCTGGAGGAGTTAGGGGTATGAGCGCTGCTGGAATGTTGACCAGAACAGTGCTCCTGTCCCTGACCGATGAAAGCGGCCGCAGGAAAATCGGCTGGGTGCTGGCGGCGATTTTCTCCCCAGTTATTCTGGTAGTCGCTCTGCTGTGCTGTCTTCTGGGCGGAACTTCGGAGCACAACACCAGCATGGTGGAGCTGTGCTTCCACGGCGGGGCTCTGCCGGAGAGCGTCCCAGCGGAGTACCGAACCTACATGGAAGACATGCAGTCCAGTTTCTCCAAGCTGGACGAGCTGACAGAGAAAATCAACCGCATGATAGAAGGGGACAAACGTCTTGACGATACCCGAGTCAAGGCGATTTTTTATGCCCTATTCTTTGGCACAGATGCTCCAGAGGGCCGGGCGGATCAGGATTTTGTGGACTGCTTCGTCACCTATGAGGAGCGCACCCGTACCGTAACCGTGACGGATAAGGACGGGAACAAAGTGGAGCAGGAGGAGACCTACACGGTGGCTGTCCCAATCACAGACCTGGAAACTATTTGGAGCAATGTCTCTGCAGAAACAGGGCTCACGATTTCAGCAGAGCAGAAGCGAAACGCGGACAGCATTTACAATCTGGTGCTCTACGGTTCCTCCACTGGAATGGAGGGGTGGATTCCAGGCGCAGATGTTCCTTACATCGGCGCGGACGGATTCTGCTCCCCCATCGGTTCCGGGTGGCAGAGCCGGGTCACCTCTGAATTCGGTTACCGCAAAGATCCGTTCACCGGAGAGACAAGAGGGCACACCGGCATGGACCTGTCTGTGCCTACCGGCACACCAGTTCGGGCAGCTCTTTCCGGCACAATCACCGTGTCCCAGTACAACAGCAGCTATGGTTACTACGTGGTGGTGGACCACGGAAATGGCCTGTCCACTTTGTACGCCCACAACTCCAAGCTGCTGGTCCGAGTGGGACAGACGGTAGAGGCAGGAGATGTGGTTTCTCTGTCCGGTTCCACCGGCCGATCCACTGGTCCCCATCTGCACTTCGAGATGCGTGTCAACGGGGAACGCACGAACCCGCGATACTATCTGCCCACATGAATGGAGGAGGAAACGAACATGGAGTATATGGAAGAAACAGCGCTCTCAAAGGAGCCGGAGATCACAGTTCTGAAAGTAGAACCTGGTAAGGAACCGGAGGAGGTGACCATTCCAAACACACTGGAGGCCATGCAGGAAATGGTGGGTGGTTTCATTGAGATCGTCTACCTGGACGGCGTCTGTCTGGTGTGCAATGAGGAGGGCAAGCTCATGGGGCTGGAGGGCAACCGCCGGGTAGGGCGCGACATCATCTCCGGTACGTTTTTTCTGGCGGGGGATACAGACTACGGTGAGTTCTGTTCCCTCACCCAGGAACAGCTGAACCAGTTCTCCCAGCGCTTCGCTCAGCCGGAGACCTTCCGCCCGGAGGAACTGGAAAACGCGTTCTGGATGGAGTTCCACACATTCTGAAGGAGGATGAGATGGAAAAGATTGAACTGAAGGTGTCAATGGAACCGGAGCGGCTGGATGCCCTCCGGTATTTTCTGCAGAAGCAGCAGAAGGGCTCGCCCCAGAAGGAACTGGAGCGAGCCCTGGAGGAGCTGTATGAGACCTATGTCCCCGCGGACACCCGCGCCTACCTGGACAGCAGGTGCCGGCCGGCTGCAGCACGGCCTAGGCCGAAGCGTCCAGCACGGAGTGCGCAGGCTAAGAGTACAGCCGCGCATGCGGCCAATGGCCAGGAACAGGACGGGGAGCAGCCGTGAGCAAGGAGCCCCCTTGGTGGCCGCGTCCGCCTCCGTGTGCCCCGCTGTCCCGGGAGGCCGGGCTGGGATACCCACGGCGGATAGGAGGCCCTGTTGGGCGGATTTCCGCAAATTTCCCCGGGATTGGGGGCGTTCGATTTTAGTACGAGGATAAAGGACCGCCGTGGTGAGCCCCGGCGGTCCAACCACAAAGCCCCGCAGTGCGGGGCTTTTCGCCTGTTGAGATACCGCCGTTCTAAATCGCCATTTCTCGTTTTGGAGCGGTGGCAATTCAAGAAAAGGCCCACGTATCAAGGCATTCCGCCGTTTTGGAGCACCGTGGTAGGAAAGGAGCAGGATATGAAGGAAGATAACCGAGAAAAAATCACACTCTGGCTGCAACCAGATATTCTTCGACGAGTTGACAGTTGGCTGGAGGAGGACAACTGTAAGACCCGGCGAGAGTTTGTGGAGAAGGCTCTGCGATTCTATATGGGCTACCTGGCTACCGAGGACACCTCGGAGTATCTGTCCCAGGCGCTGGTGGATACGCTCCAGGGAATCGTGGCGGACAACTCCAACCGGCTGCGCGCCATGATCTTCAAATGGTGTGTGGAACTGAACATGATGGGACACACCATCGCCGCTCACTTCCGTGCCGACCCCATCAACCGGCGGGAACTGCGCGCCTACGCAGTGGACGAGGTGAAGCGCACCAATGGACAGATCAGCTTCGACCGGGCGCTGGACCAGCAGCGGCGGCTTCTGGATGACGGACTGTGAGCCGTATTCGCTTCATGTCTCCCTATCTGAAGGGCGGTCGGGACGCGGCCAAATTGGCCAACCGAACCCGGTATGTGGCGACCCGCCCCGGTGTGGAGGTACTCCCGGAGGAGCACGGAGACCGGCCTGCCACGAAAAAACAGCAGGAGTACATCCGACGGCTCCTTCGGGATTTCCCAGACGCTCAGGAGTTGCTGGAGTATGAGGACTACCAGTCCAACCCTACCAGGGAAACCGCCTCCGTCTTTATCCAGCAGGTGCGGGAGGATTTTGTGGAGGCCATGAGTCAGCGGGAGAACTATCTGGACTATGTGGCACACCGCCCCGGCGTAGAACTCCAGGGGGAGCACGGCCTCTGGGGGCCGGGCGGCAAGGTGCAGAACCTCTCCCAAGCGATTCGGGAGGTGGCGGATCACACAGGAAATGTGTGGACGCCGGTGGTCGCCATCCGCCGGGAGGACGCGGAGCGGCTGAGCTACGACACGGCGGAGAACTGGCGCGCACTGGTCAATGCCTGCCTCCCGGACATCGCAAAGGGGTATAAAATCTCGCCGGACCACCTGCGTTGGTACGCCGCCTTCCACGGGAAGGAGCAAAGCGTCCACATCCACATGGTGGTGTTCTCCTCAGATCCCAAGGAGGGATACCTGACCAAGCAGGGCATCCAGCAGGTCAAATCCGCCTTCGCCCGGAGGATCTTCCGGGACGACCTGTTCCATGTCTACGAGCAGAAGACAGAGTATCGGGCGTCCACCCAGCGGGAGGCACGGCTGGCCATGGAGGAGCTGATCCGACAGATGCGGAATGGTAATAGAGACAACCCGCATTTGGAACAGCTAACCACTGCGCTCGCTCTGCGGCTTCAAACCACAAAGGGTAAAAAGGTGTACGGCTACCTGCCGCCTAAGACGAAGGCCATTGTGGATGAGATCGTGGATGAGCTGGCCAGAGATGAGCGTGTGGCCGCCGCCTACGATTTGTGGTATCAGATGCAGGAGGAGATCTGCCGCACCTACTCCCAACAGCCGCCCCGGCGCGTGCCGCTCTCCCAGCAGAAAGAGTTCAAGGCTGTGCGCAACATGGTGATCCAGGAGGCCCTACGCTTGTCGCAGACCGAGGCCCTCTCGAAAGAGCATTCGCAGGGGCGAGCAGAGATACCAAATGCCTCAGAACTGCCAAACGATCAACCTGACGGGAACCAGGCAGAGACGACGAAGAAGGATGACTCCATTCGCCCTGCTGCGCCGGAGCGCTCCAAACCCTCAGAGCAGGAAAAAGGACCTGCTGTGGCTGCGGCAGTCTCCCGGATGTTCTACCACATGGGTAGAATCTTTGAGGATCGCTGTATGACGGACACCATGCAGCGCGGCCTTCAAATCGACCGTAAACGCCGGCGACAGCTTCTGGAAAAGAAAATGGCCATGGGCCATAAGGCCGATGACCATGAGAATGAGGAAATTCAGATGAAGTAGACCGCAGCTATTTAATCTCAATAAAGCTGGTGATCATGTCCACTGCCTCTGCAAAAATATCATCAGGAGCCTTCTCCACAAAAGAGGCGTGCCGGCTGTTCAGGTCCAGCATGCGGGCCTGATCGCATAGGATCACCCCGTCTGTCTTGGTTCGCTCATCCAAACGGAGATGGAAAGGGTGATTGCGGTCTGTATGGGTGATCGGGCAGACCATGGTCAGACTGCTGACGCGGTTGAATAAGTTGTTGCTGACCACCAGGGCAGGCCGGCGTCCCCTCTGCTCATGTCCCGCCTGGGGATCAAAATCCAGATAGACAATGTCTCCCTGCTCAAAGATCATCACCATACTTCCTGGCCCTCCGCTGCACCCCAGTCGTACTCCTGCTCCTCCAGACGCTCGATCTGATCAACCGGCTTCCCGTAAAAGGAGGTTAGGCGCTCCTCCAATGTGCGATGAGGGACTGAGGCCGCTCGTTTGATCTGGATGCTGTCTTCTCCTTGAATCAGCTCCACCCGGTCGTTTTCCCGGAGGCCGACCGCGTCCAGGAGCGCCTTAGGGATGCGGAGTCCCTGGCTGTTTCCCCATTTTTGAATGGTTGCGTACATAACGACACCTCCTCGCAAGCAGTATATACAAAGTATAAACAAAAGTCAAGCAAATCATTTCAGAACAGAATCCCACTTTATCCGGAGGTGAACCGAGTGGGAACCTTTATTTACTTTACAGAAGAACAGAAACACCAGGCCAACGAGGTGGATCTGGCTGAGTTCCTTCAGCGGCAGGGGGAAAAGCTCCTCCCCTCTGGCCGGGATTACCGGCTGGATTCCGACCACAGTGTGACCATCCGGGGCAGCGAGTGGTTTGACCACGAGACCCAGACCGGCGGCCACGCCATTGATTTTGTCCGAGCACACTACGGAATGACCTTCCCGGAGGCGGTGACGATGCTCCTGGGCGGGAGGCAGGGACAGTGCTATCCGCAGGCGAGGGAGAAAACCCCGCCGTCTTCCAAACCGTTTGCGCTGCCTCCCCCTAACCGGGATATGCGCCGGGTGTATGCTTACCTGATGAAACACCGGCATATTGACCGGGATGTGATCACACACTTCGCACGGGCGGGGGTACTCTATGAAGATGAAACGTACCACAACGTAGTGTTTGTCGGCAAGGATGAGACCGGCACTGCACGCCACGCACACAAGCGGAGCACTAACAGCATCGGAAAGGCATTCCGTCAAAACGTGTTGGGCAGCGATCCCCGATACAGTTTCCACCACTTGGGCAGAGATGGAAGCCTGTTTGTATTTGAGGCGCCCATTGACCTTTTATCGTACCTCACCCTCTACCCAGAGGAGTGGAAAGAACACAGCTATGTGGCGTGTTGCGGGACGTCTCCCATTCCGGTGCTGACCATGCTCCAGCGGATGAAAACACCCCAGGCGGTGTACCTGTGCCTGGATAATGACCGAGCCGGACATGAGGCCAGTCTGAAGATTGCGGAGCAAGTGGGCGAGCGCTTCCATATTGCTTCGGACCGTCTGATCCCGGGACAAAAAGACTGGAATGAGGACCTGTGTGTGCTGCGGGAAGCGCCAAAACAAGGCATGGCAATGGGAATGAGGTGATCTGGTGCAGGACAATATATGGCCGCTGATTTTGTTTGCCGCAGCTGCGATCATTATAATCGGTGGACTGGCCATGCTCTCCCAGCACTACACACTGGACAACATCAAGAGCCGCACGGTGGGAGATGGTCAGTATGGAACCGCACGCTGGGCGACTCCGAAGGAGATCTCCAAGACCTATCAGAACATTCCGTTCACACCGCAGACGTGGAGAAATGGTAAGCAACGTCCTCAAGCTCAGGGGCTGGTCCTGGGTTCTGTCGGAAAGCCGCCTGTGCCGCCGGAGCTGCATTTGTTTGGCAGGGCCATTCACCCGCCGGTCCCAAAACGGCTCTGGGAGCACCAAACGGTCCACGCTCTGGTGGACTGCGACGACATCCACTGCCTGATGATAGGGGCCAGCGGCGTGGGCAAGACCGCCTTCTTCCTGTATCCCAACCTGGAGTATGCCTGTGCCAGCGGAATGAGTATTTTCGCCTTGGATACGAAGGGGGACTTGGCAAGAAATTATGGTACTATTGCGGAAAAATACTACGGCTATAGGGTTTCGGTCATCGACCTGCGGAATCCCATGCATTCTGATGGGTATAATTTGCTGACCCTGATCAATCACTACATGGATCTGTTCCGGGAATTTCCGAATGCGATAGACTATGCGGCAGCGGCAGAGAAGTACACCAAGATTCTGGCCAAGTCCATCATCAACCCATCGGGCGACGCTGCTCAGTACGGGGAAAACAGCTATTTCTACGAAGCGGCTGAGGGCCTGATGGCCTCGGTCACGCTGCTGCTGGCCCAGTATCTGCCGCCGGGAAAAGATGAGCCGGACGTCCGTCACATTGTATCTGTGTTCAAGTTGATTCAGGATCTCCTGGCCCCTGATCCCAGAAGCCGGGGGAGGAATGGTTTTCAGACGCTGATGAGCCTCCTTCCAGATGACCACAAGGCCCGGATGCTGGCTGCCTCTGCCCTGCACACATCGGATCAGGCAATGGCCTCTGTTATGTCTACGGTATTGTCCCGGCTGAACGCGTTCCTGGATACGGAGTTGGAACAGGTACTCTGCTTTGACAGCTCTATTGATGCAGAGACCTTTGCCTCACAGAAGTGTATCCTCTTTCTGGTTTTACCCGAGGAGGACAGCACCAAGAATTTCATGGCCGGTCTATTGATCCAAAATTTAAGCCGGGAGCTGTTTACCGTGGCGGAAAAACGCGGCGGCAAGTTGGCCAATCGGGTTGTATTTCTGTGCGACGAGTTCGGCACGATGCCACCTTTTGATGTACTGTCTCTGTTTTCTGCTGGGCGCTCCCGGAGATTGACCATGGTGCCCATTATTCAATCACTGGCCCAGTTGGAGAAAAATTATGGGAAAGAGGGAGCAGAAATACTGGCGGACAATTGCCAAGACACCATTTTCGGAGGCTTTGCCCCCAACTCCCAGACCGCCGAGGTGTTGTCCAAAGCCTTGGGCAGCCGCACCGTGATGAGCGGCTCTGTCTCCAAAGGGAAGAATGATCCCAGCCAGTCTCTGCAGATGATGGAACGGGCGCTGATGACGCCGGATGAACTCAAGGCGCTCCCCAAAGGAGAATTCATTGTGATGAAGACCGGCACATACCCTATGCGTACCAAATTGCGATTATTTTTAGAGTGGGGAATCACCTTTGAGGAACCATATCAGACTCCAGGAAGAGCGGCCCGAAAAGTGATCTATGCGGGAAAGCGGGAACTGGTTCAGGCGATTTTACACGCTCAGCAGCGAGAGCAGAGGGTAGAGGAGTGCGTGGATGAGGAAGGCTCCTCCCCGAAGGCTGGCTACAACACGCAGAAGCGGGAGGAGGGGCCTGTGTGAGTTTCTTCAATGCCGTATACGGCGACCAAGATCTAAGTTCCCGGGCTAAGATGGTATGTCTCTATCTCCATGATCGGGCCAATAAAGACGGTGAAAGCTGGTACGCCATAGGCAGCATTGCTCGGGATCTACATTTGTCCCGCTCCACAGTGAAGCGGGCAATTCAAGACCTGCTTCGATTAGGATGGATCGAAAAGCGGCCCAGATACCGGGAAAATGGGGGACGTACTTCCAATCTGTACCGGATACTGAAGTGAGAACAGCGCAAACGGCGCAGTGCTCCGCCAAGGGAACACTGCGCCGTTTTTGTGGACTAGGGATAGGGTCAGAGTGGACCGGGCAGAAAGGCACATAAGAAGAATATCAACATATTCAGAAAATAAAAAACGGAAATGAACTATAGTGTTAAGGATCAGACCTGTTGACAAAGTCCCACGGAACTCCAACTCTATACTATATATACTATATAAATTGAAATTTATGCTTTTTCCCTCATGCTACTTTTCTCGAAGGAACTCCCTACTAATTAAAATCACTCAGGAGATGAAAACTCTACAGTTGTTCCACTATCCAAATGGAACAAGCCAGCGAGAGTACGAAATAAAAGTAGATTTCAATAACTGATTTATTTGTGGCGCCGTTAATCTCGCGAGCTGGAATGGATCATCTGTGAGCTGATAGATTGTATGATACATCAGTCGATGGTATTGCCGGTACACCTGCTCCATCAAGTCACGGTCACTCTCATCCTCGATTGCGAGGATGACAGATGGGATAATAAGCATTAGGAACTGTCCTTTTCCCAATACTGGTCAATCATTACGTTAAGTTCTAAAGAGGACAGGATGTGCGCAAAGGACTTCTGCAAATCTTTCGGAAGATTCAAGAATGTGTTGAACGCAGTAAATGTCATTTTATTTTCTAAAATCTTCTTTTGAAAATCAGTCTGTGTCTCCTGAATTCTGGTACGCCCCAATAGATAGTCGGTGGAAACATGGAAATAGTCTGCGAGAATGATAAGCTTATCGGCGTCCGGAAGATGGACGCCTTTTTCATAATTCGATATTGTTCCCGCTGAAACGCAGAGTACCTGTCCTAACTGTTCTTTTGTCAGCCTTCGCTCCTGACGCAGTTTAGCCAGGATCTTTCCCAATTGCGCCACGTAAAATCCTCCCGTAGTTTAGAATGTTATTATTATATATTTTCTGCGGAACGACTCTCACAATATTATAGATAAAGAATTGTAAACGTGTTATTTTATCATATAATTTTAGATAATCTAAAATACGAAGTAAATTAGTAAGAGAGGCTTCTATTGGAGTGATTTGAATTGAAAAGAACTATTGCATTCTTTATGACGCTATGTATGCTCCTCTCATGTAGTGGCGTGGCCTACGCTGCAGATGTGGAGCTATTTGCTAGTTTGACGCTCTCTAGATATGTTGCAGATGCTTTCTCTGGAGACAGCCGTGGTGAAATAATCATAAGGAAGATGGAACAACCAGACTTGAAACAGCTTCTCATAATGAATGGGTAGGACTCATTCGAGAGAAATCGGGCCTGCCAAAAGCACAGCGAAGATTTTTTATTAAAGAGTGTATTCAAGAAAACGGAGAAATTGACTGTATGTATATTGAAGTTCCTTATGAAGTATACAAACAGTGGAATTGTGAACATATGCGTAGTGAGAGAAATCGAAAGTCTAGTCAAGATATTCAGTTTTTTCTTTGGAAGACCAGCGCAGTCTGGTCGAGCATTACCTCACTGTGGTCGACTGGGTCATCCGGGACCACATCAAGCTCAACCCCCAAGTCTGCGGGCTCGACTACAGCGACGTCTATCAGGAGGGCTGCGTCCACTTGTGTCGGGCTGCCGCCGCCTACACCGGAGAACCGGCCAGCTTCGGCGCCTACGCACAGAAGGTGGTACGCAACGGCCTGATCCCCTATTGCCCCAGATCTGCCGACGAAGCCCGAACCTCTCCCTCATGAACGGCATTCCAGAGCCGGAGCCACCGATGGACCGCAGTTCCCCCTCGCTTGAGGAGCAGGTGCTGAATATACTTGCCGGCGAGGATCTTGTTCGGACCTTACATCAGATGCACGCTCAGTCCAGCGGTGTGGTCCGGCTGGGGCTTGAGGCGATGGAGCTGAAAGTCAAGGGCATGACCGGTCAGGAGATCGCTGCACTATACGGAGTCAAGCCTAATCACGTAGGTGCGTGGATCTCCCGGGCAGCACAGCGCCTGCGAAGCAACCGTGCGTTTTGGAGTGCATTTACGTCTGACTGAAACATCGTACAGCGTCTTGCTTCAAGTTTTCTTTCACCAGTCAAAACAGAAATTTATCTAGGAAACACCTGGACATATTCCAAATTTCCCCTTATCATTACAATGGGATTTTTATTGGGGCGGTGTTTCCATTATGCTCATCTACTTACAAACCATTGAGACAGATGAAGAAAAATCAAAATTTGAGGAGATATATCGAACCTATCGAGGTCTTATGTACCATGTAGCGTTTGAGCGCATGCATCATGAACAAGATGCAGAGGATGCGGTACACCATGTCTTTATGAAAATCGCAGAAAATATTAAAATCATCGAACCGGTTAGTCCAAGAACCAAGCAGCTCGTCGTAACTATGGTCAACAACCATGTGACCGATGTGTTTCGCAGCAGAGGCCGGCATCCTACTACTGCATTCGATGATGAATTATTAAGCAGCCTTTCAACAAATACTCTTGAAGGAGAGGATCTGTTGACTGAGTGTATTTTGAAACTACCTGAGCAACAGCAAATGGTAATTTGGCTAAAATATGTATACGGATATAACCTGCGTGAGATTGCCAAATTGCTTGGGATCTCTCTTGCCTGGGCCCAGAAGATTGATCAACGAGCTAAAAAGAAGCTCGAGGCTCTTTACCGTGAAGGAGGTGGCACCTTTTGATTCCAGACAGTATGCTTCGCGGTGCGGCGGAAAAGTCCTGCGAAATCTATGTGAGCCGGCTTGAAGCCGGCTACGATCCGAAAGCACAACACAAGTTCTCACCGGAGTTTGAAAAGAAAATCAAGAAACTGAAACGCAAAGCAAATCATCCTATCGTATATCGTTCACTGCAGCGTATCGCGTCGATCATCCTTGTTTGCCTGATCGCCTGCGGCGCATGGTTCACTGTTGATGCCGAAGCCAGGTCGGCATTCTTTGGATGGGTTAAAGAAATCTATGAAACGTATTTTGTCTACCGCTTTGAAGGCAACGCTGACTATAGTGAGAGTTCAGTAGCTTACCGACCCACATGGCTCCCGGAAGGCTATACAGAGTTTTACGTTGATGACATAGATGCTACTACAGTTGTATCGTATCAAAATACGGATGGACTTTTACTAACATTTCGGTACACTCATAACCCAAACGAAACTGATTGGTTCATTGATGCTGAGCATGCAGTAATCAAAGAAACCACCGTAAATGGCTGCCCTGCCGAGATTTTTATAACTGACAATATTACCGATTCCAGCTCAATTACATGGATAGATAAACAAAATTCTGCTTTTTATATCTCAGGCTATTTAAGTGAAAGCGACCTTATCAAAATCGCAGAAAATATCCAGCAAATAAAATAAATTTTCAGCCGTCCAAAACCGCCCCCTTTCTTCGTATTAGATAAACGGAGAAAGGGGGTGACTGTTTTGAGAAAACGGATAATTTGTATGATGCTCCTCATCACCATGGCCTTTATAATTCCTGCCAATGCTGCCTCCACACGCACCATCTCTGTGGTTCCTGACATCGAATTTGATGGCACAAGGGCAACCTGCAGTGTTAGCATCGCTGGTAATCGGTCAACAGACAAAATCGATGCTACTATGGAACTGCGGCAGGGGGGCCGGCTCATTGATGATTGGAGTGCCTCCGGATATGGAATCCTTAAAATCCGCGAGACCGCAACCGTAGCCAGAAACACAACCTATACGCTGGAGATTGAATATTCAGTCAACGGCGACAGCAAGACCCCAGTATCTATTTCGCGGACAAATAGATAGGATTATGATTTGCATGCATAATCCCTATTAGCCAACTTCTCATTTCATTGTTTTCGTCAAGGAAAAAGTTGAGCACAAGGGCACTGAAAAGTTAAGCACAAGAAACACCTGTAAAGCTTGGGTGTGAGAAGGAGCAAAAGGAACTAATTCATGCTCCAGTGCGAAACTTTATGTGCCCATTTTATATTTTTATAATCCAAGATAAGGGAAACACCTCCTAAACCGTGCCCTAACGCAAGACAATCGGCGCTCTTTTGCGGAAGAAATTCCATGCGTTCAGAGAAATCGACATTTTTCACAATGCCAATTTGAATTGGCAGAAATTTCTTGGCAATTATTATATCCTTTTCATAGAGGGGGTGTAAAAATTGCTAAAGACAAATGTTGCCTGTAGGAATTATCCCCATATGGTCCAAACATTGGACGAAAAGATCTACTCACGAAGAAAACGCATGAAAATCTCTCAAGATACCCTGGCGGAGCGGACAGGACTTACCCGCAATTGCATACAGCAAATGGAATGCTATGAACATCTACCTCAAACCAACACCTTATTCGAATTAATGAAAGCTCTGAAATTCAGTGAGGAAGAGATCAAAGAATTTTGGAACGAGTACCAAAAAGCCTACCTTGCAGATACAGAACTCCAAAGGAAGAGGGAAGAGGATCTTGCAACTATATCATAGGACGGATTTTGTAGGGGAAATTTATGATTTGTTATACCACCTTGGTGTCACAGCAAACTACACAGGCTTTTTCCAAATTGCCTTTGCGGTACAGTTATGTATGGAGCAGCCAGAGCGTCTGCTGCTGGTTACGAAATGGGTCTACCCGGATGTAGCGAGGCACTACAAAACCAACTGGAAAGCGGTGGAACGTAATATCCGCACTGTAAACGGGATCGTATGGGAGCAGAACCGCCTTTACTTGGAGGAACTGGCAGGCCGGGAACTGCTACACAAGCCCAGTAATGCGCAGCTGCTGGCGATTCTGGTATACAGCCTGCTGTCACAGCGTGCCAGCTCTCTGGCGGTGCATGGACTGGGTGAGGCGGTAACTCTCCCCGGAGAAGATCACGATATGGGAGTGATGGATCAGGCGGTCAATGAGGGCTGCGGTGAGACGGTTGTCACCAAAGACGGTATTCCACTAGCTGAACTCCAGGTTGGAGGTAATGATAAGGCTCTTCCTTTCATAGCAGTCGGAGATCACCTGAAAGAGCAATTCGGCGGCATCCTTGTGGAGTGGAACAAAACCAATTTCGTCAATGACCAATAATTCTGCCTTCCGCAAAGTTCCAAGGAACGCGTTGATCGTTCCTTTATTATTTCGCTCCAGCAGAAGGTTAGCCAGGGAAGCGGCGGTCTTTACCATTCGGTTGATTCGGTTTGCTTCCCGTTCCCGCAGTTCCAGCAGTTCTTTCACATACTGCTCTGGATCATCACAGTAGGAGATGCTCCGTCACTCCTTTGCCAAGCCGCCCAGTTTCAATGTCCGCATATACTGCTCAATCTGCTCAGTCATCAGCATCACTAAATGATTTATAACAGATAATAACACCAAGAAAGCAAGTCTTTTCCCAAGACTTGCTTTCTCTCTTACTCTATCAAAATGTCCTACTGAGACTTTTACAGTACATGGGACTATGTTCGTTTCTCCGTAAAATATTCCGCCGCCCGATATTCCAGCTCTGCCAAGCTATCAATGCGGCGGTACTCAATAATCTGTTGCAGCTCCGGCAAAGCCAGAAAATATCTTTCCCAGATCGCCTCTCTGTCATAATCCTGCTGGTAGCGACTCACGGCATAATTAAAAACTGTCCTGCTTGGTATCGTACTGTTTTGCAGTTGGATTCTGTACTTTCTGGGTGCCTTGTCACAGCCCAATAGGTATGCCACCATGTCCAACACCCTTTGCGCCGTCATGCGGGTGCTGAGAGATGTGACCGGATGGAGATATTCCTCACCGAGGTCGTCTGGATAAAACCCTTCTGTCGCATCATCATCGGCAAGAGACTGTTCCAGCAGTTCCGAATACTGCTTCGCCAGCTGAATCATGGCTCTCATATTGCCTCGCATATATGCAATCTGATTATAAAAAATGAACTTTTCCAGCGATTCCTGCCCCGCTTTGTGCACAGATCCCTCCCCCCTGTCTCAGCTCTATATAAGTTATTTTCGACAATATTATAGATTCTCACTTGTATAGATGTCAAGGGTTACCCCACTTTTCTCTCACTGTATAGCAATTTTGTTTTCCGATAAAATAGGGAAAAACACAGTCAAAGGATGGCAGGGGTGCAGTGAATAGCAAAACAGATGAAAAGGTCGCCAAAATAGCTGCGAAACTGCGGAAAATCCGCGAATTGAAGAATCTCACACGGGAACAGTTCTGTGAACGTCTGGGAGAAAATGTAGAATATTGGGGCAAGATCGAACGCGGTGAGCAAACCATCAGCCTTGGGAAATTGCTTCAGGTCTGCGAGGTCTACCATATTCGCATTGAGGAGATCATCACTCTGGATTTTCAGGAGCAGGACACGCAACAGCTCCGTGACTCCATCGTTGCTCTACTCGACGAATGTGATTACCATCAGCTTGAAATTACTCACAAATTTATTACTGATATTGCCAAGGCTCTGTAAGCAGCCAGTTGTAGCACTGCTGTCTGACCTGAACGACTATCCGCTGGACAATGACGTGTACCACTGCATTGGTTGCGTACGGGCCAAACGTTCTCGATGGACTTTGACGAGCAGGTAGAGATTTCCAATTTACTCTATGGAAGTCACCTTCAGCGCTCTTTATTCGAAGCGACGTTACTTTGATTCTTGCGTCTTTTTCTGATTTATACCCACGGAAGATTGATAAGGTAGAATAAGTTTCGCAAATTGAAAAGTAGATAAAAGAAGACATGG
>ERZ1643247.1689-NODE-1689-length-19351-cov-160.131633_pt1 | contig 19351 bp, 20 predicted proteins | sample MGYA00579264_ERZ1643247 | MGnify/ENA primary metagenome ERZ1643247 (study PRJEB29033, sample SAMEA4952262) | chicken gut metagenome | biome: Broiler Chicken; feature: Gastrointestinal Tract; material: Caecum | place: Ireland | collected 2018 | study: Broiler... | reverse complement strand
TGGAGAGCTTTTCGTGCGCGTTCTTCATGATGGGCGGCAGGTGGATATAGGTGGGCCGCTCCCAGCCGAACGCGTCGTACATGAGGTTGTATTTGGGGGTAGACGAAAGATACTCGCTGCCGCGGATGACGTGCGTGATGCCCATGAGGTGGTCGTCTACCACGTTCGCAAAATTGTAGGTGGGCATACCGTCGCTCTTCAAGAGGATGCCGTCTTCGATGTCCTTGAAATCGACGGTAACGGTGCCGTATACGAGATCCTCGTAGCTGCCGCTCCCCTCATCGGGCACGTTCTGGCGGATGACGTAAGGAACGCCCGCCGCGAGCTTTTCGGCGATCTCCTCCTTGGAAAGGCGCAGGCAGTGCTTATCGTAGCGGCCGACGCCGTTTTCGTCTTTCAAAGAGTCGATGCGCTCTTTATCGCAGAAACAGTAATAGGCGCCGCCGAGCCCGACCAGCTTTTCGGCGTATTCCTTATAGATGGCGGCGCGCTCGCTCTGGATATACGGGCCGTAATCGCCGCCGATATCCGGCCCCTCGTCGTAATAGATGCCCGCGTCTTTGAGGGTGTCGTAGATGATCTGTACGGCGTCGCCGACGAAACGCTTGCTGTCGGTATCTTCCAGGCGGAGGATGAATTTTCCGCCCTCCTTTTTCGCATACAGATAGCCGTACAGCGCGGTGCGCAGGTTCCCGATGTGCATATACCCCGTCGGGCTGGGGGCAAACCTTGTTCTCACTTCTTTCATATATGTCCGTTCCTCATTGGATGATTTATCGTATTTTCAATCCAGCCGCAGCTCTTTGAACCGGCCGGAATGATAGTAGCTGTACAGCTTTCCGTCCGCATAGATGACGGAATCGCACAGCCGCACGCCGTGCATGCGGCACATTTTTACCAGCTCCGCGAGCGATCCGTCGTCGCCCGCCGAAGGCTCCGCGCTCCCGCTCGGATGATTGTGCGCCACCAGCACGTTTTCGGGCTTGACTTCGGTAAGGATGGTGCCGAACGTTTTGCTGTCGAGCAAAACGCTGTCTTTGCGCACGTCTGAAATCGTTTTCGTACACAGGAGCAGCCCGTTTTTGTCGGTAAAGTACAATTCAAGTTTTTCGGAGGCGCAGCCGCGAAAACGAGCGGAAATATATTTGCTCACCTCCGCGTAATTGAACAGCCGCACGGGCGAACGAGGCGAGGCGGCGATGCGTTTCAGCGCGAGCCCGTACGAATGCAGATACTCCGCCGCGTGCGGGCCGATGCCCGCCACCGTGCACAACAGCCGCGGCGTTGCGGAAAACACGCCCGCAAGGTCGCCAAAGCTGTCGAGCAGTGCGTGCGCTATGGGATTGGTATTTTTGCGTTCGATCGCGTCGAAAAGTATAAATTCCAATAATTCGCAGTCGGTCAGCGAATCGCCGTGCGAAAACATTTTGCCGCGCATGCGTTCCCTATGTCCTTCGTGCATATGATCCCCGGCTGAATATAAAATGATTTTTCTATATTTTAACACACATCGCCGCATTTGCACAACTTATTTGCGGCGATTCGCGCGTTTGTTCGGCGAATTTTCGCGAAAAACAGAAGGCCCTGCGCGGAACGAGCCGCGCAAGGCCTTCGAAGTGAGGGAGAATATGCTTATTTTTCGTCGAGGTCGAGATAGGTGGAAGGATCGATGTTCTTTCCGTTTTCGCTCACCGCAAAGTGCAGGTGCGCCCCTTCGTTGTACTCGTTGCCCATCGCATCCGCCGCCGCGGAAACAGTGCCGATCAGATCGCCCTGTTCCACCTTGTCGCCCACTTTCAGGTCGGCAAAAACGTCGATGGACGCGTATTCGGTCATCAGCCCGTTGCCGTGGTCGATAACGACCTTGCCGCCCTCCAACAGGGTATCGGAGATGCTTTCCACCGTGCCGGCATACGCCGCCGTAACTTCGGTGCCCGCATCCGCCTTAAAGTCGATGCCCTGGTGCAAATTGTAGCGGTTCAGCGTGGAATTGTACCAAAACGTGTACGTCGTGCCGATAGTCGCGTCCTGTACGGGCAGGGAAAGCACCACTTCCACGTCGCTCGGCTCGTCCGGCTCGTTGTCGTCGGGGTCCTCGTTGTCGTCCGGCTCCTCCGTGCCGCTCGGATCATCGGGTTTATCGATGGTCTTATTGTCCATGGTAACGAAGATGACCGTCAACGCGATCGCCGCTGCGAGCACGAGCGCGCACGCCGCGATGATGATGTAATAGATGCTCTTACGTTTTACCTTGACCGTACCTTCGGTTTCGGTAACCTTTTTGTCTTTCATAACACTCCTCCGAAGAAAGATTTGATGGTTTGATTTTTGACCGATTTTTTCGTTTTATACATGCCGCGAAAAAATTTTTTTAATATCCGCCGAAGATGACGGGAGAACCGATGCACGCGCCCCCGCCGCGCACCGCAACGTGCAGATTCACGGTGCAGCCGCACAGGCGCACGCCGCCGCCCAGCCGCGGAGAATAATAATAGTAGTTCACGACGCCGCCCGCGCTCTCGCTGAATTGCAGGCGGGCGCCGTACTTTTCCGCTTGCGCAAAGGCGTCTGCCGCGCTTTCATAGCGCGCGCTCTCACCCGTAACGCCGCACAAAAGCAGCTTTACCCGCGCGGCGTCTTCCGCCGAGGCGAGCGTTATTTCCGCATTGGAGCTTTCGCTGAGCGTATAAAATATGTAGTTTTCCGCGCCGTCGAACAGCAGGTTTTTATCGAGCGCCTGCGGCAAAACGACCAGGCACGATGCCGCCAACGCCGCCAGCAAAACCGCAGCAACTCTGCACAATTTGCGCATAAAAAAACGCCTCCGAACAATTTCGGAGACGGTTATGACCAAATTTTTATAAAATTATACATTGTTTTTTTGGTTGCAATCCTTCGGATAATGCGAACAATCCGAACACTCGGCGCCGCATGTTTATAAGCCCCTGCCGGCTCGGCTTTGCCCGATTCAAGGTTTTACTCCCACTCCTTCCATATGCTCAAAGAATTGCCATTATTATAATAAAACCTGACGCCGGCTACCTCGCCAAACCATTCTGCATCTGTATAATTTGAATAAATATCCGTCATCATCACAACCACACAATCGCCGTAAGTGCCGCAATATTTGTTGATCGAAAAATCGTCTGCGGCGGCGTTTTGGTCGGGAAACCGTTCGTTATACCCGTGCGCGGCCGTGCTTCTGATTTTTTTGACGTTTCCTCGCTCAGCTCCTGCGGCGTTTTGGGAATGGGCGTATACTCTTCGCTCATGATTTCCTCGTTGTACACCCTGCCGCCATTATGATAATAAGCGATGCTCATGATTTCTTCCTTCGTCAGATACCCCGCCTCATACGCCTCTTGCAGGGAATAAAAATCGCCGCTCGCCTCCGGCGCACACCCCGCCAATATCCCTGCGAGCATGCATAACATACCGAGCAATATTCCTCCCGACAATTTGATTTTATCGGTTAACTTACTCATTCCACACCTCTCCTTTGATTTTACTTTATTATTTCATAACGAAACTCGGCTGTCACTTTATCTGCGTCTATAATTTCGGTTTGGTCTACTTCTATAATAAATGTTAAAAATATCGCATCCGTGTTGACCTCGATTTTGCCGTCCTGCACTTTTGATTCGGGAACTTCTCCTACGATATCGAGGGTCAGCATGTTTTTGTCAATATAAGCATTATCGATATAACGCTTTATGCTTTGATCGCTTTGCCAACTTGAGTAAAATATCACAGCTTTTTCCTTATAAAAATCGTTTGAATATCTTTCCCAAACAGGCAAATTGTCCCATATTATATCGTAGTTATCGAAAAATGTTTTTACTTCTTCCTGGGAACGGAAAACACCCCAAATTTGATTTATTTCGGTCATAAATACGCCGCCGAAAACATCCTCTTGAAAACTGATTAGTTCATTTGTATGAGGCGGGTTGTTTGTTTGGCAAGCACTGCATGTCGTACCTATCCATACACACAGAATAACAGCAGCTAATTTCTTTATCATATATTATATCTCTTTTTGTTAATAACCTCAATCAAACCTTAGTTTTCTTTCCATAAATAGATACGCGTTGTATAAGGATAAGTAAATTTGATCCCCCCGACTTCATAACTATATATTTCTTCCATAAATAAATCCTCTAAAAATATCAAAAAATCACTCGAAAAACGAACTGCATAATATCCGTTGTAGCACCCAAGATATACTTCGACAGAAAAATTCTCCGCCGTCGCATCCGGGTGAGTACCATTGTCGCGATAATCTTCCGCCATACTCTCCCGCATTTTCAGCGATATTTCCTCGCTCAGTTCCCCGAAAGGTTCCGGCTTAAAATTTCGCAATTCCCATTTATTCCTTTCCGCGTCTCCGTTGTAATAGGCGATATTCAGAAAATCTCGCCTGCGTATCGCGCGCGCTTCGTATATCTCTTCTAACGTATACAGAGGCCCGCCCTCTACTTCTCCCGTGTACACTTCCCATTCCCGATTGCAGCCGCTCAGCACTCCCATGCATAGCGCCCCCAACGCCAAAACAACCGCCAATATTTTTAATTTCTTCATATTTCCCTCCTTTTTGGTCTTATCCATATTTTACCACCGCTTCCACTCTCTGTCAATGGTTATAAAAAAATTCCGGTATTACTTACCGGAAACCAATTAATTAAATATCCACACCACTTCCGCGCCGATATTGAGTTGGATATCGGCAGAATCTCTCGCCATAGCGAACACGCTGGCATTAGAAGATACCCCCACCAATGCGCGGACATTATAATTTATTTCGCTCAAACTCTGGCAATATGCAAACGCGTTGTCTTCCAGCCCGAAGGCATACCGGAGGCTGCTCCCCTCCTCAAACGTCAGCGTTTCCATACCGGTACAAAATTCAAACGCAGATTTTCGGATAAACACCACGCTCGAAGGTATCGTAACTTCCTCTAAAGATGTACAACCGTAAAAGGCATAGGACCCGATGCTGTACAGATCGCTGTCATCTTCGAATGTAAGTTCCGTTACACCGTTGCATCCCTTAAACGCCTCGGCCCCTATATCCGTCACCGCGGCCGGAATATGTAATTCGGTCAGGCTTGTACAATTTTCAAAGGCTTTGTCGCCGATTATTTCCAAACTTTCGGGAAATACAATTTCTTCGCACAGATCTTGATTGCTGAACGCCGAATCCCCGATTTCCGTCACCGTGCGGCCGTATATCGTGGTCGGAACGGTCAATACATCGTCGTAGCCGAATACGTAATTGATCCCGTCGATCCGTATTTCATTGAGCCCTATATTTGTCGTTTTATATCCTGCTATATACAGCGGGTCAAACGCATTTAACTTTTTTACGGTCTGCGTCGTCGTTCCGCCCGAGGCACTCGGCACAGTGATTGTTATACTGTCCGCACAGCCTAAAATGATATCTTTCAATTCGGCGCCCGTTAGGGTCGGATTTGCCGAAAGGAGCAACGCCGCTACCCCGGTTACGTGCGGCGCCGCAGCAGATGTTCCATTAAAACTCACATAACCCTGCTCATTATCAGTAGTCGGAATGTTGTCTTTATAGATAAAACCTTTTCCCCCAGGTGCGTAAATATTCACATATGAACCAAAACAAGAACTTTGAGTTCTAGACCATATTGAACGTTGTTGTTCCTTATCTATCGCTCCAACAGAAATTAAGTTCTCGCTATTATATAAATCAATATTTGGAAAATCATCAACATTTATACCCTCATTCCCCGCACTCCAAACAAATAAACCTGGATAATAATTTATCAAATATAAAATATATTGTGAATTACCAAAAGTACCTCCGCTATAATTTATAATATCTATTTGTTCGTCGGTCCCCCATTTATCCGTTGCCCAAGCAATTGCATTCTCTATAGCATATCCTTTAAAAAGATATTTATCCTTCTCTTCATCCCAAAAAGATACTGGCATAGGAACCATAGTTACATTCCAGTTAATTCCCGCAACACCTTTTCCTTCATTGTTCGTTTGTGCTCCTATAATTCCGGCGACTTTGGTTCCATGCCCCAATTCATCATCCGTTGTGATAGTATTTTCATTATAAAAATCATACCCGTTTGTTACGTTTGCATCTAAATCAGGATGACTCGCTATACCTGAATCCATGATACCTACCCTTACCTCTTTGCTACCTGTGGTTATATCCCATGCCTTAGGGATGTTAATTCCCTCATCTTCCATTAAATTCCATTGGTCCCCGTTTATAAAACGTTCATCATTAGGTAAAGCTGAAAACTCAAAATTGTAACTAGGTTCAGCAACAAAAATCCCTTCCTGACGATTTAAACGTTTTACAGACTGTATTACATTTTCCTTGGACGGATTCTGCAATTCAAGCCGCAAAATCTGTTTAAAATTGCTATCATATACTAAATTTGGATTCGTTCTTTTGGTTAAGTCTGTAATAGATTTTATAGAAATTCCTTTAAAAAAACTTGCACTATGTACCTTATTCACTTCGCTGATTTCACTATCTAAAATAACGATTACGCTGTCCTCTGCAAAACTCAAGTCTTCATTAATCGTATAAATTTCATCTTCCGCCCTAACAATATTTTCCGGCGTCAGTATAAATGTCAACAATAACATTATACTCAGCAAACAAACGAATAAACCTATAATATAAAATTTTTGTTTTTTAAGTAATCTCATAATTCTCTCCTGGTAAATTACTTCCATATTTCTATTTTATGATATCCATAATAATGAAATTTAACCCCATCGATTATATCCCATGTCTCTATTGGCATGGCAGGTTCTAAAGTGTATATATCTCGTAATATTACCGCATAACAACCCGAATAAAAACCTAAATAATTAAGAATTGTAATATCTTTTGCCTCCGCATCAGGCACGTCATCATTGCGTAGCTCTTCCGCCGCAGTTTCTTTAATGCAAACCGTTACCTCCTCCCGCAAAGGATTCGGATACTCTTTATCGTTATTTAAGTAATACGCAATCATTTTTAAATCCTTTTTGGTTATATAGCCTTCTTCATACGCATCCTCTAACAAATACAATTCTCCCATATGCGGCGTAAATTCTCCTTCTTGCTGAATCTTGTATGGTGGTTTATCGCTGCAACCGGAAAACATGCACAACCCCACCATCAACGCCAAAACAACCGCCAATATTTTTAATCTTTTCATATTTCCCTCCTTTTTGGTCTTATCCATATTTTACTACCGCCTCCACGCTCTGTCAATGGTTATATAAAAAAATTCCGGTATTACCGGAAACCACTTAATCTAATATCCGCACCACTTCCGCGCCGATATTGAGGAGGATATCGGCAGAATCTCTCGCCATAGCGAACACGTCTGATTCAGAATTAAAATCCGCCAATCCCCAAACGTTATAATTTATTTCGCTCAAACTTTGGCAATACGCAAACGCGTTGTCTTCCAGCCCGAAGGCATACCGGAGGCTGCTCCCCTCCTCAAACGTCAGCGTTTCCATACCGGTACAAAATTCAAACGCAGATTTTCGGATAAACACCACGCTCGAAGGTATCGTAACTTCCTCTAAAGATGTACAACCGTAAAAGGCATAGGACCCGATGCTGTACAGATCGCTGTCATCTTCGAATGTAAGTTCCGTTACACCGTTGCATCCCTTAAACGCCTCGGCCCCTATATCCGTCACCGCGGCCGGAATATGTAATTCGGTCAGGCTTGTACAATTTTCAAAGGCACTATCGCCGATTATTTCCAAACTTTCGGGAAATACAATTTCTTCGCACAGATTTTGATTGCTGAACGCCGAATTCCCGATTTTCGTCACCGTGCGGCCGTTTATCGTTGTCGGAATGGTAAGTTTGCCGTCGAATATATGATCGGTTCCGTCGATTTGTATTTCGTTTGTTCCTATGTCTGTCGTTTCATATATTGCTGTGGATACTGCGGTAAACGCATTTAACTTTTTTACGGTCTGCGTCGTCGTTCCGCCCGACCCATTCGGAACGGTTATCGGAATATTATCCGTATTGTCAACAATGATATCTTTCAATTCGGCGCCCGTTAGCGTCGGATTTACCGAAAGGAGCAATGCCGCTACCCCGGTTACGTGCGGCGCCGCCATCGACGTGCCGAAACAGGAACCCATTCCCAAACCCCGTCTTCGTTTTCTTGATTTGACCATATACACTCACATGCAAGACGTTCCCCCCAACGAGTATCCCTAACTATTCCAGAACATAAACTTGTCGGTGTTGTACTTAAAATATTACTCCCCGGAGCATAAATATTGACTGAATTAACTCCATAATTTGAAAAATCACTACGAGTTTCCAAAGAAGTTAACGAGCCAACCGAAACTAAATTAGGCAAATCAAAACTACCGTTTATACTGACTAACGTATCAACATTTTTACTATCATTCCCTGCACTCCATATAAAAAGTCCGTGATAATTTCTTACAGCCTCTCTTACAGCTGTTCTTTCCCCGAAACCTCCAACACTATAATTTATAATATCTATTTGTTCAGCCGTTCCCCACTTTTCCTCAGCCCACAAGATTGCCTCCACAGCATCACTTTCATAAAACCTATTCTCTGTATTTGCAGCTTGCAAGGGTACCAATGTAACATTCCAATTTATACCTGTTACCCCTATATTATTATTACCGACGGCACCTATAGTTCCCGCAACATGTGTCCCGTGAGAATGAGTATCATCTGTCGTTACATTATTATTGTTAAAAAAATCCCATCCCGTTATCAAATTAGAATTTAAATCGGAATGATTAGCAATTCCCGTATCAATGATACCAACACGAACTTCATTGCAATTAGGTTCTGCACTGTAAACTCCCTCTATTTCATTTAAGCGGTTAACTGCTTGTAATACATTTTCCTTGGATGGTTTCTTCAAAAATATTTGTAATATTTGCCGGAAATCACTATTTTTACTTGTTTTATTCCTCTCTTTTTTTGTCAAGTCTTTTATATCACTTATTTCAATTTCCGTAAAATAACTTGCACTATGCACTTTATTTATATCGCTTACTTCTTCATCCATTACCACAAGCACGCTATCTATTGCAAATTCATACTGAATATCTTTCTCAACTATTTCTTCTGCATAAACATATACAGATTGCAAACATAGAAATACAACCCCTATTACAATAAAAAGCATCATAAATAGACCGATTATTTTTTGGAAATATAACTAGTTTTCATGAATTTTTCTCCTTATTTTTCTATATAAATTTGTATATGATTGTATGTCCAATAATGAAAAATAACACCTGCAACAGAATAAGAATTGTCAACGACTACAGCAGGAGAATCACCTAGATAAGAATGCGTCACTATTACCGCAACAGCACCGTCATAAGTGCCGTAATAGTGAACGATTGTAAAACCATCTGCTGTAGCTTTTGTTTCGTGGTTATGTTCACTGTTATACTCATATGCAGCATTTTCTTTAATTTTATTAACAGTTTCCTCGCTCAGCTCCTGCGGCGTTTTGGGAATGGGCGTATACTCTTCGCTCATGATTTCCTCGTTGTACACCCTGCCGCCATTATGATAATAAGCGATGCTCATGATTTCTTCCTTCGTCAAATACCCCTCATCATATGCCTTTTGTAATGTGTAAAATGTTCCCTCTCCTGTTTCTAAACCATCTTTTCCATTATCGCAGCCGCTCAGCATTCCCATGCATAGCGCCCCCAACGCCAAAACAACCGCCAATATCTTTAATTTCTTCATATTTCCCTCCTTTTTGGTCTTATCCATATTTTACCACCGCCTCCACTCTCTGTCAATGGTTATAAAAAAATTCCGGTATTACCGGAATGCGCTTTGTCATATCTTGTTCCCTTCGCCGATTTCACTATCGAAAATAACGATTCTGCATCCTTTGCAATGCTTTTTTTGTTAACACCATTACTTTTTTCGCCAAATCATCAACCCAGGCATCGTCAAGTTGTAAAATACAATTCCGCCGATCTCGGTCTCGGGTACTACCAAAACGTCGATTTTTCGATAGTCATCTCGCACATAAACAGCAATACAATCCCCGTATGTGCCGAAATACTCCTCAATATAGACACCTCTGATGTTAGCGAATGGATAATCTTGCTTTATCTCCTGCAAATGTGTTTTCTTTATACTCTCTTCCGCTTCTGCGCTCAATTTTTCAGGATTAAGCGCTATCGGAACAAAGGATTCGTCCTCATTCCCCTGATAGTAATATGCAATGCTTTGCAACTCTTCGACGGAAAGCCAGCCGTTTACATATGCTTCCCGCAGCGTGTAAAACTCCCCGCCGCTACCGCCGCATCCGGCAAGTATGCCCGCCGCCAAAATAACGGCAAAACATACAACAAAGACTCGTTTTATCTGTCCCTGTATGCTTTTTTTAGTAGATAAATGGCTATCCCTCATTCTCTTTTTCATATTTACCATGCCTGAAAATTATTTTCAATATTGTTTTCATTCTCCCCACTCTTTAAACGTGCATAAAAGCGCTTTTACTCAATTCACAAAAAAAATCCGACAAAAAATTTTTATATTCTGTGCACGAGGCATGGCGGCAAGTGCTATCTTATTGTTTCCCCTTCCTCCCCAGCGGAATGTGCGCGCAGGCGTTTATGGATAGATCGGCAAAATTTTTGGCGCGGTATTGCAACAACCCTTCCGCGGCGATCATGGCGGCGTTATCGGTACAGTACTTTTTTTCGGGCAGCACGAGCTTGATCCCCTCCGCCGCGCACGCCTGTTCCAACAGCCCGCGCAGGTACCCGTTCGCGATGACGCCGCCGCCCGCGGCGATGGTTTTGCAGTTTTTTTCCTTCGCCGCCGCGACCGCGCGCTCGCACAGTGCGCCGCACGCCGCCGCCTGAAAGGAGGCCGCAACGTCTGCACGGCTGTACGCTTCCCCTTTCTGCTTGCGGTTGTGGCAGTAATTGAGCACGGCGGTTTTCAGCCCGCTGTACGAAAAATCGTACCCGTTCCCCCGAAACATTTTCGGAAATTCGATATTCGCCTCCCCCTCGCGGGCGAGTTTTTCCACGCTCGGCCCGCCCGGATAGGGCAAGCCCAAAACGCGCGCGGCCTTATCGAACGCCTCGCCGGCGGCGTCGTCGCGCGTGGAACCTAAAATTTCAAACGAGGTGTAGCTCTCGGTATAGAGCACGGCGGTATGCCCGCCGCTCGCGAGCAGGGTGATAAAGGGCGGTTCGAGCGTTTCGTCCGCCAAATACGCCGCCGCCATGTGGCCGCGGATATGATCGACCGCGATGAGCGGCACGTTCAGCGCGTAGGCGAACGACTTCGCAAACGAAAGCCCCACGAGCAGCGCGCCCAACAGCCCTGCCCCGTAGGTAACTGCGACCGCGTTTATATCCCCGTTTTGAATGCCCGCCTCGCGCACGGCGGAGAGCACCGCCCGTTCGATGGCGTCGGTATGCGCGCGGGAGGCGATCTCCGGCACGACGCCGCCGTATTTCGCCTGTTCCGCCGCCGACGACAAAACGACGTTCGACAGCAATTTTCTGCCGCGCACGACGGCGGCGGCCGTTTCGTCGCACGAGCTTTCGATGCCGAGGATGACCGGCTCCTGTTTCAGCGCGAGCGCGGAAAAACGCGCGGAATATCCCATACTGACCTCCCCTGCGCCGCCGCACATATGCGCCGCGGCGCACGCCGCTCCCCTTTCGCTGTAAAAGAGCGGCTTTTTTCTGCCATATGCGTGAAAACGCATACATTTTTGCAAAAAAATGAGGGACGCGCCCTCATTTTTGGAATTTTTTCATCTTTGCCGGGATCCTGTCGTACACGCTGACGCGCTCGCTGCCACGAAACAGCTCGTCGAACGCGGGGCGGTACAGCCCGTAGATATATTCGGAAATATACACCTTGCCGCTGAAATCGGAGTTCCAAAGATCCTTTAAGAACCCGAAGTCGAGCGCCATGTCGGTGATCGTCTGCCGGCGGAAGGTGAGCCGCGTATTGGTGCGGGTATCGCACAGGTCGAGTTCCTCCTCGTCGATGGGCGCATCGAGCAGCACCACGGCGGGCACGGCCGCCTGCCCGTTCTCCGTCTGAAAAGTAACGGGAACAAACCCTTTCCAGCGGCGGTATTCGTCGAACATACAGATGACGGCGGCGCTTATTTCGGAGGCGCGCTTTTTGCGCGGCACGCCGTATTTCGCGTAGTGCACGGCGCCGCCGCGCATACCGTAGCGAGCAAAGATGACGAAGGGCGGAAAGATCAGGAGGATTCCGCCGAACGCAAAGCACCCCGCCGCCCACGCCCAGCCGTGTTCCATAAAGAAGATGGCGAGCACGCCCAGGCCGAGAAAGATACAGCCGAGCACGATAAAGAACGCGGCGTTTTTTCCGCGCCTGTAATTTTTGAAATAGGTCATACGCACCTCCGAACGGGAAAGAGCCATTGGAACCCCCTTGCCCATGCGGGCAGCCCGTTTTTCAGCTCTTTTTCAGATAATCGATGATGAACGGCTGGATATCCCCGTCCATGACCGCCTGAATGTTGCCCGTTTCGCAGCCGGTGCGGTGGTCTTTGACGAGGGTGTACGGGCAGAACACATAGCTGCGGATCTGGCTGCCCCACTCGATCTTTTTGATCTCGCCCTTGATGCTCTGTTCGTTGGCGAGGCGCTCGCTCTCTTTGAGTTCGATGAGCTTGGAACGCAGCATCTTCATCGCCATTTCGCGGTTCTGTATCTGCGAACGCTCGTTTTGGCAGGATACGACGATGCCCGTCGGGATATGCTGGATGCGTATTGCCGATTCCGTCTTGTTGATATGCTGCCCGCCCGCGCCGGACGAACGGAAAGTAGTAACCTTCAAATCCTCGCTGCGGATCTCCACGTCGCCGTCGTCGTCGATCTCGGGCATGACTTCGAGGGAGGCGAAGGAGGTATGGCGGCGCTTGTTCGCGTCGAAAGGCGATATGCGCACCAAGCGGTGCACCCCCTTTTCCGCTTTCAGGTAACCGTAAGCGTTTTCGCCCTCGATCTTGAAATCGACGCTCTTGATGCCCGCCTCGTCGCCGTCCAAACGGTCGAGCTCAGTCACTTTGAATCCGCTGCGCTCGGCATAGCGCGTATACATGCGGTAGAGCATGGATACCCAATCGCAGCTTTCGGTGCCGCCCGCGCCCGAATGCAGCGTCAAAAGGGCGTTGTTCGCGTCGTATTTGCCGCGCAGAAGGGAACGGATGCGCATATCCTCCAAATCCTCTTCTGCGGTGGCGAGCAGGGTATCGAGTTCGGGCACGAGGTCCTCCTCGCCCGTTTCCTCGATGAGGTCGATAACCTCGTTCACCTCGTCGAGCGCTTTTTTGCCCTTTTCATAGGCGTTGATCTTCCCTTCGACCACGGAAACTTCGCGCCCCAATTTGGTGGAACGCTCCAAATCCTGCCATACTTCCGGTTTTTCCTGCTCCGCTTTCAGCTCGGCGAGCTTTCCGCGCAGGATATCGATGTCGAGCGCCTCCTTTGTCTCCTCCAACGTGTCGGAGAGCGCCTTGGCGCGCAGCCTGTAATCGTCCGCTTTGAACATGATCGCTCCTGAATTTTGCCCCTATCGGCAAAAGGCGGGGCCGCGCGGCCCCGTTTTGGTATTATTTTCCCGTATATTATACCATAGCGAATGCGCCTTGTCAACAAACGGCGCCCCCGCGAAAATCGCGGGGGCGCCCGGCATTCATATCATCGCACATACCCGACCGAGCCGACGGCATTCGCCGCGTACACGGTGCGCACGAACAGGGTTTCGCTCCCCTCCTCGCCGTAACCGATCGCGGCGGCGTGGCGCTTTTTTTCGCAGGTAACGGCGATCTCGCCCGAAGCGCCGCGCTCCTCCGCCTTGGCGCGCGCGCTTTCCCTGGCTAGCTGCTCGGCATATTCCTCCGCCTCGCTCTCCTCTTTGAACGCGCGCGTTTCGCCCTCGCCGTACACGAAATAGCCGGCCTCTCCGCTCTCCAAAAAGCCGGCGCGCACTTCCGCCTCGCTCGCGGCATACACGCTGCCCGTGACCGCGCCGACGGCGTTGGCGACTTCGCCGTGTTCGGGAACGACCGCCTCCGTGCCCAACAGCTTCGCCACACCGCCCAAAAACAGGCGGATGGGCGCGCCGATGCCGACCAGCTTGAAATCGGTCACAAAGGGCGCGCGCACGAGCGCGCCGCTCCGCTCGCCGCGGGCATAGCGGTAGCTCTCCTCGATCATGTGCTCGCCCTCCTCCCCGAACCCGCGCTTTGCATAGAACGGATCCTGCACCTGCAAAAGGAGTTTGACGATATTGCCATACATTTTATGCTCCACTTCGCGGTAGACCATATCGCACAGCTGTTCCACGGTAACGCCGAGGTTTTCCGCCACGATCTTTGCGCCGAGGCGGGATATCGCGGGGTCGAAACGCAGAAAATCGCCGCGGACGTGCATGAGGTCGGTGGGCGTAAGGCCGCACACCTGCACGATGCCTTCCTTAATCAGGCGGGAGGGATTGAATGTATAGATGTCCTGCCCGACCGCCGCAGCGGCGTCGTCCAGGATGAGCGGGCCGCCCCTGAGCGCGGCGATGAGCTTTTTCTCCCGCTCGGTGTAGCGTTCGGGCGAGCGGGGCTCGCGCGCGAGCAGGTAGAACTCGAAGCGGAACACGGTATGCACGCCCGCACCGCTTTTGGCGAATCGCTCCAAGCGCTCCTTCATTGCAGGATAGCGCGCGGCGGCCGCGCACAGCGGGATCACGCGGTATTCCTCCATGACCAATTTTTTGCCGCGGTAATGAACGGCACTGTCTCCGCCCAAACCGAAGGTGCGGATGAGCATCCCGTCGACGCAGGTATTCCATTTCCCCACGGTGATGCCGCTCTCCGCACGGGGAGCGCGCCGCGCACGATGGCGATATCCGTCGTCGTGCCGCCCATATCGACGATGACGGCGTTCTTTTCATGCGTCAGGCCGTACCCGCCCGCCACGCTCGCGGCGGGGCCGCACAGCAATGTTTCGACGGGGTGCATGCGCGCAAAGCTCTCCGTCATCAGGCTGCCGTCGCTGCGCATGATGACGACGGGCGCGTTTATGCCGCGCGCGGAAACGGCGCGGCGCACCGCGCGGAGAAATTCCTCCACTACGGGATACAGGCGCGCGTTGAGCAACGTGCCCGCGCCGCGCTGCAAACTGTTGAGTTCGCGGAACAGCTCGCACCCGCAGGTAACGGGGATATCCGTGATCTTGGCGATGCGCTCTTTCGCCTCCCGCTCGATCGCCGCGCCGTTTTTGACGGAGTACAGTTCTATGACGCCGAGCCCGTCCTGCCCGACGCAGTTTTCGCGCACGTCCTTTTCAAACTTGTCCCAATCGGGCGGGGCGGTGATGCGGCCGGAAATATCGGTGCCGCACGGTTCGATGCAGATCTCCCCGACGGGCGGCAGACCGTATTCGCCGCCGTACTTTTGCAGGATATCCTTATCCCCGCCGAAAAAGAACAGCTTTGCCGCGCCGCCCTTTCCTTCCACGCAGGCATTGGTCGCGAGCGTCGTGGAGAGGGAAAGCATGCGCACATCTTTAAAATATTCGCGCGGGAGCGCATCCAGCGCGTTTTCGATGCCGATGCACAGGTCCTCGCGCGTCGTGAGCGCCTTGGCGGTGCCGAGTATCTTTTTTTCGTCAAAATCGTACAGAACGGCGTCGGTATAAGTGCCGCCCGTGTCGATGCCGATGGCAAGTTTCATCCAATATCCCTCCCGCCGCCCGCGCGGGCGGCGTTTCATGCAGGGCCGCAAATGCGGACACTGCTCGTTATGTTTCCCGTATAGTATACCACGCCGCGCACAAAAAAGCACCCTCCTATTTTGCGGAAAATCGGTATTCTTTTGCTTTCTTCGCGTGCCGCGGCTGCAAGCGGAGGCAAAACGCTGACACACCGCCGATTTGGATGAAATTATTTTGCAAATATGCTATAATGGCAAAAAGCGACTCAATAAAACGGACAGATCGTTTGTTTAATAGACGGAAGCAACAAAAACGGGCCGCTTACGGGAGTAGAGAATGTGAACCGAAAAAAGATGGACGAATGCCTTGTGCGGACGCAGCGCGGGGACAAAGCGGCCTATTCGCTGTTCTATGCGGAAACGGCGAAAGGTGTATATGCGTTTCTGTACGGATATTACCGAAACCGCGCGCGCACGGAAGAAGGCGTACAGGAGACCTATTACAGGGCCTTAAAAAATATCGGGCAATACCGCGCGGGCTCGGATGCGCGCGCGTGGCTGTTGCAGATCGCGAAGAACATCGCGCTCAACGACATACGGCGGGCAAAGCGCGAGGAAATTCTGCCCTCGGAAAAGATGGAGCCCCTGCGGACGGAGGAGGCTCCCGACGGGAGCGTGTTCGACGCGATGAACCGCGCGCTCGACGAAACGGAGCGGCAGATCGTAACGTTGCACGTTTTGTGGGGCTACAAGCACCGCGAGATCGCCGAAAAGCTGGAAATGCCGCTCGGCACGGTGACGAGCAAGTATAAGATTTCCGTAACAAAAATGAAAAAATATTTAAAGGAGGGACAATAAAATGCACGGCTGGAAGAAAAAACTTGACAGCGAACTCGACGAGATCGTCCGCAGCATGCCCTCCGAATTTGCTCCCGAAAATCTCCCCGCCGCACAAGCGCAGGCCCCGAAAAAGAGCGGGAACAGGCGGCCTTTCCGCATCGCCGCGGCCGCGACCGCCTGCGCCGTATTGTTGGCGGTGCTGCTGCCCGTGCTCCTGATTCTGGGGCCCTTTGCGAACACGGGCGGCGTCATCCTCATGGAGATCAACCCCGCCGTGCGGCTGTACACCGACGAAAACGGCGCCGTCACCGCCGTGTACAGCGAAAACACGGAGGGAGACATCCTTCTCTCCGACCAAACGTTTGCCGCATCCCTGCGCGGCATCCCCGCCGCCGACGCCGCAACAAAGCTGGCCGAGCGCGCTTTCGCCGCGGGATTCGTGCGCGAGGGAGAGAGCGCCGTGCGCTTTACGGTGGCGGCGGATAAAAACGCCTCCGCCGAAGAGTTGCAGAGCGCGCTGGAAAGCTCCGTGACCTCGTATTTCTGCGAAACGGGGCTGTTCGTGCCCGTGCTCAGTCGCACGGCGGAGTTATCCATCTTCGGGGAAGGAAACGCCCGCGAGCAGGCGGAAAAGGCGCAGGGAACGCCCGCAACGGTGACCGAGCGGGAGGCGGCGGCGACGGATCCGAACGACGTGGAGGAAAGCTACCGCGATTCCCTGCTGCGCTATACGCGGGAGGTGACCGACTGCGTTTACCGCACCGCGAGCGGCAAAAAAACGGCGCTGGCGGAGATCGACGCGCTCAACGGGCAGATCACCGCGCACGACGACAACGAGCTTTCCCTCCCCTATTGGATTTTGGCGGAACTGCCGAACTTCCGGCCGGAAGAGAGCCTCGCAGCGCTCATGGAGCAGATGGAACAAAAGCTCGCCGAATACGAGGCGCGCTACGGGCAGGCGCTGGACGGCGTAACATTTTTGGCGCTGAACTCCTTTTACGAGGCCTTTGACCTTGCGGCGCTGAAGGAGGGCGTGGACGACCTGCTCTCGCTCATCGAGTATTTTACGGGCATCTTCGACCCGAGCGTCTTCATCGGCATCCTTGCGGGCGACACGGAAATGGCACAGGCGGTTTCCGCGCTGTTCGAGGGGATCGGAACGCTGCCCGAAACGGTGGAGGGCTATGTGGAATCCGCCCTGGAGATGCTGCGGCGGGAGACGGCGCTGGCGCTGTACGAAAACAGAGCGGAGGCGGAAAAACAGCGCCCCGCCCTCTCCTATGAGGAATACCGGCAGAAAATGCAGGAACTTGCGGATAAGTTCGGAAATTTTGAAGATTTTTGGAATTCTTTTCAATAAAACGCACATCCGCCGTGTTTAATAATCGGAAACTGACCGATAAGGAGGTTAAACGGTTATGAAAGTTTGGAAAAAGATCGCCGCCTGCGGGCTGAGCCTCGCGCTGGCGGCAGGTACATGCGCACTGCTCGCAGGCTGCGGCGAAAACGAAAGCGATGCCGCCGCGCGCATGCAGGTGGACATCAACCCCAGCGTCGAATTTATCCTCGACGCAGACAACAAGGTACTCAGCGTTACGGCGCTCAACGACGACGGAGCGCTCATCATCGCGGGCGAGGCATTCGTCGGAAAGACCGCCGAGGACGCCGCGGAACTCATGGTGAGCATTTCGACGGACGCGGGCTACCTCGTGAAGGGCGAACTCTCCGCAGGACAGGACGGGATCACCATAAGCATCACGGGCGACGAGGCGGCCGCACAGAAACTGTACGACGACGTGAAAGCGGGCATAGATGCGTTTTTGGAGGAGAGCGGCATAAACGCGGCCGTCGAGCGGGGCGAGGCGCTCAAACTCGATGCCCTGCGCGATCTCGTACAAGCGGCGGACCCCACGCTCACCGACGAGGAAGTTGCAAGCATGACCGGGGAGCAGCTGCTCAACGCGCTGAAAATTTCCCGCATCGAAACGGCACAGCTTTTGACCGAAGAGCTGCGCAATGCGTACAACACCGCCAAAGAGTACGATTTCCGCTTTGCCGAACGGCAGGCGACCAAAAACGTCATCGCGGGGCTGGGCAGCGCATACGAATCCTTTTTGAACGGGTATGCGGCGGCGCTTGATTCCTACCAACAGGCGATCCGGGCGGTGGAACAGGCGCGCTACGACTACCTCGTCGACGCCGAATCGGACTACCAGAAAAAGCTCGCGGAGGTGCGCGCGCAAAAGGATAAAGTGCTCGGACAGCGCAAAGAAGTGGCGGAATTGAGCGAAGGCCCCGCCAAAGAAGCGGCAAAAGCCGCCCTCGCCGCCGAGGAAACAACATTGCAGGCCATGGAAGCGGCGCTCGAACTTGCTGGCGAAACAGCGGACGCAGCGTTCGGCCTCGCGCTTTCGGCGATGAAAACGGTGGAAAACACGCTGACCGAGCTGGAAAAGGCATTCCCCGAAGAGATAACGGCCGCGCTCACCGAGAGCGCGCAAAAGGCACAGGACGCCATGAACGCCGCCAAAGACGAGGCATTCGCGAAATTTGAGGAGGCGCACAAGGCGGACATCGAAAAGGCGCTCGCCGACTTGCAGGCGCGCAAACAGGCGCTCATCGATGCGAACAAGGCGGCCTGACCCCCTTACTTTATTTTTTTCCGGCGATACCCGCGGACTATCCGCGGGTATCGTTATATACAGGTATCGCTAGTAACTATCCCCCACTAAAGTGGGGGCTTTAAGAAGCCCTAAAGGGCGAGAATA
>ERZ1643247.1687-NODE-1687-length-19361-cov-6.656065_pt1 | contig 19361 bp, 19 predicted proteins | sample MGYA00579264_ERZ1643247 | MGnify/ENA primary metagenome ERZ1643247 (study PRJEB29033, sample SAMEA4952262) | chicken gut metagenome | biome: Broiler Chicken; feature: Gastrointestinal Tract; material: Caecum | place: Ireland | collected 2018 | study: Broiler... | reverse complement strand
GCCATAAGCGCAGAAATTTTTCTACCAGCTTCCGCCGCCGCCACCGCCGTGACCACCGCCACTAAATCCGCCACCGCCGCCTATGCCACCTATGGTTCCCGCAACAGAACCTATGGTTTTAATTAGGCTTGCAGTTTTGACTACGCTTGCTAAGTGCAATGCAGACGAGAAGTTTATCATAGTTCCACGAAGTAACGTGCTTATTACTATAAAGTCTATTAAGTTTGCGTCCGATTCGTACCAGTCTGGCATCTTGACAACAATGCCTTCAAACTTCTTACACCAATCGTCATATATATCAAATACGTAAGCGTATGGAAGCACGTTGTAGAAAAGCTCGGGGTTCTCTTTACAGAGCATTTCAAGACGCTCCTTTTCCGTTACTTCTATAAAGGTCTTTAAACCTATTATGTCGCCTAGCTTTTTCATGCCAAGCTCCGTTCTAACGTTAAACTTTCTTAAAATTATTGAATTTAAAGCAAGCAGCGCTATGATAATTATCAAATTCCCAAACGGGTCTAGGAAAAAGTCGTAACAGAATATAAAGTAACAAACTATTAAGACAATTACCCCTGCCGCCGCCAAAACGGATAGCCACACCTTCTTTTTGTTTACAACTTCGTCTAGATTTGCCATTAGTGACTTTAAGAACAAGTAGCTTACAGCGCCGCCAACAAAACTTAACAACATAAAAATGGTATAATTCATAGTGTAAGCAATTTTAAACAATACGCTTGTGAATATGAAGCTTGTAACAATGGCAATGAACTCTCTTAAAGTAATTGCACTTTTACTGAACGCGTTTTTGTTTTCTATTTCAATTTCCTGCATTACAGTTTGAATGGTGCTAGAAAGGTTTGCCCCCAAACTTTTAAGCGGAATTTCCGCTCCCTTTTCAAAAATCTTTTCAAAGAGCACGCGCTCGTAAAGCTTTAAGTTTTTATCGGCATCTTTTAACTTTATTAGTGTGGTATTTTTATTTTCTTCCTTAATTTTTAAATAGCCCTTTTGCGCCCACAAAATTACAAGCGACGCTATATCCTTTTCATGCACATATCTATCTATTAAATATCCAACGTCCGCAGACGTAGTGCCGTCTGGAAGTTCAAACTGCACCACTGGCGTAAGCTCGGACCTATTAGATTTTTTCATGAAAATTATAAGGCTTATTACTGCAATAAGAACAATTAGAACTAAATTAATTATATCCCAAGTGTAACTAATATTTGGGTTAAAGTAGCCGTCTTCCAAATTCATTCTAACGGTTAAGGATTCCCCTGCTTCTAAAATGCTATCATGAACGTAGTGTAGAGTTGTGCCGTCGAAGGTAAACCCTTGTGCCATATTTGTTGAACCATAGCCGCCGTAATAAATGTATGGCGTAGTTTCCGTCGCTTTTGGAAGAATTACAGTAATTTCTGTTCTAAGAATTTCTGTGTCCCAAAAACTTCCAACTAGGTTATAATAAAAGCTATCTTTACCTGAATCCTTATCATAGCCAAGGTCTATATTATAACTAATTTCGTAACTAACAATCTGCCCGGATACGTACTCGTAAGGGTCGCCTATTTGAATGTACAAAAGCCCATTAGACGTGAACACTTCAAACTGCTCGTTTACCTTTATATCTGAATACGTATACCTAAAATTTTTATATGTAACGTTTCCCTTTTCGTCCGCTTCTCCAACCTGCGCGGAAAGTGGAAGCGTTCTATAAATGCCATGAGTAGCATAGTTTGGCAAAAATTCCGCCGTTATAACTTCTTTTATTCCAATAACGTTATCTTCGCCCACATCGGCAACAATTTCATAGTTGGTGATAAAGTAGTTATCCGCCGGAGCAATTTCATTTCCACCCGAGCTACCAGTTGGTGGACTGTTAATACAAGCGAAAAACCCTGTTACGATAATCGCAACAAGGTATAAAAGTATTATTGTTCCAGTTACACTTTTTCGCATTAAAATTGAACCTTAACGTTTTTCCTTTCTTCTTCGTTATCAACTTCATAGAAAGGCTTTTCTTCAAATTTGAACCATTTAGCAATAAGGTTAGATGGGAACACTTCGCGTTTATTCTCGTAAACCTTAACAACGCCATTGTAGTATTTTCTAGAATTAGCTATTTCAGTTTCTAGTGTTTTAAGTTGATTTTGAAGGTCTAAGAAGTTTTGGTTTGCTTGAAGCTCTGGATAAGCCTCAGATACCGCAAACAAGCTTTTAAGCGTGCCCGTAAGAATGTTATCATTCTTCATTTGTTCTTCAGCTGTTGCTGAGTTCATGGCCATGTTTCTAGCCTGAATAACTTTACTTAAAGTTTCTTCTTCGTGTTTAGCGTAGCCTTTTACTGTTTCTACAAGGTTTGGAATAAGGTCGTATCTCTTTTTCATGTATACGTCCATTGTAGAAAAGCCTTCTTCTACGTTGTTACGTAGCCTAATAAATGCATTGTAAGTAGAAATAATCCAAGCAACGATAATTACTACAAGTAGAACTACCACAGCCGCGATTACTATTCCCACAATTGCACCAGTAGAAATAAATCCTAACATGTTTTTCTCCTTTTAATATAAATTATATTACACTATTTAAAATTTATTATCAAGCAAAATTAGCTATTCTTTTTAAAGCTCATCTTTTGGAAGTAATGTAATTGTTCCGTCTTTTGATATTTTTACCCTGTCGCCAGTGTTTGCACTCTCTAAAATTTCCTTACCAATTTTATCTATTGCAATAATTTTAGAATTTTCCCAAATTTTTGCAAGAAGCACTCCGCTTGCAGCAAGCGAGTCTATTTCCTCAGAGAAAAGCATGGCAGCAGGCGCGATACCCATTTGGCAGATTGTTTGAATTACAAGCCCGCCCGTTGTTGAACCTATGGTCTGCGGAAGAATTAGCGCTACGCCTGTTAAGTTTTTACCGTAAACGTCTGGATTGTTTTGGTCGGAGCCGATAACCCTTTTAGCATTTTTTAACGCGCTCTTTTGAAAGGTTGCAAGGGTGTTTACGCCCTGCCTTGACACCACGCATTCAAATTCCCCTTCGCCTTCGTTTATAACTCTACCTTTAAATTCTTTCATTACGCTTTTCCTCCTGCTATAATTTTCACAATTTCTTCATCTTTATAGTATCTAGATTTTGAATAAGTTCGAAGTTTGTTGGAGTTAGTTATAATTGGTTTGCCGCCAGCTATTGGATTGTTCGTGTACATGAGCGGACAGATGTTAGAAATCTTTACCCCCATTTTCATAAGCTTTTTATACTCTTCCGTCTGCTTGAACTTTTCTTCCACGTTTGGAGATGTTGTGAAGATTGTTCTAACCTTAACTTTCTTTCGTCCAGCTTCTTTTAATGCGGCTTCCAAATTTTTCGTCCAAGAGATAAGCTGGGAATACGTAAGGTGCGGGCAACCTATAAAGCAAAGGCTAGGTTTTGCCTGCTTATTCTTCCACATAACGGGATAGCTTTTATAAACCCTTTCAAGTTCGGCGTCGTCTATTACGTAAGTTTCAGCGTTATCAAGAATTAGTTTTTCTTTAAGCTTTTTAGCTTCCGGAGTTAAGTTTTCCACATGGTAAAGTCCAACTGCGCCATTTGACGCGCTGGCTGCGCCCATGTCCTTTAAATATGCCACTACGTCGTCTGTAAGCTCCCTTCCTAAAAATTTATCTAAGCCCTTTATGTAAGGAACGGCTTCCATAACCTTTAAACCGATTGCGCTACCAAGCACCTGAGCTTCTGGAATTTTAGACGTTTTAACTTCAATTACAAAGCTTGCCTTTCTTCCTTCGTCAGTTAAAAGTCCAAACTCTGGCACTTTGCCAATTATTGCACCAAATATGTCTATCATGCCGCTGTTTCTGTTGCATCTAGCGCCTAGCACGGAGTTCGCAAACACCACGGCAGAACTCTCCGCCCAACTTAAAATATCTCCATATTTTGGTGTGTTGCCAACTTCTGGCAAATAGTTTGTGCAAGTAAAGGATTTTTCGTCACGCAAGCCTATCTTTTTTAACTGCTCTTCATAGAGCTTTTGCTTTGAATACATAATTTTGCTAAAAATAAGCTTGTCTAAAAGTCCGCATTTTACGTTTTCATAGTCTATTGGTCTTGGGTCTACTGTGAACGGATATTTTGTTTTAAGCCCTGCGGCAATAATTTCGTCCATAGTTCTAAAAACTGGCTTCAAAAGCCCTATTCCAAAGGACGTAACAAGGTGACCATCGTGCGTAACTTCAACCAATCTCTTAGCGCCGAAAAGGTCGCCAAATTCTACAAGCGTGCGTAAAATTTTAGCCTTAGTTTCGCCTTCTGCACCATCTAAAATTTTCTTTTCTTCTGCTGTTAATTGCATTTTAATTCCCCCTTAAAATTATTTTAACACCTAAAAGCCCTAAAAACAAAATATTTTATGCGAAAAATTTAAAAAATAGGTCTTGAAAAGTTATAAAAGATGTGATAAACTGCAAGTAGAAAAATAGGGGGAATAAAATGGATAACATTATAATGGCAAAAATAAAAAAGGTATTTGGTGCACAAGAGACCAAAGGCGTAGACCAAAAACTAACCTTTATTAGCAAATTTTTTAACACTCCGCTATACGGCGACGTTTACATGGCAAACGTAGTTTACTCTGGAAGAAAATTAAGGCGCACACTTAGCGTAGATTACATAATAAAGGAAGGTGCTCACGGGCTTAAAGTTTGTGTAGAGCCAAAATTCTTACCAGAGCTTGAACACATAAAAGCAGTAAGCGGTGGCGACCTAACAGATTTAAAAGAGTTATCAAACGGATTAATACAAGATAAGGCGCTTACAAGAAAAATCCAAAACCTAAAATATAGCGAACTTGGGCTTGACGACTACACGAAATAATTAAAAACAACCATAGGCTAGAAGCATATGGTTGTTTTTATATAAAAATCCACGGATTTTACTCCGTGGATTTACTATTATTCAGCCATAATAATTGTATATTCAACGCCGTTTATTGAAGCTTTTATTGTAAGCTTTTCTTGCGCGTACGTTACGTTTGTACCTTTAAAAGCCTGCAAAATTGGGTCTGACGTGTTTTCCAAACTACCCACTGTGCGTTTAATTTCTGGCGTTATAGTTCCGTCTTTATAGGTATAGTCGCCTAAAAAGTACGTGTAATCATCTTCCCCTACATTCATTTCAAATATGAAGGTGTTATCATAAAATTTATACGACACTTCTTCTGTAAAGCTTGCGGTTACGTCCTGCGTTCCAACCCTTACATTTTCCACAGTAAAAGTTTTGCCAGAAACTGGCGTAGCTCCGCCGCCGCAGCCCACAAAGCAGGTTACAGCAATTAACATAAGCGCAAATAAACTAAAAAACTTTTTCATAATTTCTCCGTTGTTATTATAACAAAAAATTAAACTTTTGTAAACTAAAATCCAGAAGAATTATCTTTCCAATATGTAGCGGTTTTACTTTGTGCATTTCCTAAAGTTTCGCTTTTAATGAAGATATTCATAAATCTTAGTACTTTTTTTACTTATCTTTTTAACAATGGCTTTACCATTTACATAGGAAGTCACAACTACGGGGCTTCCCTTTTTTATGCTTCTAAAACCTTCCGGTAATGCGTCCACTTCAGTGCCGTTTTCGTCTAAAATAATTTTGCCCGTTTTATCTTTGCTAGATATTTTCACGCTTACAATGGCCGTTTGCCCCGCGTGAACCACTGGTCGCCTTAATATAAACGTGGCAATTACTGCGGCAAGAATTCCTACTAAAATTCCAAATATTATTGAAAGAATTGTGGACATGAAAAAGCTAAATGCAAAAACCGCCCAGCCGCCAAAGGCAAGAATTATAATGCTGCCACGAATAGCCAGCGCGGATAGCATAAAACCCACAAAAGTTTCGTTAACTTCGTTGGGCATATCTATATCGTCTGAAATATAACTTCTTTTAAGATTATAGTATCCTGCCCATATTAAAACAAGATATATAACAAATAAAAAAGTTCCTATTATAGCTAAAATAAAGCTAATCTTTTGTAAAAGTGAGTAGCTAAGCCAAATTTCATTCATAATTTAAGTTTAATGTGTAAAAAGTTTTAAGTCAAATAAAATTTTTAAAAGTTTTAAGAAAAATTTAAAAAAATTATTGACAAACCCTGTAGTTTTATGATATCATGCCAAAGCACATGGGGGATTAGCTCAGCTGGCTAGAGCGCCTGCCTTGCAAGCAGGAGGTCATCGGTTCGATTCCGATATTCTCCACCAAAATAATAGCACTGCTTTTATTGCAGTGCTTTTTATTTATATAAACCATTTAATATAAAAAATTTTACTTTTTAAAAAGTTAATCGCTATTGCCAATTAAAAACACAGCAATTATAAAGCGCGCCAAATATAATACGGAAACTATTATTCCAGCAAGATAAGTTTGTGCGGCGGCTTTTAATACCACTTCGGCTCCGCGAACTTCCGTGGCGTCTAGTATATTATTTTGAACAAGAAGGTCTAGGGCGCGTTTGGACGCGTCTTTTTCTACGGGATAGGTGGAAACACTGACTATAAAGGAAAGCAAATACAAAATAAACGCCACGCCAATAAAAATTAAGCTATAAAAAACACTTGCAAATATTGTTAGAAAGAAACTAGCTATTATTACAACCCAAAATAAATTTGAACAAATATTATTTACTTTAACAAGCGCATTTCTAACCTTTAACGGCTTATAACCTTGCGCGTGTTGAATGGCGTGACCAACTTCGTGAGCAGCTACTCCAAGCGCGCTTATGCTAGTTGAATTGTATACTTCTTCAGATAAGTTTACCGTTTTTGTTTTAGGGTTATAGTGGTCTGTTAAATGCCCTTTTGTTGCCACAATTTTAACGTCGGTAACGCCTGCACATTCTAAAATTCTCTTGCATGCTTCCGCCGTTGTAAGTCCGCTTACAGCCTTCACCGTTTTATATGTGCTAAACGCTTTACTCACTCTGCCCTGCACTATGCTGGCATAAATTATGCCCGGCAAGATTAATATTCCTAATAAATAATAAAGTTCCATTTATTCTCCTTAAAAAATTTTAGTTTTTTTAGTAAGGAACGTCCAAAACAGTAGTGCACTGAAAAACTCTGCTGTGTAGGTCATTCCTGCGTATTTTAAAAGCTTTTTTGCATGAGCAAGTTGCTCGTCAGTTAATATATCCATTTTTCCCATTATTTGCATGGCAAGTTTAGACGCCTGCTTTTCTATTTTTATTGTGCTGACCTTTAACGCCAAAGCAAGTATGAAGAAAATTAAACAAACGCCGGCCAAAATTAAGGATATTATACCATAATTTAAGAAAAAAAGCACAATAGCTGCTAAAAATATTGGAAAAATTAGTTTGCCGAGAACTTTAATCACTTTGGAAAATCTAAAATTTTTTCTAAGCACGTTTGGGTCCTGTTTGTTTTGAAGTGCGTGCCCAAGCTCGTGTGCCGTTACAGCTATAGCAGACACGCTACCGCTATTATACACTTCGCTAGATAGCTCTACCAGTTGCCTGCTAGGAGAATATGCTCCGCCAAATATTTTATCGTTTATGCTCACTCTTATTCTGCCGTCAAATTCTAACTCACTTACTCTTGCACAAAAATCTGCGGCAGTAAGGCTTCCGTAAGCAATATCGTTTAGCTGCTCCTTGTAATAGCTATAAAGTTGATTACCGGAAAAGTTCGCAATAGAAAGCCCAAGCGCAATAAAAATTATTCCAAGACCTATTAAAATGTATATTACAATTTCCACAAAATTATTATATCACTTTTCGACACGTTCTACAACAAAACTACAAACTTTATACTTGATATATTTTAAAATTAATGATAAATTTGAAAAAAATAACTAAAAAACGCGTTTTTTTGCAGAAAATTCAAAAAAAATATTGAAATATATGTATTTCACGTGTATAATTTAAGTAGAGGAAATTTTTATGGATAGCATTAAAAAGACAATTTTAAACAACAATCTTATAAAAAAAGGTGAAGTTATCGGCGTTGGAGTTAGCGGCGGTACTGACAGCATGGCGCTACTTCACTACCTTAATTCCATAAGCGAAGAACTAGATTTTGAAGTTGTCGGCGTACATATAGACCACAACATTCGCGAGAACAGCTCGGAAGACGCAAACTTTGTTTTAAACTACTGCCGCGAGCACGGCATTAGAGCATACAAGTTTAAAGTGGACGTGCCCAAGCTTGCTCAGGAAAAAGGCGTTTCTTTGGAAGTGGCAGCACGCGAAGCTAGATACGGCGTGTTCGACGCGCTAGTTCGCAAATGTGCCGTAGATAAGATTGCTATTGCACACCACATGAGCGACCAAGCGGAAACAATTCTTTTAAACCTATTCCGTGGCACAGGCATAGCTGGCGCTAGGGGTATGGATTTAATCCGCGACGGCATCTATATTCGCCCTATGCTATTCACAGATAAAAAGGACATTTTAAGATATATTGAAGACAACCAAATTCCATATGTGGAAGACTACACGAACGCCGACACCACCTTTTCGCGTAACTACATTAGAAATGAAATCTTGCCGCTTATCATGAAAAAGTGGCCATCGGTTATAGAAAAGCTTGTTTCCTTCTCTAAGGCATGTTACGACGACGATGAATACATAAACTCACAAATTATAGAGGACGCCTTTATTCTAGAAGAAAAACTTGTTAAAATTCCAAATAGCTACTTTTTATATCCAAACGCCATAGTTTCTAGAATGATTTTTAAAGCACTCCGCCAAATTGGCGTTAATAAAGATATAGAGCGTAAACACGTAGAACTAATAAAAGACCTAGCCATAAACGGCAAAAACGGCGCCAAACTAGACCTTCCGCTAAACGTTACCGCAGTTAAGGAATACGACTATTTAAGCATTTTAAATAAGGAAAAAGAAAAGATTATTCTAGACCTTCCTTTCAAGGTTGGCGAGTTCAGCGTAAAGGGCTTTGGCAGTGTGGAAGTAAAACGCACGCGTTCCAATAAGCTTGAAGACGGTGAACTAATTTTAGACGGCAAAAAAGTGCCAAAAGACGCAATTTGGCGTTTTAAGGAAACGGGCGACGTTTTCCAAAAGTTTGGTGGCGGCACAAAGAAACTTAAAGACTACTTTATAGACAAAAAGGTACCTGCCCGCCTTCGCTCCATAACGCCAGTGCTTGCCAGTGGCAAGGATATACTTGCCATAGCCGGCGTAGAAGTCAGCGACAAGGTAAAGGTTGACCAAACTTCCACTGCAATTTTCAAAATTAGCGTTGGGGAGTAAAAATTTTATTTTAAAAGTTTATTACTAATTAATAATAATTTAACTAAAAACGTCAAGCGTTTTGCTTGACGTTTTTGGTTAACTATTATGCAAATGTATTATTTTGCCATTTAATAAGTTGTTAAAGTTCCAGTGAAATATGAAGCCCGTCGGGCTAGCAGAGCAATATTTTATTTTGCCGAGCTTATTCTACCCCCCCCCGCATGTCGTCGAGAATCGCTCCGCTAGGCGAGTTACTATCGTAACTACGCATATCGCTCCGCGTTCTCTCCTCTCCCCAAAAATTAAAAATTTTCGGGGACCCCGTACAAAAATGCTGCTGCAATTTACTTCCTATCTAAAATTTACATACATTTTTGTAATTACTGCACATTGGGTAGAATAGGCTAGCAAAAATATTTTTTGCTAGCCTATTCTACCCCCCCCCGCATTTTTGTCAAGCAAATTAACTTAGTTTTGTCACTTTTTTATAAACTGACGGGCTAGCAAAGCCCGCCGTCATTTCGACCGGAAGAAACAATAAAATATAATCACGCAAAAATAAAAGGCACCCTTATTTAGATGCCTTCTTCTTTTCCTTAATTTCCTTTTTCTCTTCTTTTATTATTATCTTTTCTAGCTTTTTAAGCGTCTTTTCGTAATTTATATTTTCAATGCAATAGTCGTAATTTTTAATGTAGCTAAGCTCAAACTCCATTCTGGAAAGCCTTAGGTCTATATCTGGCTCATGACGCTCTTTAAGCCTTCGAATAAGCTCGTCCTTAGGTACGGTTAGAAATATAGTAACAACTTTTGCCTTGTTTTTTAGCGCCTTTTTTAAATTTAAAACGCCTAACACGCCAACGTCTTTAATGTAATGGTACTCGCCTTCAATAACCTTTTCAAGTGACGCGTTTAATGTTCCATAAAAGTTTTTATGAATCTCTTCATATTCGTAAATTTCGCCATTTTTTAGCATTTTATCAAATTCTTCACGGCTCACAAAAACATAACTTTCGTCGCCTTCACCTTCACGTTTTTTGCGCGTTGTGCAAGTTTTCATGAACTTGATGTCTGGTCTTTCCTTTAATAGTCCGCGAATTAGCGTGCTTTTGCCAGCACCTGAACAACCTGATAAAATTATTAACATAAATTTCTCCTTAAAATGTGATAGTGATTAGAGTATATATTTTCTTGTCTAAAAAATCAACGAATTTAAAAACATTCTTAAAGAATTTTTGCAAGATTGACAAAGCTGCGCGAATATAATATACTAATAGCGTTTAACTGGGTGTGGCGCAGTTCGGTAGCGCGCTTGAATGGGGTTCAAGAGGTCGGAAGTTCAAATCTTCTCACTCAGACCATTAAAAAACCATGGACACTATGGGGTTTGCCCTAAGTATTCAATTTTTTAGGTGTCCCAGCCACAGCTTTTTATTAAATTTGTTATAAATTTTTCAAAACTTTTCAAGTTTAAAATTTTTTTAAAAATCATTGACAAAGTTTTTGGTATTTGATAGAATAAAGCACGTGAAATATGGAGGTTTGGCTGAGCGGTCGAAAGCGGCGGTCTTGAAAACCGTTGATGTGAAAGCATCCTGGGGTTCGAATCCCTAAGCCTCCGCCAAAAATTTTAATCCCTAAACATAAAGTGGTTTAGGGATTTTTCTTTATATTAAATTTTTAAAATAAATAGCAAATGCCTGTTGCTCTTAAAGCATAATTCGTTATAAAACTAGTAAAACAAAATTATTGGATAGAAAAAAAGTGCCAAGTTTTGAAGTGAATCCTTCGGGGTTCACTTCACTTTTGGTACCTTTTTATACAATTTTTTATAAACTCTTTCATATTTATTTTGGCTTTATATTTATATTGACTTTAAATGTGTTAATGTTATATTATTTATAATTAAGGAGAAATATTTATGAGTTATTATGGTTATGGTAAATATTTTATCAACAATATGCTTATTGATGGCGACAAATTAAACAGCACCTATGGTAATAATAAAAATTTTATGCTTTTAGCTGTTAGCAGATTTGGTAGCGACCTTCAATATGCTTCCGATGAACTTAAAAATGACAAGGAGATTGTTTTAGCCGCAGTAAAAAATAATGCTTCTGCACTTAAATATGCCTCAAGCGATTTAAAAAAAGACAAGGACGTTGTTGCAGCCGCAGTAAAAATAGGTGGAGCATCTGCTTTTGAATATGCTTCTTATGCTCTTAAAAATGATAGGAACTTTGCACTTTTTGCTATAAAAAAGAGTGCTTCATCATTTAGATATATTTCCGACGAACTTAAAAATGACAGAAACTTTATATTAAAAGCTGTAAAACAAGATGGTTATGTTCTTGAAGAAATTTCAAATGATAAAATTTCAAAAGATTTTGAAAATGATAGAGAAATTGTTTTGGAAGCCGTAAAACATAGCTCTGCTATGCTATTTAGCACTATACCTTATGAATTTAGAAAAGATAAAGAAATTGTTTTAGAAGCAATGAAAAAAGATGGTTTAGCGCTTAAATATGCACCAAAAGAATTAAAAGATGATAAAGCTGTTGTTTTAGCCGCCATCAAACAAAATGGTCATGCTATAGAATTTGCACCTGAAAAATTCCAAAAAATGCCAGAAATTATATTAGAAATGGCTAAAACCTCTCCTGCCCTTGCTTTAGCCTACGACCAATCTAATTTACTTAGAAATAATAAAGAATATGTTTTAAAGGCCGTTAAAGATTTTGGGGATTCACTAAAATATGCATCAAAAGAGCTACAAGATGATGAAGATATAGTTTTAGCAGCAATTAAACAAAGAGGTACAGCCCTTGAATACGCTTCAGATAGATTTAAAGATAATGAAAAATTTGTTTTAGAAGCAATGCAAAGTCAATTTATTGCAATTGATTATGCCTCTGAAAGACTTAAAAGTGATAGAAACTTTATTCTATCTGCTGTAAAACTAAAAGGTCATGCTCTTGTGCACGTTTTACCTAAGTTTCAAAATGATAAAGAAATTGTTTTAACCGCCGTTGAAAACGGGAACTTTAATACATTTAAATACGCTTCTGACGAACTTAAAAACGACAAAGATTTTGTTTTACAAGTGTTAAAAATAAGCCCTTATAGTTTCCAATATGTATCAGATAAACTTAAAGAAGATAAAGCCGTTATTAAACAAGCTTTAACATTAGAAGGTAGGAATCTTCAATTTCTCCCAGAAAATCTTAGAGACGATACAAATTTAGCCTCAATGGCTGTTAAACAAAATGTAGATGCTTTTCAATATGCTTCTAAAAGGCTAAGAGCTAATAAAGACTTTGTTCTTGACTCGGTTCATCAAGCTAATCCTAATACAATTGATTCTGTTGCAATATATGCAAACAAAGAAACACTTACAGATACAGAAATTGCTAGCATTATAGCAGAAACAAACAAAAGTAAATTAGCAAAGATTTTAAAAAATAACCAAGCAACAGCTACACAAGAATTATAAAATAAAAGTCCACGAAATTATAAACTTGCTACGAGTTTATAGTATCGTGGATTTTTTTAATCTACAAATATTGAAATTATATCCTTTAATGTTAAAATTACGTTTTCGAACTTGTTTTTATCTTCAATTAGCCTTGCGTTAAAACATAGTTGAAGCTTGAAGCTGTTTCCTTTTACTTGATTTGTTATTCGTGCCTTCTTGTTTTGGTCAAAAATGGAATTTATTGAAAATTTACCAATATTATTCTTATTTAATATATTTATAATTTGATATGTCTTAAAATTATCGTATTTTTGCGGCAAAAACATTAATAGGTCTTCAAACCTATCCTTATTTATTATGTGTAGCTCTAAAACAAGTTTTGTGTTTTTAGTGATTAGCTTTTTAAACAAAATTTCTTTATATGTGTTTTTAAGCGAGTTAAAATAGTCTTCGTTATTATCTCTGCTTTTATAAATAGTTGAAAAATTAAATTCTCTATTAAATACCTTACATATTACACCCGTCATGCTTTCAGAAAGTTTAACTTTATTGTTTACCATTCCAGCTTTGGCGTGCGGAGCTGAAATTACAATTTGAGAGTCGCCTACACTATATTCAAAATCCGTTTGACCTTGAGTTTTATAGAACTCTTCGTCTAAGCTGTATAGCTCAGAGATATCAATATTTTTTTGTCTAATTTCATTTTGCGTTCTTAAAGCCGTGCAAAAATTATGTATTGCTTTTATAACGCGAAAAAGGTTTTTTCTACTTTTAGTTAAATAACCATAATTTAATTCCACTTGCATTGCCTTAGTGTTCGCATTTTTTGATACATAGGTGACAATTGTGCTAGTTTTGGAAGCAAAGGGGTGGTCGGTAACTATTTTTTTAATACCTTCCCTATTTAAACAGTTTATTAAATTATTTATTATTTCAGCGTCGTTATGCACAGTGTTTCCATAGCCAGAACCGATATTTACTTGGCATTCCCTAGTTTTTGAAAGCTCATGCAAATCTAGCACCACCAAGGGTTTTAACTCCTTACATTTTTCACACAAAAACTTTTTATAAGGAGAATCTGCATCAAAATTTGCATCGTCACCCATATTTTTAGATTTATAAATTATTGTGTAGCCATAGTATTTATTTAAAAGTTTGGCAATTATGCCACTTTCTGGCTCGGCAAACTTTACTTTTCCTTCTCTGGTTTGGCTAACTGCATGTGGAGCGCTTAAAATTATATCCTGCACTTTTCCTAGTTCAAATTCAAAAGAGTTTTCCGTTCCCTTTTCAAAAAATGAGTATAGCTCCTTGATTTTATTTTTTTCATTTTATTTCCTTTAAAGGAATTATATTAAAAAAATAGTATAAAATCAAACATTTAACTCTATCTTTTAAAAACTATATCTCTTAAATTAACAAATTTTTCTAAAATACTTTTCAACTCCGCATAGTAAGGGCTTTCCTTACCTAGTGTCAAAAGTTTTGTGGTTATATTTCTAATTACTACGTTTATATCGCTATCTTTTTCAATTATAGCAACGTTGTCTATTGTTAAAAGCTTTGTAAAACATACGTCTTCTAATAAATTTATTTCCCTTCTAGATAAATTAACGTGTCTCATTTATCGCCCCTTACAATAATTTTATCTTAATGCTTGTATTATAAAAATAGCGGCGAAAAATGTCAATCAATCATGCCGAGTTTTTTACAAAATTTACAATAATTTTGTTCAAAATATATATAATTGTACAAAATTATGCTTAATACGCATATGTTTTAGAATATTTGTACAATATTTTCATTGAGCACGCGTCCATTTTTCAACAAGTTTAACAAATTTTTATTTGACAATACTTTAAGCTAGGAGGAAAATATGGCTTATTCCTATAAAGGCGCAATAACGTTTGGGCTTGTGTATATCCCCGTTACGCTTAATGCAAGCATAAAAAACAACGATATCGGCTTTAACCTTATAGACAAAAAAACTATGAGCCGTGTAAAATATAAAAAGACGTGTGTTGACTGTGATAACAAGGAAGTAAAAAACGAAGATATTGTTAAAGGATATCGGTATGAAAAGGATAAGTACGTTATTTTTACGGATAAGGATTTTGAAAAGCTAAAAACGCAAAAGGATAAGAACATTACAATAAGTGAGTTTGTGAATTTAAACGAAGTTGACCCTATTTACTTTGAAAAGAGCTACTATGTAAACCCAGTTGGCGCAGAAAAGGCGTTTTTTGTGCTTATGGACGCCATGGAGAAACAGAAAAAAGCAGGAATAGCAAAATGCGTACTTGGAACAAAGGAAACGCTTATTTTATTAAGGGCAAAAAACGGTAAAATGCTTGCCAGCACGCTATATTTTTACGACGAAGTTGTAAAGACGGCTGAAATAAAAAAGCCTAAAATATTAAAAAAAGAGTTAGAACTTGCCAGCACGCTTATAGAGCAAATGACGGAAAAATTTGTGCCGGAAAATTTTAAAGACGAATATAATAGAAGGCTAAAAAAGGCAATTAAAGCCAAAGTTGCCGGAGAAAGCTACGTTATTAAAAAAGAAGCAAAGACGCCTTCTAACGTAATAAACTTAATGGACGCCTTAAAGGAAAGCCTTTCCAAAACTCCTAAAAAGAGGCTAAAAAATGAGGCTTAAAGAATATAACGACAAAAGGAATTTTGACAAGACCAAAGAGCCTAAGGGAAAAATTAAAAAGGGCGAAAATAAAAGGTTTGTAATTCAATTTCATAGAGCAAGGCGCGATCACTACGATTTTAGGCTTTCCTTTAACGGCGTACTTTTAAGCTGGGCTGTACCTAAGGGCTTACCCACAAATAAAAAAGATAAGCGCCTAGCAATTAAAGTTGAAGACCACCCTTTAAGCTATATAAATTTTAGCGGAACTATCCCTAAGGGCGAATACGGCGCTGGAACTGTGGAGATTTATGACAAGGGCACTTACTCCTGCCCCACAAGTTTAAAAACGGGCTTAAAAAATGGCAGTTTTAAAATAGACCTTTTAGGCGATAAAATTAAGGGCAGATACGCCTTTGTAAAAATGGAAGGCGATAACTGGCTAATTATTTATGAAGGCAAAAATGTAAGCAAAAATCCGTTTAGTAAGGTTGGTGTAGAACTTGCAACACTATCTAAAACAGTGCCAAGCGGTAAAGACTATTTATTTGAAATCAAGTTCGACGGTTATAGAATTGTGAGTTTTATAGAAACGGGCACTATTAAATTTTTAACAAGAAACAATGTAGATTACACCTTAAAATTCCCTTCATTAAAACAAGCTTTGCTTTCTATTTCTAAGGATAAAAGCTTAGTGCTAGACGGCGAAGTTGTGGTGTTTGACAATTTTGGCAAAACGGATTTCGGCGCTCTGCAAGAAGCTATAAAGTTTAATGAGAGTAAACTTTGCTACGTCGTGTTCGATATTTTAGCTTTAAATGGGCAAGATATAAGAAATCTTCCGCTTATTGAAAGAAAAAAGCTTTTAAAAGAAAACTTAAAAAATCTTCCTAAAAACATAATTATTTCAGATTACGTTGTTGGAAATGGAAAAAAGTGCTTTGAAGCCGTAAAAAAGCTTGGGCTTGAAGGCATAATGGCAAAGAAAATAAACTCAGCGTATGTTGAAAAACGCACGGAAGATTGGCTTAAAATTAAATGCTATTTAAGGCAAGAGTTTGTAATCTGCGGCTACTTAACCTCGGAAAAAAATAGCGAGCTTTCCGCCTTAATTTTGGGCTACTATAAAAACGGCGAGCTTATATACGCCGGCAAAACGGGCACAGGTTTCTCTGAAAATATAAGGCACGAATTCTCGTTAAAATTTAAAAATTTAAAACAAAAAACTTGCCCTTTTAAAGACGTGAAATTTTCAGCCAACTGGCTAAAACCAAGCCTTGTTTGCGAAGTGCAATTTGCCGAAATTACAAAAGATAGCCTTTTAAGGCAAGCAAGCTTTATAGGTTTAAGAGAAGATAAGCTAGCTAAAAACGTGACGTTGGAGGTTAAAAGTTGAACTTTGAAATTACAAATCCAGACAAAATTATCTACCCCAAAGAAAAAATAACCAAAAAGGACGTTGTGCTTTATTATAGTAGGCTCGCAAAATACATGCTCCCCTTTTTACAAGATAGACCAATAAGCGTAATTAGGTGCCATAGCGGGATAAATGGGGAATGCTTTTTCAAAAAGCACCCAAAAACAGAAAGAAAACACATAAAAACATTTTTCATGGGCGGAGACACGGAAAACGACGAATATTTCTATTTAACTAAGGAAGAAGACATCGTTTTTCAAGCGCAAATGGGCACCATAGAATTTCACATTTGGGCAAACAAAGTAAACAAACTAAATAGCCCGGATATTATGACCTTTGACCTAGACCCCGACGAAAAACTTCCACTTGAAGCACTTCGAGACGGTGCCAAAAAATTAAAATCCGTTTTAGACGAACTAAAACTTAAAAGCTATTTAAAGACCAGTGGCGGCAAAGGCTATCATGTGCTTGTGCCCTTTAAAAAAAGTTTAAGCTACCAAAAGTTCAGCGAATTTTCAAGGCGTGTGGCAGAACTTATGGAAAGTTTGTACCCTAACCTTTTTACTTCAAACATTAGAAAGGCTACAAGAAAAAATAAGATTTTTTTAGACTGGCAGCGTAACACAAAAGGCGCCACTTGTGTAGCACCCTACTCTTTGCGCGCAAGATCGGGCGCCAAAGTTTCCATGCCAATAGCTTGGAAAGACATAGATAAAATAGCGCCAAACGAAATAGATATTTTTTCAGGAGTTAAAGGAAAAAACGTTTGGCAAGATTTTTTTAATTTATCCTAAGAACTATCCAATTGATTCTAGCGCTTTATTCCAAGGCTCTAACTTAAAGCTAACATTAGCTGGGCTTGTTGATGGTAAATAATTTATTTTTAAATTTGGAAAATATTTTAAGGTTAAATTATAACTTAATTTTCCATTACAATAAATATTTTTTATATTAGGATATTTTTTTAATAGTTTTAAAATGTCATTTATTTCGTAATTATTTTTTAAAATATCCGAATCGCTAGAACCCTTTATATTAGAGCTTTTTACTATATCCCACATTGCAATTTTATGGGAAAGTAAAAAAGCTTTTTTATTTTCTATATTTTCGCCTATATTTTCCTTAAAAAAATTTTCAAATATTTTCCAAATTTTATTTTGTTTATTTCCATAATAAAAATTAATTTCCCTACTTTTTACACTAGGAAAACCGCCAAGTATTAAAATTTTGGAGTTCTTATCCACAACAGGTTCAAAGCAAACAAAGTTATCCATAAGGCTATTTTAATAAAATTTTATATATTTTTCAACAATTTTTACTATAATTATTGACTATTATAATTAAAAGTTCTAAAATAAGAAATATCTAATAAAAAAGAAGGAACATTTATGGATTGGGGTAAAATTTGGAATGACATTGTAAATTTTTTCACAAATAACATTTGGAACATTGGCTTGTTTTTTATTGTTTTAATACTTGGCATACTAGTTATTAAAATAATTTTAAAAATTCTGAAAAAAGTTTTAAGCAAAACTAAAATGGAACGTATTGCACAAAACTTTTTATGTACTGCATTAAAATTTGGTTTGTGGTTAGTTTTAATTTTAAGCCTACTTAGCATTATCGGTATAGAAATTACGGGTATACTTACTGCAATAAGCGCACTAATCCTAGCCGTAGGTATGGCTCTTGAAAGTAATATGGCAAACCTTGCTAACGGAATTGTAATAGTATCTAACCATATGTTCAAAAAGGGAGACTATATTATTGTAGACGGCGTAGAAGGAAACATAACAGAAATAAACTTTTTGTTTACCACTCTTTTAACTACGGATAATAAAAAAATTACACTCCCTAACTCTGAAATTGTAAACTCACCTGTTATAAACCTTGGAGCAAACGCAAAACGTAGGGTAGAATTCACCTTTTCAGTTGCTTATGAAAGCGACGTTGAACTTGTAAAAAAGGTGGTAACTGACGTTATGAAGAGCGACGGCAGAGTTTACCTAGACCCAGAACCATTTTGCAGACTTAAAACCATGAACGCATCTAGCCTAGACTTCTTTGCAAACTGTTGGTGCGATAACGACGATTATTGGGACGTATACTACTACGTTATGGAATGGGTATACAACGAATTTAAAAGACACAAAATTTCTGTACCATACAATCAACTTGAAGTTAGAGATAGAAAGGACAACCCTAAAAACATTGTTATTGGAAAAACTCTTCCAGAGCGCGTTGAAAAAGTGAGACCTGCAAAAGAATCGCACGACCTTTTAGGCGCTTTTAAAATTCATAAGAAAGATAAAAATAAGAAAAAAGAAAAAGTTGATAAAAAGAAAGATAAGAAAACAAATAAAAAAGTAAAAAAAGCTCAAACGCCTAATAGCGTTCCGGAAACAGAAGAAAGCATGGTAAATTCAGACGAAGATAAGAAATAGAAATGCACTTAGTAGACTAAAAGACCGCAAAGTTTTGCGGCTTTTTTATATTTACAACAAAAAGTGCAAAAATTTTATTACTACTTAAATTTACTTTTAAAATAAACAAAAGTTATGTATAA
>ERZ1643247.1686-NODE-1686-length-19380-cov-6.564243_pt1 | contig 19380 bp, 16 predicted proteins | sample MGYA00579264_ERZ1643247 | MGnify/ENA primary metagenome ERZ1643247 (study PRJEB29033, sample SAMEA4952262) | chicken gut metagenome | biome: Broiler Chicken; feature: Gastrointestinal Tract; material: Caecum | place: Ireland | collected 2018 | study: Broiler... | reverse complement strand
CGTAAGCGGAGTTTGCGTCTGGTGCGTAAAAGAAAAATTTCAAGTGTTAAAGGCGAGCGTTTGCGAATAGCAAACCCGCCAAAAACGCAGAAATTTTTCGTGCAGTGGAGAAATCTCAGCAGCTTAATTCTTCGTAGGCATTGCTCTCGTCATTCTGAGCGGCGAGCACCCAGCGTAAGCGGTGCGACTATCCGCGAATGAATCTCCTCCTGTGACCCGCCACATATAAAAAAGATTCTTATTTGAAATGGACCCTATTTTTGTGTTGCAAAAATAGGGTTCGCTCTATTTATAACATTTTTTTATAAAAGCTTCTCAAAATACCTTATCAGCGCCTTTTGGGCGGTGTCTGTTTTGCAGTAGGTTATCCAGCGGAGCTCGGCTATGTTCTTTACTAGCCCGTCTTCCGTTTTGGCTATCTCTAAGTTTATTTTGTCGCCTTCGGCAAGGCGCGTGTATATTGGAGACTTGGACGGCGAGCCGTTTAAAAAGGCGTACTTTACGGAAAAGCCAAAGTCCTTATGTATCTTAAAGGCAAAGTCTAGCACGGTGGAGCCTTCCGGCATGAAAATCTCTTCGCCGGAGCGCGTCTTCACTTTTATGTAACGCGTAACTATTTCACTTGCATGCTCGTCTACTAGGTCTATGTCCGTGCCGTCCGTGCTGCCATTTCTAAATGTTACGTAGTCGGCAAGGTTGAACACTTTTAACTGGTATTTGTTCCTGAACCTGTCCTGAACCACAAGATAGTTGAAGTTAAATAGCGTATTTTTTTCGTAGCCTATAATTTTTAAAACGTCCTGTAAATCGTTTTCAATTATGTTAAACACAATGTTTTTTGCTTCGCGCGTGGGAATGGAATTGTTTAAAATTATGTAAAGCTTTGTGATAGGCACCTTGTTGAACTGGCTCTGCTTTATATTTTTAACTTCCTTTATGTCGAACGCGTCTTCAATCATGTTCACAACTTCAAGCTTGGTGCAAGTTCTAAGTTTAACTTGCGTGTTTTCTGTGGGCTTTTTGTTTTTTCTTAAATAGTCGTTTAAACTAAGCAGCAAGCTTTCCTTCACTTCGGAATATATGCGCTTGTTGAAGGAATAGTACGCGTCGTAAATTATGTTGAATTTGGTTAGGTCGTCTTCGTTTAGAATGCAATAGCACTCGTTTGCAATTTCATTGTAAAATTTATACGCGCGGAATAGTTTTAAAAGTGGAAGAATCCAGCGCAACGTTTCGCGCACCTTTTCCACCTGCTTGTATCTTGGGAAACAGCTTATTGTGCGAAGGTTGTTAAGCCTATCTGCAAACTTAATGTAGAAGGCGTACTTGTTGATTTTGCCAAGGCTTATTAGCTTCTGATAGCTCATTTCCTTTAAATCGAACTTGGCAAACTCGTCTTGCTTTAATAGCTCTGCGGCTTCGCCTTTAAGGCTTTTTGCCGTAATCGCGGACACGGCGTCTACAATGTTTGCTACTTCGCTGTTGAACTCGTGCTTGATTTCTTCCACAGTGTAGCCGCAGTCTTCCACAACATCGTGAAGAAGGGCGGCGCTTATCACGTTGGAGTCGAAGTCGTGCTGCTCTAAGGTGAGCGCTACTTCAACGGGATGCAAAATGTACTCTTCACCGGACTTACGTTTTTGCCCTGCGTGCAAACTTTCCGCGAGTTTAAACGCCTTTTGTACCTTTTCAATTCCAAGCGACTTTTTAAGCTTCATGTCTGCTATTAGCTTGGAAAAAATTTCTTTGTAGTCCTTTGCCATGGCGCTATTCCTCGTCTTTGATAATTCTATAATAGTTGTCGTCTTCCATGCCGGAAACCTTGGCAAATCTGAACATATTGGCGTCGATAAGGTCTAAAAGAGTGTTAGATAGGCTGTCTTCAAAAATTTTTAGCCTTTGATATTCCGTCAAGCTGTCCGCGTTTTCCGATAGGTTTTGAAAGAGCTTGTATAGCTGCTCCGTTTCGCTCTTTACGTTAATTTCCGCCATGCCAAGCGCGAGCAAATTGTATATTTCACCGTCTGGAATTTGCAAAATGTGCCTAGATACTATCATAAATTGTACGCACGGCATGTGTTCACGCCCGCGAGACACGCTGTTCACAGTGCCAAGCCCGCCAATATACGTTTTGTTGCTTGGCGGATTGTTTAAAATGATTAGTCCTTGGTCGTTGTTGCCCGTGTTTTTTATGTATATGAACACCTGTGTGCTTGTGCTCTCTATGCTGCCCGTGTAGGTGTCTTCTTTGCTGTAAACGTCTAAAATTTCTTCAATATTTCTGCAATCTTCTAGCTTTTCCTTTAAAATTATTGCGTTTTCCTTGTCTTTCATAAGGCTTGCTAACACTTTTGTGTCGCTGTTTTGTTTAAACACACTAATCACGCCGTACCTGAGCGTGTTTTTGGATAGGTTGCTAGCTTTGCCTTTGTATACCGAGCTATCGTAGTAGTACACGATATAGTTGCCTACAAACTTGTCGTCTACGGTGCTACTGCTCGCCACGTTTGTGCTAGAAAGTTTTTCCGTTATAAAGCGGTCTATGTCTATGCCGAAGTGCTCTTTCAAGGCAAGCAAAAATTTGAGTGAAGGCTCACTCTTTCCGCTAATATATCCGCTAATGCTGGCGGAAGAAAATCCTGTTTTTTTAGCAAGCTCGTTTTGCGATGTTTTGCTTGCTAGTTCCTTTAAATTATCTTGAAAAAAGTTGTCCATGGTGTAATTATAGTTGCGGAGAAAGCCTTTTGTCAACAAAAATTTTAAACTAATTTCAACATTTTGAATTTTGCCGCATAAAATGTTCAACATTTTGAACAATATTTGGGATTTTTATTGAAAAGATTACACGAAGTCCTGCCTTCGTCATTTCGACCGGAAGAAAACGTTGTTGGGGAAACTAAGTTTTAATTTATCATTTTTTATTCCCTTTACATTTTATTTGGTTTTTTGCTAAAATTAATAGCATGGAAATTAAAGAACAAGAAAAGCCGGTAGAACAAATTTTAAACGCTATAAATAATAAAAATTTAAGAGTTGTGGGGGCGTGCGCGCCGTCCGCTAGGGTGGCTATGGGGGAAATGTTCGGCATGGAAGTGGGGTTAAACTTAAAAGGCAAGCTTGTTACCGCCCTTAAAACCTTGGGTTTTGATGACGTGTTTGACCTAGACTTCGCCGCTGACCTTACCATAATGGAAGAAGCCGCCGAGTTTGCGGATAGGCTTATTAGCGGAAAGAATTTACCGCATTTAACTTCGTGCTGTCCGGCGTGGGTTAAGTATGTGGAAAAGTTCTATCCAGAATTAAAGGGGAATTTATCCACTACAAAATCGCCACAACAAATTTTTGGGGCAATATGCAAAACGTACTATGCAGAAAAGCTAGGCGTGGAGCCAGACAGCCTTTTTGTTGTGTGCATAATGCCTTGCCTTGCTAAAAGGTTAGAGCGTTTGAAGGCTGGTATAAATGTAAGCCGCGGGCTAGACGTGGACGCCGTGCTTACTGTGCGCGAGCTTGGCGACCTATTAAAACAAAAGAATATAGATTTTGTAAATTTAGCAGACACCGCCTTTGATAGCACTTTTGGCATGGCGTCCGGCGCGGGCGTTATATTTGGCACTTCGGGCGGCGTGCTTGAAGCCGCGCTAAGAACGCTTAGCCAAAGGCTTAACAAAAATTCTATAAAGCACCTAGACTATCAAATAAATAGAGGTTTAGACGGAATTAAGGAGCGCGTTATAGAGCTGGACACAAGAAAAATAAAGGTGGCGCTTGCAAGCGGGCTTAATAACGCAAAAATTCTACTGGATAGGTTGAAAGCCGGGGAGAAGTTCGACTTTATAGAAGTTATGGCTTGCCCGGGCGGGTGCGTGAACGGCACGGGTATGCCGCTTTATCCTAGAGATTTTGACAAAACGCCGCTAGTAAAAAAACGCGCCAAAGGGCTGTTTGATACTGACCTTAAAAGTTCTATAAGAAAGGCGCACGATAACGAGCAGATAAAAAACTTGTATAAGGCATACTTAGGCGAGCCAAATAAGGGCAGGGCGAAAAGCCTTTTACATTTGCCAGAAAGAAAAAACTAGTAAATTATTTGGATTTTTAACGAATATAATATATAATACCATAAGTAAAATGCCTATTTAGGCGCATGAATTTAGGAGAAATTTTTTGAAAAAATTTTACTACACGAAAACGGACAGTGGAAAAATTTATCTTTGGAGTATATTAACGCCGCAAATGCTTGGCGCGCTTTTTGTTATACTTTTAACCTTTTTTGCGGGCACGGAAGAAGCATACAACAATTTAATAAACAACATTGTAGTTCAAGTTTTTACCGTGATGCTTGCGCAGATTGGCTTTTTAATTGTGTATTTTGTATATAATAGAGATATAAACTATAAAGTAGCAAGTAAAATAAACTTTAACATTGGCTGGAAAAACGCGGCGCTTTGCGTGCTTATTGCAGTTATTGGCGTGTTTGGAATAAATCCGCTAATTTCTAGCATAGACGGCTTTTTGGTGGACATTGGCTACAATCTAACAGGCTCGTTGCCACTTCCTATGGATAACTTTGGCTGGCTTATATTAAATATAATTCTTCTTGCCGGCGTGCCTGCAATTTTAGAAGAACTTATTTTTAGGGGCGTAATTTTAAACGGCTACAAAAAGCTAGGCGCTGTGCCGGCTATGGTGATAACGTCACTTTTGTTTGCGCTAATTCACGGCTCCGTGCAGCAGTTCGTGTTCCCGTTCTTATTCGGGTTAATTTTAAGTTTTGCTGCGCTAAAAACGGGCACCGTGCTTGCACCTATCATAATTCACTTTGTAAACAATGCGCTTGTGGTAATTTTAAACTATGTGAATTTTAGCTTTGAAATAGCTATTCCAACCTGGGCGCTACTTTTAATAGGTTTAGCTACCACGGCGGCGGCTTTTGTAATTATTTGGCTACTAGGAAAACTTTTTAAAAATGTGGATAAAAAGTTAGTTCTAACAGAAGAAGAGCTTGAAAGTTACGTTGCTATGGAAAGTAGAGAAGTTAGCTCTAACTTGCCTATAATTTTGGGCGTGATACTGGGCGCTATGTTTTTAATTATAGATTTACTAAGTGGACTGGGGGTAATTTTGCTATGAAGCCAAGAACAGATTTTTTCAACGCAGGGCTAACGTACTACGTTTTAATAATTTTCTTTGTGCTAGTAAGAATTTCTACCGCGGTTGACCTATTTTCCTTTTTAGGCGACGCGGAAAGCTATATTTTAAACGGGCTTATTCAAATAGGCTTTATGTTTTTAGTGCCCGTTGTTATGTTCACGCTTTTAAACAAGCAGAGCTTTAAAACCACGTTTAAAGATTTTAGGTTCAACAAAATAAACTTTAAAAGCGTGCTAATTTCTATTGGCATTGGCGTGCTTGTGTTCCTATTAAATATAGCCGTTTCTTCCTTTTTTAGCTTTATATTGCAGCTATTCGGCTACAATTATTCCACCGGCGGCGGAACTATTATCACAAGCTATCCGTTTTGGATGTTTTTAGTAAACCTTCTAATCACTGCAATGCTTCCAGGCTTTTGCGAAGAAGTGGCGCACCGCGGGCTACTACTTCGCGGGTTTAAAGATTTAGGCATGAAAAAGGCAATAATTTTATCCGCGCTACTTTTCGGCCTTATGCACTTAAATATAGAGCAGTTCTTCTACGCAAGCATTATAGGAGCACTTCTAGCCTTTTTAACAATATCCACAAACAGTATTTTCCCGGCTATGATTGTGCACTTTATGAATAACGGCATAAGCGTGTACTTAGACTACGCCGGCGCAAATAACTTATTTTTAGGCGACTTTTTAAGCGAGATTAGCTCGGCTATAACGGGCTCTAACTTCTTTGTGGCTATGCTTATAATTCTTCTTGTATTAATAGCTGCAATATTCCTTTTAGTTTGGCTTATCTACTTACTATTTAAACAGACTACGGGCAAGCGGATAGGAAACCTTGTGAAAGATTTCAAAGAACAGTTCAACCCAAACGCTCAAACGGACGCAAAGCAAGAAAACGCAGAAGGCGCATTAGTTCAACCAGAAAGCCAAACTTCATATTTAAAGGAAGTGTCTTTAAAAATTCCGGTAGAGTATATTGGCATCAACATACACCAAACCAGAAAGCCTGCCTTTAAGGAAAAGATATTTTTATACTCTACACTTATTCTTAGCATGGGCGTTACAATTTCTACGTTTATTTGGGGAACGCTATGAAAGAAGTGTACATGAACCTTGCTCTAATGGAAGCAGAGAAGGCATATAAAAAGGGCGAAGTGCCAATAGGTGCTGTGATTGTAAAAGACGGCAAAATTTTAGCCAAGGCGCACAACACAAGGAACAAAAGTAAAAATGCTGTAAATCATGCGGAGATTTTGGCAATAGAGAAGGCGTGTAAAAGGCTAAAAGATTGGCGCCTTGAAAACGCGGAAATTTACGTAACCTTAGAGCCTTGCCCAATGTGCGCGGGCGCAATAGCAAATGCAAGAATTGCGGAGTGCCACTTTGGCGCCTTTGATAAAACGTCGGATATAGATTTTTTAGAACTGATTTTTAAGGACAAGTGTTTAAACCACAAGGTTATCTACTCGGGCGGAACAATGGAGAAGGAGTGTTCTAGGCTCCTTACAGACTTTTTTCAACAAAAAAGGAAAAAAGAATAAAAATTCTTTACAATAAAAGCAAAATATGCTTAAATACCTAGGGAGATTTTTATGAAAAAAATAGCAATAGCAACAGATTCAAATAGTGGAATTACTCAGGCGGAAGCAAAGGAAAATGGCATTTTTGTATTGCCAATGCCTTTTACTATTGGCGACGATGAGTATTTTGAAGATATAAATTTAAGCCAAGACGAGTTCTATGAAAAATTAAAAAACAACGAAGACGTTAAAACTTCTCAGCCAGCTCTTGGCGCGCTTGAAGATTTTTGGGACAATATTTTAAAGGACTACGACGAAATAGTGTATATTCCAATGTCTAGCGGGCTAAGTAAAAGCTGCGAAAGTGCAATGAATTTTGCGGAAGAAGATAAGTTTGCTGGCAAAGTTTTTGTTGTAGACAATCAGCGTATTTCCGTAACTCTTAAAGGTACGGTTTTCCAAGCTAAGCACATGGCAGAGAGCGGCAAGAGCGGTGCGGAAATTAAGCAAATTCTTACCGATACCAAGTTCGATTCCAGCATTTACATAATGGTGGACACGCTTAAATATTTAAAGAAGGGCGGCCGTGTAACGCCAGCCGGTGCTGCACTTGGAACGTTACTTCACATTAAGCCTGTGCTTCAAATTCAGGGTGGAAAACTAGATGCATACAAAAAAGTTATGGGTTCAAAAATGGCTTGCCAAGCTATGATTGAAGCTATTAAAGCAGACTTAAGCGCTAGGTTTAAAGACGTAAGGCAGGATATGAAACTCTGCTTTGCGCACACACATAACGAAGAAAACGCGCGTAAATTTGTGGAAGAAGTTAAAAAAGCAATTCCAGACGTGGAAGTAGCTTTCTGCGACCCGCTTTCACTAAGCGTGTCTTGCCATATAGGGCCTGGGGCGTTAGCTGTTGCTCTTTACAGAGAAATTTTATAGGCTTATATAAGCTTAAAAAACGGCGCGATGCTGTGTTTCTGTCAAACGAGCCTAGACAGTTACGTACGTTAATGTACGCGCCTGCCTGTGTCAAAAGTGTACTTTAATGAATTTTGCTGAAATAAATGCATATTTCAAGCACTTTTTATAGGAGAAAATAATTCATGAAAAATATAACTTTAAGCGGAGATTGTATTGCAAATAATCTTTATAAAATAATTAAAAAATAAATAAAAAAGGAAAAATTATGAAAAAAATATTTATTAGTGCAGACGTTTTAGCAAATAATCTTTTAATAATAAAAAGAGAGGACATTAAAGAAAATTTTATAACTTTAAACGAATTAATTGAGTTTTCTAATGAAGTAGAAAGAAAATTAGAAAAAGATTATGGCATTCGCGCGGCTACCATTTTTGACACGCTAGGTTGTAGTGGACATACCATAAAAGAAAACAATGTTATAGTTTTAAAAGAAAATGTAGACTATGACCAATTTAAGTTTAATGTTCGTGGACGATTAAGTTTTGAACTTGCTAGATGCATTACTGACATTAGAAGAAATTATATTAAAAATCAGCAAACAGATTTACAAAAATAATTTAACAAAAAGGAAAAATTATGAAAAAAACAAGAAAAGTATTTGTAATTTTATGTATTATTTTTTCTAGTTTATTTTTGCTTTTAAGTTTTGCCACGTTATTTTATTTTTATGCCGATAGTTACGACGATTTTTTTGCTAGGGCAGAAAAAAGCGTGAATATTCCTGGAATAGAAGACGGCTTTACTCAGCAGGGTTTTACCTATGTTGAAAATAAAGATATGTTTGCTTTTAGCGGATATATGAATAACTCTTCTTTGCCTTCAAGGATATATTTTGTAGATAGTGCTGATCAAACAGTAAAGTATGTTACGCTTAAATTTAAGGGCGAAGATTATTTTGGTCATGCGGGCGGGCTTGCCTTTTATGAAAACCTATTTTGGCTTGCTGGCACAGACGGTATAGTTTACACCTTTTATTTAAGTGATTGCCTAAATGCAGAAAATGGCGGCGCTGTGGATATAAAAGACAGCTTTAATGTTGGAAATAATGCAGATTTTTGCTCTGTGGTAAATAACACTTTATATATTGGCGAATTTTATAGGGCGGGCAATTATGAGACGGACAAATCTCATCATATAGAGTGTGCGGACGGAATAAATAAAGCGCTTGTTTATTCATATGAAATAGATGAAAACAGCTTTGGTGGTGTTCAAAGTTTAGTTCCAAATAGTGCGTTATCCATTCCAAATTTAGTGCAGGGGATGACGATAACTGATAGCGGAAAAATTGTACTTTCCACTTCATATTCAATTCCAAACTCTACAATTTATGTTTATAAAAATGTATTTAGTAAGCAAGCAGAAAAAAGTATTTTAATAGAGAATAATCTTGTTCCACTATATGTTTTGGATAGCGAAGTTTTGGAAGAAAAAATCTCTGCGCCTTGCATGACGGAAGATTTGGATTACGTGGACGGCAAAGTTTACATTAGTTTCGAGTCCGCGTGCAAAAAATATTCATTATTTGTTCGCGAACAAGTGCCAAATGTTTATAGTATAAAAATAGATTAAAAAAATAATAAATAAAAAAATTAATTAAAAAAACAACAAAAAAACGCATATTTTAATTAAAAAAATGCGTTTTTTTATAAATTTTTCAATTTTTTAAATTTTTCCACGTTTTTATATGGTGTATGCTTACATTATAATTTAATTCTGTAAATTTATTTAAATTATTTAATTCATTATATAAATAATTTTTTCCTTCCTGTAAAAAGGTTACTATGTCTTCTTCTTCGCCCGTTTCCACACCTAAAAATATTTCTTTATTTATGGTGCTAGCATAGTTTAGCTCATCGCTGGCTACGTTAACTATTCCTTCCGCGCTGTCGCGGTAACTCATAATAAAAGTTCTATCTGCGTAGTCCATTAAAAATTTATAGGCTTCTTTTGTCTCATTTTTAAACGTTATTTCGTCTTCTAGCCAAAAGGGGATATCTACGTCAACGCTAACTTGCGGATAGCGGACTGTAACATTATAAATAAATTCTACGTATTTTGTAATAAGCTCGTTGCGCTTTTCGTCAAACTCTGGATGTTGATGCGGTTCAATGTCTAAGTGTACGCCGGCAAATTTATGTTCGCTCGACTCTTGAAAACTTAAATATTTTTCCATTTCATTATAAAAATCTTGTGGATTTTCTATCCAGGTATAGTCGCCTGTAAGCCAGTAAACAGAAATATTGTAACCAGCGGCGCTTTCAATAAAGCTTTTATTGTTCTCATCAAACGAGCTGGTATAGTAATAAATCTCGTCCACGCCGTTACCTTCGGCAAAAGTTAAATAGGAAGAATCTAGCCTATTATCCCACCACCAAACGCCAAGCGTGGTGTTCAAATTTAAAGTTACCGGGGTACTATCTCCCGCGCACGCAAAAAGAGCGCAAGAGCAAAGCAAAAGTATAACAGCGGCGCAAAAATTTTTTAAAATTTTCATAAAAAAATTATATCAAAGCAAAAAAAGTTTGTCAAAAGGTCAAAAAAGTTGTAATAACTATTGACAAACCGCATAAACTGTGTTAGAGTAAACACATATCGCGGGGTAGAGCAGTCCGGCAGCTCGTTGGGCTCATAACCCAAAGGTCAGAGGTTCAAATCCTCTCCCCGCAACCAGTAAGAAGGGCGACATATTGTCGTTCTTTTTTTGTTTATACCTTTGGGTTCGCTTTTATAACCTCATTTGCGGAGGAGGTTCAAATCCTACCCCCGCAACCAGAAAAAATTATCACGCTTTTAGGCGTGATTTTTTTATAAAAAAATCATCGCCGTTTATGCGTGTAATTTTTTCTTATACGCGCCAGACGAAAACTCCAGCCTTACGGCTTGGGAGTTTTGCGCGTACTCTCGTGCGAAGTGAACGCTACGAAGGAGAATAGCATTTAAGCGTGTAATTTTTTCTTATACGCGCCAGACGAAAACTCCAGCCTGTTAGGGCTCCCAAAAATTTTTAATTTTTGGGAATAAGGAAAGAACGCGGAGCGATTTGCATAGTTGCGGTTAGCAACTTGCCTAGCGTAGCGATTCTTGACGCTTGCGCGTACTCCCCTAGCGAAGCGAATGCTACGAAGCATATAATATAAATATTAAATAAAGTTTAAAAACGTATGGTAGCATAAAAGTAAAGATTTTTGATATATTTTGGACTTAGCTGCTGACCAGTGTAGTTTTACACTGGGTGGTCAGCAAGCTAAGACAAAAGATGCAAAAAGATTACTTTTAGGCGGTGAGTCCTTGCCGCAAAATTTTATATTTTGCGGAAGAAAAATACCGCCCAAACGCAAACTCCGCTAACGTTTTTACGGGGTCCCCAAAAATACTTTGATTTTTGGGGAAAGGAAAAGCCGCGGAGCGATAAGCGTAGTTGCGAACGGCAACTTGCCTAGCGGAGCGTGCTTTGACGCTTGGGCGGTACTCCCCTAGCGAAGCGAACGCTACGAAGAAGAATAGCATTTAAGCGTGTAATTTTTTCTTAATAAAAAAATTGACAAAAACAAATGGCTACAATAAAATATTTTAAAAGGAGATAAGTATGTTACTAACAAAACCATATTTTAAGGAAAAAGAAGAATGGTATTATTTTGTACCACAAAAAGGAAATGAACTTATAGGTAGATATGAACTTACAGAAGAAGGTAAAAAAATACCAGAAGTAGTTCAAAGCCATAAGGAATACTATGAGGCTATAGATAACTATGTAGACCCGGGTTTTTACTATGATGTTATGCAAGACGTAGAAAAAGATTATAGAGAAGACTTAAAAAAAGAAGGCAAGACAGAAGAAGAAATAGAAAAAATAATAAAAGAATGGAAAGAGAGTTAAACTTACACAAAAGAACTAGCCTTGGCTAGTTCTTTTTAAAAAATATCCCCAAAGTTCCTACATTTAACTTCCACGCGAACGCGTAGCCCTTCGAAATTTTAGAGATATTTTAGCATGGTTATAATAACACATTTTTATGTGTTTATCAAAACAAATATCTTAAATAAATTATGTGGTCAAGATTGTGGTCAAATTTCATGAAAGCCTTTATTTATGCGGCTTGTAGCCGTTTTAAGTTTTCCTTGCAAGCAAAAAACGAAATAATTAAAGAATAAGAATTTTTTTCTTTCGCTCAGGATGACGGCATGGGGGCGCGTCTTTGCGGGAATGCAGCGGAGCAGGTCTTCGCTGGTTTGAAAAGTTCTAAAAGCTATATATGTTTATAAAAAAAATATCTCTAAGTTAAGCCTTAGAGATATCTTTTTTATTTGGTGATCCCGAGGGGAATCGAACCCCTGATACCGCCGTGAAAGGGCGATGTCTTAACCGCTTGACCACGGGACCACGTCGAAACTCGCTCCGCTCTAGAAGTTGCTATTCGCAACTGTCAAAAAGCTCCGCGGTTTCTCCTTCTCCCCAAAAATCAAAGATTTTCGGGGACCCCATTAACTCCCCTAGCGAAGCGAACGCTACGAAGAATAACATTGATTATTTTGTTGACCTAACGGGCTCATTTGCCCTTTTGGGAAACCCATTCCTTTGCTAAAAGCAAAGATTGGTAGCGGTGAGTAGATTCGAACCACTGACCTTACGGGTATGAACCGTACGCTCTAACCAACTGAGCTACACCGCCAAATTGCTCTATGATTTTATACTAAATTTTTCTTTATGTCAAGGTTTTTATCAAATTTTTTCTAATTTAACAAAAGTTTGTTAAATTTTTTTTGCTTTTCTTTTTCACTTATGCTAAAATCAACACAAAAAAGGAAGGCTTTATGAAAGAAATAGTACTTACAGGAATTAAACCAACCGGAACGCCACATATTGCAAATTACTTTGGCGCTATTAAACCCGCACTTGAAATGGCGGAGAAATTTGATAACAATTTCTACTTTATTGCAGACTATCACGCGCTTAACACAATAAAAAGTGCGGAAGAACTTAAAAAACACACCTACGAAGTTGCGGCAACGTGGCTTGCTTGCGGCTTAGACCCTAAAAAAGTTGTGTTTTACAGGCAAAGCGATATCCCGGAAGTGTTCGAGCTTAACTGGATACTCTGTAACCTTACGCCAAAGGGGCTTATGAACAGGGCGCACGCATATAAAGCCATGGTTCAAAAAAATGAAGAAGAAGGTGTGGACCCGGATGCCGGCGTGAATATGGGGCTTTATAACTATCCTATTTTAATGGCGGCAGATATTCTCTTATTCAACACAAACTATGTTCCCGTGGGGCAGGACCAAAAGCAGCACGTAGAGATAGCCAAAGAAATCGCGCGCTATTTTAACAACAAGTACGGGGAAGTTTTTGCCTATCCAAAAGAAATTATTCGCGACGAAGTGAAGACTGTTCCGGGACTAGACGGCAGAAAAATGAGCAAAAGCTACGGCAACGCAATAGAGCTATTTTGCGAGCCCAGCGTTTTAAAGAAGAAGATTTTTAGCATTGTTACGGATAGCAGTTTGCCCACAGACCCAAAGCCAACCGACCATATGATTATGGAGCTCTATAAATTGTTTGCGAGTGCGGAAGAAGTGAAGGAACTTGAAAACAAGTTCAAGGCAGGCATTGGCTGGGGCGAAGCGAAAAAGATACTCTTTGAAAAGGCAAACGAATATCTAACACCGCTTAGAGATAAGTATAACGAAATTTACGAAAATAAGGAAAAAATAGACGAGATTTTAAAGAGCGGTGCAGAGCGCGCAAGAAGTATTGCAAAACAAACTTTAAAGAAGGTTAGAATTGCAATAGGCGCAGACCGTGAGTAAAAATAAAGCCAAATAGTAAAAACGCTATTTTGGCTTTTTTATTGAATATTTTAAAAGGTTTTGTATAACATAGTAATATGATTATAGATACACATAACGACTATTTAACAAAAGGCGTAAAGCCCACATATTTAGACGAGCGAGAAGAGTATTTAAAGCTTCTTTGCTCTCCTGTTTGGACGAGCGAAATTTCCGACCCTATTGCAAAAATTAAGAAGGCAAAGGAGTTTTTAGATAGTAAAAAACTTACCACAGAACTTAAACTTTGCGTGGAAGACTGCTGGTTTTTAAAGGAAGACAACTTAGAAGAGTTTTTAAGTTTTAAGCCTTTCTACACCGGGCTTACTTGGAACGACACAAACTGCCTTGCGGGCGGCTGCTTTGGCAAGGGCACTATTTCGGACTTTGGAAAAAGAGTTGTAAAACTTTTTGAAAAAAGCGGCGTTATAATAGACACAGCGCATTTAAATAGGGAAAGCTTTTTTGACCTTACAAAGCTTACGTCTAGGCCGCTATTTAACTCTCACACTGCGGTGGACGCACTTTGTAATACTACTAGAAATTTGACCAATGAGCAGCTAAAAATTTTTAAGGACACTAGGGGCTTTATAGGCGTGTATTTTGTAACGGACTTTTTATCTAGCGGCAAAGTGACGAGCAAAACGGTGGCCGACCACATAGACTACATTGTAAACTTTTGCGGCATAGATTGCGTTGGGTTTGGCACGGACTTCAACGGCACGGACGAACTGCCGGAAGATGTGAAGGATTACTGCGACGTAGAAAATATTTTAATGGAATTAAAAGGTCGCGGATACAGCGATGAGGCATTAAATAAAATTAGATATAATAATTTTTATGAATATTTAAAAAAATAAATTTTAATTTAAGGGTTGACAAACGTCAGCCCTTATGTTATTTTAAAAATAAGGGAGGAATAATGCGAAATGAATAAAGTCGAATTAATAAAATTTAATAATTTAAGCGTTTCGCATTGTGCCGAAAATATTTTTTAAATTTTAAGCCTTTGCGAATTTTGCAGGCTTTTTTTATGCAAAAAAGGCGCTTATAAAAATTTAGTAAAGGGGTAATTTTATGAAAAATAAAAAAATAAAAGAAAATAAGGCAAAAATAGGGTTAAAGCCTTATTTAAAAAGGTATAAAATTCAAATAATTTTATATATTTTAATTTACGCAATAGCTTCTGCGTGCGATATTTTACAAACTATTTTATTTGCAGATATTATAGAAAAAATAACTTTTAATTTATATTTAGACGCAATTTATTCTTTACTTTTTGTAATTGGCGTTGTAATAATTAAAAGGCTTGGGTGGTATTTAAGTAATAGAATTTATTATAAATACACAAATAGAATTATGTCGGAATTAAATTTTGATTTAGCTCGTCAGGCGTTTAAATTAAATTCCAAAACTTATTCCGATAACGACATAGGCACTTTTGTTCAAAGAATTGTTGCCGACCCAGAGCGTATAGTTACAAACCTTTCCGACGTAATAATTACGCTAATGGATATGGTGTCTGCGCTTGTAATTATAATTTACATAACAACTTTAAATGTTTACGTTTCGCTAATTTTAATAGGCTTAATTTTAGTTTGCGCACTATTTGAAATTAAACGTGTAAAGGTTTTTAAGAAAAATAGGGTAGATACCAGAAAGAAAAACGACAAGATTAATTCCTTGACCACGGAAATTGTTAGAAGCGAAAAGGACATAAAGAGCCTTGGCTTAGAGCAAAAACTGGAAGAAGTATCTAAGGAAAATTACGACTCGTATAAAAAGGCTTCCTATAAACTTAGCATGACGGACTGCAACTTTTGGAGTTTTAGAAACACACTTATTGAAATTGTGACCATAGGCGTATTAATTTTAGGCGTATATTTTATGGACCTTGGCACAATGACCATGGCGGCGTTCATGATTGTGTACTCAAACAGGGGATATATCTACGACCTAGTTTGGTCTGCGGGCAACATAAGCAGTAAGTTTGCAGAAATCCGCGTGTGCAAGGATAGAATGTTTGCCTTGTTCGACGACGATAGGTTCGCAACAGAGCATTTTGGAAATGTGCATTTAGATAAATTAAAGGGCGAGATAGAATTCAAAAACGTAAGCTATTCTTACGTGGAATACGAAGAAGAAAAAGAAGAAGAGAATAAAAAGCGCAAAAAACGCGATAAAAATGCAAAAAAACAAAGAAAAATTGCATCCACAAACCAAATTTTTAAAGATTTAAGCTTTAAAATTAAACCGAACACCACGGTGGCGTTTGTAGGGCGCTCGGGCAGCGGGAAGTCCACAATACTTAACCTTATGTCTAAAATGTACGTTGTGGATAGCGGAGAAGTTCTTATAGACGGCGTGAACATAAACGACTTAGATAAGGAAACACTCCGAAACGGCATTTCCCTTGTGAATCAATTTCCATACATATTTGATATGACTATTAAGGAAAACATGAGCTTAGCAAAAGCGGACGCCACGGAAGAAGAAATGGAAGACGCGTTAAAGAAGGCGAGCCTTTGGGAGTTTGTTTCTTCTCTTCCAAAAGGCATCAACACGCGTGTGGGCGAAGGCGGCATAAAGCTATCTGGCGGGCAAAAGCAAAGGCTAGCCATAGCTCGTGCGCTTCTAAGAAATTCCGCTATTATCATATTCGACGAAAGTACGTCTAGCTTAGATAACTTTGCGCAGGAAGATATCAAGAAAAGCATAGACGCCTTAAAGGGCGAAAGCACAATTATAATAGTTGCGCACAGGCTTTCCACAATAAGAAATTCCGACGTGATATACTTCCTAGACCAAGGCAAAGTTTTAGACGTGGGCACTTTCCAAGAGCTTTTTGATAGGAACGAGCTATTTAGAAACATGTTTGTTGCAGAAAATTTAACGTAATGAATAAAAGTAAATTTTTTACACAACCTTAAATTAGGGAGGTAAAAAATGGTAATAGCAAATATAATCAGTTTCATTATTTTGCTCATTGGCGGCATCAACTGGGGCTTAGTTGGAATTTTCAACTTTAACCTAGTAGACTGGATATTTGGTGGCTACAATGCGGGCAGTATAATAGTTTACATTTTAGTGCTCATTTCTACAATTTGGCTAATAATATCCGCGTGCATGAGAAGAAGCATAATTTTAAATTCTAGTAGAGACTAACTAAAAAAACTAGCCTAAATTTTGGCTTTTTGCCGAAAAGAAAAAGGCTAGTTTTTTTGTTTTTTTTGCTTTGTAAGTCCGACTGCGCGCTTGCGCGCTCCGCTCAGGGTGACGATGGTAAGGGCTGCCGAAGATAAGGTGGAGTCTTGCTAGCTAGGGTGGCAAGGAGATTCTTCGCTAGAAAAATTTCTGCGCTTAGGGCGGGTTTGCTAAACGCAAACACTCGCTTTTTCGTTTGAAATTTTTCTTAATACCGACCAAACGCAAACTCCAGCTTCGCTTGGGAGTTTGGTCGGTACTCTCGTGCGAAGCGAACGCCACGAAGTAAAATAGGATGTTAATAAAACGCTAACGCTGGGTGCTCGCTGCTCAGAATGACAGCGGGGTTGGGCTTCGCGGGAGAGCATAGAAATAAAGCCTACGAAGAGACTTCGAAGACTCTTGCAACGGCTCTACTCCGCTGTCATTCTGAGCGGAAGGAATCGTGTTAATAATAGTATTTGCTAGATGGATTGCATGAATTTATAGATAGGCTAATATGCAGTCGAATGAATCTCCTCCCGCGACCCGCCACAAATTTTAAAAAATCTTCTAAAATACTGCATTTTTGTTCAAGCTATAGGTTGGTAGGAAAGGAAAGTAAAAAAAACTAGAAAAGTGTTTAATTTCGCTTGACAAAAATGCGGGGGGGGGTAAAATGACCTTGCAAAAATAATTTTGCAAGGTCATTTTACCTAAACGAGCAGAAAATTCAAAAGTGTAAATTATAGTAAAAAAGAAAAGTGCAGCAGCATTTTTGTACGGGGGCAAGCCGACAAAATAAAATATTGCTCTGCTAGCCCGACGGAGACCCGTTCGACGCGTCAAAGCACGCTCCGCTAGGCGAGTTACTATCGTAACTACGCATATCGCTCCGCGGCTTTTCCTTTCCCCAAAAATCAAAGTATTTTTGGGGACCCCGAATTGCTCCGCTCAGGGTGACGATGGTAAGGGCTGACGAAGAAGCTTTGCGGGATAATAGAATTTTTATAAAACTAATTAATTTCGCTTGACAAAAATGCGAGGGGGGGGGTAGAATCACTACGTGATTTTAAAAATATTAAAATTTATTTTACAAAGTCTGCCAGTCTATGTTAATATATCTATATAATCTATTAGTATGTAAAGACATTTGCTAAAATAGAATAAAAAAACTAAAAAATAAAATAATAACAAAGGAGAATATTATGAAAAAGAAAACTAGGATTATAGGTAGCATTTCTGCTCTTGCCATAAGTATGGCAATGCTAACGTGCGGGGTGCTTGCCGCAAGTCAGGTTAGCCTAGACGTTACAAGTAGCGTTAGCTTTGAAGCAAAAGGTGTGTACGTAAAGGTTAACGGGCAAATTCAAAAGGGCGCTAGCACGGGCGAACTTGCAGATGCGGTAGACGTAGAAGGTTCAGACTATAAATACATAGGCTACTCTTACGACGCAGTTACCGAGCAGACGGAAACAGGACAAACTGCTACAACGTTTGATGACACTCCGGTAGGCACAGCATCAAACGGCACAATGACGGGCTGGAGCATTGGAACAATAGAGTTTGACGAAACAAATAAGGTAATAAGGTACAGCTTTACCTTTACAAACTATTCAGAATTTCCAGTAAACGCCACAATAGTAAACTACTCCACAGCGGACGGTTCAACGCCAGCGCTAACTACCGCGCTTGCTTCATTTGGTGAAGACGTTACGGCGGAAGAGAGCGTAACAGGCGGAGTTATTAAAATTCCGGAGAAAAACGGAGAACAGCCAGGAACAGCTACTTATACTATTACGCTAACTTTAAATAATTTTAGTAGCAGTTTAAGTCAGCCTATTGCATTAAATTTTGAATTTACAGAAGCTCCGTCGGCTGCCGATTACTTAGAATGGGACGAGAACGGCTACTGGACACTAACCATGGGCGAATACCAAGGCACTCCGCTAGTATGGCGCATGGTATTAAAGGAAAATGAAGAAGGGACAGACGTAAGCAGTGTGGCAAATTATACGCAAAATACCACTTTAAGCGGAAGTTATTATTTTCTATTAGATACTTATATTGAAGACGTATTTAATTGTAGTTTTGAAAATAATTATACTGGTTCTTATCCATCATTTTCAAGATTAGACGAATATAAGAGCACAGTGAATGTAAATGACTACGCAGTAAGTAATATACGAGAGTACTTAACAGGAATAAATGTGTATAGAGGGTATACAATGAGTGATAATTATACCACTATTACAGAATCTTTTGAACATGTAACGCAAGAAAAAGAAGAAAACTTTTTAGATGTGTTTAATATAACTGACTCACCAGTATATAGCCTAATAGAAGGAAGGACTCTATCTGACCTATATTCAAGAATGACTGACGCAGGTTCAGTAGTAAAATTTGATACTGATGTAGAAAATGGGGTAGAAGGAGTAACTGGTATAGATCCAGATACAACAAAAGATAAGCTCTGGCTACTTAGCTACTACGAAGCATCAAAAATAACCATGACGCAGGGTACAGCAGCAGATTCAGGAGCAAGAAGTTGGGATGCAAAATATTGGCTCCGTTCGCCTTATTCGTCTCTTACTAACTCTGTATACTATGTCTCTGCGTCCGGCCTTGTCGGTAATTTTAGCAGTGCCTCTTATACTTACTGCGCGCGCCCTGCTTTTAAAATCTCAATAACATAATGGAGAGATGGGCAAATT
>ERZ1643247.1685-NODE-1685-length-19382-cov-4.882237_pt1 | contig 19382 bp, 10 predicted proteins | sample MGYA00579264_ERZ1643247 | MGnify/ENA primary metagenome ERZ1643247 (study PRJEB29033, sample SAMEA4952262) | chicken gut metagenome | biome: Broiler Chicken; feature: Gastrointestinal Tract; material: Caecum | place: Ireland | collected 2018 | study: Broiler... | reverse complement strand
AAGAGGTGTTGCAGGAAAGTATTCCGCAAGAGGAAGAAAAAGCTGCGAAATTGCTCAAAGTCCCTTTAAGGAAGAGAATTTTACGCAATTATCAGATCTATATCATGCTGATCCCCGTCATCGCGTTTTTTGCGATCTTCTGCTACGGGCCAATGTACGGCATCATTCTGGCGTTCAAAGATTACAGCGTCAGAAAGGGCATACTGGGCAGCGAATGGGTCGGGCTAAAGCATTTCCGCAATCTGTTTTCGCAGGCGTTTTTTACCAGGGCGTTCTGGAACACGCTGCGCATCAGCTTTTTGCGGCTGATCTTTACCTTCCCGATTCCCATCATCATGGCGGTACAGCTGAACGAGATGGTCAACAAAAAGCTGAAAAAGTCTATTCAGACCATCATTTACCTTCCGTACTTCATATCGTGGCTGGTCTTGGGCGGATTGATCAAGCAGCTCCTGGATTCTTACGGCCCGATCAACAACGTGATCAATACGTTGGCGGGGCACCGGATCGCATTCATGACGGAGAGCAAATATTTTATCTGGATTTTGTTGATCTCCGAAGTATGGAAGGGCGCCGGATGGGGGACGATCATCTATGTCGCCGCCATCTCGGGCATCAATCCCGAATTGTATGAGGCGGCGGAGATCGACGGCTGCAAGCGCTGGGGCAAGATCGTCCGCATAACGCTTCCGAGCATCGCGCCGACGATCGTCATCATGCTTTTGCTGTCGGTCGGCGGTATCATGAACGCGGGGTTCGACCCGATCTTCAACCTGTATAACCCGCTGATCTACGATGTTTCGGATATTATCGACACCTATGCGTATCGAATAGGTATCGCCGGAGGCGAATTCGATGAAGGCACGGCAATCGGTCTGTTTAAATCGGTCATAAACTTTGCGCTTTTGCTCGTTTGCAATTTCTTTGCCAAACGCATTACCGGCAGCGGCATTTATGACTGAGGGGAGGTGCCTGTGGATGAGTTGAAATTTAAAAAAAGCAACTTGCAGAAAGCCCGCGAGGGCAAGGTGTTCAAATACATCAACGCCGCGCTCATGATGCTGTTTGCGTTGTTCTGCCTGTATCCGTTCGTGAACGTGTTGTTTACCTCGTTCGCGAGTTTCGGCGACTATATCAATTCCAACGGATTGGTGATCCCGTATCATTTCACGTTCGATGCGTATGCGTACATGTTCAGCATCAACAGGATCCCCAAAGGATTTCTCATCACGCTGTGCGTTGCGTTTTTCGGTACGATCATCAACGTTACGATGACTTCGCTGGCGGCGTATCCTTTGACCAAACGCGATCTTCCCGGCAAAAAGATCATTTCGTTTCTGATCATTTTTACGATGTTTTTCGGCGGCGGGCTCGTTCCTACCTTTTTGATCATCAAGGGGCTGGGATTTGTTTCGAGAAATTGGACGAGCTTGTTCGGGGCGGTCGTTCCGTTCTGTCTGAGCGCGTATAACATCATCATTCTGCGCAACTTTTTCCGCACCGTTCCCGAAGAGGTCATCGAATCGGCGCAGATGGACGGGGCGGGGGAATTCCGGATCCTGTTTCAGTTTGTGATGCCTCTTGCCATGGCGGGGATCGTCACGATCGCGCTGTTTGCGCTGGTCGGGTATTGGAACGACTGGTTTTGGCCCATGCTGATCATCCGCAATCCCGAGTATCAGACGCTGGCGCTCGTCTTGCGCGACCTGCTGGCGCAGCCCGTGCAGCCCGGCGTGGGCAGCCCGCCTTCCGACTCTCAGCTTTTGGCGGAAACGTCCAAGTCGGCGGCGATCGTAATTTCCATCATCCCGCTCATCGTGATCTATCCCTTCGTGCAAAAGTTTTTTGAAAAGGGGATCATTCTCGGGGCGGTAAAAGGTTAATAAAGTCAAATAAGGAGGAAAATCATGAAAAAAATTCTGACTAAAATTTGTATCTTGCTCATGGCGGCCGTCATGGCTTTGGGATTTGCTTCATGCGGGATCGGCGGCAAAGAAGTCGACCCGATCAACCGCGACAAAGAACTTTCCCTTTCCGTATTCCATTGGGCGTTTACCGGTTTTGCCAACTCTTATAAAGAATCGAGCGTGGCGCAGGCGCTGATGGACGAGCTGAAAATCAGCGATTTTGAGGTCTATACCGCGCCTTATTCCGACTGGCAGACTTCTTTCGGCCTGTTGGCAAGCACGGGGGAACTGCCCGATTTCTTCAAGTTCAACGGACCCGATTCGCTCGAACAGTATACTCAGTGGGTAGAGGATGAAATGCTCCTGAACGTTACCGATTGGGTCACGAAAGAGGAGTATCCCAACCTGTACGAGCATCTGCACAGCTACGACGATCTCAACCTCGGCAGGGTCACGGGCGGCGACCTCTACGCGATCCCCGTCCGCAGCGGCCAGCCCAACCACGTGATGGTCATCCGCGGCGACTGGGTGGACAATCTCAACGCGAAGAGAAGCGAGATCGCCAATGTGAAATATATTTCGGGCAGCGATTACACGCTCGGCGACGAAGAGTACAAATATCCCGAGACGATCACCGAATTTTACCGCCTCGCCGTGGCGATGACGTATGCCGACCCCGACAACAACGGTTCGAACGATACATACGGCTATACTTCCAGCTCCACGGACATGTGGTACAATCACTGGATCTTCAACATGTTCGGATCTTCCTATCAGGACTACATGCTGAACGAAGACGGCGAATATGAATCGACGTGGATCAACGACGGTTCTAAAAACGCGGTCAAATTCATCAAAAAAATGCGCGACGAGGGGATCATCGAACCCAACTTCTTCGCGAACGACCCGATCGGCGGCATGAACCAGTTCTTCCAGGGCAAGATCGGCATGACGCTCATCAACGGCGACTGGTACAACGGCGAACTTGCCAAAATGCAGGATGCGTTCCGCGACCAGATCGAAGCGGGCGACGTAGATCCCGACCGCCTGATGGATATGGTGCTCCCTCTTCCCGCGGGCGACGGCAACTTTGACAGCGTGCGGGTGCGCGCGGCTTTAAGGGCAACTACGGTTATGCGTGGTTCTGCGGCATCAACAACGATATTTCCGACAATAAGAAGGACAGGATCTGCATGCTGCTCGATTACATGCTGAGCGACGAGGGCGAAGCGCTCACCTTATACGGCGTGGAGGGCGAACATTACGAGAAGGATGCGGACGGCAACATCGTCAACCTTATTCCGGACGACGACAACGGCAACCCGCGCACGCTGAAAACGTGGGATTACGGTTGGGAGATCAGGCAGATGATCGACCAGTCCACCCAGTATTTTATGCCTTGGGAAGACAATTACGAGCTTTTGGATGAAATGACCGATTACGTGAACGGCCCCGACGGCGGCAAGATCTATGCTCCGACCGGCGTTGCGGGAGAGACGAGGACGAATTACGAGAAGGCTCTGTTCGACCAGTCGATCGAATGGTACGCGAAACTGATCTACGGTCAGACGATCGACGGCGGCACCATGAATAATTTTGACGATGCATGGAATGAGTTTGTAGAGGCGTTCCTCGACAATAAGGGCAGAGAGATCCTTTTTGAGATCAACGAGATCGTAAAGGGCCAGAGCTGACAGGAGAAGAACGATGAGTATAAGACTGAAAAACAGACTTTTAGGCGTTTTGGTGATCGTTTTCGCCATGTGCCTGGCATTTTCCGCAATGGCGCTCGTTTTAACGGGCGCCCGGGCGGAGGAGTCGTCCGTCACGCGGGATACGCTGCCCAATCAGATCGGGCAGGACGTGTATTCCGCCGAATTCGGAGCGCAGGGCGAACGGGGCTGGACGTATTGGCATAAGGGCAACAAGCCCGAAGACGAGTGGGTGCAGTTCGCATCTTCCGAATACGATGCCGAAAGCAGGCAGTATGCGCAGGGGAGCGTGATGCTCGGTCATCTGAGCGCCGTTCCGTCTGCGGGGGCATCGCTCAAGCGCACGTATACGCCCGAAAACGACGGGATCGTCCGCTTTATGACCGTTTTGTTCGCCTATAACGCGGACGGCGGCAGCGGCGACGTCAATTATGACGGTCAACTGTTTACCATCGAGATCGCGGGCGTCCGCCAGACGATGTATACGGCAAAGATCGGTACGGCCGCGGACGATGCGGAAATCAATGAAAAACTTGCCGCGTGCGAAATGACGGAAGCCGACTACACGCAGGCAGACAAAGTACACCTTACCAATGCGGACAAGGGGATCTACCTCGCTTATGCCGACGTAAAAGTGCAGAGCGGCGTGGCGGTCGACCTCATTTTGAGCGCCGACGGCGATGAAGACGGGTTTTTCGGAGAATGGTGCGACGGCGCGGGCTGGAGAGTCAAGTCTTTGATCTCCTATTACCGCGCGACGGACGGCAAAGTCCTCTCCAACGGCGACGTTTTGGACGAAACGACCATGCCGGGCGACTTCGGCCCCATCGGATATTTCCGCGATACTTCCTGGGACGGGACGGAATTCGGGATGCCAAATCCGAACCCGTATGCCGCGCAGTTCAGCGGCGAGCAGGGACAGGGCGGCTGGTATTATATGTTCGAAGATCCCGACCTCGGCCTGATCGAGATGCAGTACGACGCCGCGACGGGCAAGTGGCTGGCACCGGCGGATAATCCGGGGTACAGTGTAGATACGCTGTATATTTCGCAGAGCGCGTCCGTTGCAAACTATGCCCGCCCCGTCATCCGCGCATACAAAGCCGAAAAGAGCGGCATCATCCGCTTCGTCGGGCAGATCCAGAACGGATATTTCGATCCTGCCGTCGGCGAAGGGATGGACGGTCAGAAGTTCTATATCAAGAACGAAGCGGGAGAAAAGCTTCCCTTCTTATACGGAAAGAGCGCACAGACGTTCGACGCGAAAGAGATCGAAGATCCCGCGTCCGTCACCTATGCGCCCGCTCCGGACAACGAGCTCTTCTTGCCTCCCGACAACGGAGACGGATATAAGTATAACGACATTTACAACGTGATCGCGGAGATCGAAGTCGAGCGCGGAGAATACATTTACTTCTACGACGACGCGGTCGGTCAGCCCTGGTGCGACATGATGTACGCGGCGATCCTGCCCATCTATACATACGTCGATCCCGCTGACGCCATCGGACCGGAAGAATTTACGCCGGATACGGTCTTTTCCGATCTGTACGATCAGGCGTTCGGAGCGGAACAGGGGACCAATTCATGGTATTTCCTGTACGGCGACGCGGAGGGCGAATATTACCGCGCGGTCTCGGACAACGGCGTTTGGACGTCGGGATTCGGCACGGTGAACGCGAATAAGAGCATGCAGCCCGCACAAGGGTACGACGCGATCCGTGCATGGCGTGCGGAAAACGACGGCAAAGTGCGCGTGCTCGGCCTCGTATCCAAGGCGGCCGAGGGCGGCGACGGCGTTACGTTCTCCATTTTCAAAAAGAGCGGCGGACAGATCGCTTCGCTGTATACGCACGCATTCGGCGCGAACGAGCTCGAAGAGCTGTCCGTTATGCTGGGCGATCCGGGACAGAAAGACACGTATATCGACGTCAAGGCGGGAGACATCCTCTTCTTTACGGTGAACGCGGGTGCGACCGACGACGCCGATACGCTGAATACGAGATTCTACGTCGTTTATACCGAACGGGGCGGAGAGACGAGCGCCGAAGGCATCGGCGACGTTTTGCCCCCGTACACGGTCGGTACAGTCCTCGAATCGCAGTACGCGCAGTCGTACGCCTCCGCACAGGGCATCGGCAGCTGGTATAAATTCTTCGGCACGCAAGAGGAATATTATCAGATGCGCTACGACGGTACGAAATGGATCACCGGTTATGAAGGGAACGTGCAGGGCGCCGTTTATAATCCTTCCAAGAAATATGATACGATCAACGCATACAGGGCAATGTCCGACGGCAAGCTGACCGTTCTCGGTTCCATCCAAAAAGCGGCGGCAGGAGGCGACGGCGTCGACGTCAACGTTTTCCGGATCGGTGCCGAAACCGAATTGGTGAAGACGTTCGGCATTGCGGCGGACGGATTGGCGGCGCAGGAATTCACGCTGCAGTTCGACGTAAAAGCGGGCGACTGGCTGTTCTTCTCGGTCAATGCCGTCAAAACGGTCGAGGCCGACGCCGTTACCATGAAGCTGTTCGCCTATTATACGGAGACGGGAGAAACGCCCGATCTCGGCGACGATTTGGGCGATTCGGATCCTCCCGTCAAGACGGTAGACGAATATACGATCGACGACATCTCCGAAGACATATTCGACGGCTACATGAACGACAATTACGGCGATCAGGGCGAAAACGGCTGGTGGTACCTGTACGGCAAGGGCGACGTGTATTACGAGATGAGGAAGGACGGCAATAATTGGCGCGGGCCTTCCAACGATCCGTATAACATGGTAGAGGGTGCGCGCGGCACGGCGCCGGGCATGATCTGGGATACGATCCGCGCCTACCAGGTGCCGAACGGCGGTTACATGCGTATCTTTGCGCACTTTAATTTCTGGCAGGGTTCCGCCGGGGACGGCGTGAAGATGACCATCCGCAACATGACGACGGGCGAGACCATCTACAACGAGATCTTCCAAGGCGGTCCCGAATGGGAGGCGATCCATACTTTTGCCAGCGACGAATTCAAGGTGTCCCGCGGCGACGTGCTTTTCTTCATCCTCAACAAATACGGAGAAAACAACAACTGCGACAACGTGACGGTGGGCCTGTATCCGATCTATTCGGTCAAAACGAGCGACGAGACGGAGCCCCCTTCGGAAGGGATCGGCGCACTGCCGTTTGACGAGAGCGCCGTGCCTCCCGAGGACACCGGAGAAGAAGAGGACGGCGGTTCGCATATCATTGCCATCCCGAAACCCGGCGAACAGGATCCGCAGGGCGACGCTCCCGACAACACGGGGCTGATCATCGGGCTGAGCTGCGCGGGCGGCGCCGTGGTTATTGCCGCGGTCGTGCTTGTGATCATCATGGTGAAACGCAAACGAGGCAAACAGTGACGGGCGGCCGTATAAAACGGTGAAACGAAAAGGCGGCGCGCCGTAAGGCGCGCCGCTGTCGATTTCAGGGAGATCACTTTAGCCCCCCCCCCGAGGGAGTATCGAAGTGATGCTGATAGATGCCGTGATAAACGGTGAAAGATCTTTTTTGTACCGTCTGCCTGTATTCTTGGGGGGAGATGCCCGTTTCTTTTTTGAAAGAGAGAAAAAAGCTCTGCCGGCTTTGGTATCCCATCGTGATGGCGATGTCGATGAGGGGCAGGTCGGTATTTAAGATCATCTTTTTTGCCCGTTCGACCTTTGTCCTGTTGATATATTGGAACACCGTTTCCCCCGCATGGTCGCGGAACAGGCGCGACAAATGCGCCTTGCTGATGTTGATGTGGTCGGCGATCTCCTGAATGGTGATCGGGTCGCAGATATGCTTGTTGATGTATCGCAGCGCTTTGTTATAGTGCGCGTTGCCGCTGGAAAACAGGGGAATGTCTTTGCATCGCGCGATATATACGAAGAGGATATTGATCAGGCTCTGCGTAACGAGAAGGGTGTCCTGTTTGTCCGATTTCAGGTCTTCCGCATAGATCTGCCGCATGATCCTGTTGACGTTGGCGATGTCTTCGAACACGGCAAATTCTTTGAATTCCTGTGCAAACTGTGCCAGGCTCGGGCTGCCCGCTTTCATTTCCGCAAAGGAAAGACAGCTCGGCATGGGCGCGGCGGTCAGTTTCAGTTCGATGTTCATGATGGTCGCGGAAGTCTGTACGTGCAGGCTGTGAAAAATGTCGGTATTGATAATGATGAACTGCTGCGGCGTCAGAGCCGCTTCCCGTGTGCCGTTTTCTGCGGCGAGGGTCACGGTGCATTTCCCTTTCGAAACGTACATGATCTCGATATAGTCGTGCTTGTGCATCGGCATATTGAAATTTTCGTAGTTCATCAGGTAAAATGATTTGATCGTCAGGTTTTCTTTTTGTAAGTCGCTCAGATTCAGCAATGAAAACATGCCCTCCCCAAGGAATCGTTCACTTTTATTATAGCATATAAAAAAATTTTTTCAAGACCCGAGGTATAATTTGTCATGTATTTTTTGGACTACATACAGAGCAAGATCAGACTGAATTTTTGTATCACGGACGACAACCAGGTCAAATTTTTACAGTGTTCGCAAAACAACCGCGTAGACCCGACGGGGATCGACATCGGCGATTATTATTGGAACCGCCTCGTCGAAGTGCATCTTGCGGGCGGGAATCAGAACGATCATCATTTTTCCAAACATACCGGTTCCAGCGAAGGGTTTACGCTGCGTTACGTCGGCAATGAAGAAGTGTATGTCCGCGGAGGGAAAATATTTTATATCGAACAGGCGAACGAACATATTTCCGTCCGCACGTATTTTCGGTTTTATGACGGAGTGGAAGCATTTGCCGTTTATAACGACGTAAAGAACATTTCGGACGACGAGATCGCGCTGGAATACGTCTCTTCCTTCTGCTTTCTGGGGATCAACCCGAACGAGGACTGGCAGGACAGCACGAACATATATATCCCGCACAGTTATTGGCTGGGCGAATGTCAGTGGCAGAAAAATTCGGTAAAAGACCTGGGCCTGTACAACGTGGGGAAATTTTCGGGAAAGCGCATCAGCGTTTCCAATACGGGCAGCTGGTCCGCGAAAGAATTTCTTCCCATGGGGATTTTGGAGAACACGCACGACAAAGAGTTCGTCCTTTGGCAGATCGAAAGTTCCGGCTCCTGGAACTGGGAGATTTCCACGATGGCGAAAAAACTTTATCTCATGGCAAACGGACCGACGTTCAGCGAAAACGGCTGGATGAAAAAGCTTGCCCCGGGAGAAAGTTTCTCTACGGTCAGGGCGTCCGTCACTTTCGGGGCGACGTTCGAAGAGACGATCGCCAACATCACCGATTATCGCCGCGCCTGCCGCAGGGTAAACGACGACAACAAAAAACTTCCCGTGATCTTCAACGATTACATGAACTGCCTGAATGCGGATCCTTCCACGCAGAAGGAGATCCCGCTCATCAACAAAGCGGCCGAACTCGGCTGCGAATACTATTGCGTAGACGCGGGGTGGTATGCCGACGGGTATTGGTGGGACAATGTCGGCGAATGGCAGCCGAGCGTTCAGCGCTTCGGCGGCGACTTCAAGGGGCTCATCGACTATATCCGCCAAAAGGGAATGCATCCCGGGCTGTGGCTGGAACCGGAAGTCATGGGGATCAAGTGCCCGCTCGCGGCGAAACTGCCGGACGATTTCTTTTTCATGCGCAACGGGAAACGGGTCATCGATCATTCGCGCTATCAGCTCGATTTTTCCAATCCCGAGGTCGTGGCGTTTGTGGACAAAACGGTCACGGGGCTTGTCGAAGATTACGGCGTCAGGTATATCAAACTGGATTACAATATCAATGCAGGTGTCGGAACGGAGTGCCGTTCCGACAGTTTGGGGGACGGATTGCTGTCTCATTGCCGCGCGTTTCTGGCGTGGATTGACAGCTTGTTCGAGCGCTACCCGCAGCTTGTCATCGAAAACTGCGCGAGCGGCGGCGGGCGGTTGGATCAGGCGATGCTCAAAAGGCTGAGCATCGCGTCCACGAGCGATCAGACCGATTATAAAAAATATTCGGTCATCGCGGCAAACTGCGTTACGGCGCTCACGCCGGAACAGGCGGCGGTGTGGTCGTATCCTCTGGAAGAGGGCGACGAGGAAGAAACGGCGTACAACATGGTCAATTGCCTGCTCATGCGCATCCATCAGAGCGGCAACATCGCCAAACTTTCCCCGCAAAGGCTGAAACTTGTGGAAGACGGGATCAAGCTGTATAAAAGGCGGCTGAGAAGGTATATCCCTTCCGCGTACGGCGTATGGCCGCTCGGCGTTGCAAAGTCGGACGATCCGTTTATGTGTTTCGGTTTAAAATGCAGAGAAAAATTGTTTCTTGCCGTGTGGAATCTGCACAATACGCAGACGATCGAGATCCCGCTCGAAGCATATCGTCCCAAACAGTGTCAGCTTTTATATCCTTCCCGCTTGGATACGGATTTTTCTTTCGACGCCGAAACGAAAATGCTTACGGTCCGTCCGCATCAGGAGTATTTCGCGCGTTTGTTTGAATTTAAAATTTAAGGCCGGAAAGGCCGCACGGAGCGATCATGAAATATATCGATAACTGGGAAAAGATCAAGGCCCGCTACCGCGAGGCGTGGGCGTTGGAAAATCATGACAGGCCGCTGATGAACGTGACCTGTTGGGAGCAGCATACGCCCGTTTTAAATCCTCCGGAAGAGATCGAAAAGCGCTGGCTGGATGAAGATTATGTCGTCAAAGCCGCGCGTTACAGCGCAGAAAACCAATATTACTGCGGCGAAGCTTATCCCGCGGTCTTTACCAACCTCGGTCCCGACATTTTTGCCGCGCTGTACGGTGCGCCGCTGAAATTCGGCGAGGATACCAGCTGGAGCGAGCACAATGTCTCCGATTGGGACGATGCGCCCGATTTCGGGGCGGGATTTGTCGAAAAATGGCATAAAAAGCTCATCTCTCTCACGGAAGCAATGACGGAGGAATCGAAAGGGGATTACCTTGTCGGCATCACGGACATCCACCCCGGCATGGACGCGCTGGTCGCGATGCGCGGCCCCGCCGAGCTGTGCCTGGATCTATACGACTGTCCCGAAAAGATCGAGCCGCTCCCCATGCGCCTGTTCGAAGGGTTCAAGCGGCTGTACACCGAACTTTACGGCATCGTCAACCGTTACGAGAAAGGGGCGACGACGTGGATGAAGATTTACAGCGAAGAGCGCTTTTACGTCACCTCGTGCGATTTTATCTGCATGATCTCCGAAGACGATTTCGACAGATACGTGCGCGAAGAGCTCTGCGCGGAAGCCGCATGGCTGGACAGGACTGTTTTTCATCTCGACGGTCCGGGTGCGCTCAGGCATCTCGACGCCATTCTCCGCGTCCCCGGGATCGGCGGCATCCAGTGGGTGCCGGGCGCGGGTGCGCCGCCCGTAGGCGAATGGCCCGAAGTTCTGCAAAAAGTACAGCGTGCGGGTAAAATGCTGCAATTGCACGTGGATTCCGAAGCGGAGCTGAAACAGCTCAGCGAAGTCGTAAAGCCCGAGGGCGTGGTCATCGACTGCACGGTGAAAGACCGCTTTGAAGCGGACGCGCTGATCAAGGCGGCGGAACGATATTGGAGGAAAAAAGGATGAAAACGGAAAAAAAGGACAAATACGCGTGGCTTTCTGACCGCGATCTGATCGCGGAGGGGAAGAGGTTTGCGTTCTGGGAGACGGAAAAAACCTATGCTCGCACGATTTTCGTGGACGGGCAAGCCCCGTCCGCTTCCGACGATAACGACGGCAGCGAGGAAAGACCTTTGAAAACGATCTCCCGCGCGGCAGAACTCGCGCGGCCCGGAACCAAGGTCGTGATCGCGGGCGGCGTGTACCGCGAGACGGTGCGCCCGGGTTTTTCCGGGACAAAAGATGCGCCGATCTGTTTTTGCGCCCGCGGGGGCGAGCGCGTCGTCGTCAGCGGGGCGCGGCCGTATCAAGGGGAGTATGTCCCCGATTTTCTTTGGAGAAAAGACTGCAAAGAAGAGATCTACCGCCTGTCTGTCTGCGAATATCTCGAAAACGGGTACAATCCGTTCGCGCTCAATCAGTTCCCGAACGATCTTGTCTGGCTTTCCGGCCGCCCGATCGACGATCTGCAGCCCTTTCTCCTCTCGCGGGGGCGGGTGCGCGCAGACGGCGAAGATCTTTTGCAGGTCTATTCGTTTTGGGATCTGTGCGCGGCCGAGAGCGGGTTCTGCACGGAAAAGGACGGGCGCTATGTCTACATAAAATTGAAAGGCGGCGAACATCCGCAGGGCAAAAATATCGAGCTTGTCGTCGCCGAGCAGCTGTTTTGCCCGAAAGAGCGCGGATTTTCCTACATAAAGGTGGAAGGGATCGAGTTCGAGGACTGCGCGAACTGTTTCCCCGTTCCCCAAACGGGTGCGCTGTCGGCAAACCGCGGCCATCATTTCGTTTTTGAAAACAACACGGTCCGCCGTGCGGAGGGGATCGCCCTCGAGGTCGGCAATCAGTCCTGGGGCTCGTCCGAACAGGGCGAGGCGGGTCACAACGTCATCCGCGGCAATCGGTTTTACGATATCGGTATCTGTGCGATCGCCTCGTTCGGCTGCAAAGATACGCTCATCGAAGACAACTACATCGAAAACGCGGGCTGGAAAGAAGTGGAGTTTATGGGCGAAAACGCCGCCATCAAGGTGCATCTTGCGCACGATTGCCTGATCCGCCGCAACCATGTGCGGCATACCGAGCACGCGTTGGGTATTTGGCTGGATTACGAAAATACCGATTGCCGCGTGTCCGAAAACATCCTGGAAGATCTGTCGTCGGGCAACGGCGGCGTCATGTTCGAGGCGACGCATGAGCAGTGCGTCCTGGACAACAACGTCTTTTACAAGATCCGCAACGAGCGGAAAAAGGGAGAAGATCTCGGCTGCGGAGGCAACGGGTTCATGGCGTTCGGCACGGATAAATCGCTCGTCTTCGGCAACCTGTTTTACGGGTGCGACGGGCCGTGCGTTTTTGTCAATATGGTGCGCGGCAGGATCGTGGGCACGCGCGGCGGAATCGGCTGCAAAAACGTATTCCGCGGCAACCTCTTTGCGGGATGCGGCAGGTCTGCCGCGGAGATCCCGCACGAGAACAACGAATTCGGGGACAACGTATACAGCCCGTCGAAGGGCGGTTACATCCGCATCGGCACGCACGACAGGCCGTACACGCGTGAAAATGCCGAGCCGGACAATATTCGCCTCGATCTGGAAGCTTTTCAGTCCGTTTACGGAAAAGACAAAGGCTCCGTTACGGAAACGTTTTCGACGGAGCGGACGGAAGACGGGTTCGTCTTCATTTGCGGCAAACGCGGCAGACGGATATTGGAGTCGCTTTCCGCACTGGAAGTTCTTCGCGTTGAAAAGAGAGGAGAAGAGTACGCGGTCACGGCGCGCGCCGCGCGGGGCCGCTGACATTGTTCAAACGGCGTTTCGGGCGCCCGCATCGTAAAGATGCGGGCGCCCTTTTCCGTGCCAAGCGCAAACAACGGGCGGCGCAAGGCCCGCAATCGGTCGTTTTTTTACATTTTCTATACAATTTGCGGCAAAAAATTATATATGTTCCTGCTATGCTTACATTGTCTTAAATTTGTAACAGGAGAGTGTGAACATGCAAAAAACGGCAAAACGATTGCTGGCAGCGGTGCTCGGCGCGGCGCTGTGCGTCTCGGCGGTACCCGTCGCCGCAGGCGCGGAAGGGGTTCCGGGCACGCCTTACGGCGCGGACGGCGGTTACGACGTCGCCGTTCCCCACGTCGTCGTCAATCAGGTGTTCGGCGCGTCGGACGATGCGGAGGTGGTCAGCCACAGCTTTATCGAGCTGTACAATCAGGCGGATTCGGCAGTATCGCTCGACGGCTGGCACGTCTATTATAAATCGAGCGAGGACGGCGACCAGAACGGTGCATGGCTGTCTCTGGCGCTGGAAGGGAAGATCGCGGCGAAAGGGTATTATCTCATCCGCTGCGGCGAAGTGGACAGCGTTTCGTCCTCCGCGTATCTGATTCCGGAAGGGGACGCGGAGTGGGACGTGCAGCTGCACAACAAGGGCGTGAGCGTCGCTCTGTTTGACCGCGCGGCGGAACTTCCCGCTGCGTTCGCAGGTGCGGTGACGGAGGCGAACAGGCCGGAAGGGTATGTAGACGTCCTCGCCGTGCAGGGGAACGACGCGGAAGACGCGCAGATCCCGCCCGTGTACGAAGGGAATTACGAGGACGCGCAGTCTAAAAAGAAGGCGATCCGCAGGGAAGGATTTGCGGACACCGACGACAACGCAGCCGATGCCGCCGACGCGGATTATTCGGAACTGACGCCCGAAGACAAGCCCGTGCAGAACGCGTCGGGCGAGACGATTGCAAGGCAGAGCGTTTATACCGTCAGGGAAAACGGTTTTGAAGAGGAAGCCGCCCTCGGGATCGAAAAGGCCGGCGGCATAAAGCTCGGCGACGCGAACGCGGACGGCGGCGTGGCGGAAATTGTCGCCTATAACGGGGATAACGGCAAGGCATACGTCGTCGATGGTCAGGATTCCGTTTTAGACGTATTCGACGTGAATGCCGACGGGTCGTTCGGAACGGCTGTATCCGTCGACATCGCGGCGCTCATGGCGGAAGAAGACGCGGACTTTGTATACGGCGACATGACGAGCGTGGCGGTGGATACGGTGAATGACCGCGTTGCCGTCGCCTTACAGGACAGCGATTATGCCGCGAACGGGCGCGTCGCGGTCCTCAATTACGACAACGAGATCGTCGCCGTTTACGAGACGGGTGTCCAGCCCGACATGATCACGTTTGCGGCGGACGGCAGATATATCCTGACCGCGAACGAGGGCGAGCCCCGCATGGGTTACGGCGATGGGACGGTCGATCCCGAAGGCTCTGTCACGGTCATCGATACACAGTCGGCCGGCTCGGTCAAAACGGCCGGATTTTCCGCGTACGATTCCGCAGAGCTTGCGGCGGCGGGCGTCATATTCAACCGCGTGGACGGAGAGATCCTTTCCGCCGCGCGCGATTTGGAACCCGAATACATCGCCGTAAACGGAACGGCGGCGTACGTCTCTTTGCAGGAGGCGAACGCGATCGCCGTTCTCGACATCGGGCAGGGCGCTTTCACGGGCGTTTATCCGCTCGGATTCAAAGATTACAGCCTATCCGTCAATGCGATCGACCTGAACGACGCGGACGGAGACTATGCGCCGAAGACGTATAACGATACGTACGGCGTTTATATGCCGGACGGCATCGCGGTCTACGAGGCGAGAGGCAAGACCTATCTTCTGACCGCCAACGAGGGGGATGCGCGCGAGTGGGGAGATTTTACAGACGAAGAAAAGCGCACGCTCACATCCGCCGACGGCACGGTCACGGCGGAGGACGTCCGCGTGCTGGACAACACCCGCAAGGCGGGGATCGGAGAGGGGAACTACCTGTACGGTGCGCGTTCGTTCAGCGTTTTCTCGGTAGAAGCGGACGGCCTGAATCTCGTCTTTGACAGCGCAAACGATTTCGAAGCGAAGACGTGGGAGTATCTCCCCGAATTTTACAATGCGTCCAACGACGATGCCGACCCGGAGAGCCGCACCGCCAAAAAGGGAACGGAGCCCGAGGCGGTCGCCGTGGCGGAGATCGGCGGAAAGACATATGCGTTCGTCGCGCTCGAGCGGATCGGCGGGATCATGGTGTACGACGTGACCGATCCTGCAGACGCACAGTATGTCAACTACGTCAACACGCGCGACTTCAACGGCCCTACCGAAGGGGATGTGGCGCCCGAAGGGCTTACGTTTGCCGAAAAAGAAGGAGCGGTTTATCTGCTCGCGGCGTTTGAGGTGTCGGGCACGGTCGCCGCTTACGAATTGACGGCGCAGGACGCCGAGACCCCCGACCCTACCCCGGATCCCGATCCCGGTACCGAACCCGATCCGAATCCCGGCAGCGAGGCGGGAGATGACGGCGGCAATGACGCGACCGGCTGGATCATCGGCGGCTGTGTCGCGGGCGTCGTCGTGATCGGCGCGGCGGTCGCGTTCGTACTCCTTCGCCGCAGGAAAAAACAGTAAAGGCAGCGAAAAATATTAACGGCCGCGCGGGCGGGAGCGCCCGCGCGGCGAAAATAAAAAATCACGGCAGTCTGCCGTGATTTTTTATTTGCTGTTGTCTTATCGGCCGTCCGTATCGTTGTCGCCGTCGAGGTTGGAGATCATTTTGCTCAGACAGGCAATGGCGCCGTCCATCGACTTTTCGCCGACCCCCTTAAACGCGGGGGAAAAGAGTTCGTCGCCCGCGTCTTCGTTTTCTGCGAAAAATGCGTGCGCTTTGTCTGTCAAAGAAACGAGGAGCTCCCGTTTATCTTTGTCCGAAGGGCCCGTCTGAACGAAACCCTTGTCCGAAAGCGAGCCTACGAGCTGCCGTACGTTCTGGCGCGTGCCGCCGAAAGCGTGCGCCAATTGTGAAAGGTTTGCCGACGTTTGCGGCATATCTTTCATGGCTGCGAGCAACATGAACTGCCGCAGGGTGAGTTCACCGAGCAGGGAGTTGCTCTTTTGTTGCCAAGCGTTTGCAATGCGGAAGATCATTCCGAGGATCATATTCTTCTTTTTAGCTTTTTTCATTTTCATGTCTCCGTTTTCAGAAAGAATACATTAAATATTATAAACAATAATATGTCGGTTGTCAAGGACGTCCCCCGCCGTGATCGATAATTTTACCGAAAATCGGGACCGGCGGCGAGAGTGCCGCACATAATTTATGCCCTGCCGGAAAATCCTATGGTTGACATTTTTCGCAGAAAATGATATATTGTCAGTCAAAAAACGGCATAGAGGAGAGAGAATGAAATCATGGAGCAAACGCGCGGCATGCGCGGTTCTGGCGGCGGTTTTGGCGCTGGGAGGAGCTTTTGCGGGGTGTTCCGACAGGGGCGGGCAGGATACGCCTCCCGAACAGGAAAAACCTTCCGATGATTATCCTGAAGAAATTTTTACGTCTGAAATACACAACACGTCCAAAGTCGGATACTACGCGGAATATCTCGGCACGGCCGAGAGGCGATTGCCGCAGGTATCCGACGGAGGGCTGGAAAGTTATCCGATGTACGGGGAGACGTTTTCCGCGTCCGAGCAGCTCAAACAGGCGGTCTTTGACGAAAACACGGCGCTGAACGCCTCCGCTTCGACTTACGATTCGATGGACGCGGAGGGCAATTTATACCTTGCGGGCGAGCCGACGGGCGGAAAATTGTATAAACATACCGCGGCAGCGGGGATGTACGAGGGGGACGTCTCAGACGACGAACCCGCGCTCGTCAAGCGCATTTCGGTGCGTTCGCGCGGCGGCGGCAACTATCTCACGGGCCTCTACGCGCCCGCGGGCGAAGTCGTAAAAATCGAGATGAGCGAAGAAGACCTTCGCGCGACGGGCGGGCTGAAAATCGAGATCGGCCAGGCGCTCACCAACGGCCAGGCGAACAACATCTGGCTCGCGCGCGATTTTAACCGCATGCCCGTCATCCTCAATACGATGACGGCGTCAAAAACGCTCTCTTATGTCGGCTCCTTTCTCGGCGGTCCGATCTATGTGCGTCCCGTAAACGCAGGGGCAGACTTTACCGTCACAGTCTCGGGCGGGGTGGCGTATTCTCACTTTATTCTCGGTTACACTGCGCGAGAAGAGTTCGAAAGGAACGCCTCTTCCACGGCGCCCTATTTCGATCTCGAAGTCTGGGACGACGGCGTGCGCCATTCGGGGCCGAAATCCCGCGCGGAACAGTTCGACTACGCCGATCTGACCGAAGCCGCGGTGCTTTGGGACAAGATCGCGCTCGTTTCGAACAAAGTCCCGGCGGGCTCTTCCGGCAATATCGGCATCACTTTTTTATACGATCCGTTCGTTGCGGCGGGCAGCATGGTCGCGTTCGTCGGGCGGCACACGGTCAATTGTCCGCTTTACTGTATGACGGCGGCGCTGGACGCGGAGAGCGCGATAAACGATGCTTCCGACGCTTTTTGGGGCTGCATTCACGAGTTTAACCACCATTTTCAGCGGTTCGGTTTTGCGCCCGGCGACGAGGTGACCAACAACGCGGTCAGCCTTGTCGAATACAGCCTGTTTACGAAAAACTCCGCAAACCGCGCTCTCGGCAGCGCGGATGAGGGCAGTTACGCCACGGGCTGGAATCGCTATACGAACCCCGGCTGGGTCTTAAAACAGACGCTCTCCCGTTCCGGCGTCAATTCGGGGCTGGATTCGTACGCGAATCTTTTGCATGCGTTCGGGCAGGACGCCTTTATCCGCGCGGCGCAGGGCGGAAACGGTCAGGGCGGCGCGGACGCGTGGTTTCGGGCAGTCTGCGACGCGACGGGTTACGATATGACCTATTATTTTACCGAATTGTTGGGACAGACGGTCTCGCAGAACGTTTTGTCCGAATATGCAGGGAAAAACCTGCCGATGTTCGTGCCGGTTGCGAGCATCTATCAGACGGGAAGAAGTTACACGTGTGACGGAGAGACGCGTTACAGCCGCACCGCCGAGCCGTACGGCATCGAGGCGGGAAAACCCTTCACGCTCGATCTGAATGCGAACGTCGTCGCGCCCGACGGATTCCGCGTGACGGTCAAAGAGGTCACGCAGCCCGCCGCGGGCACGCTTGCCCGCAAGAGCGAAGGGGTGTACGTGTATACGCCCGATCCTTCTTCCCGCGATTCGGGCGAGATCTTCGTTACGCTCGGTCTGGAAAAAGAGGACGGCGCCTTTGCCGCGGAGGACGTAATGCTGGTCATACAGCTCCGGCAGGAACAGTATAAACCGAACGTTCTCGAGCGCACCGTGTACGTTTATTCCTCCGATAAGATGTATACGGATGTGGAAGAGGCGGTCGCAAACGGCTTTGCGGGCTATGACCTGATGCGCACCGAGGACAACGAAAACCGCGTGCAGGACGGCAACGCGGAGATCTGGGAGCCAAACCCGTCGTCCAACGCGGTCATGGTCATATCGGGCAAATTTTATATCCCTTCCGCGGGGAAATACCGCGTCGCCCTGCGCGGGCGCAGGTATGCGGGGCTGTATCTCTCTGCGGACGGGCAGAGTTACGAGCGGGCCGCTCTCGTCGACAACGCGGCGGGCACACCCTCGTTCGATCTGTCCGACCCCGGCCATTACAGCGATTTCACCTTTGAAAAGGGGCAGTGGGTGTACTTCCGCGCGGTGCTGCTCGTCACGCAGCCCAACGCCTTTATCGGCGTGGGACTGGGACGCTTTTCGGGCGAAAACGTTTCGGTCGGGCATCTCGATGCGTATCGCAATTCTTACGTGCGGGAAGAGTTTACGTCCGATTATTTTTATACGCGCGGCTATACGTACGATTATTCGGACGGCGGCGGCGCACGGCCTTCCCTCGTTTCCGCGCAGTACCGCCCCTGGGACGAAAACTATCCCATCGATGCGCTGTTCGACGAGGACGACGCCAATTTCATTCATTCGGACAGGACGAACATTTCCGAAGAGAATCCGTTTGCGATGACGGTGGACCTCGGCACGACGATCCGCGCGAACACCTTTACCGTTTACGGAGAGCCTTCGCGGCAGTATCAGCCCAAAAACTTTGTATTGTACGGCGGCGATTCGCCCGATTCGCTCGAAAAGATCGCCGAATATACCGACGCACCGCGCACGGGCAGCAACGTCGTCGTGACCTT
>ERZ1643247.1683-NODE-1683-length-19406-cov-4.254767_pt1 | contig 19406 bp, 18 predicted proteins | sample MGYA00579264_ERZ1643247 | MGnify/ENA primary metagenome ERZ1643247 (study PRJEB29033, sample SAMEA4952262) | chicken gut metagenome | biome: Broiler Chicken; feature: Gastrointestinal Tract; material: Caecum | place: Ireland | collected 2018 | study: Broiler... | reverse complement strand
ACATTGATAAAAGCGCGCATTTTGCGTTTTCTCGAAACAATGCTTTCTGATAATATAAAAGCTCGCCGAATGCTGCCGGACGGTTCATATCTTCCAGTCTCAAATGGGAATCCGCCGCTTTCCTGTCAGGATTACTTTATGCAGGAGGCTGAGCACCATTTTCCAAATGAACACGCAAAACGAACTTCTATCTTGTCAAAATGGTTTTCAAAAAAGAAGTAAAAAGGAGGTTTTCCATGCATTTATATGAAGAAATTGAAGCCTATGTCATAGATTTGATTCAAAGCGGGAAGCTGCGCGAAGGGGATCAGATTCCTAAAGAAATAGAGCTTGCGGCGCAGTTTCACGCAAGCCGTCCAACGGTACGCCAAGCCCTTTCGCGGCTTACTATGGATGGTACAATTGTCCGTACAAAAGGCAGAGGCAGTTTTGTTGCACGCAAAAAATTCACCCAGGAGTATACCCGTTTCATTTCGAGTTACCGCAATGAATTGGAAAAAAAGGGACTAACCCCTCGCACGGTAGTAACGCATTTTGAAAAGAAAAAAGCTGGTGCCGCTGTGGCGGCAAAATTGGAAATAGAAGAAGATTCGCCAGTATACTGCCTGTCCCGACTGCGCTTTATTGATAATGACCCCAAGCGCAGGCCGGTTCTATATACCACAGTTTATCTTCCTCGCAGTCTTTGCCCTCCTTTGGATTCTACCCAGTTTGAAGATGCTTCTCTCTATGATACTCTTGAATCACAGGGCCTTTTTGTCTCCCATGTATTGCGTGAGATCGAAATACGCAGTGCTTCCGCTCAGATAGCACAGCTTTTATGCGTTAAAGAAAATGCGCCTGTATTTTATATTACTTCTGTCGGGCGGCTTTCAGATGGTACGCCAATCGAATACTCTGAAACCTATTATCCTTCTGACACAAGTAAATTTTTGGTTGAGATCCAACGCTGAATATAGCTTTTCTCCCAATAGAAACCGCAAAGGGAATTGGAGTTATTCTATTTTTGCATAATCCGCTTTTTTGAAACCCATTTTTTAAGGAGGAAACATTATGCTCTATCCATTTTATGAAGACTTAAAAACAGTACGGATCGGAACAATGCCAAACCGTGCCTATTATATTCCATGCGATCCTCAATCTCCTGTAGAAGGCAAAACGAATAATTCCCGCGTTATGATGCTTAACGGCATATGGGATTTTCATTTTTTTCAATCCGTAAGCGATTTTAATATGCAACCGCAAAGTTATGACAAAATTGAAGTTCCATCCAACTGGCAAATGAAAGGTTACGATACGCACCAGTATACAAATGTACTCTATCCTATTCCGTTTAATCCGCCGTATGTACCTAAAAAAAATCCATGCGGGCTTTATCGCCGTACCTTTTCGCTTCACAAACAGGAAACAGAACGATATTTTTTGAACTTTGAAGGCGTCGACTCCTGCCATTATGTATATATAAACGATCAGTTTGTGGGTTATAGTCAGGTATCGCATTCCACGGCAGAATATGATATTACTGCCTATGTGGAAGACGGTGATAATGAGATTTGTGTCGTGGTTTTAAAATGGTGTGACGGTACTTACTTTGAAGATCAGGATAAACTCCGTATGTCGGGTATCTTCCGTGATGTATATATTCTAACCCGTCCAGCTCAGCATATACAGAATTATCGTATTAAGACGATATTGGGCAAAGAAGATGCCCCTGCTACAGTTGCTGTATTGTTCGATGAAAACAGTTCGCATTTTTTAAAGCATGTTGCTTTAGCAGATAAATACGGAAACGTATTACATGAAGCGGACGTTGCCGGAGGCAGCATTAGCTTTGAGGTGGAAAATCCGCATCTATGGAGTGCAGAATCCCCCTATCTATATCGTCTTATCCTGCGGACTCCTGACGAATGCATTTTGGACCGCGTCGGGATTCGGGAAATCTGCGTAAAAAATAAAATCGTATGGCTTAACGGCAAAAAAGTTAAATTTAAAGGCGTAAATCGCCACGATAGTTACGCTGACACTGGATATGTCGCATCGATTGAACAGATTCGCCATGACATGAAAATGATGAAAGAGCACAATGTAAACGCAATCCGTACGTCCCATTACCCAAATCGTCCGGAATTTTATCAGCTTTGCGACCAGTATGGTTTTTATGTAATTGACGAATGCGACATTGAAGCACATGGCCAAGTCAACACAACTGCGGAATATGATGCATATGGCTATGCACAGCTTTCTGATAATCCCGATTGGGAACTTACCGTTGTAGATCGTTTGGAACGACTCGTCTCCCGTGATATCAACCGTCCCAGTGTTGTAATATGGTCTCTTGGCAATGAAAGCGGCTTTGGATACTGCTTTAAGCAAGGAATTAAAAGAGTAAAAGAGTTGGATTCTTCTCGCCCCATCCACTATGAATCGACCAATCCGCCGAAAGAAATGGATGGAATTGAAAAATTTGAGGGAATTGATTTTGAAAGTGTGATGTATCCTTCTTTTGAATGGATCGATGCCTTTTTTCATCGGGAAAACGAACACCGCCCGCTGATTTTATGTGAGTTCTGCCATGCTATGGGAAACGGACCTGGCAGCATCGATGAGTATTACGATCTCATTTATAGCCATGACGATTTTTGCGGTGCCTTTGTATGGGAATGGTGTGATCATTCTGTCCTATTGGGCGAAAAAAACGGAAAGAAATGCTATGGTTACGGCGGAGATTTTGGAGAATTCCCTCATGATGGAAATTTCTGCATGGATGGCCTTGTCTATCCCGACAGAAGCCCCCACACTGGGCTTTTGGAACTGAAGAATGCCGCACGTCCCGCACATATTTACCGGAAAGATGACGCTTTTTATATTGAAAACAAGCTTTGCTTTACTGATCTTGCCGATGCTCTATATCTCAAATGGGAACTAAAGCGCGACGGCGCAATAAAGGCCTCTGGTACAATCCAACACATTTCTGCCGCTCCCGGAGAAACCGTCCGCCTGCCCTTTGAATTGCCTAAAATAAGCGGCGTGCGTGTTTATCTAAAATTCACCATGCATGCAAAAGTTTCGACAGACCTTGTCAACGCAGGACATGAATTAGGTTTTGAGCAATTTGATTGTTCTACCGAAGAAGCACCGCTTATTTTCTCTCAATTTGGAAACCCCATTGTCGTTGAAGAGGATGCTATACAGATCAAGCTAACTGGTACAAATTTCACTTATCACTTCTGTAAAGAAGCCGGTACGCTATCCTATATGAAGTATTGCGATACGGTTCTATTTGATACACCTGCTGTCTACGATTTCTATCGTGCGCCTACAGATAATGATCGCTATGCTAAGGATCGCTGGAAAGAAGAAGGATTCGACCGCGTTATCCCCTACACATACCAAATCCGTACCGAAACGTTCGACGGCGGAATAAAAATTTTTTGTCCAATGTCTTTCTGTGTCATTTCCCGTGCCAATATAGCGGAAGCACAAACTGTATGGACGATTTATAACAGCGGAGCCATCTCCATTTGTGCTGATATAAAAAAACGGGAAACAGCCTCCTGGCTTCCTCGCTTTGGATTGCGTTTTCTTTTGGATCAATCACTGCAAAAATGCACATATTTTGCATACGGTCCGCAAGAAAGTTATATCGACAAACATGTCGGCGCATATCGAGACCGTTTTGATTCAAATGTCTCTGACATGCATGAAGATTATATTTTCCCGCAAGAAAACGGTTCGCATTTTGCAGCAGAATACGTAACGCTTAGCAGCAGCAATGTTTCTCTGACTGCGCTCTCACCCAAATCGTTCAGTTTTAATGTTTCTCCCTATACTCGTGAAGAACTGGAACGTGCAGCGCATAATTTTGAACTGATACCTTCTGGAAAAACCGTGCTAACACTCGATTATGCAATGAGTGGAGTTGGTTCCAACAGTTGCGGACCGGAGCTTCCCGAAAAATATCGCATGAATGAGACAGCATTTACCATGCAATTTGTTCTTATTCCCGCAGAAAAATAGAGCAACAACCACTGTATTCCATGTCATAAATATCAAAATTGTTGCCGTCAAAAATCCAGATGCAACTGGGCGTGCTTAAAATAAAACGGCCGGCTCTGCTTCGTTAACAGAGCCGGCTATTTTATTTCGTAATACTATAGCGTCAAATACAAGCAAATACTTAGCGAAATATTTACAGTTAAAAATTCATCGAAGAAAGGCCTATCTATCATCGTGAAAAATTTTATAATATCTGAAAATGACGCAAACCAGCGGCTCGATAAATTTTTGCAAAAGGCCGTACCTCTTTTGCCTAAAAGCCTGCTTTATAAATCGGTCCGCACTAAGCGCATTAAGTTAAACGGAAAACGAGCGGAAATTTCTTCACGCCTTGTGGCAGGAGATATTGTGTCTCTTTATTTAAAAGATGCCTTTTTTGAAGAGGATCGGGTAAACCATGCTTTTCTTTCTGCCCCTACACAGCTTTCTATTTTATATGAAGATAAGAATATTCTGCTCATTAACAAACCTGTTGGGCTGTGTGTCCATGAGGACAATGATCATACTCCCGATACACTGATAGGACGTATTTTACATTACCTGTATAAAAAAGGTGAGTATGTGCCTGAAAAGGAGAACTCCTTTACACCATCTTTATGTAACCGTATTGACCGAAATACATCTGGCATTGTCATTGCCGCCAAAAATGCAGAATCCCTTCGCATTCTAAATGATTGTATTCGTGCGCGTGAATTAAAAAAATTTTATCTTTGTGTAGTTTCTGGAATCCTCTCCCCAAAATCCGCAACATTAAAAGCATTTTTACTGCGCCGTCCAAATGAAAGTATAGTCCGTATCTTTGACACGCCCACTTCCGAAACACGGACTATCCTCACAAAGTACACTGTATTGGACTACAGCAAATGTAATACGCTTGCAGAAGTCGAACTGCTGACCGGACGAACTCATCAAATTCGTGCGCACATGGCCCATATAGGCCATCCGCTTATTGGAGACGGAAAATATGGAGAAAACAATTTAAACCGTAAATATAAACAGAAATATCAACTTCTCTGCTCATATAAATTGACCTTCTCCTTCTCAAATCCGAACCATTTACTTGGATATCTAAATGGCCGGACTTTTTCTATCCAAAATGTTTGGTTCAAAGAAAAATTTCATGCATTATTTTAGACAGATGCTTTTATATAAAAGCACTTCCCTTGTTTTATCAAACGATGCTTTTGTTGGAACCTCTATATAATCGATTTCTTATTTAAATTCTACAATGGTAACGCCGTCTTCCCCTTCGCCATATACGCCAAGCCGAAAGGCTTTTACCTGTTTGCATTGCCGCAAATATTTATGCACTGCAGCACGCAGCGCTCCTGTTCCTTTTCCATGTATAATTGTTACCTGGCTTATATTGGACAGTAAGCTTTTATTCACAAACATGTCAAGCTCCATGATTGCCTCTTCTACTGTTTGTCCGCGAAGATCCAGTTCCAGCATTCCTCGCGCTGTAGCTCCGCCTTTATTTGTAGAGAGGGTACGCATCGCCTTTCCGGACGGCGCTTTATTCTGAACCTTTTTAGGATCAAGCAAACGTAAATTACCTATTGGAATCCTTGATTTTATTAGGCCGGTCTGCACCAGTACCTCGCCGCTTTTCCCCGCTTCCTGTAATACAACTCCGGTTTTATCAATATCAACCAGTAAAACATGGTCGCCTTTTTTCAACGGGCGAGGTAGCACATAATCTTCATTTGAACGCGTAATGACAGGATTCGCTTTATCATATAACCTATCAAGCTTTCCGCGCATTTGTGATTTAGCTTCTCCGACACGGCGGGAGAAATCCTCTTTTTCTTTTTGCTTTCTCAACTTTTCGAGTTCATCCATCACAAGATTAGCATCCATCCGGACAGACTCGACTATTTTCCGTGCCTCTTGCCGCGCCTTTTCAATAATCCGTTCTTTTTCCTCAATTGCATTCTGGTTAGCATTTCGTAACGATTCCTGCTCTTGCGCAAGTTCTTTTATCTGCTTTTCCAAATCTGCTGTTTTTTCTTCGAAGTCCTGACGTGAAGCTTCTAATCGATCTATAACGTCTTCAAAGCGCTGTTTTTCCCCCTCGACATATGAAGAAGCGCGCTTCAAAACCTCTTCTGGAATGCCAATTCGACGGGATATTTCAAAGGCATTGGATCGTCCGGGTGTACCGATCAATAGCCTGTACGTAGGCTGTAAGGTCTTAACATCAAATTCACAAGAGGCGTTTTTTACCCCTTGCGTTTCCAACGCATAAATTTTTAATTCTGCATAATGTGTGGTAGCAGCAACGATCGCTTTTTTCTCTCGAAGCTGTTCCAATATTGCCATAGCCAATGCGGCGCCTTCTACTGGGTCGGTTCCTGATCCAAGTTCATCTACCAGAATCAAACTGTGTCGATCTGCCTTTTCTAATATTGAAGAAATATTAGTCATGTGCGCAGAAAAGGTAGAAAGATTCTGGGAAATACTTTGCTCGTCTCCAATATCGACTAAAACTTTTTGGAACACCGTAATCGTACTGTTATCGGAAACCGGAATCAACAATCCGCACATTGTCATCAATGTCAATAGGCCTATGGTTTTAAGAGTAACTGTTTTTCCGCCCGTATTCGGTCCGGTAATCACAAGAGACGTATACTCTTCCCCTAATGATAGGGTTATCGGCACTACCTTGTTTTTGGCAATTAAAGGATGCCGGGCTTTATTCAGCCGTATTGTCCCATTGTCTGTAATTTGCGGTTTTACAGCATTCATTTGTTCGGCAAGACGCGCTTTTGCAAAGTATATATTTAACGTGATCAGCGTTTCAAAATCTCCGGAAATCAGATCGGCCTGCGCGCTGCATTCAGCGGAAAGTTCTTTTAAAATACGTTCTATTTCCGTCTTTTCTTTGGCTTTTAAAACCCGAATATCATTATTTGCTTCTACGACTGCCATCGGTTCTATAAAAAGTGTAGCTCCGCTTGAAGAAGTATCATGTACAAGACCGTTAATCGTATTTTTGTATTCCGCTTTAACAGGAACCACATAGCGCCCATCACGCATTGTCACGATATTCTCCTGCAATGCTTTTTGATAGGTTCCAGAATGAATCATTTTGTCAAGTGTTTCCCGAATTCGGCTTCCAATAGAACGAATTTTTTTTCGTATCGAGTAAAGTTCGTCGCTTGCTTGGTCGGATATTTCATCCTCTGAAATAAAGACGTCAGAATTTCTTTTCTCAAAGGCTTTATTTGCTGCCAGCATCCCGAATACCGGTTTCAAGCTGTTTTGCATATTGGCGCACTGGGCATACCAATCCAATAGCAGTCTTGCCTGCCTTAAGACAGAAGCAATATTGAGCAGCGCATATGGAGTCAGAATCCCACCCACCTTTGCAAGTTTCAAATGTTCTGATGGATCGTCTATATCGCCAAAAGAAGGGGCGCCAAAATGTGCCGACAGCAAAAAGGCATCGCTTGTCTTCGTCGTTTCATCTTGTACAATTTGCAAATTATCGCTGGGCTTTATCGACATAACCCGCAGTTTTGCTGTTTCACAGCAAGTTAATTCCGCAAGCATCGAAAGTATTTTGTCAAGTTCTAAAATTCGAATATATTTTTCCTGAATCATGTTGTTCCTCTGTGATACATAGTGTCAAATAAATGTAAAGATTTAAAGTCTGCTTCAGTGTGAAGAGAAGTATATGTGCGTACGATTTCATATAACTTTGCTGCCGCAGAGTCGGACAGCCGGAAAGAAAAAATTTTTTGCGTATCAGAAAAAATGATATGCCGCATTGCTGAAAGCACAGCTGAAGAGAGCGGTAATACTATTTTATCCTCTCTATAATAACCGGATTTCAAATAACATTTTTGGCAGCATAAAACCCCATCCAGTGGTAAAAACAACATATCAGATGCCTCATATGCAATGCACTCTGCACAACATACCAAATTAGGCATAAAGCCTGATACAGATAGTGCCCGAAGTTCAAAAACCGGCCGCAGATGCTCCATTGGATAATGATCTGTCTCCAAAAGATGGCAAGTATTTAATAATAAGCGCAGCAGAGCTTCGCTGTTTTCTGCAGTAGGCGCCAAAAAAACACATAACTCCGCAAAGTATCCAGCAAGGGAAAGTTTAACAATGTCCAGACGCAAATCATAAAAAGCCCGAATGCTTTCTGCCGAATCCGCAATATAGTATGAAGCCTTTCCTTTATAAAGGCAAAAAGAACTGTAGTTTAAAAGCTGGGTTGGGGCTGTAAGCGGGTTTTTAGGTGAACGGCTCCGCCGCGCACAAACTTCAATCAATCCGGCATCTTGCGTTAATACCGTTAAAATACGGTCATTTTCACCAATATTCCGTTGTTTTAAAATCATGCCGTTCGTTTTCAGCTGCACGATCTGCCTCCTCTACATGTTTCAAATGGGCACTTTGCGCATACGCCAGATAGTCTTGTACTTTTCCGGTTTTTGAAAATCGCCGCCACAGCAACTCCTCTTCGTCTATCATATAAAACGCCCTCCGGTACAACAGTAATGTTCTTACTCTGCGCACCGGAAGGACGGTTATGAGTGGAAAGTATTGTTATAGACCTCACAGCAGTAAAATGTTCCACTTATTATTAATGAAAAAGACAGCTGTTATATATCATCAGATAATCCAAAATTCCGGATTGCACTTTCCTGATTTCTCCATCCTTCTTGCACTTTTACCCAGCATTTTAAATTCACGTGTACACCTAAAAAGGCTTCCAAATCTGTTCGTGCCGCTGATGCAATCCGCTTTAAACACTGCCCGCCTTTTCCAATAATCATACCTTTATGGCTTGCTTTTTCACAATAAATCGTAGCGTCAATGTCGATCATATCCTGATTTTCACGTTCACGCATTCGTTCGATCAAAACTGCTGTTCCATGTGGTATTTCCTGCTGCAAATAGACAAGTAACTTTTCTCGGATAATCTCAGCTGCAATTACTCGTTCCGGCTGATCTGTAAGCGTATCATCCGGAAAATAATGCTCGCCCTCTTCGGAAAATCGCTCCAACTCATCTATCAGCGCATCTATTCCTGTCTTTTTAAAAACACTGGTTGGAACAACAGCAGAAAACGAATATAATGCACAAAGCTCTGTAATTCGTTTTGCAACCACCGCTTTATCTGTATAGAGATCTATTTTATTTATGACTAAAATACACGGGACATCTGCAGTTTTAATTCTTTCTAAAAGCTGCGCTTCTGATTCCGTAAGCCGCCCTTCCGGCTCAACAACCCAGACGACAATATCTACATCTTGTATAGAGGATGTAACCACACGGCGCATATTGTCTGAAAGTTTTGTTTTCGCCTTATGGAAACCCGGCGTATCCAAAAAAACAAATTGCGTATTTCCTCGTGTCAACACACCCATAATGCGCGTGCGCGTTGTCTGTGGTTTATTTGTTACAATAGCGATCTTTTCGCCGAGCAATTCATTTAAAATAGAAGATTTCCCCACATTCGGCTTCCCTACAATTGCAACAAACGCTGCTTTGGAAACGGATTCTTTCAATCTTTTTTCTCCTTTTTTTGAAAACGAAATGTTTTCTTTCGCACCGGCAAAAGAAATACAAAACAAAAGGCGCTTATCAATAGTATGATCAATAAAGCCGTCCACAACGGTGACGAAAAAATATTTTGGATAGCAAGAGAAAACCGAGGCTGCTGCAAAAACAGGATACAGCCCGTTATGGCGCTGGCAATCGCCGTTAACAGCACAGCCCCTGCTGCACAGTCTTTGGCTTGTTTTATCAATGGATGCTGCTCTTTAGATAATTTATCAGCAAGAGATTCAACTGCGGTATTCATACATTCCATAGCCGTTACCACCCCAAAGCAAATTACAATGAAGATAAATTCCATTGCGGTAGGCCGGAAAAAGCAACACCAATATAAAACCAAAACAATTGCTGAAAAATGCACACGCATATTCCGCTCTCGCCAAAGGCAGTTTCCTATTCCCTGAAAAGCGTAACCAAAACCACGTATAAATTTTAACATAGAATATCTCACAGATTATACAACATAGCTTCCATTACGCGAAAGGCCCAATTCTTGTAAAACAGCTTCTTCTTTTTCTCGCATTTGACGCGCCTGCAATCCACCTGCTTCATGATCATATCCTAAAAGATGGAACATTGAGTGTACCGTCAAAAATCCGATCTCCCGTTGAATAGTATGACCGAATATTCGTGCCTGCTCAAAAGCCTTTTCAGCGGAAATCACAATATCCCCCAACATATATGCTCCTGTATCTTCGTTTTTGTCCCACTTTCCATTTTCGCCAAGTGGGAAGGAAAGTACATCAGTAGGCGCGTTTTTCTCCCGATATTGTTGGTTTAAAGCACTGATCTCTTCATTGGAAATAAATGAAACGCTAACCTCGGCACTCCCTTGAAAGTTTTCGAATACAAGCACCGCATGGCAGCAACGGCGAATTAACAACCGAATTCCAGATGGAATTTTCACTTCTTTTTGTCTGTTACTGATGAGCACCTTCAACTTGTCCACGATCATTTCTCTCCTTTGTTTTCGTATTTTGCATAAGCTTTTATAATTTCCTGAACAATACGGTTACGGACAACATCGCGTTCACTAAAACGTATGATATCAATGTCTTCGACCCTGTTCAATACGCGCATTGCATCGATCAGCCCGGACTTTTTCGGGTCAGAAAGATCAATTTGTGTAATATCGCCAGTAATCACAGCTTTTGAATTGGAGCCAAGACGAGTCAAAAACATTTTCATCTGTTCCCGCGTTGTATTTTGCGCCTCATCCAAAATGATAAACGAATCATCCAGCGTCCTCCCTCGCATATAAGCCAGAGGCGCCACCTCTATAATGCCGCGTTCCTGCTGTCGTGCGAAGGATTCAGCGCCAAACATATCAAAGAGTGCATCATAAAGCGGGCGCAGATAAGGATCTACTTTCATCTGCAAATCTCCCGGCAAAAAGCCCAGTTTTTCTCCTGCTTCTACAGCCGGTCGAGTCAAAATAATCCTACTGATTTCCTGTGCACGAAAAGCACGAACAGCCATTGCCACCGCCAAATACGTCTTGCCTGTTCCCGCCGGGCCGACCCCCAGTACTACAGTATGGCTGCCAATACTCTCAACATATTTTTTTTGCCCAAATGTTTTAGGGCGAATTGGTTTTCCTGTCGCCGTTACGCAAATACAACCTTCTGATAACGCTTGGGCGTGTTCAATCTCATTCTCTTTAGCAAGGGAAATCAAGTAGCGCACCGCCTGATCGGTTATATTTTCTCCACCCTTTGCCATCTCAAACAGCGCATCAAACGTTTTGCAGGCCATGTTGACATGATCCGGCTCCCCTGTCACTTTAACCTCTGTATCCCGGGTTAAAATCTGAACCTGAAATTCTTTCTCAAGCAGCCGAACATTTTCATCGTATGAACCAAATACCGCTAAAAGTGCATCTGCTGAATCATAGGAAAGCAGTCTATCCGCCATTCTTCTCCCTTCTCCGGAGTATTTAGAGGAAACTCCGGGATACTACTGAATTCTATTTTGGAGCAAACCTTCAGAAAGTTTTTATTCATCACCCGTCTGCTTTGTTCCAATTTGTACGGTTTTATAACCGTCTTTATTATATCATGCCTGTATATCTTTGGCAAGCATCAGTTCTGTATAAATAGAACAGTATTTTGCCTCAAAATTCTACATATTAATTAATACGCACAAAATAAATTGTCCTCTGTTGTCCTTCTAAGTCTAAACAAACATATATAAATAGCAAAAAGGCTTCCACAACAGAATAAAACTGTTCTGAAAACCTTTTCTGGATTCTCAAATATCTTTAAGTGGTTTTTCTGCCTTCCGAAAAACCGAACTATAAATTAGGGTATTTTTCAATAATGGAACACCATAATCCATCTGCGACCACAATATGATCAACCAGTTTTACATCTAAAGCAGAAAGAGTCCGCTTTACCTCCCGGGTTATTAAGATGTCGTCGTTGGACGGCACCGCTAAGCCGCGCGGGTGATTATGTGCTAAAACTGCACACGGTGCATTTAACCTGATAACACGCTCGGCAATTCTCTTCATATCCACATGGGCAGATGAAACGGATCCCTCTGAAATTGTCTCGCATCGAATCAATCGAAGCGAGCTATCCAAACATATTAGCAAAACCACTTCATTTGTCCGGCCAACAAATTGTTCTATCAGATAGCGGCCCATTTTCTCCGCCGTATTCAATGACGGATGCTTTTCCTGTTTTCCCGAAAGATAAACACGTGCAAGAGACGGTATCATTTTTAAAAGTACGGCTGTATGCTCTGAAACACCTTTCACCTTAACAAGCTCCTGCGGATCTGCATCAAATACAGCGGATAAGCTGCCAAAATGGTGCAGCAGCCTGTGCGCAATCTCATTTGTATCAATTCGCGGAATCGCATAATACAAAAGAACTTCTAAAATTTCATGTTCAGCAAAACCATCAAAATCAGATAAAAGGAATCGCTGGCGCATTCGTTGGCGGTGTCCGCTGTGCAAAACCTCTTTCTCCGCCATTATGCAATCGCTCCTTTTTCGGCATCATGAAATCGATGATATACCATACTGCTTAAGGTATGTCTCCATTTTATCTTTCATCACATCGTCGATATAAATTTTTCCATCAACCGGTGTGTTGTAAAGCGTCTCAATAATTTCTCGTACGGTTACGATAGGATATGTTTTAATTCCGTAATTTTCATATATCTCTTGTACAGCAGACTTCTCCCCTTGCCCGCGCTCCATTCGGTCAACCGATATAATAAGGGCAGCTACTGTTACATCACCCGCTGCCTTCAATATAGGCAAAGTTTCCCGCACTGCCGTTCCCGCTGTAATGACATCCTCCGTAATAACAACACGATCGCCATCCTTCAGCTTATATCCTACAATTGAGCCGCCTTCTCCATGATCCTTCTCTTCTTTTCGATTAAAGCAATAGTTCGTGTTTATTCCATAATTACGATATAAAGCCGCAGCAGTTGTTACACAAAGTGGAATGCCTTTATATGCTGGCCCAAATAACGCCTCATACTCTTCCCCTAAATTTTCCTTTATGCAGCTTGCGTAAAACTCCCCCAATTTTGCTATCTGCTCACCCGTTTTATAATTCCCTGTATTCACAAAATATGGCGTTTTCCTTCCGCTTTTTGCCGTAAAATCCCCAAATGTCAGTACGCCGGAACGCACCATGAAGTGAATAAATTTCTGCTTATAATTGCCCATTCCTTACTCTCCTGTTCCTAAATCAATATGCTGAATCTTATATTTTTTATATTATACCGCACTTTTATCATACTGACAAGGTATTCATACTTTAACTTGCAGCAAGCTTTGCAGTATCAATATAAGAAAAAGGCCGACAAATAGGAATATGCAGAAAAGATCGATAACCAGTGTAGTCACGAGGCGTTATGTCATCCCGACAACACGCAGAGAAAGGAACAACAAACGATCCAGACGGATGACACCGGAACGTCGTATAAGGGTGAAGCTGCGTTTGTATGTTTGTTTTTATACATTCCAAATATTACGCTTCCTGCTTATTGATTTGATTCAAAGCGGCCTCCTGTCGCTTTTTAGAAGTCCTAAGATCATCAAAATCACCAAGTTCTTCCAAATGAATCATCGAAGCATCTACTTTTGCTTTTGGCTGCTCTGCCTGCCCACGAATTGTGGAGGGAATCTCCCCCTCTAACTGAGATCGGATACTTTGTGCACGCAATAAGCATACTTGTTCCAATGTATCTACTGCCACCTGATGATCGGTAAAGGAGCAAAAAGCTGTCGGGTCTTTTTTTACATACGGCGATATCAGCTGTTCTGTACGGCGAAGTGTTGTTTCAAATCGTCCGTTTTCAAAATATTCTGAAAGCAGCAATTCAAAATAGGTGTGATAACGAGAAAAATATTCTTGATGTTTCATCAAATTGTGATATAAAGGCCGGTTCAGCATAACACTGCCTTCTGCCGGGGTGTCAATCGGGTAGTTAATCAGAATATTCGGATCTTTAATCGGGTTTGTCATTCCAAGTGCATATGTCCCAAAAGCCAAATTGTAGTCCCATGGCAGGATGCTGAGAACGCCGTCTTGTTCATACAGAAAATAATTGTGCCCAGTGTACCCTAAATAGCTGTCCCAATTCATTACAAAAACCTGTACGGTAAAGTATCGAAGAACCTCATCCACATCAATCGCAGATTCTATATTCTCATTGGTAGAAAGAACTTTTAACGCCTGTATTAGCCGTTCTTGATCTGCCCGCGTGATCTTAAACTTAGCATTGTCAAAAATGCCAGGATAACTGCCCGGATCGTCATCTATATATTTCAGCGCGATATCAGCATTTTCTGCATTCAATGAACGGTAATCCGGTTTATACAATTCCCCATATTCATCACCGAAATTCCGTAGTGCAAAAGCCTCTTCCGGCTCTTCAACTGCAAGAAACAACCCCCATTCCGAACCATTTATTGTCACCCAAACATAACTGCAAAGCGGTGCCGGCACCTCCATGTAAGACATCATATCATATACCATATATGTTTTTAGATAACTATTATCCTGAAAAGAAGCATCCAAAGAGAATTTGTCTAATCCATAATAATTTCCGCCATCTAAATACTGATCAAATTCAAGTTTCAAACTATAGCGCGCTAATCCGTATTCCTTTGTCAGCCGTAAGGAATTATTTCCCTTTGCCCGCAGCCCAACTTGGTGGAAAGCTTCTCCGTCTATTTCTACTGAGCAGGAAATATACTCTTCATTTTCTGCGTTTTCAATAAAAGAAGCCCAATCCTCAATTTGAATATCGATAGTATGTACTCGGGTATTGTCAAATAATTTATTTGCATATTCTGAGGTATTAGCAGATTCAACAATACTGTTTTTACCGTTAAACATCAACAAAACAGTAAGGGCTGCCGCCAAAAGCGCTGCGATAATACAAATAAAATCAATATATTTATGCTTTATCATTTTAACCCATATAGTCTCCATTATATGAAACCAGTACTACTCTGCTGATCCCTTGCATTGCCTCCAGTTCATTTACAAAAGAACTGTTATCTTCTTTGAGGCGAACTTCATAATTGAGCTCGATACAGCCATTTTCTATACTTTTGCTTTTAAGGTTCAATCGTTTGACTTGGGATTTTACAAAAATCCTCGTATTCTCTTCAATTTCATTGCTATTACAATGGATTACTAAAATATACGGAGAATCTACTGTCTTCTTTTTAGCAAAAACAATCAGCACAGCCCCAATAAAAATGCTGCCAAATACCGCCAGCGGTATCAGCCCGGCTGCCAGCACAATTCCAATTGCAATCGCCCAAAACAAAAAAGCGATATCCATTGGTTCCTTGATGGCGGTGCGGAAGCGTACGATCGACAAAGCACCCACCATCCCCAAAGATAATACAACATTGCTTACAACTGTCATAATCAGCAAAGTTGTAATAAGTGATAATGCAATCAGCGTCACGCCGAAACTTGCAGAATACATTACGCCGCTGTAAGTTCTTTTGTAAACAAAGAAGATAAACAATCCAAGTAAAAAAGCTAATAAAAGTGAAATGATCATATCCACTATTGAAATCGTAGATATATTATCCAAAAAGCTGGATTTAAAAATATCTTGAAACGTCATTATTCCCCTTCTCCTATCTGCGCTTTCAATCAAACCGCCTGCACAGAGCGTATTTGGAACAGGCGTTCGCCTGTCGGAATGGAACCTGAACTGCCATTTTAACTATTTCAGGCAAAAAAGCATCATACTTCACTTCTAATATCGTAATATCCTCCGTTGCTTTCAGATAAGGAGACAACGGATTTAAAAAATCCATACATTGAAGTCCGGTGCGAATATTTCGGTCTAACGTAATCCGTACGTTTGCCGGTGAGTAGAGAAAAGCTTCACGACTATAGCAAACGATTGTTTTAGGACGCAAACCATTACCCATTAATTTAGTATAAAATTCAATCAAAAATGGATCCTTTGAATCCAATAAAAATCCGTAGTTTCCATTCAAAATTTCTTCAGCTTCCTGCCTCTTAATCCAAACACTGCGCTTCCCGCACAAGGCATTCACCTTAAATTTTTTCTCTAAACGGACGTATGCAGTATCGACCCCATAGTATCTCAATCGGAATTTCTCCCGCCGATTGACCCCATCTATTTTCTCACGCAAAGCACTATCATAAGGCGTATCGAAATACAGACTATTAACCTGATACGTCCCATCAGATCCTGCATATTTGTCATAAGGAAATAACTTTTTAAGTCTTTGGGAAAGCACCAGATCTTCCCTGAGGCTGATCTGGTGCTTATATTCGTGACGAAAATGGTTAAACTCTGGCATATTAGTCATGATAATTGGTGTCGCCGTCGTCATCGTAATTGGTGTCACCATAGTTGGTATCACCATAATTGGTTGTACCATTATCGTCATAATTGGTATCATTGTAATCTGTTACGCCGTCGTTGTTTGGACCATAATCCGTATCGTTGTAGTCTGTAACCCCGTCGTTATTCGGGCCATAATCCGTATCATCGTAATCTGTTACGCCGTCGTTATTCGGGCCATAGTCCGTATCGTCGTAATCTGTAACCCCGTCATTATTTGGTCCATAATCTGTGTCATCATAATGAGCGGAACCACTGCTTGCCTGATTTCCTCCTTGTGTCCCGATGGCTTTGTGCTCTGCTTTCAATACCTTACCGGTAACGGCATGGATATCATATTCATATTCATTTCCATTTGCGGTAAATTCCAACTCGAAAATTGGAGTGCCGTCATCATGATCAAATTCTTTATCTTCAAAGACAGCATCAGAAGCGTTCACATTCGCTTGTGTTAACGCGATTTCCTGTGCTTTTTCCAATGTGATATAGTGAGACGGAACACCATCCTTCGCATATGCCGGATCATAATCATCATTGTCAATGGTTACGATACCGGAAGAAAGATTCAATCCTTTGATTGCATCCTGAGTACTGGCGCTCATAACAGCAAGGAAGTCATCACTTGGGAGCACAGAGCCGGGTTCCAGCTGTAAAACAACATTTCTTTTGTTTCCATCAATATCTTCAACAAAATAACCAGCTTCATTGATTTTCACAATCAGATCTTTTAAGACATCGTCACAGCTTTTTCCTACATAATCTTGATAAGCAGATACGATTTTTTGTCCATCATCATTTTGGCCATTCAGAGAGGTGACCTTTCCCTCTTGGTTATACGTAATTTGAATTTCCGGATTCACGCTTAAAGTCAAAGTACCTGTTTCCTTTAACGCCGTTCCCTGCGTCGTTTGTGTTTCGCATCCCGTCAGCAGAAGCGCAGAAGCTATTGCCAAAGAAGACAACATCGCAAAAATTTTTCTTTTCCATTTCATAATTATAACTCCTTTCAAAGTTAAATAGGCTTTGTTTTGCCTTACACTTATAGATTACGGAACAAAGGTTTTAAAAAAGGGGTATCTCGGAAAAATTTTTGGAATAAATTTAATCGTCGTCATTTTGTTCATCATCGTCATCATCGTCTTCTTCATAATTGGTATCTTCCTCATCCTGCGGGGCGTAGTCGGTATCCCCGTCATGATAGTCCGTTGTGCTATTGTTTGCACTCGCTTCTATACGCGAAGTCGCATTTCCGGAAGGTGCTTTGGGATTCGATGAAACATTATTATTATCCGAGCCATAGTCCGTATCATCATAATCTGTGGTATTAGAAGCATCTGCATTCGGCTGTGTCGATTGGGCGGAAGATGCAGCCGAGGTATCCTGTTCATTTCCCGCTTGACTATTTTGATAATCGAAAATTTCAAGGGTAATTGTAATCCGCCCATCTAAATATTCCGCTACTTTTGTACGAAGCTCTACTCCGTATTCTTGGAACAAAACATCATCGGGAGAATCAATGGAAAAGGAAATCTGTCCACCCTCCGATAAAAATCCCATTTCTATCGCCCGGTCAATCAACTCATCCGCTACTGTTATCTTATCTTTCCCTTTTCCGTCATATCCATCTAAAAGCCTTTTTCCATCATCGTTTGTTCCTACCAGCTCTACAACCGTACCCTGGCGGTTCAGATTCATCTGCACTTCTGGATTAATCGTCAGATAAATCGAAGAATAGGGCTGAATATAATCCCGATAATAACTGAAGCCAAAAAATAATAGAAAGCAGGCCGCTATCGCCGCCGTCCCGCTGCAAATCCATTTAACAGCAGGATGCCGTTGTTCTTTTGCTTTATCCTTCATCAAGATCGGATCATACACCGTCTGCCCAACCTCATACTGAAGATTGGCGGCTTTAAAAAATCGGCCTGCCTCATCCAGCAAAATAACGTAGCCGGGGTGGCACTCCATTACCATATAACTCACCGTATCGCCACTCCTTTCAATACCTGTTTTAAATGCCCGCGAATGATTTCAAATCCATTGGTATAAATAAGCATAAGTGCTATCATGTACTTACGATGTCGTTCCAGCGTCTTACGCTCTACGCCGCTACCAGCGGAAAGACGGCCGATAGGTAATCTTTTCGTACGCAGAAGTTCTTCTAAAAGTTCGGTATTTTCGCTTGCATATTGCAGTGCACGCCTGCATGCAGCCAGCGTCCTTTGCTGCTTAGGACAATTATCCGCTACATCGCTGAGACTGACATCAAACACTTTCATTTGCTGGGTTAACTCTTCAATTTCTGCACGAGTCGCATCGCGAGACGCCGCTTCTTCATGAAAATCCTTTTCGTCTGCTAATATTTCGCCAAAAACAGTATCCTCTTCTCCAACTGGGGCATCCAGCGATATAACATGGCTATGCCGGCGTTCTTTACGGCTATAGTCGATCAGTCGGCTTCTTATCAACATCGATGCATATTTTAAAAATGCGCCCCGAGCACGGGAATACCCGTTTATTGCTTCATGAAAAGCGATCATTGCGATACTCAGTTCATCATCATGCCCTTCAATCGGCGGACGCTTTAAATATTTTGCTGTCTCTGCTTTTATAAAAGGCATATATGTACCGATAAGCCAATCTGCCTCCTGTATATTCTCTTTTGCCCGATAGACCTGTTGGATGATTTTATGCTCATCGCTCATAACAACAGATTCCCTCCTATATATAGAATACGGCCCCCATTTTATAAAATCGGGGTCGTAACATCATTTTTTAATACCTGTAATCCTCCAATATATTATATTACAATGTATATGGATTCAGTGAAATCAGAAATCGGTCAAATCAATGTAAAATTCAAGTAAAAAATATTTCATAAATCGGGAAGTTTGCCTTTC
>ERZ1643247.1681-NODE-1681-length-19425-cov-4.330305_pt1 | contig 19425 bp, 14 predicted proteins | sample MGYA00579264_ERZ1643247 | MGnify/ENA primary metagenome ERZ1643247 (study PRJEB29033, sample SAMEA4952262) | chicken gut metagenome | biome: Broiler Chicken; feature: Gastrointestinal Tract; material: Caecum | place: Ireland | collected 2018 | study: Broiler... | reverse complement strand
TGCGAATAATCCGTTTGGCGTTATCGTGGGCTTCTCTTCCAGCGCTTCCGAGGATGAGATCAAAGCAGCCTGGATGTATCTGGAGTGGATGAGCCAGGAGGATGTGCTTCATACTCTGCAGTGGGGCGTTGAAGGTGAGAACTACACTGTAGATGAGAATGGCAATGAAGTGAGCGTTGGCGATTACAGCGGCGAATACCAGCAGGGCTATAACTACAACGGCGACTATGTTTCCGTGGTTACGAACGCAAGAATTACAGGGGACCCGGAGGTAGATATCAGCAGCAGCTTCCCGATGGATCTTCCTCAGAGAGATGAGCTGGTGGAACAGATCATTCAGTTCTATAATGATCGTGTAGAACTGGCTGATCAGGGAATGGCAATCGTGGACTGCCAGTTCTCCACCGCAATTGAATCGGAAAGCGAATACAGAGATACTCTCAGCTCTCTGTATACCCAGTATCGTGATGAGCTGACCATGTGCGATCCGGACGAGTTTGACTCTCTGTATGACCAGAGGGCTCAGGAATATCTGGATGCCGGATATCAGGAAATCATCGATGAGAGACTGGCGGCCTATGAAGCCGGCCAGACAACAAGACTGGCAGAGTAATTCCGGAGCAACGGCTGAAATAAAGATAAGAGGCATCACAGCGGCAGCTTCCGTGTAAAACGGAGCTGCCGTTTTTTCTGATTCAAAGGCGGATTCCAAAGAGAAAACCACCTTGAGAAAGCCCACCCCTTGTGTTAAGATTATCAGATAAGGACCTGAGTTTGAAACGGGGACCGGCTGCCGTACGGCGGCCTTTCCTGATAAAAGCACCGGTCGGAATGGGGATTTTTTTGAATGGAACAGTTATCGACAGCATGGCCCGTTCTGCTGACCGCGGGCGGCATCCTTCTTCTGGCTCTGGCAGCCATTTTTACGGTCAGATTTTTCAGAAGCCGCAGCCGCAGGTCGGAAATGGATGACATGGAGGGGCATGAGTTTGAATACTTCTGTGCGGATCTGCTTAAGGACAACGGATTTACAGAGGTGGAGGTGACGAGAGGAAGCGGGGATTATGGTGTGGATATTCTGGCGGAAAAGGATGGCGTGACGTACGCGGTACAGTGTAAGTGCCATACAGATCCGATTGGCGTCAGGGCGGTGCAGGAGGTCTATGCGGGCCGGGACTACTATGACAGGATGGTGGGAGCGGTCATGACCAATCAGTATTTTACTTCCGCGGCCGTTCAGGCGGCCGGAAAGCTGAAAATTCTTCTGTGGGACCGGGGATACGTGGAGGCAATGATGGAAGAGAAGGAGTGACGGCATGGCCTTTGTGGAATTTAAAAATGTGAAAAAAGTCTATCATATGGGAGAGGTGGATATCGAAGCGCTCAGGAACGTAAATTTTGAAATTGAGGAAGGAGAGTTCTGCGTGATTGTCGGAGCATCCGGAGCGGGCAAGACGACAATCCTCAATATCCTGGGCGGAATGGATACCCTGTCTGAGGGAAGTGTGATTCTGGACGGAAAAGAAATTTCCTCTTACAATCAGAAACAGCTTACTACCTACCGCAGATATGATATCGGCTTTGTATTCCAGTTCTACAATCTGATTCAGAATCTGACGGCTCTGGAAAATGTGGAGCTTGCCTCCCAGATTTCCAAAAATCCGCTGGATGCGGCGGAAACGCTGAAAAAGGTGGGGCTGGGAGACAGGATCGGGAACTTTCCGGCGCAGCTTTCCGGCGGAGAGCAGCAGCGGGTTGCCATAGCGAGGGCCCTTGCGAAGAATCCAAAGCTGCTTCTGTGCGACGAGCCCACCGGCGCTCTGGATTACAATACCGGAAAGGCGGTGCTCAAGCTCCTTCAGGATACCTGCCGGAATACGGGAATGACAGTGGTGGTGATCACACATAACCAGGCGCTGACAGCCATGGCGGACCGGATTATCCGGGTAAAAAACGGCACGGTTCAGAGCATGGAGATCAATGAACATATCACTCCGGTAGAAGAGATCGAGTGGTAAGCTCCGGATTGGAGATGTCATGAAATCTACCATAATGAAAACAACTTTGAGGGAGATTCGGGAGAGCCTGGGACGTTATATGGCAATTCTTGCCATTGTGGCGCTGGGGGTCGGACTGTATGTAGGTCTGACAGTGACGACGCCGGACATGCTGGAAGCCGGAGAAAACTACCTGGAGGAAAATAAGCTGTACGACCTGCGGCTGATTTCCACAGTCGGCTATGACGATGAGGCCGTGAAGGCTCTGAATGAGCAGGACGGTGTGGAGATCGCCGAAGGGGAGATCTATACGGATTTTCTTGCGGTGGAGGAAAACGGAGAGGAGAATGTGCTCCGAGCCCATTCCATGCTGTGGAAGCTGAATCAGACCGTGGTGACGGCCGGAAGGAAGCCCATAGCCGGAAATGAGTGCATGGTGGATGCGCAGGCTTATGGGAAGGATGCGCTGGGAACGACGATCCGGGTGTCGGAAAATAATGACGAGGATACGGCGGATATGTTCCGTTATACGGAATATACCATTGTCGGACTGTGTAATTCTTCCTTTTATATTAATTATGAGCGCGGAACAACATCGCTTGGAAGCGGAAGACTGAAGGGATTTGTCTATATCCCGAAGGACGGTTTTAATACGGATTACTACACGGATATCTATGTATTTCTGCAGGACCGGTACGAGCTGTACAGCCAGGAATACGACGATGCGGTGGACGCGGCTGTGGACTGGGCAGAGCCGCTTGCGGAAAATCTGGCCGAAGAGCGATATCTGGCTCTGAAGGAGGATGCCGAGTGGCAGATCGGGGAAGGCGAACGGCAGCTTGCCGAAAACCGGGCGGAAGCGGAGTCGGAATTTGCGGATGCCAGGCAGGAGCTGGAGGACGCGGAGCAGGAGATTGCGGACGGGCAGCAGGAGATCGATGACGGCTGGGCGGAGATCGCGGACGCCAGACAGGAGATCGAGGATAATCGTGCTACCCTGGCGGAGTCCAGACAGGAGCTGGAAGACGGGCAGGCACAGATTGCGGATGGAAAGTCTGAGCTTGCAGACCAGTGGACTGCAGCGTCCGATCTGGATGACGAGGACGAAAGAGAAAATATGGAGGCCGGTCTGAATCTGGCGGAAGCGCAGCTTTACGGAAACGAGGCGCAGGTGGAAGCCGGACTGGGGCTTGCCAATATGGGACAGGCGCAGATTGAGGCCGGGGAGGATCAGATCGCCCGAAATGAAGAACGGCTGAGAGAGGCGGAAGCGGATCTGGCGGATGCAAGAGAAGAGGTTGCCGATGGCTGGGCGGAATATGAAGAAAACCTGCAGAGCTTTGAGGAGCAGATAGCGGATGCGGAGAAAGAGCTTGAGGACGCCAGACAGGAGCTTGCGGATCTGGAGGAGCCGGATAATACCTACGTTCTTACAAGAGATGAAAACATCGGCTATGCCTGTTACGAAAGCGATTCCAGTATCGTGGAGGGAATTGCGGGCGTTTTCCCGGTATTCTTTTTCCTGGTGGCGGCCCTGGTCTGCATGACTACCATGGCCCGCATGGTGGAGGAGCAGAGAACCCAGATCGGTGTGCTGAAAGCGCTGGGCTATGGAAAAGGACGGATCATGGGAAAATATCTGTTCTATTCCGGAAGCGCTGCTCTGATCGGCTGTCTGATCGGCTTTTTTGTGGGATCATGGCTGTTCCCCACGGTGATCTGGTTTGCCTACGGCATCATGTACCAGATGGGAGATTTTGTGCTTCTGCTTGACTGGAAGCTTGCGGCTGTATCGCTTGCGGTAGCTGTTCTGTGTTCCATGGGAACCACCTTTGCCACCTGTCGGTATGAGCTTGCAGAGGTGGCCGCGCAGCTCATGCGTCCGAAGGCTCCGAAGAGCGGAAAACGCATTTTTCTGGAGAAAATCCCTTTTCTCTGGAACCATATGTCGTTTCTGGTCAAGGTATCCGCAAGAAATATTTTCCGTTATAAGCAGCGCTTTTTCATGATGGTGTTCGGAATCGGCGGCTGTACGGCCCTGCTGCTTACGGGCTTCGGCATCAGGGATTCCATCGGCGACATTATAGATAACCAGTATGGTGAGATTCAGCTCAACGATCTCAGCGTAACCTTCAGCGAGCCTTACGCACAGAAGGACCGGACAGAATTTGAAACGACTGCGGATCAGGTGGCAGATGGTTATATGCTTTCTTTTGAAGAAAGCGCGGATCTGATACAGGGGGAGGAAACGGAATCCGTCACCCTGGTGATTCCCCGGAAGCCGGAAGAGATGGGAGCCTATCTGGATCTGCATACGGAGAAGGGAGAAGCCATTTCCTGGCCGGGAGACGGAGAAGTGGTGCTTACAGAGAAGCTGGCTGAGAAGAGTGGTCTGAACGTGGGAGATGAAACGGTTCTGGAGGATGAGGACGGAAACCGCCTGACGGTTACGGTTTCCGGAATCAGTGAAAACTATATTTATAACTACGCATATCTGTCTCCGGAGACATGGCAGGAGCAGACCGGAAAAGAGCCGGAATACCAGACCGTCTATATGAATGTGAAGGAAGGGCAGGACATCCATGAGGCTTCCGCGGCCCTGATGAACTGCAGCGGCGTGGCAAGCGTGTCGGCCTATGAGGATATGCAGACCCGGTTTAACAGTATGATGGACAGCCTGAATTATGTGGTGGTTCTGATCATCGTCTGTGCCGGAGCGCTCGCTTTCATCGTACTGTATAATCTGACGAACATCAATATCACGGAACGGCTTCGGGAAATCGCCACTATCAAGGTGCTTGGTTTTTACCGGAACGAGACGGCCAGTTACGTATTCCGGGAAAACCTTATTCTGACAGGGCTGGGCGCTCTGGCAGGTCTGGTCATGGGAAAATATCTGCACAGCTTCGTCATGGCCCAGATTGACATTGATATGATCGCATTTGATGTTCACATCGCTCCGCTGAGCATTCTTTACAGCATCATTCTGACATTAGTTTTTGCGGTGTTTGTGTGCGGAGTGATGAACAGAAAGCTGGATGCCATCAATATGGCTGAGTCCATGAAGTCTATTGAATGATGAGAAATGCTGTTGAAAGCACCGCCTGTCGGCGGTGAAGACCGGGAAATCATGCCGAAGGAGGGAACGGAATGGATATCAATGAAACGCTCAATGAAGTGCTGGTAAAGCTGTTCCGTGATATTAATACTATTGAGGAAAAGGCGATCCGCACTGGAGAATACCGGGATGTGACCGCGAACGATATGCATGTGATAGAGGCCATCGGTACGGAAGAGGCCAAAAACATGACCACTGTAGCAAAGCTTCTTTCCGTCACTACGGGAACCCTGACCATTTCCATGAATTCCCTTGTGAAAAAAGGCTATGTCCAGCGCGTTCGCAGTGAGGAAGACAGGCGGGTGGTTCTGGTATCTCTGACCGAAAAGGGAAAGAGTGCCTTTGCCCACCATAAACGCTTTCATGACGAGATGATCCGTCAGGTTCTCAAGGGGCTTGACGGGGAGGAACAGGAGGTCCTGCGCAAAGCGCTCCTGAACCTGATGGACTTTTTTGAAAAGATGAAGGGATGAGCCTGTACCTTCAGGTGCTGCGTCAACAGGTGTTACACCCTCAGACGCTGTGCCTGAAGGTGTTACACTTTCGGCTGCTGTGCGCCCGGATTCTGTTCCCTCAGACGTTTTTCCAGATTCACAAAATCGGAGGGTCCCGTCTGCAGGAGGAAGGTATGAAAGCGAAGATCGGAATACTGTTCCTTCCACAGTTCCTGTGCTTCTTCCTTGAGGGAAAGAATCTCCAGATAACTGAGATAATACTTTAAATAGGTAGCCGGCTCCCTGCGGATATAATCATAGATGGCCCCCGCCGTCGTGGTGTCGGAAATGCCGAAGGCGGCCAGGGAGCGGAAGACATCCTCCCGATCAGCTCCATAATAATGGATGGACAGATCCAGAAGGCAGTATAGATTGATCTGAAGGTTCCGCTCCAGGCACAGAAGCTGAACAAGCACCTGGTCAGCTTCTGTGCCGCCGTTTTCCAGAAGCACGTCTGCAGCATAGTCATAGGAAATATTCTCTACATAATAAGCCCAGCCCTCCACAAAGCCATTAAAGGAGATAACGCCGCGAACCGGATTATCAGTTATGGAATTCTCATAAAGCCGGCTGTAAACGGTCTGGTACAGATGACCCGGATAGCCTTCATGGGCCAGGGTGGTATAAAGCTCCAGACCAGGTCTGGTGGAAGCCGGATTCACATAAATTACATTTTCAGTCAGATCATCCAGCGGCGGTATCAGATAGAATGCCGGGGAGGTATAGTCCTGCAGGCTTTCGGAAACCGTCTTGGCAGTACAGGAGACAGGAACATCAGTGAGTGCGGAAAGTGGGGGAAAGTCGTCCTGCATGCGCTGCTGCAGGTCTGTCAGAATCTCCTGTGCATCCTCAAAGGGAAACGGAAACAGGGTGGAGGCGGAGTCCGGCGTATGTCCGGTAAGCTGCTGATAACGGGCGGAAAGCTCCTGAAGCTCCTGAACATCAGCCTGAAGCTGCTCAGAAAGAAGACGCGTGATCTCCTCCGGAGTTCTGAAAGAACCCGTATTGCGTTTCAGCAGATAAGTATAATAAACGATTCCCCCGGATATCCGTCCAAGCCCTCCTTCATACAGTCCGCTTCCGGAAAGAAGAAAAATGGTGTCTCCCAGCGCTTCATAGGCGGGTGCGGCTACCGTTTTCAGAAGCCTGTCATTTTCCGAAATATATTTTTCCCGGTCATGTGCCTCTACTTCTCCCAGCTCAATCAGCCGATCCAGCCGTTCCGCAAAGGTGGTCTGCAGAAAATGAGTTCCACTCTCCAGCAGCGTTTCATCCAGAACAGCATCACACTGACTGACCACTTCGGCCGCATCCTCTTCGGTCATAAAAAGCCCTGCGGCGGCCTTTTCCTTTTCATATTCTCCCAGACCTTCCAGATAGTCCGGAATGCTCTCCAGTACGTCCAGATAATCCTCCAGATCCTCCCTGCTTCGGAAGGCATATTCCGCCAGAAGGACGGGAACCTCCAGATGCATGCCCGAGGTTGGAGACAGAGGCTCTTCAAAATATTCACACTGCGCTCCGACCAGTTCATTTTCCAGCCAGGAAGTCAAAAGAGACAGGGTATAGGAATCCTGCTCATTCAGCTGCTCCGGGTCGATTTTCCAGAGAGCGGTGAGCAGATTTTCCATGACAGCTGCGCTTTCCTGTCTTCCAGATCTGGAATAGATCGGAAGTGAGGCCGGGGAAGGCCCTTCCAGCCAGGGGGATGGATCGGCCAGCGTATAATGAAGGCTCAGACTGTCTCCGGCCAGAGACGACGTGAAAAAGTTTTCCGTTACCAGCCGGAAGCGTCTGGCGTCGCTGTTCAGAAAAAAGTAAAGAAATACGGCGGCAAAGCCGAGAAAAAAGACCGCGGTAAACAGATAAGGGAGTTTCTTTTTCAATCAAATGTCCTGATGCGCTTTTTATCAGTTTATGAGAAAAGCGGGGTGGGAATGACTGGGACGAAAAAATCAGGCCTTCCCGGAAACGGTTCCGGCTGTTTTATTCTGATACATCAGTCTGTCCACCCGCTGCAGGATTTCTTCCACATCAGAATGAGGAGGCTCACAGAGCAGCACGCCGATGCTGACCTGATTAAACGGGCAGGGAGCGTCCGAATCCCATTCCCGGCATTCCTTCAGGCTGCCAATGATCTCCTGCGGTATGACGCCGGCACAGACGGCGACAAATTCATCCCCGCCAAAGCGGTAAACTCTTCCCAAATCCGTCAGGATGTCCGAACTGATTCTGGCAAAATGCTTCAGATACTGATCACCTGCGATATGGCCATATTGATCATTGATGAGCTTAAAACGATCCAGATCCATGAAGAGTACGGAAAAAGTCTGTCCGGTTTTCGAAACAGTCTGCAGATCAGTCCAAAGCTGCGAACGGTTGCGCAGTCCGGTTAACGGATCATGGGATACCTCCTGCTTCAGATCGTTGATTTTAATGGCATCAAGAACGATCTGGTGAAGAATCAAATAGGATACACAGATGGTTGATAAAAGAAGAAACAGGATCAGTATTTTCCCAAAGGAAGCCTTTTCCTTCAGAAAATATCCGTTTAATACCACCAGAAGCAGGAAGCTGAGGCAGTTGTTCAGCACCATATATTTATACCAGCGTTTTTCAAAAACACTGATATGTTCAATGACAAAAATATATTTTGGCACAAGATGTCTATAGAACGGTACCAGAGTCAAAAGATGCAGAAGGTTCTGAACGGTCCAGATAAAAATCCATCTGCCGGGTTCCAGCATGGCTGCAATCTGAATGGAGAGGGAAAGAATTCCCAGCGTGTATACCCAGCAGGTACAGGAAATGATGAGCAGAAGCAGCAGCTTTTCCTTATAAAGAAATCGAAAGGGGATCAGAAAAACAAGGCCGCACAGACTGAGGCTTCCGTCTCCCCGAAAGGAAAGTTCCTCCGCAAAGGTATAGGAAAAGCCAAACAGTACAGCGGAAAACAGAAACAGAGTAAGAAACGTTTTGAAAAAGCGGTATTTTCTGTGACAGCAGCGATCTATGGTAAACAGGTTGAAAAAAAGCAGTTCCAAAGTAGGCAGATATTGAACGATCGGCATCTGATTTACCCCTCCCCGTGATCCCTGGAAGCTGCCGTCCATACCGGCGGCCTTCAGGATGATATTCTTTATTCTATCACTTCTGCGTCTGTTTTTAAAGGAGATAGAGAATTTCCATGTGGATATCAGGAGAAAACCAATACCTGTCCGGTGGATATCGGCTGATTTATATGCAGAAAGAAAAAGAAAATGGTATACTGAGACAAAAAGGAGCATTTTTATAGACATCTATGAAGTATGGAAATAATTTTATGGGATATAGAATTGTGGAATAAAGAGAATCCCTGCCAGATTTATGTGATGGGACTGGGAGAAGCCCTGAGAAAGGAACCGGAATGAACATCGAAGCCTATAACCTTGATACGCTCAGAAAGCTTGTCCGGGATCTGCAGAAAGAAAATAAGGAGCTTCGGGCGCTTCTGCAAAAGGCGAACGTTCCCTGCGCGCAGAGCGAAGCATTTCTGGATATGCCGGAGAAAGCGGAGGATTACGATCCGGATCAGGGAGCGAGAATCCTCAGACAGCCGGTTAATCTGGAAATGGCGAAACGGTTTTACGGCATGTTCTGGGGACGGGAGGATGTGTTTGCGAAAAGGGCCAGAAACGGGAATTATTACCCCCAGTGCGACAATCGATGGAATAGTCTGTGCCCAAAGCAGGCAGGAGAATCTCAAATGGGGAAAAAGATTTCCTGTGAAGACTGTCCTCATATGAGCTGGACGAAGCTGAGACCGGAAATCATCCTTGCGCATTTAAATGGATACCGGGAGGACGGGACGGATGTGATTGGAGTATATCCCCTTCTGCCGGATGGAACCTGCCGGTTCCTGGTGTTTGATTTTGACAATCACGAGAAAGGGGCGGAACGGGAGGATTTCGCCAATGCGGATCATTCCTGGCGGGATGAGGTGGATGCGCTGCGCCTGATCTGCCGTCAGAATGGAATCGATGCGCTGGTGGAGAGATCCCGGTCCGGACGGGGAGCTCATGTATGGATTTTCTTCAGAAGACCGGTGGATGCAGCCGCGGCAAGGAACTTCGGATTCCTTCTGCTTGACAGGGGGCTTGCCACCATTAACCTGAAATCCTTCCGCTATTATGACCGCATGTATCCTTCGCAGGATACGGCAGGCTTTCTGGGAAATCTGGTGGCTCTGCCCCTTCAGGGCCAGGCTGTGAAGGCGGGAAACAGCGCCTTTGTGGATGAGAACTGGAACGCCTTTCCGGATCAGTGGGGGAAGCTGTTTGAAACCGGAAAGCTGACACAGGAGGATGTGGAGCGCCTTACGATCAGATGGCAGATGGAGCTTTCGGGAAATCAGGCGGTTTCGTTCTATACCGATCCGAAAAAACGTCCGAAGCCATGGAACCGGAAGGAGAATTTTTCACGGTTTGATGTGACGGGAAAGCTTCATATTGTTCTTGCGGACGGAGTCTATGTGGACGCGCTGAATCTGCAGCCCAGACTGCAAAATCAGATCCGCGCGCTTGCCGCCTTTGACAATCCGGTTTTTTACAAAAACAAACGTCTGGGCTATTCCAATTACTACAATTTCAGCACGGTTTATCTGGGAGAGGATACAGACGGCTATGTAAAAATCCCGCGCGGCCTTTTTGAAATACTTACGGAAAAATGTGAGCAGGCGGGAATTACCTGTGATGTGGAGGATCACAGAGAAAAGGGGAGGCCCATCCGCGTTTCCTTCCAGGGAGAGCTGAGAGAGCAGCAGAAGCCGGCGGCGGAGAGCCTGCTTGCCGGGGATACCGGTGTTCTCAGCGCTGCTACTGCTTTTGGGAAAACCGTGGTATGCAGCTATCTGATTGCCCGGAGGAGGGTGAATACACTCATCCTTCTGGAAAGCACGGATCTTATTTCCCAATGGGCGGAAGAGTTGAACCGGTTTTTGAAGATCGATGAGGAAGCGCCGGAATACCGGACCAAAACGGGGCGCGTCAAAAAGAGGGGCAGTGTAATTGGAACACTGAAAGGCGGCAGGGACACTTTGACCGGAATCATCGACATCGCCATGATCGGCTCCCTTTATAAAAAGGGCGAATTCCACGAAAGACTCAATTCCTACGGCATGGTCATCATGGATGAATGTCATCATGCCGCATCCGCTACGGCGCAGGAGATTCTGAAAAAGGTAAATGCCAGGTATGTATATGGTGTTTCTGCCACGCCGGTCCGCAGCGACAGCCTGGAAAAAATCAATTTCTTTCTGCTCGGGCCGGTGCGTCATAAATATACGGCGCTGGAGCGGACTGCCGAACAGGGAATGGAATATCTGGTTTATCCGAGATATACCAGAACGGTGGATTTTTCAAACAAAGCGGATACCAATGCGGCATATGCGCTGACCAGTGAAAATGAAGACAGAAACCGACAGATCGCGGAGGATGTCAGAAACTGTGTGAAAGCGGGCAGAACGCCGGTGGTGCTCACCCGATTTAAGGAGCAGGCAAGACTCATTTACGGGCAGGTGCAAAATGACGCGGATGCGGTTTATCTCCTGTACGGGGATCAGTCGGCGAAGGAAAACGAGCAGGTCAGAAAGCGGATGAAGGAGCTTCCGCCGGATAGAACCATGATTTTGATAGCCACCGGACAGAAAATCGGGGAAGGCTTCGACTGTCCCAGGCTGGATACCCTGATGCTGGCGGCTCCTGTCTCCTTTGCCGGACGACTGGAGCAGTATGTGGGCAGACTGAGCCGGGAATATGCCGGAAAGAAACGGGTAATCGTGTATGATTATATCGATTCCCACATCCCGGTTTTCGATGGGATGTATCAGAAAAGGCTGAAGGCCTATAGAAAGATCGGCTTCCGGGTCATCTCCAATCCGGCCATTGAAAAGCAGGAGGTAAACGCCATCTATGACTCCGGAAGCTATACGGATATATTTGAGAGGGATCTGGTGGAGGCGGACAGAGAAATCCTGATTTCCAGCCCCAGCCTGATTTCCGAAAAAGTGGACCGCCTCATCCGGCTGGTAAAATCCAGGCAGGAGGCCGGGGTGAATGTTACAGTAATCACAGACGTACCGGAAAACAATGCCTTTGGAAATGCGGAATATCTGTATGCGCTCATCCGCCAGATGCAGTCTGCGGGTATCCGTGTCCGGCTGGCCGAGGAAGAAGCCAGATGCTTTGCGGTGATTGACCGTGTTCTGGTCTGGCATGGAGGGGTGAATCTTCTGGGAAAAGAGGATGCCTGGGAGGATAACCTGATCCGTGTCAGGGACGGAAAGGCAGCAGCGGAGCTGATGGAAATGGGGCTGGACTGACTTCGGAAGCCGGCCGTGCAGGAGCCGGACACGCTGTTTCCGGATATGCAGAGGACGAAAACACATGGCAGACAGCCAAAAGGCTGAAGGAAATTCTGGAGCATTCAATGTGTGATGAAATCAACCCTGAAGCGTTGCTCGGGAAAGGCATTCCGGACAATATTTTTTTGAAATGTCAGTTCTGCTTGAAAAAGAGATTGTCGAAGAAAAGGCGGAGCTGGACAGACGTTTTCGCGGACAGGGTTATTCCAGAGAAAGATTCATAGCGGAAAAAGAGCTGCGCAGAAAGAGGGAACTGGCCTCAAATATCCGTTACAGATGCATACAGTCTTCGCTTTTACAGCAGCAGGACAGCAGTTTTGCCGGCATCTGGAAGCTGAGAAAACAGCTTCTGACTGACATGGAGACTTATGATTATTACAGTACTTATGGCTGCTATGAACCGGTTTTTGCCCTGTCGGAGAAGCTGTGTACGAAATCGGAGAAATATCAGAAGCTGTATGCCAGTGCCAAACGAAGGAAAGGGACGGATTTTGGAAGAATTACCTGGGATTTCGGTCATCATGCTGAATGCGATCTCGATGACGGAAGTATCCACGGAAGGAGGAAAGGTCAGACGCTCTCATCGCAGGCAATCGATCAGAAAAAATTCCCTGAAAGCGGTTAGGGGTGCTTTAATTTTCAGTTTTCCTGATACTGCTTCGCCTGTGCCATGAACATACGATAATAATGCCCTTTTTGCCGCATTAGTTCTTCATGGCTTCCTTCTTCCACCTTTTTTCCATGAGACAGTACAAGAATCCGATCTGCCCGTCTGGTAGTCGTCAGCCTGTGCGCAATAATGAGAATTCCTTTTCGTCTGGAATTCTGGAGAATCAGTTCATTCAGTTCTCGTTCACTGGATACGTCAAGTTCACTTGATGGTTCATCCATAAGTACAAAGGGAGGCTTCAGGAAGGCTCTGGTAATTACTAATTTTTGTGCCTGACCACCGGACAGAATAATACCATCATCATTAAACTCTTTCGTCATGCAGGTATCCAGAGGAATCCTTTTCAGGTAAGGATCTTTTCTGTACAGACTCTGTTCCAAAGCATCGTACAGTTCTGTTTTGTCCCACTGCAGATCCAGCATAATGTTTTGTGCAACGCTTGCAGAAAAGAAGGAAAAATTTTGAAATATCACAGAAAATAATTTTCTATATGCCGTAATATTATAATTGATAAGAGAATGGTCATTGATGAGAATCTCTCCTGATTGCGGCATATAGAGCCCAAGAAGCAGTTTGATCAAAGTAGACTTTCCAGAACCATTTTCCCCGACTATTGCAAGTGTTTCACCCTGATGAAGCTCAAAAGAGAGATTTTCAATGGTAAAATCCTGATTCCCGGGATATCGAAAAGAAAGATTTTGACAGAGAATCCTGTTTTGGTTCCGGAGGGGCGGCTCTTTTTTCCCATTCACATATACCTGAGGTCTTTCCTTAAGAAAACGGAATATTTTATCTGCTTTCATGGAGTATTCAGAAAGACTGTGCAGGCTTGATGATAAACCATTCAGGCCGGAAAACAGAGACCAGATGGCAAAGGTGGAAGCAGTATATTCTCCAATGGATATGGTATGTGAAACCATAAGCTGATAAGTGAGCAGAATCCGCAGGCCAATGTCCAGAAAGGTGGAGATGGCAAGGCCGTTTGCAGTATTCCAAAAACACAGACGTCTTCCCCAAATACGGTTCATTCCGCACACGTTTTCCTCATGCTCATCAAACTGTTGAGTGATTAGTTTATCGATGCCGGTCAGACGCAGTTCTTTTGCAAATTCCTTAAAATAAAAAATTCTTTTGAAGTATTCTGTTTTTCTGGAAAGCGGAGCCATTTCTGTTTCCCTGCAATAATTTTCGTTGATAATACGGGAGAACAGAATGGCTGTAACTGCTACACAGAGGAATACAGGGATTGCGATTCGGAAATCAACATGAAAGAAAATACAAACAATACAGATTGTGGTAATCAAATTATTCATGAGTTCAGACAGAGCCGTTATCGTTCCGGAAATGACAGTATCTGACTGGGTAATAGCCCAGATGTATTCATTATAAAAGTCAGGCTGGTCAAAATTCTCAAGATCGGAAGCAATGGAACGCTGAAACAGCACATTACGAAATTTTTCCTGTACCTGTGGCCAAATTGTCGGTTTATAATAATTCTCAAACCATACAGAAAAAGTACCGATTCCTGATAGAAGCAATATATAGATTCCCAATAATGTAAAAACTGACACCAGAGAATTTTGCATATTGACCATCTGCAGAAAAAGGTTAAGAAAGATGACCAAAAGTACAGCTGAACGGAAATGGTTCAGACAGGTGCAGAGGATATGGAGAAAAATATAAAGAGGAGCATTCGCAAAATGCAGAATTGCGGGAATGCGGGACAGTGCAGAAAAGTATTTCATGGTCAGTTCTCCTTATAACTGCGGGCCTGCATGTAATACAGACGGGCATATTTTCCGTTTAATCTCATCAGCTCCTGATGGCTTCCGTGTTCTGTGATTTCTCCATTTTCCAGAAAATAAATCATATCTGCCGTAACAGCGGAAGAAATGCGATGGGTGATATAGATCAGCGTTTTCCCTTTGGAGAGGGCATTAAGACGCCGGAACATATTCTGTTCAGCCAGAGGATCTAAGGCGCTGGAAGGTTCATCCATGATGAGTATTTCTCTGTCATGAGCAAGTGCTCTGGCTATTGCCAGCTTTTGAAGCTGGCCGCCGGAAAATATTACCCCATTTTCGTCGAATTCCTTTGTAACAATATCATGAACGGTTAAATTCATCCGTTTCATATCTTCTGAAAGCCCGCTTTTTTCCAAAGCATCGGTAAGAACGGGCAGATCCGACTCTTCTATTTTCCTGCACAGGATATTTTCTCCAATGGAACATCCGAAAACCGCATAATCCTGGAAAACACAGGAAAAAAGAGACTGATAAGAGTTTTTGTCATAGTCTGACAACAACCGGTTATTCAACAGAATTTCACCGCTAGCTGCATCATAAAGTCCCAGAAGCAGTTTAATCAGAGTAGATTTACCTGCTCCGTTTTCCCCGATCAGGGCAATGTGCTGCCCTTTGTGAATGGTCAGAGATATGTTTTTCAGGGCATATTGAGAACAGCCATTGTAACGAAAAGTCAAACTGCGAAGTTTCAGGCTGGAAAACTCCGCTTCCTGATGCCCGCAACCATGAGAGTAAGGTGTGATCTTTCTATTCTGGCCGGGAACATTATGAAAGGATGCCGGGAGGAAAGCTTCCAGGTTATCCAGATAATTGCCTGCATTACGCAGAAGGAAGAATCCGTTCAGGCAGGAATTCATTCGGTCCGTGAGAACGGATAATGAGGTTACGGCCAGAACAAAGTCGCCTAACAGGATAGATTGATGATACAGAAGAAAAACGGCAAGCAGAACAAAAAGAACATAGCACAGAATGTCATGGAAGAAAAAAGAAAGCATCTGCAGAAGAGTGATTTTAAAACCATATTTTCTGCGAATCTCTCTGAGATTCCTCATGGCGTCGGAAAACTGTTTCAGCAGTACTTTGCTGATGTTTGAAATTTTGATTTCCCGGCTGTACTGCTTCAGAAAAAAAGCCCGATTAACATATTCTGCTTTTCGCTCCTGCTTCAGAGCTTCCATATCTCCATGAAAAATCAGATGATTAAGCCTGTTTTTCCAAAGTAAGGGAAGAAAAAAGGCAAGTAAAGCTATAAGAACAAAGCCGATATGGATTCTTGCCATAACGTAAAGCAGAATAAAAAGAGCAGCGAAATTCAGAATCAATTCAAAAATCTGATCCATGACAGAAGTGATCCGGCCTTTGGCTTCTTTGCCTGCTTTCATGAAATCATTATAGTATTCCGATTCATCCAGCCTGGAAAAAGGAATGGAAAGAGAATTTAAAAAAATTTCCTTCTGAATTAAATGATAAATACGCTCATCGGAGACTGGTTTAAAGATCTGGTTATAATAATTGGAATACAGGGAATATCCAATCTGGCTAATCCATAAAAACAGTAAAACGGCAAGAACTCTGAACCATGGGATTCTCTGTTCATAGGCAACGATGAGCCAGCGCGGAAGCAGAGTAAGAAAAACAAGATTTACAAAGGTGACCCACAGGTGATAAAGAAAACACAAAAGTGATCTGTATTTATCCGCCTTATAGCCCAGCTTGAAAACAAAGAGAATTTGTCTGAAAGAACAGGTCATAATCTCCCCCCCAAAGTGTTTTAAACAGATTTCCTGTTGACAGAAGAAACCGGAATCCAGATTTTGCTCTGATAATCAGGCTGACTGTTATCGCCCTGTGAGTACCATTCGACAGTACCTCCCATAGTCAGTTCATAATTTGGATTGCCCGGTAGCCACTCCCTAAAAATCCGAAGAAGAACGGCCTGTATGGCTCCAGGCATGGCACCTGCACAGCGGAAACGTGCCCATTGCTTCGAGGAAATCTCGTATACACTCAGACCAGCTGGAACATTCCGTCCGTCATAACGGCCGCCCAGCAGATAGCGGCAAATTTCTGTGGATTCATCGTCTATACATACACCGAATTCTCCTATGTGACAATCAGAAATCGCCTGTTCGATTTCATTCATGGGCTGTCCTGTGCCATTCATGAATCTTTCGTATTTTGTTCTGATTTCAGACCAGAAACAGGGAAGCCGTGTAAAGGAATCGTCCATGGAACAGATGCATTCGAAGCCGATGACTGGAAAGGCATCCATAGTCTCTAACGTATAATCCATTTCTTCTCCTCCATGAACGGAAAGCTCTATTTTAAGGGGAAGAAAGGTGGTAATACTGTTCCTGTTTCCGCTAAGTTGAGAAGGAGAGATTCCATGAAAACGGCGGAATGCCTTTGAGAAGCTTTCCGGTGTTTCATAACCATACTTGAGCGCCAGATCAATTACCCTGTTCTGACCTGCCATAATATCCAGGGCGGCCAGGTATAATCTTCGAAACCGAATGTATTCTCCCAACGAGTATCCGGTCATGATTTTAAATCCCTGTTGCAGAGAAACAGAAGGAAGCTGTGCTTCTTTTGCAACAGCATCCGTGTCTATTGGTTCCAGAAGATGTTTTTCCATATAAGCAATCGCTCTTCTTAAGCTGGCAGTCCACTCCATACTGTCCTCCATAATGTTGTGTCACAATCAATTGTTTTTTGATTCTTTATCACATTTTTTATACAGGTGATATTTGTATAATAACATGATTCATTATGCTTATCCTGTCATTATGAAAGGGAATTTGTCCGGTTTATGGAAAGTGGCATATAAAAAAGAATTTTAGGAAGCCTGATGAATATAGATGATGATAATCATGAATACAGATGTGATGTAAAATAGAAATAAACAGTTAATAAAAGTGTGTGACCCGTTTTGTGAAATTATCTGGGCAGATTTGCATAGTCTTCCAGAATCTGATTCACATAATCCGCTTCCAGGCCAAGCAGGTTTGCGATTTCCTGCGCTTCTTTCCCATCCAGATGAAGCCGGATGATGTCGAGCGCCATTTTGACGCCTTCTTCCCGCCCCAGTTCAATATTTTCCCGGTCTCTCTGCATCAACGTCATATATTCCACCTCCATTTTAGGATTCTGCTTTACTTCGTTTACCTTCTGGTGAATCTGCCGGATCAGCGGACTCTTTGCCTGCGCGGCAAAACGGTCTGTGGTATCCTCCACATAGGCGAGCAATTCTTTCATTTCCTCGTCTACGTCGTCCAGCGTCCCTCTGGTATTGAGAAAGATTTTTATGCTTTCATCTCCCAGAGAAAGGGAAAGATTTTCCCGACACCGGTTTTCAAAGGTATAAATGTGCCTGCCGTCGCGGAAGGGATCGAAGGTGCAGATGAAGATCACGTAGGCCTTTTTCAGGTTTATGTAGTCTTCTCCCGCCGTGATCAGATCCAGGTCGATGCTGCCGGCATAATACCTCGTCCGTTTTGGTAGGCTGCGCTTTTTGCTGCACTGCATTTCAATGTTATAAACGGTGCCCTCATCGTCGTTCACATATACGTCCAGGCGGACGCCCTTGCCCTCAAAGAGAAGATCAATCGTTCGCTGCGTTGTGGGGGACTCCACCTCCCGGATGGGGACCTTCAGGATTTTTTCCAGTACCCTGCGGCAGATTTCACTGTCAGTCATGACTTTGGCAAACAGAAAATCATCGCTCAGGTTCAGTTCGCGGATGTTTTTTTCCATATGTTTTCTCCTTTCAGTATAGCATTACTTGAGTGGGATGTCAGTAGAAGCGCGATTCAAATTTGGGGGAATCAGGAAATTTCAGGTAGATATATAAAGAAAAATTTTGTATGATGATTACAGATGGAGAAAGGGAAGAAAAGAAAGATGGGGAATATTGATTATGAAAATAAGATGCAGGCAATGTGCTGGATACTATAAGCTAAGAGACGGGAAATTCGGCGTATTTGCAGGCTGTTCCAATTATCCGGCGTGCAGATCAACACTGAAGCTTCACGAGCTTGTAATGGCTTATATTCAGGAGAAGGGAATCCGTATTTACCGCTGGAATAAGGTATGCTGGAAATGTGGAAAAGAAACCCCTGTCTATTCGTACTATCTGGGATATGAGTTGGAAGAGCTGGATGAATATTTGGGCAGTTTTGGTATGGTGGGCCTGGGAGAACTTCCCTGTGTGGATCAGATTCTGGAAAAAGAAATTCCTTCTATTCAACCGCGGTACAGTAATACCATCAAAAGCCGCTATACTGCGAATACATGCATACACTGCGGCGCAATGCAGGGTAAAAACTATGTGGTGGAGGATCCTCATGAGATCATGGATGAACTTATGTTTCATCATGATATGGAAAAGTATTATGACAGAACAATCCGGATGGAGGACTATAGTCCATTAATCCCTTACCTGCGTTCTATCTATTCTACGAAAGATTAAATACGTTCAGAGAGAGACTGTGAATCCGGATGAAGGGGCCGCTCAATCAGGCATATTTTCATAATCCTTCAGAATCTGTCGGACATAATCCACTTCCAGGCCAAGCAGGTCTGCAATTTCCTGTACTTCTTTTCCGTCCAGATGAAGCCGGATGATATCAAGAGCCATTTTGACTCCAATCTGACGGCCTTCCTGAAAGCCTTCCTGTCTCCCCTCTTCCCGTCCCAGCTCAATATTTTCCCGGTCTCTCTGCATCAACGTCATATATTCCACCTCCATTTTGGGATTCTGTTTCACTTCGGTTACTTTTCGGTGAATCTGCCGGATCAGCAGGCTTTTCGCCTGCGCGGCAAAGCGGTCTGTAGTATTCTCCACATAGGCGAGAAATTCCTTCATTTCCTCATCCACGTCGTCCAGTGTCCCTCTGGTATTGAGAAAGATTTTTATGCTTTCATCTCCCAGAGAAAGGGAAA